>Ga0302200_10000152_pt1 | contig 70253 bp, 62 predicted proteins | sample II_Bog_N3_1_FD_194585 | JGI IMG/M metagenome (GOLD analysis project Ga0302200, IMG submission 194585) | Peat permafrost microbial communities from Stordalen Mire near Abisko, Sweden - II_Bog_N3_1 | ecosystem: Environmental > Terrestrial > Soil > Wetlands > Peat | place: Sweden: Abisko...
GGACAGAAGCTTCGGGCGAACAAATTTTTTCAAAATCGCATCCACTGAGATCCTGCCGGGACCGAAGGAAATAACGAGCAGACAGACCAGCAAGAAGGGCCATTCATCAGCTGCAAAAAACTTGTCATAGTCTGAGGAAAAAAGGGCCTTCACCGCCGGAAGGTCTGCCGTGAGATAGGCAACGATTAGGGTACTCGTCAAGGTTGCCGCGGCAAATCTTGAGAAGAGTCCGAAGAGAAGAAGGATGCCTCCTCCAAATTCAAAGGTTCCTACCAAGGCGGCATTGAACCCCGGAAAGGGAATACCAAGGGAAGTAAAAAAACCGGTGATTTTATCCAGATGCTGGAGTTTTCCCAGACCGGTCTGGATAAAGCTGATCCCCCAGAAGAACCTTAGAAAGAAAAGAAGTAGGGATTGCGGCCATTCGAAGCGGTTGAATACCGAATCATACAGGGAGATGAGTTTTGAGATCATGTTTTTCATTGGATTATTTTTTGGGGCTGGGAAGAGTGAGCCATCGAAGGGAGGACCACTCCGCAAACCATCCTTGTAGTTTTTCCTGGAAAGCATCGGCTTTCAGAACTCCCTTTTGTTTTGCTGAACCATCCCTTTTGATGGCTTTCCCACACGCCATCTCAAGAGGAGTCCCCTTCCCCAGTTCCTTGAGAAGGGTGAAAGCAGCGGGTTCCAAACGCTTATAATAGAGCATGTTGTCGTAACGATGAACGGCAAGCCATACTCTCTCCCGCTTCGGCAAACTCAGTCGCCTTCGGTGATTTTTCCCTTCTGGTGCTGCATTGGAGGTATTGCTGGCCTCCTTGCGGAGACCATCGAATTCCTGATTCTTGACCGCAATTAGGTATCGATCTACCGCATGATTCAATTCAAGGAGAGCCAGGTAGGGCTGTAAGCCAATGCGCAGTTTTTCAGGATCTCTTTTTTGGATATCCTTGGGTGAAATTGGTTCACGCGCGATCTCGTCGAACGCGATGATCTGCGCCCATTCGAATCGGACCATATCGAGGGCGATTTCCTGAAGGGGCGAGGCATATTCGGGCTCCTCGCAGAGAAATGATTCCAGACGTGAACCAAGATTACGTAGCGTGAAGGATTCGGAAGGATATCGAATCAGGTAGGCCGTTATGAGTTTGAGAAATTTCCGGTTTCCCAGAAGTGCCAGAAGCCCTGGGAAATCGTCATAAAGGGAGTCGAGGACACGAAACCAATAACACCGATTGTAGATTTCCAATCTCTCGAAGGAGGTGAGTCGGTCGTTAGGTTTGATCAATCCCTCAGCGATTTTTACGACGCTGATACCTTCGTCGGTTTTCTTTCGGCTTTTCCAATCAGGGCTCAGCGGGCGATAAAGCATTTCCAGCATTTTTTGTTGGAATGCCTTGAGTTCCGACCGCGATCGAACGTTGTTGTGCTGTGGCTTTGCTTCCAACGATTTCATTTATCTGGTGGCTCCAGAGGAAGCAGCTGGTGTTTTTGCTTTATGAAAAAGGTTCGCCTTCAGCGCCTCGCGATGTACTTCCTCGAAGGAAGGAATGCTGTCATCCCACTCAAGCAGGGTAGCGGTCGGTCCGGTTTTTTTCAGGAGATGAGCATACATTTTCCAGACAGGGTCAAGGACCGGATGGTCATGGGTATCGAGCGTGTACTTTTCGAATTTGGAATGACCGGCGATATGAATCTGGCCCACGCGATGATGGGGGATGTTGTTGAGATACTCGTAAGGATCGAACCCATGGTTCTCTGAGGAGACATAGATATTGTTCACATCCATCAAAATGCCGCAGTCAGCCGCCTCCACGACCTCGGATAGGAACTCCCATTCGGTCATTTCCGAGGCATGGTACTCAGCGTAACTGCTGACATTCTCGACGCAGATGGGCACCTCAAGATAATCGCGCGCCTGACGGATGCGGTCGGCAGTAACCTTTGCAGCCGCAAAGGTGTAGGGCATCGGCAGAAGATCATGCGTGTAGCGGCCATCCACGCTTCCCCAGCAAAGGTGATCGGAGAGCCAAGGAGTCTTAGTTTTTTTCACAAGCCGTTTCAGGCGCTTGAGATGCTCACGATTCAGCCGATCGGCTGATCCGAAGTACATCGCAACTCCGTGCTGGACGACCCGATATTGTTCGAGGATTTGATCAAGCACCTCCAGCGGGCGACCTCCCTCCACCATGAAGTTCTCCGAAATGATCTCGAACCAGTCCACGAGCGGTTTTTCCGCCAGAATATGCCGATAATGCGGCACGCGAAGCCCGATCCCGATTCCATAGTCGGTGAATCCATTGAATTCGTTGGCAGGCATGATGAGTTTTAAAAGGCAGGGGAGTGGAATGGCCACTCCCCTGCAATTTGCGTACTGATTTTAGCTTTTGCTGCCGTCCGTGGCACAACCGCCCTTTCCTTTGCAGGAATTCTTTGCTTTGCAGCCATTATCACTGGTCTTGCAGCCGCCTTTGCCCTTACAGGTGTTTTTACCCTTACAGGAGTTGGTATCAGCAACCAGTGACTGGAGTGCTGTCCCTGGATTGACAATCTGGGTCGCATCGTTGTTTTCGGCACGTACTTGCGTGGCCATGGATCCGCTAAGTAAACCGACGACTGCAGCGCCGGCTAGTAGTGATTTCGATTTCATGATGGTGTCTTTTCCTTTTTTTGGGTTGTTTGTTACGGAAAAAGTTACCTTCTGGAAACTCTGTCCGTTGTGATAGGAGCATTGTCTTATTATTTTATTCCAAAAAATAATTTAAAATCTTCATTCCAGAAAAAAGCCACGACCTGCCAGGGCAGTATCAGTCCCTATTTTCTGTCGACCCTAGCACTTAGCGATTACTTCCAAAGTCCTTTTGGCGGCCTTTTCCCCCAGTAACCTTCAACCTTGATCCTTGGTCTTTTTTCCAGTTTATTCACCGCATTTCCACATCCGTCAGATCAGCGTTTTCTAAACTTGCCTCCAGGAAGTTGGTTTGTCCCTTGGATGAAGTGAGTTCATGACCTCGTTGAATCGGAGGCCTTCCGAAAGTTCAAATCAGTTTTTGAATGGTTTCCCTTGTGATGTTGTCACCTGTAAGCACATAGCTTTTATTGCCGGAGGTCCAGGTGGCAAACGCGAGCCCATTTTCTTCCCGAAGTTCAGGACGAGAATCTTGAGATGCATCCGTCAGGGCGGATTTATCAATAACGAACAGGTGGGCTACCTGATTGTTTCCTAAATCAAAGCAAATCAGGGTAACCTTTGTTCCCCCCATCTCATAACTTTGGCAACCCAGTGAGGGAATGCCATTCAACCCTGGAGGGACTACGAAGTCATTGGGCGCGCCTCGTTCGGCAAGCCATTTTCGAAGTTGTGCGGGATCAGTGCTTTTCGTCGCAAGGGATACTCTCCCCTGTTCTTTGATATCAAGGGCCTCTCTGGTAAAGGCTGCAACAGTCAGATCGGCGGAACGGCTACCATTATGAAACCCTCCATGAAATAAGGCGATTCCTACAAAAAGCACGATGGCGGCAGCTCCTGAAAGAAGGATACTTAACACATGGAAGGGTTTTGCCTTTTTCGAGACCAGCGGGTGTGTTTTTCTTGCAAGGATTGCATCACGTAGTCCGGAGGGAGGGATCTCTGATTGAAGTGCACTCCCCATCATCCGATCAAACTCACATTGCCGGGCGAACCATTCACCCAGTTCCTTGTCTGCCCGGGCAAATTCCAAAGCATCGGCGAAAAACGGATCTTCCTCATCCTCACTGCCTGGGCGGTAAGCTTGTAAAATCAGTTTGGCTTCTTGTGTGGTCATTGAGGAATCAGGAGTCTCCGGACAGTTTCTCCTGCTCATTAGAGGAAAATGGGATGATATTTATTCCATGTAGTTTTGATAATTCCTCTATTTTTTGACGGAGGATCTCTTTTGCCCGTGAAAGTCGAGACATGACTGTTCCAATCGGAACAGCTAGGGTCACTGCTATCTCCTTATAGCTATGCTGATTAAGATAAAAAAGCGTGAGAATAGCCCGGTGATGATCTTCTAGTTGATCAAGAGCGCCAAGCAACTCGCCCCGCTCGACATCGCGATGAACGGAACTTTCCACGGCTGGTTCAGGAAGATCGATCTCTTCATCATCTAGTGAAATCAATGGCTTGTTTTTGTGATATTTTGCCACGTACTCCCGGTAGAGTGTCGTGAAAAGCCACTGACGGGCCTTTGCCGATTCCCGAAGCTGATCACCCTTGGCCGCAAAAATCGCAAAAGTCTGCTGCACCAAATCCGATGCATCCTCGGGATTCCGCGAAAGCTTCAATCCAAACCGATACAGATCGGCATAAAACTGATCGACTACAAGTTGGAACCAGTCGTCTTCCATGAGCAATTGTCAGCAGCAGCCGGACATCGGATGGATCCATGCATAGAGAACATTCATTGGCTGAAGTAAAGAAGAGGTATCCATTGATCAGACAAAAATATCTTTCACCATAGGGGTAAGAAAATCCATCACCATCGCCTCTGATGAGTAAGCCAGAGAAAATCTCTTGGCACAAAAACAAACACTCAAAAAAAGACTGTGACCATGTCGCACATCTCTACAGATATCGAACCCACACCATCACCCAACCAATATCATCCGAACTGCAGTTTTGATCTGTTCACTCCCAGGTGGCCGTTCAGCAGATCAGGACTTCACCCCATAGCAATGGCTTTTTAGAAAGTCCATTCTATAGGCATGAAGGGAATCCACATTCTAATAGTCATCGGACTGATTTCTGTCAGCGGCTGTTTGAGCGTCAGCGAAAAAAGGTCCCCAACTGCCTCGATAACCACCACGACAACCCGAGGTGCCTCCTCCGATGCCATAAATAGTACGACCTCAACAACCCAAGTGCGCAGTGTTGGTGTTTATTAGAATGTGGGGTTGCTCACCCCCATCAAACTAAAATTTTTATGAAATCAGATACTCAAGAAAATGAACTAAATTTGGGGATCCATCAGAAATCCTTTGATCAACAACCCCCTAACACAAAGGAGTTGGAACTTCTTAATGAGAAGATTGAAAAAACAACTGGCCAGGAAACTAATGTGCTCCAACAATTGATACTGATCAAATCGGAAGAAGTGATTTCCTCAGTCCCTGAATCGGTGTCAATTACTGTTCCACTGGTGAAAATCTCTCCTCATTAGAAGTGGCGATTTTCAAACTTCTCTTTGTTTGGGCTGTTTTAAGCACCTATTTACAAGTACTGACTGCGAGCCCGCCAGAGCAGAGTTCCCGTAAGAATTCAACTGATCCAGCACCAGATTTATCAACCTTCTCGGAATTACCAACCGGTGACTCATTGCGCAAAAAATCTCTCTCCTCTCCGAATGCAACGATATCAACTGATCAGATACTGGAGTTCAGCAGTGAATTACCTCGCGTCAAGAGCCTGATTCAATCTGCCCTAGACCTGACCACTCAAGGACTGACTTACACCTACGGATCAGACGACCCAGAAAAGGGAGGGATGGATTGCTCGGGGTTCACCTCCTACATCCTTAGAGTCAATGGATTCAACGATGTCCCTAGGGATGCAAGTGGGCAGTATCGTTGGCTAAGAAAAATAGGGGCATTTAGGGCAGTACTCAGCGACAACCCGACGACATTCGAACTCGACGAGTTGCGACCGGGCGACATCCTTTTCTGGATGGCGACGAGCAGAACGGATCATGATCCTGCGATCACGCATTCAATGATCTATCTTGGAACAGAAAAGGATACACATGGCAGGATCATGGTTGGTTCTAGCGACGGGCGATCCTATCAAGGCAAATCAAGGTGGGGTGTTAGCGTATTTGATTTTCAGATCAAGGCTGAGTCTCAAGTGAACGAGAGCAGATCCACACATCCACGATTTGTGGGCTACGCCACCCCGCCTGGTCTCCGTGATTAATGAGTGAAGCTTTTACAAGGCCTGCGAGTGGCACAGATCATCTTGAATCAGGAACTCGTCTGTCATGAAGGTGTTCGAGCACAAATCGGTTGATGGGGTGAAGTTGATCGGATGCATGCATTGGGTCTTCACCCCATAGCACAGCTTCTTAAGAGAGTTCATCATACAGGAATGAAACTAATTCATATCCCATTGTTGATCGTCGGACTCGCCGTACTATATGGCTGCGTCAACGTGTCTGAGAGAAGGGTTCCTACCTCAACAACGACCACAACGTCCACCCAAGGGGCCGTAATAGTTCCATAGACGAATGCCCTGCAATCATTCATCCTTGCGGAAATGACAAGTCTGGTTGAGGCAAAGAAAAATCCCTCCAGCGATGCCCCGCCAAAGATGACGGTGCGTGTCGGGTGTCGGCTTGTGTATCAAACGATAAAGCCGGCGCCAATCCTGTTGCTTGTTCGTCCGATGTTGGAGAGCCAGCAAATCATCATCCAGGAAAAGCTGAGTTTCCCCGCAGAGCAGGGTGCAGAGGAATTTGAGGACACCCACGGAAACCTTACGTACCGATGGGTGTTGCAACCTGGTGAAACCGTGATCCATCATGATGCTCTTGTGGAAGTTTCATCGCAACCGGATGATCTCGACCAAAAGAAATACTCGGTTCCGGTTGAGAACATCCCATCGGCCCTCCTTCGTTATACTCTCCCAAGCCGGTATTGTGATTCCGACAAGATGCTCGTCTTTTCCATTAATGAATTCGGCTCACTGATTTACGGAAGGGACCGGGTCATTGCCATCTGTAACTGGGTGCAGCGGAACATTCGTTATGTCACCTGCTCGGGCCGTTGCGATCTCTCGGCTTCGGAGGTGATGGCTCGTGGCTATGGTGTTTGCCGTGACTTTGCCCATGTCGCCATCGCTCTCTGCAGGGCCTTGAATCTTCCTACTCGCTATGTCACGGGACATTTACCCGATATCGGTTGTTATGACCCCGGAACGGCGATGGATTTTCATGCCTATTTTGAGGTCTATCTTGAGCATCAATGGTGTACTTTTGATGCCCGCTTCAACACGCCAAGAATAGGCCGGGTTAAAATAGCTCATGGTCTCGATGCTGTTGACACGCCCTTTTCAACCACCTATGGGGAAGCGCACCTCAGTTTTTTCGAAGTATGGGCCTATCAGGTTAACCAGCACACAGTATCCATTGGTGACCCCATTGATCTGTCGAAGCGCCTCGATGGCACTCCGGAAATTAGGTTTGTCTGAATAGTCTGAACTTTTTTTGAAAATTCACATCCATCATCGTACGAGCTATTTGTACTCGGAAAAAGTTCGCTTTGGAGTTCATCAACTCATGATGCGTCCTCGCGAAACGCAAGGGATGCAGTTGGAGGAATGCTCGATTGAGATTTCTCCCTCGCATCAACTTCGGTGGATTCGCGGTCTCTATGAAAACAATATTGGTTTGGTTGATTTTAAGGAAGAAGCGACGGAATTGCTGATTGATTGCAAATTTGTCATCGGGATTTGTAAAAACAACCCATTCGACTTCGTCCTGGCGCCGGAGGTGACGGATTATCCGTTCTTCTATGAACACGAATTACACTCGGAAATCCTCCCTCTGACTCGCAATATCTATAGTAGGGACGTCGAGCTGATACGCAGCTGGTTGGAGAGTAGCTGGTCTCTTGGAAAGACCGTCGACACCCTGCACTTCCTGCAGGAATTGAATTTGAAAATCTATCGTACCTTCCAATACCAACGGCGGGAAACCAAAGGCGTTCAAACCCCAGCTGAGACCTTGGAGACCATGAGTGGTTCCTGTAGAGATTTTGCCACCCTTTTTATCGAATCCTGCCGTGTACTGGGGATAGCAGCTCGGTTTGTTAGTGGGTATTTATACTCTTCAGGAATCACAGGGAGGATGTCGATGCACGGATGGACCGAAGTCTATCTGCCGGGGGCAGGATGGATTGGCTTCGATCCGAGTTGGGGAGTGCTCGCTGACTTCCATTATATTCCTGTAGCTGTCTCTCGACATTCCGAGCATGCCCCACCTATCTCCGGCTCTTATTTTGGCACACCGAAAGAGTTTTTGAAATCAGAAGTGGATCTTTACGTTACGCGATCGCACAATCATTTAGTGACAACCTAGTAGAGACTCCCCTGGTGCCTACTCAAGGTTATTTAGCTGTCTGGGAGTGGGCTTCAACGAACCATAGCCATTTGTCTATTCCTCGGGAAACTTCCGTAAACAAATCTGCCGTGTCGGCATCTCCCAAATCATCGGCATCATTGATGGTCATGCGGGCCTGATGTCCAAAGGAGGAAAGTGCAGTGCAGACAGCATCTACATGAGAGCCCCCTTCTCCTATCGTGAGGGGGTATTCATCAAACTGCGAACGTAGGGCTGCAACCCGAACGGTTCCTTCGGCAACGCCACCAAGTTGAACGATGCGTTCGGCAATCATGTCGACATAGGACTCCACTACCTCATCAATCTGATCAAAAAGTTCATGCAGCCCGATAAAGTTTGGGCTTTTCACATTCCAATGCGCCTGTTTCATCTGCGACTGGAGATCAACAGCCGAGGCCAGACGGGTGTTCATGAGCAAATTGATTTCCGACCGCAAAGTCAGGGGTATATCGTTGTGCGTCTTGTAGGCTGTAGTTGCTTCTTCAAGAATAAGGGGGATGGTTTTCATAATGTTTTGATTTTTCAGGCAGATTAATAAGCCGTTGAACCTATCTCTTTCTGATAGTCACCAAGCTAGAGCAGGCATCTAAACCTGCCATGGGGTGCTGACCTACGGGGAAATGATCTGATCCCTAGGGAAGCGCTGATTTCTTCCCTGCCACCCCTAAGCAACAATGGAGGTTGTCTCCCTGCGGATACTACGGCGACCGGTAACTCGAATATCGCTGCTTTCGTGGATGGCTCTAAATTACAGCAATCTCGATCTCGGCTTTTGGCCGTCAAAATCCTTTCGCATTGATTCTGCAATGTGAACCTTTCAGTGTATTGCCTCCCTTTATGAACGAAACTATTCTTGTCACAGGCGGCGCCGGTTTTATTGGAGCGAATTTTGTTTTGGATTGGATGCGACTTGTTGGTACCCCACTGGTCAACCTAGACAAGCTGACCTACGCCGGAAATCTGCAGACCCTTGCCTCACTTGCCTCCGATTCTCGCCACATTTTTGTTCAGGGTGACATCGGTGATCCGGCTCTTGTTTCAGAACTGCTAGCCTCCTATAAGCCAAGGGCCATCATTAATTTTGCCGCAGAATCCCACGTTGATCGCTCGATTCACGGACCACGGGATTTTATCCAGACCAACATTACGGGAACCTTTGAACTCCTAGAATCAACCCGCGCCTATTTTAATGCGTTGGATGAAACTGAGAGGGAAACATTCCGCTTTCTTCATGTCTCCACCGACGAAGTCTATGGAACGCTGAAAAAAGATGATCCAGCCTTCCAGGAGACCAACCCTTACGAGCCAAACAGCCCCTATTCGGCGTCCAAGGCAGCAAGCGACCATCTTGTGCGGGCTTATCATCACACTTATGGACTGCCGGTGCTGACCACCAATTGCTCGAATAACTACGGCCCGTATCAGTTCCCGGAAAAACTGATCCCGCTCATGATCGTCAATGCGCTCGCGGGAAAACCCCTCCCCATCTATGGGGATGGGCAGCAGATCCGCGATTGGCTCTATGTCGGCGATCATTGCACAGCCATCCGTCGCGTACTCGAATCGGGCACTCTCGGCGAAACGTACAACATCGGCGGTTGGAATGAGAAACCGAATATTGAGATCGTCCACACTATCTGCAACATGCTCGATGATATCCGTCCCAAAGCGGATGGCACTTCTTATAAAACCCAAATCACGACGGTGGCGGATAGGCCGGGCCATGATCGTCGCTATGCCATTGATGCTGGAAAAATCGAGAAGGAATTGGGATGGCGACCTGCGGAAACCTTTGAAACGGGGATTAGAAAGACGCTTTCCTGGTATCTGGACAACCAGCAATGGGTTGGGGATGTACAGTCCGGTGCCTACAGGGAGTGGGTTGAAAAAAATTATTCGGGCCGCATCATTTGAAAAATGCCTCTCTCATGGATTTCTCAGAGATACCAGTTCTGACTACGAGAGAGGAAGCACAACAGATCCTCAAGGATCATCATGACGACTATCCGGCCTCTCTGGATGTGATCATCGAGCAGTTCACCAAACTTCAAAACCGCAGCCAGATACTACTGACCGTGGCAACGATCGCCTTGACCGTCACAGGTTTCTCGGGATCTAAAATCGCAGCTACAGGCTCCATCCCCCGTCTGCTTATTGTGACCGGTCTGCTCTTTGTCCTGAGCGGCATCATCGTGCTGCTTTGCCAGACCCTCACGCTGAAATGGGCGACACAGATCAGACTTCCATCGCAGGAAGAGACTCTGGAGGCTATCCTAGTTCACCGCAACAAGAAGACGCACACCTATGGTGTGGCCCTTATTCTTGTGGTAACCGGCCTTTCCCTTTTTGTCTCTAGTATCGGATTTTACCTACTCTGCGGTAAAATCATTTAATGAGAGAGATTTAGCCTTTGCGGCCAAAGCCGAGAAAACGGCCAAAGCCCCCTTTCTTCGGGGCAGATTTTTTAGCTCCTCCATCCTGGGCGACTTCGCGGGGCTTGCCTGATTTCTTCCTCTCGGAAAAATGGGCATGTCGGGGTTGTTGAGGACCAGCTGGGGAATCATTTCTTGGAATGCGAATCTCACCCGGTTTTCTGGGTGACCGGCGGGGGCCCTGCGGCCCACGACCTTCTTCACGTGGATGGGCGGCAGCATTGTAATCAAACCCCTCAGCCTTCACGCGAGGAACTCCACGGCGGGTGAAACGTTCCAGTGCACGGAGTGCATCCTCATCCTCCCGGGTAACGAAGCTGATGGCGTCACCAACGGACTTGGCCCGGCCGGTGCGTCCGATCCGATGGACATAATCCTCATGATTCGGCGGAAAATCAAAGTTGATCACATGGGAGATTCCATCGACATCAATACCGCGCGCTGCAATATCGGTAGCCACAAGAACGCGCACTTTTCCTTCTCGAAACTCTGTTAGGGCGCGAAGCCGCTGGTTCTGCGATCGATTGGAATGAATGGTCGCCGTGCTGATTCCTGCTGCGATAAGTTTCTTGGCTATCTTGTCGGCTCCATGCTTCGTGCGGGTGAAGACAAGCACCATGGAGAGACCATCGTGTTGGAGTAGATGTTGAAGCAGGGGCACCTTGAGATGAGGGGTAATCTCATAGACCGACTGAGCCACGGTTTCCGCAGGATTGGAACGGCGTCCGATCTCGACCGTCTCCGGTTCCTGGAGAAATTCTCCTGTTAACTTTTCGATCTCACGGGAGAGCGTGGCCGAGAAGAAAAGGGTCTGACGTTTTCTTGGAAGGAGTTTCACGATCTGGCGAATCGCCGGAACAAATCCCATGTCGAGCATCCGATCTGCCTCATCGAGCACGAGAAACTCGATTCCAGCAAAGGCTTTCTCCCTTCCCCTAATAATGTCAAGAAGACGACCAGGGGTGGCAATCACCAGATCGACTCCCTGCTCCAATGCCTTGATCTGGGGGCGTTCACTCACCCCCCCATAAATGGTCGCGACGGTAAGAGGAAGGTGCTTCGCATAGACCCGGACATTCTCTTCGATCTGTACGACCAGTTCGCGTGTCGGGGCAATGACCAAAGCACGAATTCCACGTGAAGGGGCAGTCGCCAGAATCGAAAGTATCGGCAGCGTGAAAGCTGCCGTCTTGCCGGTCCCAGTCTGGGCAATCCCAATGAGATCCCGCCGTGCGAGAATGGAGGGGATGGCTGCGGACTGAATCGGGGTGGGCTCGGTGTAACCGGTTTCCTGAACTGCTTTCAGGATGGCCTCATTGAGGCCGAGTGAACGAAAAGGCATAATTAGCCCATAACTATGGGACCGAACCGATAGAATTGCACGGAATTAGAATAATTCCGCATCAATTACTCTGTACTGTCGTGTTGGTCTGCTGGTCTTTCTCAGCCGCAGCATCCCGAATCTGTTTCATTTCCAGCAAAACTAGGATGACCAGTGCCACGATCACGGCGGCTAGGACGTAGAAGAGATTCTTTCTGTCCATCGGATTGCCGAAGCGCTTCGAGGCGCGTCCTGCAGGTTGCACGATTTCCTCCACTGAAACCTCCCTGAAAAGAGGTTTCTTCACGCCCCCTTCGCGCAGCTTGAAACGCTTTTCCTGGGAACCATCTTCTTGTCCCGAAGGATGATCCGTTGGTCTCGTCATGGATGTACAATAATGAAAGGATTCCTAGGTGTCGCTCTTGAATGACTATTAGTCAAGAATGACATCTCGTGTCAAATGACACGGACTCTTTCTAACCCTGGCTTTTCTTACCATCACGAAGTTCGCGCAGGCCCTCCTTGGGAATGATCTTGCAGTCTGTCAGAATGATATCCCCAACCTTTAGTTCCTTGTAATTTCCCTTGATGCCGACGATCTGATCGACACTCAGATAGGTGTCCTGCCTAAGAATTTTACCCATGGCGTTGCGATGGATCATCGTGGCCGTTGAGCCATCCTCAGAAACTTGGATTTCGGAATTCTCAGGAATGGAACCAGGTAGAAACTCCGCTTTTACTGCTGGCAGCGATGCCGATGCGTCCTGAAGAGTCACGATAAGCACCTTGTTTTCACTCTCTCCCAGGCTGAGATGAGCAACCCGTCCGATCACCGTGATTCTGTGGCCGGCATATTTTCCAATGGCAGCAACCTGATTGGTCGAAAAATCACCAGCTATCGTCTTCAGGCGGACAACTCCCCGTTGATTAAGTGGCTTGAGATAAGCCGCGGCGTCCTGCTTTGCCATGGACGTCGGCGGCAGGACATCCTGAGCCACCATTGGTGGCACGGAGGCAAGGATCAGGGAAAGAATGAGGAGTTTGTGGGGGGTTGCCATAGGGAACGAGTAACAGAGTTGAACTCCCTATGCCAAGCCTGCTCGAACAATTTTCTCAAGGGCATCCAGCCAGCGAGGGTGCTCGTTCATACAGGGGATCAGCGTCAATTCCTCACCGCCGGCTTCTAGGAAGGTCTCCTGTCCGCGCATCGCGATCTCCTCGAGAGTCTCCAGGCAGTCGCTGACAAAGGCGGGACAAATCACGAGCATCTTTTTGATCCCCTCCCCAGCAAGACGCGTCAACTCAAAGTCGGTATAAGGCTTCAGCCAGGGATCTCGTCCGAGACGGGACTGAAAGGCAACGGAATAGTTGCCAGCAGGAATACCGAGCACCTCCACAAAAGCACGTACCGTGGCATAGCACTGGGCGCGGTAACAGGTCTCATGGGCAACACAGGGAATATCGCAACAGTCTTGCGTCTTAAGGCAATGAACTCCCGTGGGATCGGATTTCCTCAGATGCCTCTCGGGAAGACCATGAAAGCTAAACATCAGATGGTCATAAGGTGCCTCCAGATACGGTTTGGCACTGGCGGCAAGGGCGTCGATATAGTCAGGATCGTTGTAATAGGGCGCGGCAATTTTCAACTCCATCCCGGGAGCAATTCGGGCCGCAAGTTCCTGAACTCGCACCACTGCTGTCTCGAAGCTCGACATCGCATAGTGGGGAAAAAGCGGGAAAACAAAGAGTTCGGTGACCTCCTGATCTTTCAGTCTGGTAACGGCTGACTCGATGCTCGGGCTCTGGTAACGCATTGCCAACTCAACAACGGTTTTTTCACCCAATCGACGCTGCAACTCTTCTTGGATTCGAAGACTGCTCACGACGAGTGGTGATCCCTCCGCCGTCCAGACTTTTTCATAGGCCTCCGCAGACTGAGCCGGACGGGTTGGAAGAATGGCCAAATTCACCACACACCAGCGGATCAGCCAGGGCGTGTCGAGCACGCGACCATCCATGAGAAACTCACGCAGGTATTTCCGAACATCGGACACGGACGTCGAATCCGGAGAACCAAGATTGATCAGGAGAACAGCTTTTTTACTCATTGGATAAAACATAATGCCTTCTCAACCCGTTCGGCGATCTTGCAGCCAGAGAGGATTGAATCACTTAGGGAAATGCCATCGCGATATTGCCCAGTAAAATAAAAGGAGGGAGCTCGTCTCTCGATCTCATCCATCAACTCTCGGTAGCGACCATAACCGATCGTGTATTGCGGAATTGCCTTGGGATAGATCTTGCAGTGTCGAAAGGTTGGCGTTCCCTTCACTCCGAAGAGCAGCCGTAAATCGTGGGCAACGAGTTCGTAAATTTCTTCAGGAGGCAGGAGGGCCAGTTCGGGTGAGCGCTCCCCTCCGATATAACTTGTGAGGGTTACGTGTCCTTCGGGAGCACGGTTGGGAAACAGGGATGAGGAAAAAATTGTTCCTAGAATTGAAAATCCCTCGACCTTTGGAATAAGAGCCCCGAATCCCTGGCAATGATGGGCAACATCCTTGCGGCGGTAGCCGAGCACGACACTTGCCACCGGGGGATAACGGACTTCAGCAAAGGGAGAGAGATCCACCGGTTCGTCTAGCGATTCCAACTTGAGTTCGGCAAGCTTATGGGCTGTCCCCGCATAGATAACCGAAGATGCCTCCAAAACGGATTCTGCCTCTCCGAACCGCAGGGTCAGTCTCCATCCATCGCTTGTTTTGGCGACACGTGTCACCAACGTCCCAAGATGCACACTTTCTCCGAGAGACTCTGACAGAGCATCTGGCAGAACCTGCAACCCCTCGTCAAAGGAGAATTTTGGCGCTCGATCTTTTGCAATCTCACCACGTTTTTTGCGATCCCGTGCTCCTAGAATGCTCCCCTTAATGAGCGAACCATACTTATTTTCCAGGTCGGCGAGCTTTGGAAATGCCTGGGAGACGGAAAGACGGGCTGGATCCCCCGCATAGACTCCACCCACCATCGCATCGACGGCATGATCAAGAAATTCACGCCCCAAACGACGCACCACAAAATCAGCGATACTCTCCTCACCGCCATCGCATCGTGCAGGTACAAAGGGTTCTCCCAAGACGGCCAGTTTTGCCTTCACCGTGAAGAGCTCGGTAAAGAGAAATCCAAGGGGGGACTCAGGCATTGGTATCGCCCGGCCATAGCGCACAAGATAACGTGCTCCAGCTTTTGGATCAGATTCGATCCGTCGCGATTCAATGCCTGCATCCCGGATCAATTGCGTGATTTTCGGGGAGGTTTCTAAAATCGTGTTAGGTCCTGATTCAGCCAAATACCCGTCCTGTCGAATTGATTGGATCGCCCCCCCGACACGGGAACTTGATTCGAGGAGAACAACCGGAACTCCTGCACGCTTCAGATAGAACCCAGCAGTCAGCCCCGAGATACCACCTCCAATAATCGCAACTGGATTCATGGTTAAGACATCACAAAGCGGTTTCTCTAAATCGTTTTGGAGTGTCGCTGTTCAGCGCTCGGCACCAGCGTGTTGTCAAAACACATCGCGATGTTCCGGATAAAAAGTCTTCCGGCATCGCTTACCAAAAATCCTCCACTCGTGCGTTCCAAGAGTCCATCCAGGAAAAACGGCTCGAGCGAGGCAAGCTCCTCGGCAAAATGCTGCTCAAAGTCGATTCCGAGTTGTTCCGAGATCGATGAAAAATCAAGCGAGAGGTCGCACATCACCCTCATGATCGTTTCCCGTCGAATCCTATCCTCCGGGCTCATCAGATAGGCACGGGTTCTCGGCTGCCGGCCTGCGTTGACCGATTCCTGATACTTGGAGAGCTCTTTTTCATTCTGCCAGTAAGCATCGGCTATCTGCGAGATACTCGACATGCCGAACGCGTAAATGTCCGAGCCAGCATGAGTGCTGTATCCTTGGAAATTCCTCTGCAAGCGCTTGTTCCTCTGCGCGACGGCGAGTTCATCATCCGGTCGGGCAAAGTGATCCATTCCTATATAGGCATAGAGGTTTTCCGCTGTCAGCAGCTCGATCACCAGCTTGAGCAACTGCAACTTCGCTTCCGGGGAAGGAAGCACTTTTTGCTCCAGGATTTTCTGCGCAGGCTTGATCCAGGGCACGTGAGCGTAGCTGAAAACCGAGAGGCGGTCCGGCTTCATTTGCAGAACGGCCTCCAGCGTTGTGCGGTACGAATCAAGCGTCTGGTGAGGCAGTCCGTAAATGAGATCGAAATTGATCGAGCCGAAGCCAAGTTCACGCATCCAATCCATCGCCTGCTGGGTCATCGCCTTTGGTTGAATACGATGAATAGCCTCCTGCACGACGGGATCAAAATCCTGCACACCCATGGAGGCACGATTGCAGCCGAGTTCCCTGAGAGCCACGAGATGATCCCGGGTGAGCCGTCGTGGATCAACCTCCACACTGGCCTCGATATTGGGTGAAAATTTAAAATGCTTGTGAATGATTTTCCCGAGACGCCGGATTTCATCGGGACTCAGGAAAGTAGGAGATCCTCCCCCGAAGTGAAGCTGAACGACCTTGCGATTGGGATTAAGTCGTTTGGCCATCGTCGCGACTTCTCGCTCCAGATGATCGATGTAGTCGCCTCCCTTGTCATGATTGGTCGTGATCACCGTGGTGCATCCACAGAACCAGCATAGGGACTCACAAAACGGGATATGAAAGTAGAGCGAGAGATCACGCTCGGTGCGGTTGTTCGCCTCAATGCGGGCATCCAGTTCTTCCCAATCGACATGCTCACTGAACTTCGTCGCCGGGGGGTAGCTTGTGTAGCGAGGCCCGGCGATGTTGTACTTTTTAACGAGTTGGAGATCGACGGGCAGGGAATTCATGGAACAGGGCAAGAGGAGATTACAGGGAACGCACCGTTTCGACGAGGGCCTGGATACATTCCAATTTCGCATTAGGTGGTACACCGTGGCCGAGATTAAAGACATGGCCCTTGGCCCCTTTCATCTCTCGCAGGATGCGAGTCGTCTCGGCTGCCACCAGCTCCGGAGTGGTGGTGAGCAGGAAGGGGTCAAGATTGCCCTGCACGCCGACAGACGGTGGAAGCTGGGCACGGATTGCAGCCAGAGAATGTGTCCAATCCACGCTCAGCACATCAGCGCCAGTTGAGACAAGTGCATCGAGTCTGTTGGAAATCCCCTTGGAAAAAAGAATGACAGGAACCCTACTTTTCAGTCCATCGATGATCTGACGAATCCAGCGCCCCGAGGCCGCCTCAAAGACATTGTCTGCCAAAACATCACCTGTACTATCAAAAATCTGGACAGCCTCGGCCCCATGTTCCACCTGCAGGATCAGGAATTCTGTAACGACAGTGGTGATTTTTTCCAATAATTCGTCAAAAAGAATCGGATCCTGATAGAACAAGTCCTTGGCCCGCTCTGTCGTTCTGGAACTTGATCCCTCGACCATATAGCGTGCCAGCGTCCAGGGTGACCCGGCAAATCCAAGCAGGGCGGTATTGCTGTTGAGGGCGGGCTTGATGAGATCAAGGGCATCGGCAACATAACGAAGCCGTTCAACAGCTCCCTCAGGATTGAGCCGTCGGATTTCCTCAGCAGAATTCACGGCAAATTCCATCTCGATACCTCCTCCGTTTTCGCGAAAGTGATACGGCTGGCCCATCGCCTCGGGCACGACCAAAATATCGCTGAAGAGCACGGCAGCATCGAAATCAAAGCGTCGGATCGGTTGAAGCGTTACTTCGGCGGCAAGCTCGGGGGTACGCACGAGTTCCAAAAAAGAGTATTTTTTCTTCAGTTGTCGATACTCCGGGAGGGATCGGCCAGCCTGACGCATCAGCCAAACGGGCGGGTGGTTGACAGGCTCGCATCGACAGGCGGCAAGAAAACGCTCTCTATTGGTCACTGGCAACTCCACGGGTTACCACTCTCCGGAGGGTCTTGAAAAGATGACTCATAGGGGAGAAGTTAATCAGAACCCCGTGGTGAAATCAGCATGGTTTTTCTAGAACCCATCTCTTGGTAAATTTTCACCATTAGTCTTTGAAACTCGGTAAAAAGCTGTGCAGCATCAGCAGCATGTTTGAAGACGTTGTTCACCATCTTATCGTTCAACCTGACGACGGCATCGACCCCATCCTCAAGACGCTTGATGGCGCGAAGAAGTCATTGGACATAAAGATGTTCCAATTCACCGACCCGATCCTGATTCAGGCTGTGGTGCACGCCCATAAGCGAGGAATCAAGGTGCGCGTCATGCTCAATCCCTCACGCTTCACGGGTGAGCATGACAATGACGAGGCATTCAAAGTCTTCAAAGATGCCAAAGTCCCCGTCGAAGAAACCAACCCCAAATACCCGATTACCCATGAGAAATCGATGGTAGTGGATGGCAAACAGGCCTTTATCATGTCCCTGAACTGGGCTCCTAAATATTTCGGAGAAACCCGCGACTATGGACTCGTGACCAATGATCCCGTCGAGGTTGCCGAAGTGGCAGCCTGCTTTGAGGCTGACTGGACACGAACCGACTTCACTCCTCCCCCAGTTTCCAACCTGATTTGGAGCGTCGGAAAGGCCCGCGAGGAAGTCATCCATTTCCTCGGCAGCGCTGAGAAAAATCTCTACATCCAGCATGAAAAGTATGTCGATACTCCGGTGATCGAGGCCCTTGTCCACGCAAAGATGAAAAAGGGTGTCAAGGTGCATGCTATGGCGCTGCCGGTTCATTCACTCCGTGACTTTTACCGCCTAGATGGAATCGCTGGTCTCCGGTTGCTGGAGGATCTCGGTATCAGGGCTCACAAACTCCACGGCACCCACCTCCACGCCAAACTGATCCTGGCCGATAAAAAGCGTGCGCTGCTCAGTTCCTTCAACATCTATCCGAAGTGCTTCAACGAACGCCGTGAACTCGGCATTCGCTTCGACGATCCCCACCTCATCAAGCGGCTTGTGGAGATCTTTGAGAAGGATTGGGAAAATTCCAAACCGATGGATCTCACGGATGAGGGTATCAAGGCGGATGTGGAAAAAAGTGCCGCCAAAAAACTTGCTGAAGACCATGGGGAATCAGGAAGCCCCAAATCCTAAGGAACCCCCGGCGCTCTGGGAGCTTGCCGCTCTCTTCGCATTCATCGGGGTGACGAGTTTCGGCGGTGGACTTACCGCCTACATCCGGCGTTTAGTCGTCTCCCAAAAACGCTGGCTTACGGATGAGGAGTTCCTGCCGGGACTTGGCCTCGTGCAACTCCTGCCGGGAGCCAATGTTGTCGGGCTCTCGGTTTATATCGGCAACCATCTGCGTGGCCCGATCGGGTCGATCGTCGCCCTGACATCGATGATCACCCCGCCGTTCATTCTGGTCTGCTTCCTGGGATTTCTCTATTTCCATGCGGGAACGACAACCGATACCAAGGCACTCCTGGCCGGAGTGACGGCAGCTGCGTGCGGGTTGATGGCAAGTATGGTTTTTGAAGCAGGTCAGAAAGCCATCAAAGGAATCTTCGATGTCTTCCTGATCCTGCTGACCTTTGCCTTGGTTCGGGTTGCTCATCTTCATGTGCCCTATGTCATCATGATCGTCGCTCCAATCGCCATCTGGTGGCATCGCCCACGCACTGGAAAACAGAAGGTGGAATCAACCGGGGCTGAACAATGATCAGAACCTTTCTCCAACTCGCAGGACTCTTTTCTGCTCTCTCCCTCTCTGCCTTCGGCGGGGGAAAGGTGGTGCTTCCCTCGATGCATCAAGCCGCCGTCAGTGAGTACGCATGGATGACCGATCAGCAGTTTGTCGACCTCTTCTCCATCAGCATGGCCGCCCCCGGCCCCTCCATGATGGTCGTGTCGCTGGTAGGATTGAAGGCCTGCCTGAGTTATGGCTTTTGGTTCGCAATTTTGGGCGCCTTCATTGCTACGGTGGCCATGTTCGTTCCGAGTTCAATTCTCGTCTTCATCGCGGGAAAATGGTGGGACTCTTGGGAGGAGTCCCCATGGCGGCGCTCCATCCAACAGGCCATTATGCCAATCTCCACCGGGTTAATCCTGGCAGCCACTTGGATCATCGCCAAGACCTCGATTCACTCCATTCCCACGGCCATCATGGCTGCTGTGGCTCTTGCTCTGATGCTTTTCACCAAGATTAATCCGGTCCTAATGATGGGTGTGGCGGGGGCGATCAGTTGGTTTTTTTTACGTTAGCCTCGCTGATCACGGAAACCGACCAAGGGGGAATCACCACGGGTTGACCAGATGGAAGGCTGAAACAGGAAGGCGCATGATTAATCAGGGGATGACCAGTTGCTCCGTCAGGAAACCATGCGTAATTCCGCGCTGAGTAGCTTACAAGACGGTTTGCCTCCTTCAGTGGAGTCGATTTGAGGGAAAGCGAGACTGATTGCGAGACATTCTTGTTGATGACCAGCAAAGCCCAGCTTTTATCGGGTCGCTTCAGTGCAAAAATACTGATTCGATTTTGCTCCGAAGTTGGAAGATTGGTTTTTACGGAATAAGCCTGATGCTCCCCACCCAGGGGCGACATCCACTCCTGAGTCAGGAGACGGAGTGCATAAAACGGGGCAAGAGCAATGGGATCTGCCCCATGTGGGGACTGCAAGAGCATCATCTGGTTGCCCCAAGAATCATCATAAGATTCCTCCAGTTTATTCGGCTCATAGCTGTAGAAATAAAAGGCACTCCCCCCCATCGAGAGAAATTGCGCCGGCATCTCGGCGTTAAGGAGTGCTCCGCCGAGATCCACCTCCTGCTGGCACGAAAAGACGGAATAATTTGCCTCACCAACGACAAGCGGAATTCCCAAGGGAAGCAGTCGTTTCATCGCCCTGCCGAGCATTTCGTAGGATCTCGGAAGTTGGTCTGATTCCTTCTCTCCCACCTCGTCAAAGGGATACCACTCAAAGGAGAGGAATTGAAAATTTGCTGATTGGCCTTGTCGTGAGAGTTCATGGCGAAAATCCCTGATCCACCAGCGGTGATCGAACCGGTAGGTATCGTCATTCTTCTCCGAATCGACTGTCACAAAACTTGGGCCGCCAAGAATGGATTTAGCGGGCAACACCCCTCTCATTGCCCGGGCTGTCTGGGCATAAAGCGCTCCGAAATCCTTCGGCCCTACACGCTGACCATCAGGTTCCTCCCCGAGTTCGTAGCGTCCCACCGAGATCCTGTTTCGTCGGATATAGGATGCCAGCGCGGCAGCGTTTTCTGGCGTGTCATAGTAGACGGGAATGGAAAGCATGATCGGCAATCCACGCGTGATGCCGCACTGTGCAATAAGATCAACTCCCGGCTGCTCGACATGCGGGTCCCGGTCTTGGGCACGATGCCAGGGATCGGTGGACGAGGCATAGGTTAGCGTCTGCAGATGATCGGGAGAATGCGTTATCTGATCATGAAAAACTCCCTTGGCATCGCAGGTTCCTGCACTGATTTCGCGAATGGCGTATCCCATCGCATCCCTGGGATCACTCGATCCAGCGAGAGCCGTTTGGGAACCTCCGGTCATCCAAACTCGGAGATAACGAGCCATGACAGGCGCGTCGGAAAGTCTTACCTCCTGCCCTCCTCCGTTTCCATGGTCAATCCTACCATGTGGAAAACTTTTCCAGACATTCCAGGGATGTCCTCCGAAATAGACACGGCCGGTTTTTGCATACTCCACGAAAAATTTCGTGGCATACGGCTCCGCCCATTGAATCCGGAGCACATTGACCGGCACCTGCTTTCCAAAATCCAGAACCACCCATTGCGGATGAGTCGCATCAGGCTCGCCCGTGTAGGCCTTGCTGAGATATGGGTTGCTTTTCCAAAATGTTTTAGGATCCCCGTCATCAAGCATTGAGTAACCATCGTCATTGGCCTCATCAAGGGTGTTTCCCCGACGCGGAAGCTTGTAGCCGTACGAAAGGAGAATCGGGTGGGAGGGATCGGGTGTCGCACCCGAGGTCCAGTAGCCTTGGGCATTTCCTGGATCGCTCCAGCTCCCCTTCGGATTCCAATGCCACGCCTCAACCGCTAATTCCGTGCGCAACCTGACTGACACAGGTCCTAGCCCAGCTCCAAGCATCCGGTTGATATTCCGTGAAGTGTACATCTCCTTTGTCTCTCCCTGCCAATGTCCGTCCAATCCGGCTCCAAGAGCAGCGCGGGGATCAAAACTCGCGATCGGATGATTCGTCTCTATCGAAAGCGTCATCTCGCTTGACTGCTCGGCTGCACGAAGCAGCCCAGAAGCTAACAGCGAGAGAATCAGAAGCAGGCGTTGGTTCATTCAAAAAATAGATTCGCTTCCCTTCTGCACTAACAGTCTAAAAGGCTAGAGCCTAAATCCCGAAAAACGGAACAGCCCGCCTCCAGGATCTAATCCGGCTGCGGGCTGCCTCTGGGTTTCGGGACTTCGGGAGGGAAATCCTAAAATAAAACTCTCTTCAGAATCTTACCATTCAAGGGATGCAGCCGTCTGATACTCCGTAACTCTACCCTCAAAGAAGTTCTGCTCTTTGGAAAGATCCATCGCTTCGCTCATCCATGGGAACGGATTCTGGCTCCCGAACTGGCTTGTCATGTTGAGTCGGTCAAAGCGGCGATCCGCGATGTACTGGACATACTCACGGAAAAGTCCGGCGTTAAGCCCGAGAATACCCTTTGGCATACAGTCTTGGGCGTAGGCAACTTCCAACTCGACTGCTTGAAGAATCATGGCACGGATCTCAGCCTCGAACTCCTCGTTCCAAATCCCAGGATTTTCCTCACGGATACCGTTGATCAGATCGATGCCAAAATTCAGATGGATCGACTCGTCGCGCATGATGTATTCGAACTGCTGGCCGATTCCTACCATCTTGTTCTGACGCTTGAAGGAAAGGAGCATCACGAATCCGCTATAGAAGAAGATTCCCTCCATGATGACATAGAAGCCGACCAGATTCTTGAGGAAGGTGCGCAGGCCATCCGGAGTATCGGTATTGAATCCCTCCTCCATGATCGCGGAGGTGAGCTTCATCTCAAAGGCATCCTTCTCATTGATGGAATTCACCTCGTGGTACATATTGAAGACCTCACGCTGATCGAGCGAGAGACTCTCTACGATATACTGGAAGGTATGGGTGTGAATCGCCTCTTCAAAGGCCTGACGAAGCAGGTACTGACGAGCCTCCGGATTGGTCACATGCTTGAAGATCGCCAGCACGATATTGTTACCCACGAGACTTTCCGCCGTGCTGAAAAAACCAAGATTACGGAGAATCACCTGCCTTTCCTCGGCGGTGAGACGGTTCGATTTCCAGAGCTCGATGTCACCCTGCATAGCAACTTCATTGGGCATCCAATGGTTGGCGCACCCTTTGGTGTAGTAATCCCAAGCCCAATGATATTTCAAGGGCATGAGTTGATTGACATCGACCTGTTTGCAGTTGACGAGGCGTTTTTGGTCGGCATCAATCCTCTTGGTGAGGTCGTGAGCTGTGGGTTTTTCGGTGGAGGCGTTGCAGCAGGACATGGTGGAGTTTCCGGTTGGCTAGTGGTTACTTTACTTGAGGATTAAGGGATCTTCCAGTGGTTTGCTTGATGGTGCTCTATGCTTTTATTGGCAAGCCTCGCATTCACCGCCATTGCGCATGGCCTCCAGGCTGCAAGCCTGAACCTGCTCGGGAGTGAATTCCTTCGATTCCTTCTTTTTGGGTTGATTGACCCAGGTGGGGCGGGATTGCAGCGTAGACTTTTCCTTGGTGGAGGCAGCCACGGAACGAAGATAATAGGTGGTCTTCAGACCGCACTCCCAGGCATGCATGTACATGTCATTAAGTTTTCGTCCGCTTGGTGCAGCAATGTAGAGGTTGAGTGACTGCCCCATATCGATCCATTTCTGACGACGACTTGCGCATTCGACATACCACATAGGATCCACCTCAAAGGCCGTGCGGTAGATTTCGCGGATTTCCTCAGGAATCCGGTCGATGCTCTGGATGGAACCATCCATGTACTTGAGTTCTTCCATCATCTTGCGATCCCAGAAACCGAGTCCCTTGAGATCCTCGACAAGGTAGCTGTTGATGACCGTGAAATCACCGCTCAGGTTTCCCTTGGCAAAGAGATTTTTGAAGGTCGGTTCAATCGACTGTGAAACACCGGTGATATTGGAGATCGTCGCAGTCGGAGCAATCGCCATGGTGTTGCTGTTACGCATGCCGTGTTTGCGGATTGAAGCACGCACGGTATTCCAATCAAGCGAGCTGGAACGATCCATCGTAACGGGCACACCACGCTCCTCTTCCAGGAGGTCGATGGTGTCGATCGGAAGGAGCCCACGATCCCATTTGGAACCGGCAAAGGTTTCGTAGGCACCTCGCTCGGCGGCCAGTTCCGAAGATGCCAGAATGGCAAAATAGGAGATCGCCTCCATGCTCTTATCGGCAAAATCCACCGCAGCCTCGCTGGCATAGCTGATCTTCATCCTGTAAAGGGCATCTTGAAAGCCCATGAACCCAAGACCGACTGGTCGATGCCGAAGGTTGGAATTTTTGGCTTCAGGAGTCGGGTAGTAATTGATGTCGATGACATTATCGAGCATCCGCATGGCGGTGCGAACTGTCTTCTCAAGCAACGTCAGATCCAGTTCCCCGTTCTTGATATGGAGGGGGAGCCCGATGGAGCCAAGATTGCAGACAGCGGTTTCGTCAGCCGAGGTATTGAGCAGAATTTCCGTGCAGAGATTGGAACTGTGCACCACCCCGGTATGATCCTGGGGAGAGCGGAGGTTTGAGGGATCCTTGAAGGTGATCCAGGGATGACCGGTCTCAAAAACCATCGAGAGGATTTTACGCCAGATTGTGGCGGCCTCGACACGTTTGAAGAGGGCGATTTCACCGCTATCCGCCATCGTCTCATATTCCGCATAACGCTCCTCGAACGCGCGCCCATAAAGATCATGCAGGTCAGGCACATCGCTCGGGCTGAAAAGCGTCCACTGTCCGTTTTCACGAACCCTCTTCATGAAGAGATCGGGAATCCAGTTGGCGGTATTCATGTCAGGCGTACGACGGCGTTCGTCACCAACATTCTTACGGAGTTCGAGAAAGTCCTCGATATCGAGATGCCAGGTCTCCAGATAGGCGCACATGGCCCCTTTTCTTTTTCCGCCCTGATTGACCGCCACAGCGGTGTCGTTGGCGACCTTGAGGAATGGAATCACTCCCTGACTTTCACCGTTGGTTCCCTTGATGAGGGAACCCGTTCCGCGAACATTGGTCCAGTCATTGCCAAGACCACCGGCCCACTTGGAGAGTCGTGCATCATCACTGATGCATTTGAAAATATGATCCAGATCATCCATCACCGTGGTCAGGTAGCAGGAACTCAGCTGGGGATGGAGTGTGCCGCTGTTGAAGAGCGTCGGCGTGGAAGAGGTGAAGAGGAAACTGGAAAGAAGTTCGTAGAACTCGATCGCCCGGTCATTTTTTTGATCCCCTTCATTGATGGAAAGTCCCATCGAGACGCGCATCCAGAAGAACTGGGGAGACTCGATCCGTCGGCCTCCGATATGGATCAGATAGCGGTCATAGATGGTCTGCAGCCCCATGTAGTTAAACTGAAGATCGCGTTCCGGTTTGAGCGCCGAGGCGATTTTTTCCAGATCAAATTCCAACAATTTCGGGCTGATCCGGTCGGCGGCAACGCCCTCCTCCAGATAGCTCTTGAAGCGGGTGGCATGAGCCACGGCAAGATCATGATAGTGCTGATAACCCGGCAGTGTCTCGCGGTAAATGACATCCAGGAGGAGGCGGGCGGTGATATAACCGTAGGCCGGCTCAAGCTCGATACGAGACTTGGCGGCGAAGACCATCGCTTTTTCGATTTCGTCGATGCGCACACCGTCGTAGATATTGCGCATGGTCTCGTCGGCCATGTCCCGGGCATCGCTCCGATCCTCAAATCCGCGGCAGGCACGGATCAGGGTACGACGCACACGCTGGGGTTCAAGAGTCTCTTTGGTTCCATCCTTGAGCGTGACGGAAATCTCCGCCTGCATGTTTCCGGAAACATCGCGATCCCCTCTCAGGGCGCGGGCCTTGCGGCGATCTTCGCGGTAAATGATATACCGACGGGCTACCTGAACATGTCCCTGAGTCATCAGGGCCTCTTCCACGGCATCCTGAATCCGCTCGATTTCGAGCTCCTCACCACGCATGGCACGACTGAAAAGGCGCTGAACCACCGCACTGGTCACTGAAAGCACTGCAGCTTGATCCTCAGGTGGGAGTGTGTAGTCGCTTGGAATATCACGATCGGCCTTGAAGGCGCACTCCACGGCAAGTCGTATGCGTTCTTCGTTGAAGGGTTCGCTGCGTCCATCTCGCTTGAGGACGATGAATTCACGCCCCTGAAGGGGATCAACTCCGTTCAGGGAGAGCTGTCCTGAGAGTGGTTCCATGGATTTTGGTAAAGGTGTTGGTTTTTTTGGGAAAAGTTCCATAAACACTATATATTGTGTCTCGGCAATCCCAGCACCACAATGTGTAGAGCACATCTGCATGGTGGGTCAACGAGAATTCTCATTTTTTCTTTTTTCTTTTTTTCTCTTTTAAAGCCAGGGTCTTTTAGCCTCTCAGGCCGTATTTTCAGGCAGGAATCGATCCCTCACAAGCCGAACCGGCAGCAGGGTCGGAAATAAACATGGAAAAAAGATTGCCCGACCCCAAGCGTCCTCGGGGGGGCTTTTTTACTGACTGCGCGGGGTGAATGACGCGCCCGATTCCAAAGAAAGGGCCTCTCCGACCAGGAAAAGCGATCCGGTGAGTAAAACAGGGGGATTCTGAGGCTTTCCTGCCCCATCACAATTCTGTAAATCCCTGGTTAGGGAATCATTCAGGGCAAAATCCAGAGCTTCCTGCAGGCTCCCAAGAATACGATGGGGTACTTTAAGAGTCCCAAGGTAGAGTTCCGGGTTCACCGATCTTGGAGAGGCCACAGGCACCAACAATAGCTCCTCGGCGATCGGTTCAAGGATCGAAAGCATCTCCTGGGGCGCCTTGTCTGAGAGCGCCCCGAAAATCAGCCGGCATTGTTGAGTCCCATATTCCTCACGCCATGTCTCGACGAGTTGACGGACGGCATGCGGATTATGAGCCCCATCCAGAATCAAACGTCCCCCCTTCACCCGCTGAAATCTTCCCGGCCAGGAAACCGTCGACAAACCCTGCTGAATCTCCCCCGGCGAAGGGTGAAAAACACCTGCCTTGATCAATTCCAAAGCCAGGGCCGCATTGGCACGCTGATACGACCCGGTAAGACCAGGGGTAAAGTTGACAGCAAGAGATTCTGTCACCCATTTGCAGGGAACACCCATCTCCCGTGCGGCAAGCAGCAGGGCATCGGCAGCTTCCGCTTGCTGCGGAGCAATCACGGCAGGAATATCGGGACGCATGATGCCCGCCTTCTCACGCGCGATCCTGCCAAGTGAGTCACCTAGCCATTCCATATGATCCAGGGCGATTGGGGTGATGGCACAGGCGATCTTTGGCGCGGTATTCGTGGCATCCAGACGCCCGCCAAGTCCGGTTTCCAAGACAACGACCTCACACCCCGCACGGGCAAAAAGATCAAAGGCAAGCGCTGTCACCAGTTCGAAGTAGGTTGGCAACTCTTCCTGACTCCAGGTAGTACACGCCCTCCGTAAGTGCCTGATCCCCTCTTCAACCACCGCACGAGGCGTAGGCTCACCATTGATCCTGATCCTCTCCGAAAAATCAACAAGATGAGGCGAGGAATAAAATCCGGTGCGGTAGCCAGCGGCTCTCAGGATCGATTCGGCAAAGGCACAGACAGACCCTTTTCCATTGGTCCCAGCCACATGGAGGCACCGCAATTCGCGCTCGGGGTTTCCAAGGCAGGCAAGAAGACGAACCATTCTATCTAACCCTGGTTGCACCCCGCGATGCTGGGCTGCGTTCAACCACTCCCAGAGTTCGGAGGAATCATCCATGGAATGAAGCTCTCCTCAACCAGCGGGTAATTAAGAGATCAAATTGCCTAGAATCGTAATGATCGTCTCGCGGAGTTTTGCCCTGGGGACAATTTCATCGATAAGACCGTGCTCCAAGAGAAACTCCGCAGTCTGGAATCCGGCGGGCAGTTCCTGATGGGTCGTCTCACGAATGACGCGAGGCCCGGCAAAACCGATCATGCTTTTCGGCTCTGCAAGCGTGATATCGCCAAGTGTGGCAAAACTCGCCATCACTCCGGCCGTGGTCGGATTGGTCAACACGGCGATATAGGGAAGTCCGGCCTCACTGTGGCGTGCCAGCGCACCGCTGGTCTTGGCCATCTGCATCAGCGAAAGCATTCCCTCATACATGCGCGCGCCTCCGGAGGCGCAGACGATGATCACGGGCTTTTTTTCCTTTGTGGAGAGCTCGATAATTCGGGTAATTTTCTCACCAACCACCGAACCCATGGTCGCCGCCAGAAAGGAAAAATCCATCACGGCCAGTCCGATGGGATAACCACCCATCAGCCCTGATCCTGTGATCACCGCATCGATGAGTCCGGTCTTTTTCCGATACGTCTCGAGACGATCCTCATAGGTGGCCACTCCCTTGAATCCGAGGGGATCAACAGCGGACATTGCGGCATCCCTCTCCTCAAAAGAACCCTCATCAACCAGCGTGGCTATCCTCTCGATGGCCCCCATGCTGAAATGATAATCGCATTTCGGACAGACTCGGAGATTCTCCTCGATGGCAAGATGATGCACCATCTCCGAGCAACCCGGACACTTCGTCCAGAGCCCCTCCGGCATCTCCCTTTTCTTGTCGGAAAACTTGAGGGTCGGTTTCTTGAAAATCGTCATGGGGGTTAATACTGCAATAAAAAGGAGGCTGATGGGAAGCCGAACAAGAGAAACCTGAAATTTGAAACTTGAAAGCTGAAATGAGAAACAGAGAAGTGAGCAGAAATCGATAGCTGTAAAAGTTATCAATCCATCACCTTATGTCTGCCGATCCTCAGAAATGATGTCACGTTGCTCCCACAAAGCCGTGGCACCCCTCGGGCTACGATTTCATCGTAGTCTACCTCCCCCGTTCCCACCAGGTTGGTTCTCAACTTTCGCTTCAAATGACAAAACCTATCCGTGGGAACGGACGGTATAGCCAGCACGCAAGTGTTGCCCGCAGGGTTTCCTTCACGGGAGTGATGAAAGCAAAGCCGCGTGCCCACGCGCCTTTTCACCTTCGAACTTATCCACTTTTTACTTTTTACTTTCCGACCACTACCCCCTCGCCACGGTCACGGCACACACTTCACCGGCTCCTGCCTCCATGAGCACCTCGGCACAGGCGTTCAGCGTTGTCCCGGTGGTGGTCACATCGTCCACGAGCAAGAGACTCGCTCCTTCCGTCACCTTCCCTTTGATTTCAAAAGCTCCCTCCAGATTCTTCAAACGATGACTCCGGTCAAATCCCGCCTGAGGGAGTGTGGCTTGGGTTCTTTTAAGACACTGGATAACGGGCAGGCGGAGATGGCTTGCCAGACGCTGAGCCAAGAGGGCTGCCTGATTAAATTCACGCTCGCGTTCCCTCACGGAATGGAGGGGCACCGGGACAATCGCGTCAAACTCCTTCCCTTCAAGCCGGGGATCGCTGAGAGCACCCACCATCAGATCACCAAGCGGACGCATGAGACTTTGATCCCGGCCATATTTGAATCGCTGCACAAGTTCCCGGACGAGTCCTTCATAACGGCATCCGGGAACAATGACCGAAAGGTACCAGCGTTGCCCTTCACAATTCGGGCATTGAAAAATCCCCTGCATCGGGTGTGAGCAGACCGGACAAACGTGTTGCGGGGGCGGGAGAATGCGGGAGCGGCAAGGAATGCACAGGGAATCATCGTTCTCCAACCGTTCTCCGCAGGCCCCGCAGTGAGGGGGATAAAATAATGTGCAAAGTCCCGAACTCAGTTCACGGACGAGCGAACCAATCACCAAGAAGTCCGGTTGTAGAGGCGGGGACAGGGACGGTGTCTCATGAAGATCGCCGCGAGTGCTCCGGCCAGCAGGAGGGCAATCAGGGCCTCCAATCCTATCGGAACCGCTCCGTGGCATTGAGCAGGCCCAACATAAGGGAGAAACAATTCGGGGGGAAGATGACGATAGGTGGCAATGCTGTTGAAGAGTTGCTGAATGAATACCCAGCTTCCATGGAGGCCGATCGGGGCCCAGAGGGAACCGGTACGCGTCGTCATCCATCCCAGAATGATTCCAGCAAGCAGGAGTGTGGCGAAGGTCCAGAGAAAAATTGGCCATGGAGGCAACCCCTCGCGAAGCGAAACGAGGGAGGAAAGTCCGCTTGACCAAGTCGGAACGGTTATTGCAGCACTGGATGGCAGGTTCAGAAAATGCACTCCTGCAAAAATCAGAGCCGAACAAACAATGGCGATCCATCGACAGAGAGACTGCCGAAGAAACCCAAGAATGACGCCACGAAATAGGAACTCTTCCAGCATCGACACCACAATCGCCGTCACGAGGATTCTTGGCAAAACGGAGGGATTCCAGTTGGCATGAATTTCAAATGCCCCCGAAAAAAACAATGCGGCCACAAGCAACAAAGCAGCAAGGATGCCCGTCGCAAGCCCTATGAAGAAATCGTGTAGTTTCCGATTATTCCAAAAGAGACCAAACTCTTCCAAGGAACGCACATGAAGGGAGATGAGCAAGGGAACAAGGAGCAGGATCGAAGCAACCTGGATGCTGCGGGAGAGATAGCGGTGAAACGGCATTTTCTGCACCTCTCCGACCAGCCCGTGCAAAAGATCGGGGGGAAGTTGCTGGATCAGCAACCAAGCCTGAGGTGCGGCAAGCGCTCCGCCCAGAAGGACAAAGAAAGCATAAAAAAGGATCTTCCCGAAGGAGCGCACGCGGGGAAAGCTACCAACTTTTCAGAAAAAGGCCATACTGTAGTCAACAAAAACCACGCTCTGCATCACAACTATTTTTTATGAGAAGCTGCCACGAATGGACTGTCCGGGATGAGGATGGCGTCAAACGAGAGATCCGAGTCATCAAGGAGGCGGGTCTCTGGCGCTTTCAGTCGAAGCGTGACGATGTCGAGACATGGACCTACTACGACAACAAGAAGACGAAACCTCCGGCCGCGGACGTGGAGTCTCTCCTGGAAGTATTGGAACGGAAATACCGCCGTCGCCGCGCAGCCCACAGCGACATCCAGCTTGCCAAGCACATGCTCTCCTTGCTGCCACGATGAATCGAAGTTGGGAGACGAACGATTTAGCCAAGACTGACCACCAACACCTCTGGCATCCCTTCACCCAGCAACAAGCTTGGTGCGCCGAGGAACCTCTGGTCATTGTCTCGGGTTCCGGTGCCACGCTCACCGACAGTCGTGACCGATGCTACATCGATGGCAACAGCTCGATCTGGACGAATATTCATGGCCATGCCCATCCGAAGATCGTGGAAGCCGTTTCACAGCAACTCGCCGCTCTCGATCACACATCCTTCCTCGGAACGACCCATCCCAAGGCGATCGAACTCGCCGAACGCCTCGTGCATCTTCTGCCGGGTGCGCCCCTTCCCCGGGTCTTCTTTTCAGACAACGGATCGACGGCGGTCGAAGCAGCCCTCAAAATGGCTCTTCAGTACTGGCAACTCCGTGGCCATCCCGGGCGTATACGCTTCGCGAGCTTCTCCGGAGCTTACCACGGGGATACGGCTGGAGCGGCAAGCGTCGGAGCCATTGGAGATTTTTTTGACCGCTTTTCCGGAATCCATTTCCAAGCGGAGCATTTTCAAAATCTGGAGGAACTGAAATCCTATTCTCATCCGGAAGAACTAGCGGCCGTCATTATCGAACCTCTCATTCAGGGAGCTGCGGGAATGCGACTCTGGCCGAAGGGAATGCTGCGGGAGCTTCGTGCCTACTGCCACCATCATGGGATTCTCCTCATTCTGGACGAAGTCATGACTGGCTTCGGACGCACCGGAACACTCTTCGCGTGCCAACAGGAGGAGGTTCTTCCCGATCTTCTCTGCGTGGCCAAAGGAATCACCGGAGGCACCCTCCCTCTGGCAGCCACACTCGTCACCGAAGAAATTTATACTGCTTTTCTCGGCACTACTGAGGAACAAAAAACCTTCTACTACGGTCACAGTTATACCGCCAATCCTCCCGCCTGCGCCGCCGCATTGGCGAGTCTCGACCTCTTCCGGGAGGAACGGACGCTGGATCAACTTCAGCCCAAGATCGCTCATCTCTCCGAATCACTGCAATCCCTGCGTAACCTCCCCTGGGTGGGAGAGATTCGTCAGTGTGGCTTTATCGTCGGCATCGACATATTGCTTGATCCGAAACTCCACTTCCCGTTCCCGTGGGAACAACTCACCGGGGCAAAGATCTGCACCGCCGCTCGCAATCATGGTCTACTGACCCGCCCAGTCAGGGACACCTTAGTCCTGATGCCACCCTTCTGCATCACTCTGCAGCAGCTTGACCACGCGGTGGAAGCCCTACGGAAAGCGATCCTCGAAGTCTGTGCTTATTAGTCCTGCAAGAGCACCCGCCAGCTTGAGCGGAGAAAACTCTCGCGGAGCAGAGTAAGTTCAATTTTGGAAAGTTTCTTCAACTCCTTGGGAATTTTTCCTCCTCTGATAAAATACTCGAGTGCGATCAGATAAATTCCCGGCTGTGCTTCCTCATCGAGTTCCAGTGCCTCGGGAAAACAGGCATCCAGAATCCAGACACCCGATTCGCTCACTTGGATCAATTCCTCGCTCCATCGTAGAATTGCCTCTAGTGGATCACCCGCAATTTTGCGTTTCACCATTTCCAGAAGATCGGAACGGCGTTCCAGATTCAGAAGAAGGGCCAGAAAGAAGCGCTGCTCCACATCCTCGATGGATCCGCGCATCGCGGCGATACCATCCCTGCGGATAATCTCCTCAAGTATCGGCACCACAGGGGTTGCAAGGTGACCATGCTTCTGCGCGAAGATCTCCCAGATCTCCTCCCAGACACCGAGATTCCGTAGATGTGTGATGCAGTTTTGCAGGATAAAAAATCCGCGCTCAAAATCGAGCCGCCCGATCATCTCGGCGACAAGCTGTGGATACTCTGCATCGCCTGTCCGCTCGAGCACATCGAGAAGTTGCTTGCGGCGGTTCGTCAATGTGTCGCTCTGCACGGGATCAACCGCGATATGCGGCGGCAAATAAGTAAACTGGGGACCTGTTCCAGGATCCGAATGGGTGCGCACCACCACCGTCAGGGAGGGGGTTTCCAGATGAAACAGGGAGTGCATTCCAGTCCGCCCAGAAACAATCGGCACAGTGCTTCCTGTCTCCAGCAACTCTGCCTTTAGGAGTTTCAACGTGCCGATGCGAAAATGAGCCGTGATCGACTCGGCATCCTCGAATGTGAATTCCGAGTGAATGCTTGATCCCGACATCACATGAAACGCACCGGAGAACTCGTGCTGATGAATGTCGGTGGTCCCATCGAGCCAGAAGAGAAGTTGGATATAGAACTTCGGGGAGTCATAGACAATCAACTCCGGTTGTCCGAATCCGGAGGCCGACTGGTAGGGCTGCTCATCGGAAAGCAGGAACTCCCGGATCAGCTCCTCCAAATCGACAGATTCTGAAGGCGACTGCTCCTCCAAGGCCGTGGTTGCAATCGATGGAAAAGCCGTGAGGGAAAAATTCTCCTCCTGCCACCGTCCATAGATCAACTTCCCGAGCTTCGCAAAATAGGGATTCATAGCAGGAGCATTCCTAGGAAGCTCTTAAACAACAAGCGGGAGATTCGGTTTCCCTGAAATCCTCAAAAACGTGATAGTTGCCTAATTTGGAGGAGAAACAAAAAAATTACTATTAGTTGTGACTGCTGCGTAACGATCATTCCCAGCCTGGTTGGCCGAAAGAGTCACGAATCCTGTTCCGTGGAGTGACAACAGATTTCCTGAAAGCGTTGCTGGGCCTAACAGGACCCTCGTGGTCACCGCCAAATGAGTGGAGGATGTGGGCAAGGTGATTTTAAAGGGGGCCGTTGGGTATGTCTTATTGCGAATCGTCGGGAAGTTGATGCTCTGTGGCAGGAGAACGGCCTTGGAGACCGCCGTGGCACCACTCCAGAGTTTGAAATTTCCAGCAGCGACCGCAGGGGTCATTCCCAACTTCATCCCTGAGGCATCACCAGAGATGGCGAGGAGGAAGGTATTAGCAGAGGGATTGGTCTGGGACATGGAGAGGTCACTCAGGGTGACCGAGGCGAACTTCACCCAGTGAAGTTTGGAGGGAGTCGCATTCGTGCTGTAGGCTGCTGTGAGGGTTTCATTCGTCGAGGTATAGGTCAGCAGCACGGCACCGGTATTCACCGTCGAATTGGTTGTGATGAGGATGCTGGAGTTCGAGCCGATATCCTGATTGGCCTTCCATTGCCTCCCCCCTCCCATATGATCATATCCGAGACTCATGCCAAATCCGAGATCTCCGATATTGGAGGGATTGCGGGCACTCAGACCGATGCTACAGAAGGCATTGGAGAGGGTGGAGGAGGCGAGATTCGTCACCGTCAGGCTGGCACTCCAGTCACTCGTCGTCGGGGCGTTTGTGGTCCAGACCCAGTAGGCATTGGCGCTTGGTTCGATCTGAGGGAGCAGGAAATGAAGGCCATTGGACTGACTGAGCACATCATTCGTATTGGTGGAGCCTGTATTGACAAGCCACTTGTTCGTGTCGGGTATGCTTCCCGCGAAATTGTCGATTCCAGTGTATCCGGCAAAAATGTCGGTGACGGGTGACTCCCCGATATTGGTCACTGCCGCTGACTGGGCTCCGACTCCGCTTATGATGCCGCTCAACCATTCAATCGTCCGCAGGAGATTCACATGGGTGATGCCGTTTCCCTCTTCATAGGCTCCCGGCAAAATATTCGCACCATAGAAAATCGTGGTGATCTGATTGGAGCCGGTCTGGGCCCCACCGTTCGTGGTGGTCGGAGTGACTGAAAAAGAGGCTGTCGGTGCAGTCAGCCCCACCGGGTTCGAATCGCTGGCAGGAAGATGAGAGTCAGGAGCATAATTGACATTCGTGTAAGGTGGAGTCGGCCAATCGGCGGTGGAATCCTCATCAGTGGTGAGGATTAGGAGGCTGTTGTTCGTCACGGCCCAGTGGGCATAGGGGCCGATATTTTTCGAGAGCCACGCATCGGAATTTATCATGGCAATCAGGGAGGTGTTAGTATCGTAAACCTCTCCCTGGTTGGAGGCATTGATATTGTTGGTGTAATCGTGCATGTCGTGCTGCAGAGCCGGGATGACAAATGAGACGTACGGAAGCTTGGAAAAACCTGCGGCATTTGTTCCAAAACCGGTGAAGTCGTGGCTGATACTGGAGGGAACGTTACTGAACCCAAGCCAGGGGACATGGCGTGTAACATACAGAAGATTGGTCGCCCCGGGAGTCTGCCCCTCGTAGAGATTCCTTACTCCTGGAAAGGCATCGATATAACCGGAGAACGTCTTATGAGCAGCGGCCAGTTCGGTGTAGAGATTCGGGGAATTGGTGAACGGAGCTGAGGGGGCTTTGTCATCGTAGATGCCCTGGTTAGATCCGGAGAAGATCCAGTAGTAATTGTCCTGACTGGGATGTTGGAGCGAATACGACTGGGTCATGTCGGCCCCGTTTGCGCGGAGCACTCCGTTGATGAAGGGGAGGCTGTTGCTTGCGCCCAAAAGCTCGCTGTAGCCATGATTCTCCAAGATCACGACGACGATGTGATCATAGGAAGCTGCACTCGTCACTGTTTCTGCCGTGGCCTTCGTAACGAATGCTCCCTGAAGCAGCAGGGTCATTACTAAGAGCGCCACCCATTCCATCAAGGATACTATTTTCATTGCTCAAGACAGGTATCAGAAACAGGCCTCTAAGCAAGTTGGCACCCATGCAAGGTCGTTTCCCTTCTTACTGTTTTTTCAGAGCAGTTGGTGGAACGGGATAGAATAGGAGCGCCGTCTCCTGAGGGTTCAAGGCGCTCGGGTTAATGGAAGAGGAGACGCGATCGGCAGCCTCGGTCTGTCCCGAGGCCCTAAGGACGGCGACATAGACGGTCTTCCAGCGGTCCGAAGCTGTCGCCCAGTTAATCTGCTTGCCCTCATAGAGGGCGACGGCACCCGAGGGATCTTCATTCTTCAATCGCCCTAAAGCTGCCACACTGATCCTTGCCAGGGAGTCAGGCTGAGAGTTCAACAGTTTCTCTGCACTCGCGGAGGCTTGAGAAAGATCATGGTTGTTGAGCAGCCTGAGATAAGCTAGATCACCAGCGGCATCCGAGTAATCAGGTGCCGCTGCGACAAGTTCCTCATAAAGTGGTATCAGGGTGCTAGAATCGGCGGTGAGGGATTGCAACCGTATCAAGCCGATCAGACCAGGAAGATGCGATTCTCTTCGGTCGGCCATTTCGCGATAGGTAACCATCGCCTGATCAACGGCTCCAATCTGATCCTCATAGCCGGCGATGTAGGCCAAGGTTTCTGGTTTCTCGAGGTGCAAAGAGCCCTTCACACTCCGCCACTCTTCCTCCGCTGTGGAGGATTGACCGGTCATCATGGCGACCCGCGCAAGGAAGAGATGTTTCACTGCATCTGGAATTCCGAGTCCGGCGGGTGCATCAAGCATATCCGGGATTTTTGTCCAATCCCCTTTTGCACACTCCGCATCTAGGACGATCAGAAGCCAGTCCGTATCACTCTGCGGACGATCAGGTCCAGCGAATCCAATGACAACATCATAAAGCCGCCTTTCGTTGAGCCATCGTGCAAAATCAAGCATCATGGGCCGGGGGGCCTGCTGATAGTTCGCGGTCATCCTTTTGATCAAATCATCCCTGCCTGCAGGATCTGCCTTGATGGCAAGATCAGCAGATAAAAGCTCATCGTTGAATTGATGACCGGGCAATGTCGGCAGCAGGTGTGCCACCTCGATCATTTCCTGATTACTGATCTCCGCACGGAGCTTCTTGTCAGGACGGAGAAGGGATAGCCGGGCGAGAATTCGGGCGGCTTCAAGGGAAACATCAGATTTTTTAAGCATCACTTGCATCAGTATCCTCAATCCGTCTTTCTGCCGTTCTTCACTAGTGTCGGAAAGCAGGTAAAGGGCAGCCTGAGCTTGCAAGTGCAGTGAGTCATCCCCGCTCATGATCCGGGAACTATCAAGACAGATCGCGGCAGCCGCTGAAGGGCCCTGCTCCAAATTCTTAATGAGCGCCTGAATTAGCGTCAGACGCAGCAATTGATGAGCGGTAAGATTCTTTGGAAGTTTGTCGACAGACTCGATGACGAGTTCCTTGCGAGAACTCTTTCCTCCAATTTCGGCAATTCCGAGCAACTCATCGACTGATGATTGTCCTTTGGTCATTCTGGCTATCAGTTTCTTCAAGGAGACTGGATCCCCCATCCGTGCATTGAACAGTTCCACTTCACGCCCGACTGCTTCATTCCCCGGAGAGAGTGCCATTGCCTGTTTTAGTAAGCTCAATCCAAGGTCATTATCACCAAAAGCAAAGGCCGTCTGGGCATGATCGAGAAGCACACCGGATCGCCAGTTTTTCAGGGAATGATATAGAGGGGAAACCAACAGTATCCCCAGCAGCACAAGCAGACAGACTGTCAGGCGGATCCAATTTTTCGGATTGGAAAGCCCTGCCGATGAAGAGGGCGGGAGAGCCCCCACTTCCTCTTCGGCATAATCGGGAAGTTCTTCAGGCCGATTGATCTTTTCTCCTGAGATCGGATTGTTTGGAGACAGAGGCTGGAAGGCAGCCGGATCATTTTCTGGATTCATGGCCTGAAGGAATTTGAAGCACCGGCACCACCCTGAAGAGCGACGCTCTCATGAAGATAATGGGCCAGGGCAAGCCGGGCTTCCTGTTCATTCGCCAGATTCCAAAAAGCCACTTCGATCATCCGTTGTCCATGATTCCGACGACCCGCAATCACTGCATGCAGGCGTCCTATCGGTGAATCATTCAGGGGTTGGGTATCCGTCTGGTACGCCCCCTGCTCCATCAATGTATGAAAGACATAGACAGGCTTGTCATGATCATGGAAGAGCCAGGCATTGAAGGGGATCTGCACCTCCCCAATCTTGAAAATTATCGGTTTCAGCGTGGAAGTGAGGATCATCCCGATATTGGAAAGACAAACCTCGGGGTTATGCATGAGGACTGCATGTGCCGCCATGCGACCCGGTGGCCACTGAAAGTAAAAAACCTGCCCCTCAGCTCCCCTGCTCGCAATCCATTTTTCTGAAAATCCTTTGGGATAAAAAAGCATTCTCAAGGTCAGGGAGGATACCGGCACCGTGACCACTCCTTTGTCACCCGAACGCGGATGGAGGTTCCATGACCACGGCGCAACTCCCATCCGTTCGTGGGCACCAAACCAGAGTTCCGTACCCGCCATGGATCCCAGCAGGAGCACGAGTGCGCTTATTGAGATAAATCGTGGAACAACGCCGACTGCGGCATCAATAACGGGATGATTGAGTGGCGATGAAACAGCCGTGCGATTTTTCCAATAGCAGGCACATCCCAGGATCGCACCAAAGGTGATGAAGAGAACGAGCAGGCCTGCCATGTCATGCCATTTTGGAACTGCTTCCAATCCCTTGTACGCAGCAATGAGGGCGAGCAGGGCATTTCTGCAGATATTGCCAATCAATGCCGCAAGCAGGGCGACAAGCAGAAGAATCAGTCTCCTCATCTTGGAAAGTCGGAAATATTCACCAAAAAATAGCGCCACCATGAGTCCGCTCTGGAGCGACCTGATGCCACTGCAGGATTCCTCGATCCCCAGGACCCCGGCATCCAGGACAATGAGATTTCCCTGACCGACAGCCTCAATTCCCATCCAATGCAAGATCTCCAGGGTGGAGGTCGTGTTCCACGCCATCAGTGGGGACATCACTTCCTGTTCGAAATTACGCGGCCAGGGAACGGCAATCAGAAAGAAGCAGATCGGGAAGGAAAAATGCCGCACCCAGGACATCCCCCCTCTCAACGCGACAAGAGAGAGGGTGAGGGTCACGACCGCGAGGGATGTCACTCCTCCTAGTGGTCGCCAATCGGGATTGGCCTCAGCCATGGGGATCATCACCATGATCAGGAGTGTTGATGCAGTCAGGAGGAGCAGTGCCACCCAGTGCGTCAAGTGATCTGTGATTGTTGGTTTAGGGTGATCTTCCCATCTCTTCAGGAGCAGCCCGATGACCAGCAACGGGACAAGAAACCCGTAACTGTATTGTGGATCGATCGCCCAATCAGTCCAAAGCATCCGAATGAGTGCGTACCAAGCCACGGCACCCACAAGCACGGGAAGCAACCATCCGGATGCCCCCTCTAACTTGGTAAGCTTAGCACTTGTCACGGTCTTTCAAAGTACACCGGCGCATCAAAAGTTCACCGCCCTTTTCCAAACAAAATGACATAGAGGGTCTTCAGCGTGACTTCGGCATCAAGATGCATGGAAAAATTCCTGATATAATAGAGATCGAAGGATAGTTTCTGAAGTGTGTCATCCACGGAGGCACCATATGGATAGTTCACCTGAGCCCATCCCGTGATTCCCGGACGCACCAAATGACGAAAGTGATAATAGGGAATCTGTTTTTCGTACTCAGCAATAAGTCTGACCCACTCCGCCCGGGGACCAATCACACTCATGTCCCCATTGAGAACGTTCCATAGTTGAGGGAGTTCATCCAGGCGGGTTTTGCGTAAAAACGCACCGAGTCTGGTCACCCGGGAATCCCCTTCTCTCGTGTAGGTGTCTCCCTGATCGCTGCCAACTCGCATCGTACGAAACTTGTAGAGAATGAAGGGTTGTTGATAGATCCCCATTCTCGGCTGGGAATAAAAAACCGGCGCTCCGTCACAGATAAGAATGGCCAGGGCGATCACGAGAAGCACCGGGATCAGCAGGATGAGCGCAATGAGGGCGAATGAAAAATCCCACATCCGCTTGAGAGAGGAATAGATGGAATTCTGCACGAGGACAAAATTCGCTTCAAACGGCCATTTTGCTCCAATGAGGCTCAGGAGAACACGACCCCAAAATTTTTCGTAGAACATCTCAAGGGAATAAACCGGCATTTTTTGAAAGTGTACGAAACTCAGCGAGGACATCAATTCGGCCTGAAGCTGGGAAAACCTTGCGGCAATCACGATTGCCTGAAAATCTGTCGATTCATCTTCATTCAGGACCGACACAATCCGGGATGTATCCCACGCGACAATTGGGGATTCAGGGCCCTCAATCCGCTTACCGAGAAGGGATGGGGAGGTTGTCAACAGGGTTAGTTTCTGATGCTGTTCGCTTTGGAGGTAATCCCTGTAAAATATCGGCCCGTAAACATCATCAACAATCACCAGCAGCCCCTCTTTGGAACGAAGTTCGCTGGTCGAAAACCAAAAAAAACGGCGTACCAGGAGAGAAAGTCCACAGAAAAGAAAAAGGGAAAAAGAGTAAATCGCCCGACTCGAATGCACTCCGCTGCCATAGGAAGTGATCACATACTGAACGAATGCCGCCACAGGGTAGGCCAGAATGCAGGAGATAAGATGTTCACTGGCATACTGCAGCGAAGCAAAATCCGTGCGGATTCGATATCCTCCAATCAAACTCAGCGCCCCTATGAGCACAATGATAGGAACCAGCACCGCATTGAGTCTGAGGAGGTTGTAAGGACCGGTAAGTTCGGAGATTCCCAAATAAATCCCAAACCATAGGAGCAAATCCGTCACCAAGGCAAAGAAGGCGAAGCGCAATACCCCTTTCCTTCCTCTTAGGAAATTTTTAGGAACAGAGGAAGGAAGCGGTCGTTCCAGGATGAACTCCTCCTCCTGATCGGTCGGGGGAAAGCCGTTCACAGGAGTAGATGAGAACATATCAACACCTTAAAATGGTTTGTATCCCTTGGAAAGAGAGATTACTTCGTGACCTTAATTACTTCAGAAGCCACGGAGACAAACAACCCCCTTGCATCCCCCTTCAGAAGTGACAACCTTCCATTTTTCCCCTCCTCGACACATTTTTGAGGAGAAGTGCGATAAGAAAGAATGGCGGCCAGGAGGGCACCGGAGTCTCCATTTTGAATCACAGTGCCAGAACCATGCTCACGGATCATGTGGGCAATTTCGGATTCGGGAGGCCCGATAAAGAGGCAGGGACGCTCCGCGGCCATCACCCCGTAAAATTTACTTGGAACTACCAGACCTGACATCCCCTCCCTCATCGACACCAGATGCAGATCCGCCGCTGCAAGACTCTCTGAGAGATCCCCCAACGGCTGTGACGGCAGGAATCGGACATTGGCTAACCCCCGCTCCCGGACCTCTCTGCGAAGCAGCGGCTCCCCGGGTCCTTCACCGATGAGAAGAAATAGAATCGAGTCCTCCCCCATCTCCTTTAATTGTTCCGCCACTGCCAGCATGGTGGCGAAATCATGCACCCTCCCCATGTTGCCGGAATAGCCAACGACAAAGTCTCCCCCAAGTCCGTGACGCTGTCGGAACGGATTGTTGGCGTGATCAACAGGAGTGATTTCCTTCTCCATTCCCGTATTAGGAATCATCCTGATCATCTCCCTGGGAATTCCCCGTAGGACAATCCTTTCCACCATGCACCGACCCACGGCCACAATGGCATCGCAGGAGAACAGGGAATGGGTTGAAAACTTGCGAAACAATTCCGCCACGACTCCGCCACGACGTAAGACACCTGCTTCCTCCGCTACCTCGGGATACAGATCCTGAGCCCAGTGAATCAGCCGTGAACCTTTCAGAAAGCGCAGCAAGGGGGCGAGGATTAACAACATCGGCGGATCGGTTTTGATCACGATCACATCGACCTTCGGCAACAACAGGGCGCGTAATCCAAACATGGGTATCATCAACGCGTAACCAAGAGTCCTGCTCAGGAGATTTCTTTTTGAAAAACCCGTCTCGCATCGGATAATCCTCACACCATCCCGAACACCTGTTCCCGCTGGTTCTCCGAAAACTGATGTCGTCAGCACGGAAACATCCCAGCCTGCATGGACAAATTCCTGGGCCACATGTTCCAGCACGCGCCCAGTGGCTCCATTCGCCGGAGGATACACTCTGTTGATAAAGAGAATGGAGGGCATCGTGTGAAGAATAACGGAATTAAAAAGGTCCCACCCTATAAAAGGGAGAGATTCCATACAGCAGCCAATATTCCATGGTCTTGAGAAATTCGACCGTGGCAAAACGGTTGATATCCCCCCGCCCCTCCTTCGTCTTCCACCATCCGATGGATGCCTCGGTAACACCAAACGTGATTCCCGGCAATATCTTGCGGAAAGTTGCCAGGGCTCGGCGCGTATGAAAAGGCGACGTGATGATCAGAGCGGTGCGCACACCGGCGGCTTCCAACATCGGCTTGAGCAACACGGCATTCATATAGGTCGAAACGGCTTTTGATTCCATGGTGATGGCGGAGGAAGGCACCCCTCCGGCCATCAAAACCTGGCGATTCCTTACGGCATCTCCCAATCCCGTGACAAAGACCCTGGGTGCCACCCCATTTCTGTAGAGGCGCGCCGCTTCGAGGGGCCGAGCCAGTGGTTCTCCACCCAGAACAATCAATGCATCGGCCTTTTCCATTGGCACAGCGACCACAAGACAACGATGCCAAAGGCGTTGAAAGCCCTCTCCCTGAAAGAAAAACCACCCGCCGACAAGCAGGGCGATCAGTAACAGGATAAGGATTTTTTTCACCAATCCATTGGACAGGTGAATGGAGTGGGGCGGAAAGCAAAAACGATTGCAGAGAAAGCAGGCACCGGGTCTATTCTCCCTGTCTTCATGCAAATCGACGCAGTCATCTTTGATATCGGCAACGTACTCCTCACCTTCGACTACACGGTCGCGGAACAGGAAATCCTGAAACATACCGGACAGGATGCCCCCCCTTCCCAAGAAGCACTCCATCCCCTGCGTATGGATCACGAAACTGGCCGTATCAGTCGCGTTGACTTTATCAAGGCGGTTCGGGAGGCCTTTTCCCATGACGGCCCCGAAGACCACTTCATGGATGTCTGGAGCAGGATTTTCGAGGTGAACACCCCGATGGTCGAGTGGGCCCGCTCACTCCATCAGACCAAGCCACTCTATCTGCTCTCCAATATCGGCTGCATCCACCACGACCACATCTTTGCGGAGTATGAGTTCTTTCACACACTTTTCCGCGATGGTGTCTATTCCTACAAGGCCGGTGTGATGAAACCGGAACGGACAATATTTGAACTTGCCCGCACTCAATTTGGGGTCGATCCATCACGGACGCTCTACATCGATGATCTGATCGACAATGTGCGGAGTGCAGCATCCCTCGGATTCATCGGGCACCACTACGATCCGCTTCAACATGATCGGTTTGTGGAACATACGGCTCAACTATCATTTGCTTAGGATCGGCATCGATCATCACCGCCCCTGTCTTATCCTGACGAAGGTAGACAATTTTTCGCTGAGCGAGCAGATATTCCCATTCACTGCTCGGAACCCCAACCCGACTAAATTGGTTCACGGAGGAGACAAGATATTTTGGCGACACCTTGTGAATCACAGCCTGAGCGGAGAGGAGTTCCGATCCTCCCAGCGGCATCACCAGCACCTCTGCGTCAAGCAACCCATCTGGCGTTTTTGAGAGAAGTTGTTGTGAGATTTCGGGGCTGAGCCGGGGTAGAAACAAGACCCTGATCTTTCCACAACAGAGTCGCACTCCGACCTCTTCACCGGGAAGAGCGATACTCTCCATGGTGACATTCCCGAGAAGTGGCCGTGTGATGCCGGCAGAGAGAGTCGTTCTGGAATTTGCAAACGCGTTCAGGACGGCCTTTGCCACGGGAGAACGGGAGTCTTCTGAAAAGAATATCAGATGCTTCACCTTGAGTTCATCAGCAATCTCCGGTACCCCTCCGAGATGGACAGCATCGTCCTTTGTGACGAGAAGGTTCTGAATGCTATTGGCACCGCGTGATTCAAGAAACGGCAAAATATCCCTCTCCGCATCCCGTTTGCGACCAGCATTCACCAAGGCAAACTCCCGTCCGCTCTGCACCACGGCACAGGAGCCGCCACCAAGATCGAAAAGAGTGATGACGGGATACGGTTTGGCGAGAGGTCCTATAAACCAATGTCCACCCGGAACTAGGGCACTTGACTGAACGACCAGTAGGAGAATTTTGGCAATCAGCCAGTTGGCATTATTGAATGCTCCGGCCACCCATAGTGAACATGTACCGGCCAGAAGCGACAGGGCGCCCAGAGCGAGAACCAGAAAGGCTAGGGGCACCGCGAGCAGATTCGCCCCGATCGCGGAGAAGGAAATCAGGTGAAAATAAGCAATCGTCGGCAGGAGTGAGCCGATCCATGCCGCAGTGGAAACCGACAACAGACCCATCAGGTATTTCCAACCTGAAAATTCCACCCGCTCACGACGGGTCAGCAACTTCGGTGGGATGAAAGCATCTGCTGAGTGAAACGCAACAAGGCGTCTCTCAAGCGATGGCGTGATCGCAAGGATCGCAAAGACTACCGAGTAGGAGAACTGCCACCCTGCCGAAAAAAGAGCGTTAGGATCCCATGCAAGCTGAAAAATGGCCGCTGCCGCCAGGGTATTGTAAAGCGGGGCGCGGCGATAGAGCACACTGCCGCAGAGTAACAACGAAACCATGGTAGCGCTGCGGATACTTCCGGATTTCAATCCAGTGACCGCAACATAGAAAAAGAGCATGGGAATAATGATCGCCACGGACCACGGACGAGGCAGTCGTGCGGCGACTAACACAAACCAAATCATCACCGCGAGCATGCCGACATGCAGGCCACTCACTGCAAAAAGATGCATGGTTCCTGTGAATCGGAAATCGTCAGTGAACCCATCCGGTGCATTCTCCGTGACACCAAGCGTTATGCCCTTGATTGCGCTCGACTCCCTCGGGGCTCCCTCAAGATCAGTCGAGAGAATTGTCTCCATCCGGTGACGGGCAATGAGCGCCCAGGCCATGAGAGGATTTCCATGACCGGAGGATAGAATTTTACCAGGCTCGGCTGGATCGATACTGAATTGAGTGTAGATTCCATGGCGCTCAAGCCACTGACGATAATCAAAAGAACCCGGATTACGTGGCCACGAAGGCCGTTCTGGCACCGCCTGAAAACTCACGCGATCTCCATACACCGGAGCGGGGAAATCTTGGACAACAGGCCAGTGCACCTGTGTCACCAGTAAACCTGCGGGCAGCAACGATTGGGGCTCGGAAGCATCCTGATCAGCGATCTTTTCCACCCGGATCGGAAAAGTTGCCGTGCCCATTGTGCCTGTCGAAGAAACCTTCGGTGCACCATCCACAACTCCCTCCACGGAAAACTCCCGGGGATGAGCATCAAACCAGAGGGCGAGCTTTCTCGCTGGTGCATCGCTCCCACAACAAAGCTGAAGCAGGGAAAAAGCGACGACGGTGACACCAAAAACAACTCCTCCCTGTTTATAAATTGGAACGAGGAGCAGCAGGCATCCAAGCAATCCAAGAAGGAGCCCCCAAGTGATACCGAGCCAGGAAGCCAGCAGAATACCGACGACAGCCGCAATCAGCACTCCTACCATCGGAAACCGCTGCCGCAGCGGTGAAACAACTCTCTCAAACCCCTTCACGAATCGGCAAAGGGGAGATTGCGCTTAGAAAACCGCTGGTTAATTGAAAGAAAAGGGGCTGTAACTCGATTCGGTGTACGCCGAATCATACCAGTCATCAACCGCTGGTGCATTGTAGAAGAACGGCTGCTTATCCTGATTCAGTTTGGAATTATCACGGACATATTTGGGCGTCTTCCCCCCAGATTTCACAGGGCTATTGTTACCATAGAACCCTTGCGTCTCCGTCAGATAATTAAGCAGATGAGGCTTGGCTCCCTGAGCTTTGAGATCGGCAAGTTGTGCATAGGAGAAATCGTAGACCCGCTGCGTGCTGCGGAGGTATCCGACAATGATGTGCGATGCCACATGCCCCTGAACGAGCGCTGTGATGTCGGCGTAATCGAGGGACTGACCATTGAAGACCTTGTTATAGGTTCCCTGATTCACGTGACTTGCTGCGACCGCCGCAGTGATCTGGGGATCAACCTTCGGACCACTGGCGCATCCGCCGGTCAGTAATGCTATAAAAAGAAGTGGAACCGCAACAAATGCTTGGGGGGTAAAACGAAGTGACTTCATCGACCTTGGTTCCTAACCGTTAGCACACCATCCTTCAATCACATTCACATTCAGAAAGTGAGCGACTACTGCCACTCGGTTCATTTTGCTTGTCCGGTTGGCAGCCTCCCCTACAAGGATGGAGTCACACTTCACCGAGGTGTTCAGCCTTCACCCCCCACCCTTCTTCGCCATGCAATGGTATTATTCAAAAAACGGCGCTCAATGTGGTCCCGTTGATGACACAGAGCTCCGGCGACTCGCCCGTTCCGGAGAGATAACTCCAGTCGATCTCCTCTGGAATGCAACCATGGGGGTTCAATGGCAACCTGCCTCCTCGTTCAACTTTCTCTTTTTTCAACCCGTTGACTTGCAACCACCCGCCATTCCTTCGGAATCGGAATCAACCAAAACTGCTGAAGCAGCCCTTCCCACTTCCAATCGTATCCTCATGGGAAGGGCTCGCGCCTCCCTGAAAGGGCGTTGGGGAATGGCTGTGCTGGCGACAATCATCTACTTAGCTATCATTGAATCTCCTCAATTCGTTAAAATAGTAGCTACACCCCAGAATTCAGCTTTATCGCAACTCCAGTTGTTGATGCATGGCTTTCATCAACCTGTCCACCAGGCAGTCCCTACGCACGGCTATACTCCGCTTGGCACGATCATTTCACTTTTCGTTTCGCTGCTCATGGTTTTTATCGGAAATCCGATTTTTGTAGGCGTCTGCTCATTTTTTCTAAATCTCTCGAAGCGCCGAGAGACAAAAGTATCGGATCTATTCGTGGGGTTCCGATCAGGAGCGTCGTACTACTGGAAAATAATAGGAGCAAGTCTGCTGCTTGGCTTGATTATCATTGGTTGGGTATTGCTCCTGCTTGTTCTCCCAATTGCAATTGTCATGGGAGTGGCGTTTTTCAATCACCTGCTTGTCAACCCTTGGCTACATCCAGTTATCGTCGTGATGGCATTAGTAGGCATGATGGCGCTGATAAGAGTGATTTATTCCTATAAAATGACTTTTTTTATTCTAGCCGATGAAACGAATATTCGGGCTATTGATTCGATTCGTCGCAGTAAAATAGCGATGAGAGGCAATCGGTGGAAACTCTTCATGCTCCAGTTGCGATTTCTGGGATGGAGTCTCTTAGCCTTACTCACCTGCGGCATCGGATTTCTTTGGGTAATCCCCTACATCCAAACCGCAACAGCCCACTTCTATCTCGATGTGAAGGAGCGGGAATCGTTGCCAAATGTGTAGAGATCACAGCATATTTCTCTTGTCGGGGATGATTCCTGAGTGCATTTCCATCGGATGATTCTTCGAGGCTTAAGCAAATACCGTGATACCGGACTCCTCCTTCTCCGCATTCTGATCGGACTTTCCTTCCTGGCACACGGGCTTCCGAAACTCATGGAAGGGCCCGATCTTTGGATCAAACTCGGTAAGTCGATGCAGTTTGTCGGGGTTGGTTCCTATCCGATTTTCTGGGGACTCATGGCCTCCCTCTCGGAATCCGTGGGTGGTTTTCTTTTTCTGATTGGATTTGCGTTCCGACCCGCCTGTCTCTTTCTGCTGACCACGATGACCGTGGCGACAATCATGCATTTTCACACCACTCCCGGATCTTTCTGGGAGAAGTGGGAGGTCGCTTCCCATGCCACCGAACTCGGCTCCCTCTTCCTTTCACTACTGCTGATCGGCCCGGGTAAATTCAGCGTTGATCGGGACTAAATCATCCAACTCACCCTTTCCGCAGTTTTAGTTTCCTAGTCACCACTCCCAGAAACTCGGAGAAGCCCTCTATCTTCAGCAACCAGCTGGAAACAAGAAAGAGTGTGACGGCAGCCGCGATCACGGTAAAGAGAGCCCCCGCACGAATGCCAATCGAGGCATGTCTGACCCCGGCCAACCAGGGATGAGTTAGCCATCCGACTAGGATGATAGGGAGTGAGGCCAGCAGGCATTTGCCAAGCGTCAGGAGCATTGCTTTTGTTTCCAGTGATCCGGAAAGCCTTCGCATGAAAAAATAGAGTAGTGAGAAATTCAACGTGGCCGAAATGGCTGTTGAAAGGGCGAGTCCTCGATGGCCCATGTTCCAGTGGAAAATGAGGAGCCAGTTCAACACCAGATTCAGACCGATGGAACAGAAACTCACCGTCATGGGAGTCCATTTGTGATTGATGGCATAAAAGGCAGGTGCCAGCACCTTGATGCAGGAATAGCCAACCAGACCTACCGCATAGAATTGAAGTGCCTCCGCCGTGTGCAGGGAGTCGGCATCGTGGAATTTTCCCCGCTGATAGATCAGGGCGATGATTGGCTGCGCCAACATGATCAGCCCTACCGCCGAGGGAAATGTGAGGAAGACCGCCAATCTCATTGCCCGGGCCAGAGTCGAGCTGAAGCGTGCCATATCCCCGAGTGCCGAAGCACGGGCGATCACCGGGAGGGTCACCGTCGCCACTGCTACACCGAAGACGCCCAGAGGAAGTTGCATCAGGCGAAATGAGTAAGAGAGCCAGCTAATCGGGCCATCGCCGAGATGGGATGCAAAGATACTGTTGATCATCACATTGATCTGCACGGCGCTTGCCGCGATCACCGCAGGGAGCATCAGGGCGAGAATTTGAGTCACCCCCGGATCACGCCAGTTAAAGTCCAGAACGAAGCGGCATCCAGCCTTTGAAAGACTCGGCAACTGAACTCCCAACTGGAGCAACCCACCGAGCAACGTTCCAAAGGCAAGACCAGTCAGGGATTTTTCACCAAAATGGGGATCAAGCCACCAACCGAAGGCGACACCCCCGGCAATCGAACCGATATTAAAGAAACTCGATGCCAGCGCCGCCGCCGTGAAACGGTTGGTCGCGTTAAGCATTCCCATCACCAGTGCTGCCAGCGAGACCAGCAGGATGAAAGGATACATGATCTGGGTGAGATGAATCGTAAGAGCGGCCTTTTCCGCAGAAAAACCGGGTGCTAGGAATCCGATGAACTCTTTGGCAAAAATGATGCCCAACAGCGAAAGCAGGCTCATGAAAATCGTGGTCAGCGTCATCATCTTCGCAGCCAATTTCCAGGCAGACTCCTCACCTTCACGGGCAATGCGCTGCGAAAAAACTGTCACAAAGGCTGTTGAGAGGGCCCCTTCGGCGAAGAGGTCGCGTAGCAGATTCGGTGCCCTGAATGCAGTTAAAAAGGCATCCATACCAACACCCGCTCCAAAGAGTCCGGCAAAGAGCACCTCCCTCACGAGTCCCAGCACCCGACTCAGCATCACAGCCCCCGCCACGATGCCGGCGGCTTTTGTGTTTAAGCGATCTTCACTCATGGGAAATTCGTAATAAGATGTCCATATATATCTTTTTCAACCATTTACCGACCCATAGGCCGCCCGGCGCATCCGATCCATCACGGCAACGCCAATTCCCTCTTCCCGGAGTGATTCGGAGAAGATGATGTCCACTTTTAAGTTATCCAACCTGCGAAGTGCCCCGTAAAAATTAGTAGCGGCCTCTCTGAGATCACCCGATGGACTTAAAACCTCCACAGTAGCATAACGCTCGGCAACTTCTGGATCGGGAGTTCTCAACACCAGAAGCCCTGTTTTTAGCGGCGGAATAAAGGACTTGATGTCCTGTTCTAAGATGTGAAGTTCTGTTTTTGGCGCATAATGCCCTGGCAAACTTCCCGGTGTATTCACAATCCCAGAAGGATGGAACATATGTCCGTATTTACTCAGTTGTTCTTTGGTTATAGGGCCTGGACGCAAGATTTCAAACCCCTCCTTCGTGATGGCCACAATGGTGGATTCCAGACCATGCTCACACGCACCACCATCCAGAATGGCAGGAATCACATCACCAAGTTCAATTTGGACATCTTCCGCTGTTGTTGGGCTGATTTTCCCAAAGCGGTTGGCACTCGGGGCAGCAAGTGGGGAGCCAAGCTCTCGGAGTACTTTCTGAAACAAAGGATGGGCTGTCACCCTGACCGCCACACTCTCCATCCCGGCGGTGATCAGATCGGGTAGGTCCGGGTGCTTTTGGAGAGTCAAGGTCAATGGACCCGGCCAGAATGCTGCGGCCAACTGCTGCACCTGAATCTGCTGCTCGAGTGAATCAATGCGAGCCACCCTCTCCAGCCATCCGACTTCCGGAAGATGGACGATGAGAGGATCTGTCAACGGCCGTCCTTTTGCTTCAAAGATTCGCGCCGCAGCCATGGGTTGAAAGGCATCCCCGGCAAGTCCGTACACGGTTTCCGTGGGAAGTCCGACCACTTCCCCACGACGCAAGATGGCGACAGCCTCGGCGATACCCTGATCACCCTTCAGAATCCGTGCGCGGACACTCACAGTCAATGGGAGCGGCGGGAGAGTTTTTTTGGAGCTTCCAAGATACTCTCCGCAGCCACTTTGGTCTGGGCAGAGCGGAATTGATCGAGTTTTCGGGCAAGTTTCTCATCATCGGGTGCGAGGAGGGCGATTGCGAAAAGAGCGGCATTTTTAGCCCCCGCCTCACCGATGGCAAAAGTCGCCACGGGAATTCCGGCAGGCATCTGAACGATCGAAAGCAGCGAGTCAAACCCTTCCATTGTCCGGCTCTTCACCGGCACCCCAAGCACGGGAACCGTCGTCTGCGCCGCGATCATTCCCGGCAAATGGGCTGCTCCTCCTGCTCCGGCAATGATGGCACGCAATCCCCTCTGTCGTGCCTCCTTGGCATAGAGAGCCATCGTATCGGGCATCCGATGAGCCGAAACGACCCGGTATTCGCAGGGAACCCCGTGTGCTTCCAGAATCGCCACGGCATGACTCATCGTCTCCCAGTCGCTTTTACTTCCCATCACCACCCCGACTAAAGGAGCCGGGGTGTTTTTTGTTTTCTTGGCAGGCATGATGGAATCGTAGAAAGGAAAAAGGCAAAATGAAGAATGAAAAATGAAAAAACAGACGGTGCGAGGCGTGATTCAGAATTTCCCCATCTGATCTCCGCCCTTCAGTCACCTCTCCCTCATAATTCATCCTTCATCCTTTCCCCTGCAATGAATAGACTCCGCGACATGACTTCCAACATCATCTTTATCGGCTTCATGGGATGTGGAAAAAGCAGCATCGGACGCCGGGTCGCCCATCGCTTGGGCCATCAGTTTCTCGACAGTGATGAACTGATCGCGGCACGAGCCGAAATGAGCATCTCCGACATTTTTTCCCTGGAAGGGGAGGCAGGATTTCGTCTTCGGGAAACCGCGGAACTAAAGACACTGGCAGGATCGTCAAATATTGTCCTGGCCACGGGAGGAGGGGCCATTCTGAATCCGGTGAACAGGGATCTCTTTCACCAACTTGGCCTCGTGATCTGGTTGCATGCGGAACCGGATACACTTTTCGAACGTGCATCCCGGAACAGGAAACGCCCGCTTCTGGAAGTCGAAAATCCCCGCAGCACATTCTTCAGTCTTCTGGAATCACGCATCCCGCTCTATGGTGGCATGGCCGATTTGAAAATCGATGCCACCGGACTTTCCCACGAACAGACTGTCGAAAAAATCATCCAACAGATCGCGCTCCTCGAAAATAACGGATCCTAAACCGAAAATAGGGCGATTAGCATTGACGGAACATCCTTAGCGGAATTAATGAGAAGGCTTTCCGCGTTCCCCCGGCGCGGGCAACCAACATCCATACCATGCCAAATATTGCCATTAACGGGTTCGGTCGCATCGGCCGGCTTGTCTTCCGCGCCATCGTCGAACAGGGGCTCCTCGAAAAGGGTTATAAAGTCGTCGCCGTCAACGATCTCGTTGGGGCTGATAATCTCGCCTACCTCGTCAAATACGACTCCATCCAGGGCGGGTTCAAGGGGGAAGTCACCAGTGAAAAATCCTCCCCTGAAGCGGCCGAGGACGACACGCTGATCGTCAATGGACACAAGATCAAGTGCCTCGCCGTCAAGGAAGGCCCTGCTGCGCTTCCTTGGAAGGAACTGGGGGTTGATGTCGTGCTCGAGTGTACCGGCCTCTTCACTGATGCCGAAAAGGCAAAGGGCCATCTGACCGCAGGTGCCAAGAAGGTGATCATTTCGGCTCCGGCCAAGGGTGAGGACATCACCGTGGTCATTGGTGTCAACGACGACAAACTCGACATCGCCAATCACCATATCATCTCCAACGCGAGCTGTACCACCAACTGTCTTGCTCCTGTTGTCCATGTCCTTCTCAAGGAAGGTTTCGGCATCGAGGAGGGGCTCATGACCACGATCCACAGCTACACTGCCACCCAAAAGACCGTGGATGGTCCCTCCAAAAAGGACTGGAAGGGTGGGCGCTCGGCGGCTATCAACATCATCCCCGCGAGCACCGGTGCTGCCAAGGCGACCGCGCTCGTCTGCCCCGAAGTGAAGGGCAAGCTCACTGGCATGTCGTTCCGCGTACCGACGCCGACAGTTTCCGTCGTCGACTTGACGGTGAGAACCACAAAGGAGACCAGCTACAAGGAAATCTGCGCCGCAATGAAGAAGGCGAGCGAGACCTATCTCAAGGGCATTCTTGGTTACACCACGGACGAAGTGGTCTCCTCCGATTTTATCCACGACACGCACTCGAGTATCTTCGACGCGGGGTCGGGCATCGAACTCAACAGCAAATTCTTCAAGCTTGTCTCTTGGTACGACAACGAGTGGGGTTATTCCAACCGTTGCGTTGACCTCCTCAAAAAAGTCACCGCCTAATTCACTATTCGTAAAAATTCGAAATGCAGGAAAACAGGAGTTTAACTTCCTGCTTTTCCTGCATTTCCTTTTTTCGGCCTGAATTCTGCTACATTCATCCTTAACAACCACAAAACCCCTTTCTCTGCACACCCATGGCTAAAAAAACAATCAAGGATCTCAATCTTGCCGGTAAACGCGTCTTTATCCGCGTCGATTTCAATGTCCCGCAGGACAAAAAAACTGGTGCCATCACCAATACCCAGCGGATCACGGCGGCCCTCCCCACCATCAACTACGCACTCGCTCAGGGAGCTTCGGTCGTACTTGCCAGTCATCTTGGCCGTCCCAACGGACAGAAGACTCCGAAATACACCCTGAAGCCCGTTGCGGAAAAACTTCAGGAACTTCTTGGGAAGCCTGTGAAGTTCCTCGACGATTGCGTCGGTCCGGACATTGAGTCAGCCTGCGCCTCCATCAAGCCTGGTGATGTCGTCCTTCTTGAAAATGTTCGCTTCCACATCGAGGAAGAGGGCAAGGCCAAGGATGCGGAAGGCAACAGCATAAAGGCCGATCCGGCCAAGGTGACCGGTTTCCGTGAGAGCCTCAGCAAACTCGGAGATGTCTATGTGAACGATGCTTTCGGAACTTCCCACCGTGCCCACTCGAGTGTCACCGGGGTCGCCCTGCCAGACAAGGTCGCCGGATTTCTCGTTGAGAAGGAACTCTCCGCCTTTGCCGCGGTTATCGAGCATCCCCAGCGCCCCTTGCTTGCCATCTTGGGCGGAGCAAAAATCGCCGACAAGATCCCGCTTATCCGCAACCTTCTCGACAAGGCCGATGACATCATCATCGGTGGCGGCATGGCCTACACCTTCCATAAGGTGCTTAGCGGCATGGAAATCGGTGACAGTCTCTTTGATCCGGCCGGCGCGGAGATCATTCCTGAACTCATGGAAAAGGCGAAAGCCAAGGGAGTAAACATTCACCTTCCCGTCGATTTCATCACAGCCGACCAATTTTCACCCGATGCGACTACCGGCACCGCAACGGTCGAAAGCGGCATTCCTGCAGGATGGCAGGGGCTTGATGTCGGCCCCAAGAGTCGCGAGCTTTTTGCCAAAGTCATTGCCAACTCCAAGACCATTATCTGGAACGGTCCCGCCGGGGTTTTTGAATTTGAAAAATTCGCCGAAGGAACCAAGGCGATGGCCCTCGCCGTAGCCGCAGCCACCGCAGCCGGAGCCACGACCGTTGTCGGTGGGGGAGACACAGCAACTGCGGCCAAAAAATTCGGCGTGATCGACAAGGTCACCCATGCCTCCACAGGCGGCGGCGCCTCCCTCGAACTACTCGAAGGAAAAATCCTTCCCGGAGTTGCAGCACTTGACGAAAAAATCTAACCTATTTTCACTTTTATGGCCCTACCTCGCAAAAAACTCGTCGCCGGAAACTGGAAAATGAACATGACCTCCTCGGAGGTCACCCCCTATCTCGAAACCTTTCGCAGAGAGATCGATGAGATTGATGGTGTCGACATCGCCCTGATCCCACCATTCACCGCTCTTACCAAGGCCTCGGAAATCCTTGGGGGAACACAGAAGATCCGACTCGGCGCACAGAATCTTTCGCCCGAAGCAAAAGGTGCCTTCACCGGAGAAATCTCTGCGGCCATGCTCCGCGATCTTTTCGTGCGTTATGTCCTCGTGGGACATAGCGAACGCCGCCGTCTCTTTGGGGAAACCGACGAGATCGTGCGCCGCAAACTGGTGGCAGCCTTGGCCTCCGAGTTGCGTCCGATCCTCTGTATCGGTGAGACGCTGGAAGAGCGTCAGGCAGGTCAGGAAAAGGTGGTTCTGGAAACACAGCTTCAGGGAGCACTCGCCGGACTTTCCAAGGAAGATCTGGCAGAAGTGATCGTCGCGTATGAGCCGGTCTGGGCAATCGGGACGGGACTGACAGCCACCCCAGCCCAGGCACAGGAGGCCCATCTGTTTATCCGCGAATTCCTCACCAAACTTGCTGGAGCAGAATTGGCAGGCAAGACCCGCATCCTCTATGGAGGCAGCGTCACGGCGGATACGGCTGCGGAACTCATGTCCCAACCGGATATCGATGGTGCACTCGTCGGAGGTGCAAGCCTTGATCCGCGCGGTTTTGCAAAGATCGTCGCCGCCGCAGTGACCGAGGAATAAGAAACGAATCAGTTACTTTTAACTATTCAATGCGCCACTTTCCGCAAGGGGGTGGCGCATTGCTTTTTTCAGCCTTCATAATTCATCGTTCATCCTTCATCCTTTCGGCACCATGTTCCGTCGCCTTGCTTCGATGCCGATCGTGCTGTTCTGCGTGGTCAGCATCACATTCTTCCTGATCCGTCTCTCTCCGGGCGGACCTTTTGACTCAGAAAGGAAAATCCCCCCCGCCATCGAGAAGCAACTCCTTGCAAAATACAAACTCGATGGACCTCTCGTCACCCAATACACGGGTTATTTGAGCGATCTGCTGCACGGCGATCTCCGACTCTCCACCAAGTACCGTAACCGCTCCGTCAACGAGATCCTGGCCCAGACGCTCCCCGTCACCCTTACCCTGGGGGCAAGCGCCTTTCTGCTCGCTTTGATGATCGGACTCTGGATTGGCTCCTTTGCGGCAGCCAGACCCGGCACCATGGCTGAGGGGTTTTCCCTGATGCTCACCCTGCTTGCGATCTCACTCCCTTCCTTTGTCCTGGGACCTCTGCTCATTCTGATCTTCTCCATCAAACTCGCCTGGCTTCCAGTCGGTGGATGGGGAACCCCCGAGCAACTCCTTCTGCCCTCCATCACGCTTGCCCTTCCCTTCGCCGCCGTCATCGCACGTCTTCTCCATGACAGTCTTCGAGAAACCCTGTCCGAGGATTTTATCAGAACGGCCCGAGCCAAAGGACTGAGGGAAACCAGGATCATCTACGGCCACGCCCTACGGGTCGCGATTCTTCCCGTCGTCTCCTACCTTGGTCCCCTGGCAGCGAATCTCCTGACAGGATCCATAGTCGTGGAAACCATTTTTCATATTCCCGGAGCAGGTGGATTCTTTGTGAACTCCATTCTGAATCGCGACGGATTTCTACTGGGCGGTGTGGTGATTGTCTATTGCCTGCTGTTGATGATTTTTAATCTTCTTGTCGATCTCTCCTACAGTTTTCTCGACAGGAGAATACGGCAATGACCGGTATCGATCTTCCCAGAAATGGCCGTCTGCCCTTCCTGATCTTACTGCTCATGGTAGCAGCCGTCATTTTCGGTCCACTTTTCTTTCGCCACTCCTATGACCTGCCGGGTGAGTTGACCTATGCACCTCCGAGTTGGAGCCATCCTTGCGGTACGGATCTCGATGGTCGGGATCTCCTGATCCGTATTCTGGAGGGAGGTCGCATTTCCCTGCTCGTAGGACTCTGTGGTGCTGGAATCAGTCTGCTGATCGGGACAACTTACGGTCTCATTGCGGGTTCAGCCCGCAGCAGTATTGACAACGGCATGATGCGTTTTGTCGATATCCTCTATTCAGTTCCACGGCTGATCTTCATCCTGATCTTTATTAATTCTTTCAATGAGCGACTCCAGCTTGCTGCCAGTGCGCATGGTTGGAACTGGCTCGTGGGTTCCTCCCGTCTAGTCATTCTCATCCTGAGCCTCGGGGTGATTGAATGGCTCACCATGGCACGCATCGTGCGTGGACAGACACTAGCTCTTCGGGAGCGTTCCTATGTGGCCGCAGCTCGTGTCTTGGGACAGGGGTATTGGGCGATCCTTTGGCGGCATCTTCTTCCCAACCTCGCTGGCATCGTCCTCGTTTACCTGACGCTAGCGATTCCCTCAGTTATCATCGACGAGGCATTCCTGAGCTTTCTCGGACTCGGTGTTCAGGCCCCTCAGTCAAGCTGGGGCTCTCTACTCGCGGAAGGAGCCGCCTCGATCAACCCGCTTCGCGGTGCCTGGTGGTTGCTCCTCTTTCCATCGCTCGCCCTGCTAACCACTCTGCTTGCGCTGTATAATCTTGGTGCTGCCCTGCGGAGGAGACTCTCTGCAAAGAGCCACTGAAGATCTCGCGCGGAGACGCTAAGGCGCAGAGAAAGAGGACAATGAAGAAGTCGTTCCCGGACATTTTACTCCTCTGCGATCTCTGCGTCTCCGCGCGAGTCATTCCCTTCCTTCTTGCAGCATAAAACAAACAACAGGCACGATACGACCATGAGTAAATCCGCTGAACATTCCGCTAGAGATGTGGTGGAACGTTTGTGCACCCATGGATTTGAGGCTCTCTATGCCGGAGGATGCGTGCGTGACCGACTGCTTGGGGTGACACCTCATGACTATGATGTGGCGACCAGTGCGCGCCCGGAGCAGGTTGAGGCCATTTTTCCCAGAACCGTGCCCGTCGGAGCCCAGTTCGGCGTGATCCTTGTCCTACAGGATGGCGAAGAGATCCAGGTCGCCACCTTCCGTGGTGACGGCACCTATCACGACGGCCGCCATCCCGAGAGTATTCATTTTACCAATGCAGAAGGAGACGCACGGCGCCGTGATTTCACCGTGAACGGACTCTTCTATGATCCGATCGCGGATAAGATTCTGGATTTTGTGGGTGGTCGGGATGATCTGGAGAAAAAACTTTTGCGCGCGATCGGAGATCCCTCCGAACGTTTTGCCGAGGATAAACTGCGCCTGCTGCGCACCATCCGTTTCGCCACGACTCTTGGGTTCGGCATTGATCCCGAGACCTGGAGCGCGGTGAAAAAAGGGGCTCCCGAGATTCATGCGGTGAGCGCGGAACGAATTCGGGAGGAACTGAGTAAGATCCTCCTTTCACCGCATCGACTTCGGGGATTCGATCTTCTGGATGAGAGTGGACTGCTGCGGGAGATTCTCCCCGAAGTCGAGGCCCTGAAAGGATGCGACCAGCCGCCAGAGTTTCATCCCGAGGGGGATGTCTTCGTCCACACGCGCCTGATGCTCTCCCTCTTGGCACCGGAGGCATCCCTCACCCTCATTCTGGCCGTGTTACTTCATGATCTTGGAAAACCTTCGACCCGAGCCATCGATGAAACCGGCAGAATCCGTTTCAACGGGCACGAGGGTGTCAGCACCGAAATGGGGCTGAGGCTTCTTCAGCGCCTTCGCTTCCCAAACGAGGTGATCGATACCGTCCTGCCAGCTGTCCGCCTTCACATGAGTTTCAAGGATGTGCCGCAGATGAAAGTCTCCACCTTGAAGCGCATGATGGCGCGACCCACCTTCGAAGAGGAACTGGAACTTCACCGAGTGGACTGCCTGGGAAGCCATGGAATGCTCGACAATCACGCCCTGTTGATCGCGAAACGAGGGGAATTCCTCACTGAACCGCTAATTCCGCCCCCACTTCTCACCGGCCATGACCTGATCGCACTCGGCTGGAAACCGGGACCGCACTTTGCTGAAATTCTGGAAGCCGTCCAGAATCGGCAACTGGAAGGCACTCTTGCTTCCCAAGAGGAAGCCATCGCCTGGGTACGGAAACGAGGATCAGCGAACAGAGACCAAAGTTCAGCGCCAAAATCTGTCCTCTAACCTCTTTTGCTTTCCCTCACTTGACAGGGAGGCATTTCGATTGTTTCTTCAGCATGATGTATCTATCCCCTCGGCCCTCTTTGCTCGCCAGCCACCTGCGGTACAGTTTTGAAGGCTTTCTTTTCTCTGTCATTCTCCTACTGGGAGTAATTCTTTCAACCAAGGCGGAAGCGCAAACCAATGGTCCGACAGTGTTGCAATCGTTCACGAATACCCCGATTTCCACCACGGTCTCCAACGCTCTCTCCCTTGATCTCACCCAATATTTCAGCATCACTAATCTCCCAGACTATTTCAACACTCCCACGACGCTCAGCAACACAGTTGTGGTCAACAGCTCCATGGGAGACTTTCTCATCCAGCTCTTCCCAACCAACGCTCCCGCCACCGTGGCCAACTTCCTCGATTATGTGACCAACGGAGACTATGAGAACATGATTATTCACCGTTCCGTGCCGGGATTTGTCATCCAGACGGGGGGATATTCAAATAATACCTCTCTCTCTGCCATCCCCACTTTCCCTCCCGTGACCGGTGAACCGGGTCTTTCCAATCTCACTGGCACCGTGGCCATGGCTTTGAGCAGCGGGCCGAACAGTGCGACTGACCAATGGTTCATCAACCTGGCCGATAATAGCTCCGCGTTAGACAATGCTTCGGATGGAGGCCCCTTCACCGTCTTTGGCCAGGTCATCGGCAACGGCATATCGGTCGCCCAAGCCATCGCCGCACTACCGACAAACGACTTCAGCGGCTACTACGGCAGCGCTTTCAGGACTGTTCCTTTGCAGGGATGGACCAACGGAACCGTCAACCTCGATAATCTCGTGACCATCACCAATATTTTTCCCCTTCAGGGAACTTTCCCTTATTTTGCCGTCAGTTCCGACAGCAATGCTTTTGCCGTAGCGGTGAACGGCACCAATCTTACCGTCTCCTTCGTCGCCTACCCGACAAATCCCTCAACCATCGGCAACCTTGCCAAGATCACCGTCTTTGCCGTTGATACAAATGACCTCATCACAAACTCCTCGTTCCAGGTTTACCCAAGCGTCGCAGGCTCGCAGACCATCACCTTTCCGGCCATCCCTGAGCAGACCTATACGACCAATCAGTTTCTCATCGGCAACTACTGGCCGACCTCCTCTTCGGGAGTGTCCGTGGACATCACCTCCTATACGGGACCTTTGAGGGTGAACAGCAACGGGATTCCTTTCTTCAGCGGAACCGGCACGGTGACCCTGACTGCCAACACGGAGACCAATGCTAATATCAATCTGAACTACACTCCTGCGCACCCCGTAACAATCAGTTTCAGGGTGACCCCAAATCCCATCACTGGCAGCTTCAGCGTTCCAGAAAAGAGCGTCACAAACATCGGCACCAGTACCGGCACCTTTGCTCTGGAGCCGCCCAGTTCACGATCCACAGGGGCTTTCACTTACACCAGTAGCAATACGAATGTAGCCGTCGTCTCAAATAATATCGTCACTCTCACCGGAATAGGAACCACCACCATCACAGTCACCCAAGCTGCAGCGGGCAATTACGGCACAACCTATATAACCAAAATACTGACAGTCGCCGGAGAGAAACCAAAGTTTGGCACCTTCAGCATACCCTCGCAGACCTACGGTTCCGCGACTCTCACCCTGAACGCTCCCGCCTCCACCTCCTCGGGTGCCTTCACCTACACCTCGAGCGATACAAATGTGGCCTCCGTCTCGGGCAATACCGTCACCATTGCAGGAAAGGGAACAGCAATTATTACGGCCACCCAGGCCGCTGCGGGCCGGTATGCATCAGCCTCCATCAACACAAGCCTGAAGGTCCTGCCAGCCGTCCCGACAGTCAGCTTTACCCCACCGACCTCGCCGACAAGCTATATTTTGAACGAGATCATCCCCCTGACCACCACATCGACTTCTGGAGGAGCGATCACCTACCACAGCAGCAAGACCGGCGTGATCTCGGTCTCCGGTAGTAGGGCTACCATCAAGGGGGCTGGAACAGCAACCCTCACGGCCACGGTGGCAGCCCATGGCAATTACACCGCATCGACCGCCTCAAACAGCGTCACGGTCACTCCGGCAATCCCGATCCTCGGCACCTGGAGCATCCCCTCAAAGAGCCTCGGAGCCGCCCGATTCAATCTCATCCACCCCGCCTCGCCCTCCTCCGGTGCATTTACCTACACCAGCAGCGCTACGAATGTGGCCTCTGTCTCGGGTAATACCGTTACCATTAAAGCAGCTGGATCAACCACCATCACGGCAACACAGGCGGCAAATGGCAACTACGGCACCAACGCCACATCGGCAATTTTCACCGTTTCGCCAGCACTCTAACCAGAATTTACCCAAGGAGAGCTGGTCAGAATACCATTTCCTCTACCAGCTAGGAAAACTCCTTTTCCCCCCGACATAGTAAATATCCCACTATTTTTTAACATATGCATTTTTTTTCCCGGCCCGCTCTCCAGAAGATCCGCATCTATCATCTCTTCGGTGCATTTTTCTTCAGTGCGCTGCTGTCTCTGGGGGTGACGCTGCCGAGCCTGCAAGCATCGTCGGGTTCGATAGGAATCATAAATAACTCATATATAGGAAATACACCTATTAACTCAGGCGGTCTAAGCGTTAATACAGCTAATCTCACAACTCCCACGGTGCTGCAACAGCTGCCAAATGTCCTGATGTCGTCGAAAAACAGGGAATTGGTGGTAAATTTCTCCCAGTATATCTTTTCTCCAAGCGCATTGACCAATGTCGTGCTGGTGAATAGTTCCCTGGGAAACTTTCTCATCCAGCTCTTCCCCAGCAGCGCCCCGAATACCGTGGCTAACTTCCTTCGGTATGTGACCAACGGGGCCTATGCCAACACGATCTTCAACCTCGCAGATACGAATGCCGGTTCGGCCGCCATCGTTCAGAGCGGAGGATATTCCAACAACAGTTCTCTTGCCACCGTCACCAACTACGGATCCATCCCCAGCGAGTTCGCCAGCGCCAACCTCTCCAATATCCAAGGCACCGTGGCCATGGCCTTATCGACAAACACAAATTCCAACAGCGCAACCAGCCAGTGGTTCGTCAATCTGAGCAACAACAGCTCCTATCTCGACGCCGCCAACACCAGTGGCAATGCTCCCACAACCGTTTTCGGCCGTGTCATTGGCACTGGTATGACGGTCGTCGATGCGATCGCCGCCCTCCCAACGGACGATTTTCAAACCGCTTTTGGTTTCGGGTCCGACCTCTCATCTGTTCCCATGCAGGACGGGTGGACAAGCGGAGGCACCGTCTACCTCTCCGATCTCGTCACCATCACCAATGTGACGACCATCCCCTTCCCCTACTTCGTAACCAGTTCCGATCCAAGTGTGTACTCGGCTCAGATTCAGGGAAGTAATCTGGTTGTCAAATATACCCCCCCGACCTCCGCCCCACCCACTAGTTTCGCCACCATCTCGGTTTATGCCTCGGATACCAACGGCAATGTGGTCACCAATTCGTTTCAGGTTTCCGACCACAAGCTTGTCCAGACCATCAATTTCCCCCCGAATTATGTCACTTACAGCGCGACGAATGCCGCTAATTACATCCTGACCAATCTCCCCACGGCCTCCTCCGGCCTCCCGGTCACGATCAAGGTCGCATCCGGCCCGGCCAAAGAGTTCTTCATCACCAATCAGGTCGTCACCAGCACCACCAACAGCGTTGTCAACCTTGGCGTGACAAATACCGTCACAAATAATGTCACGAACAGCGTGACCAATACCGCCTTCATCCTGACCGGTGCGGGTAATGTCACCCTTGTCGCCACCCAGCCGGGTGATGCCTTGTACGATGCGGCTCCTCCCGAAACGGGCTTCCTCACGGTTTTTACGACAAACCAGACCAGCGCCTCTCACCAGATTGGCATTCCCAGCAAGGACACCCCGCCTGATGCCATCATCCCGGCAAACTCCGGGGGATTGACCGTCAACCTGGCTAAGTATGTTTCTTTTCCCATGGTTCCCACCAACGCCGTGCTGGTGAACAGTTCCATGGGTAACTTCTTCATCCAGCTCTTTCCCTCCAAAGCGCCTGCCACCGTGTCCAACTTTCTCAACTATGTGACCAATGGCAACTATGCTGATACAATCTTTAATCTCTCACTTACGAATGCCGGTTCGGCCTCCATCGTTCAGAGCGGAGGATATTACAACAACAGTTCTCTTGCCCCCGTCACCAGCTATGGAGCCATCCCCAGCGAGTTCGCCAGCGCCAACCTCTCCAATATCCAAGGCACCGTGGCCATGGCCTTATCAACAAAGACGAATGCCAACAGCGCCACCAGCCAATGGTTTATCAATCTGAGCAACAACAGCTCCTATCTCGACGCCACCAATACCAACGGCAACGCTCCCACAACCGTTTTCGGACAGGTCATTGGCAATGGTATGTCTGTCGTTGCTGCTATCGCCGCCCTCCCAACGGACGATTTTCAAACCGCTTTTGGTTTCGGGTCCGACCTCTCATCTGTTCCCATGCAGAACGGGTGGACAAGCGGAAACCCCGTCTACCTCTCCGATCTCGTCACCATCTACAATGTGGTCGTTCCTCCCGCCGTCACCTCTTCCGATTCCAACGCTTTCTCCGCCGCGCTTCAGGGAACCAATCTCATTGTGACCCCCATCGCTCCCAATACCCTCTCCGCTCCCGTCACGATCTCGGTCTACGCCGCCGATACGAATGGGAATGCCAAGATTATCTCCTTCCAGGTATCCCAGCAGAAACTCACCCAGAACATTTATTTTCCAATGATTTACACAAGTTATAGCCCCAGCGCGTATTCTTGGATAAATCTTCCGACGACATCTTCTGGGCTTCCTATAGATTCCTATGATCTTCTCTCTGGCCCAGCCTATATTTCAAAGGGCGGACTCTATTTTAGGGGTCCTGGGGTTGTGACGCTGAAGATGATCCAGAGTGGTAATTTCTTGTACCCTCCAACCTCTGCAACAGGTTACATCGTGGTGGAAAAAGGAAGCCAAACCATTAGCTTTTCTGCGATCAGCAACCAAACCAATGTCGCCACACCCTCCACCCTCGATATTTCCGCCACCTCCTCCGTCGGCCTACCTGTGAAGCTTACATTGGCCTCCGGCCCGGCAACGCTCGTCGCCAGGAAGCTCACTCTCACGGGAACAGGTACCGTCACACTCATCGCCAGCCAGCCAGGCAATGGCAACTACTATCCGGCCACATCAGTGACCAACAGCTTCACGGTGACACAGCTCCCTTTGGCACATTAGTCAGAATTTTCACAGATTTCTGCATTCCGCCTTCAACTTCTTCTGCTGTTCCTTCTGTCTGACACCATCTCTCAGTAGAAAAAAACCGAGTTTTTTTGACAAGCTGAAGTCTTTTCCTAGGCTTGACACGAGAATGGTTCCGCTGCCTCCTGTCATCGTGCTCTCTTGCCTCCCCTCTTTTCCAAGGATAATTTCACGGCCTTGTGACGATGGCTGTCACGGCACTTTTTTGGGGAGTCCTGATCCCCTCGGTGAGAGTCGCTCGCCCCGTTCTGATCGCACCCATCCCCACCACGCAGGTCTCCACCACCAACGGGACGACCTCAGCTTCCCAGATTACTTTTCTGCCGAGCCCGTTCCGGGAACCCAAGTGAGGGTCACGACAACGCTGGGGGCTTTCAACATGGAACTCTTCCCCTCAAATGCTCCGGTTACCGTCGCCAACTTCCTTGCCTATGCGAATGACGGGGCCTATGAGAATACACTGATCGACACTTCGGCGAAGAACTCGACTCAAAAGTTTTTTCTCCAGACCGGTACTTACATCGCAACAGTTCCTCCGGCCTTGATCCCGACATGGCGGCGATCACCAATGAAGCCAGCCTCTTAAATGTCCGTGGCACCGTGGCGATGTCCCTGAATGGCACCAATCCCGACAGCGCCGAGCGCGCGTGGTTTATCAATCTAACCAACAACACTTCCTTTGACACCGGCACCACAAATGGCGGTCCCTACACCGTCTTTGGCCAGATCCTCGGCGATGGCATGGTGGTGGTGGATAAAATAGCCGATGTTCCCATCTATAGCTGGAACACAAATTTCAGCTTTTCCTCCATCCCCCTCCAGGATCTCGTTGCCTCGCAACGTACCATTCTGGTCCGCAATCTCATCGCTGTCAAAAGCGTGGCCACGCTTCCCTTCTATGCCATTAGCTCCGATCCGAATGCTTTCTCGATCAAGGTCAATGGCACCAACCTGACGATCACCTTCCTGGCCTACACCAACAAGTCGGTGACCATCACCGCCTATGCCTCCGACACCAACGGGAATACGATGAAAAGCTCCTTCTTCGTCCAGCCGAACCCCCAGAGGGCTCCCAGACCATCTCGTTCCCCGCCATCGGCGATCAGAATTATACCAACAAGCCATTTTCTTTCACAGCCCCCACCGCCAGCTCCGGTCTGCCCGTCACCCTCACTCTCTCGGGCCCGATCAAACGGGATGGGGCGAAATACCTCCTCACCGGGGAAGGTACCGTCACCCTAATCGCTATCCAGTCCGGCAATATTAACTACTCTCCCTCCACACCCGCGACCAACAGTTTTGCCGTGACGAAGAGAAACCAGAAGATTTTGTTCCCATCCATTGCTGATCAGACTGTCAACGAAGCCATCTTTTCCCCTTTCACGATCACGAACGCATCACCCGAGGCTTCCTCCGACCTTCCTGTGAAAGTGACGGTCTCCGGCCCGGCAAAACTTTCGGGTGACAAAATCAGGCTCACCGGAACCGGAACCGTCACCCTCACGGCGGGTCAGGTAGGAAATGCCAAATACAACCCAGCACCGAACCAATCGATCAATTTCGTTGTCGGATCAAAATAGTCTCTTTCGTCCCGAGACCTTCCACATAGCATGGGAGGATGATCCCATGCCTCTCCCCTCTTCTGTTCTTTGTTCTCATTATTTTCTGCGCCCTGACAGTTGCCGCCTTAATCACCCGCCCGCCTATGCCATCACGGAAAAAGTGGAGCAAGTTCCCGTTTTGGATTGCTTTGTCAGTCTCTTCACCTGGATTCCCTGAGTCGTTGGAGAGTATCTTCTGGGATGGGAGGGAGTGGTCGCAGCCATCATCGCCCAGACTGTCTCCATTCACGTCTCCTGCCTGACCGACAAGGCTTGGCAGGAACACTCCCTTGATCTTCAACATCCATACCTTGGGCCTTTACTCGACTTCCTCCGCAATGACGGGCCATCAAGAACAGATCACTCTCGTATTTCAACTCTAACAAAACGCTTATATAATTAGATAATTTCCTACGGCAGGATAGCAGACGATTATCTGGTTAAAATCGGACCGAACTTCGGGTCCCAGATTCCAATTGCAAGAGAGTGGCGTGTCGTTACGTTTTATTCATGCGAATCAGTCATCTGCTCCCATTGCTTGGCCTCATGGTTACGGGGAGGGCATCTGCGATCCCTGTTATTACCTCGATCACGAATGCCCCCTACACAATCTCTTCACCAGGAACTTACCGTTTGGCAAACGACATCTCCTGGACGGGAACAGGACTGAACAACGCTTTTGCCATCACCATCAATGCCAACGATGTGGTGCTGGATCTTAATGGAAAAACCCTTACTGGGAATCAGTACTTCGGACTTGATGTATTCACCGCCTTCGGAATCGCTGCCACCAATGTCAGCAATTTGACGGTCTTCAATGGCACTGTGAACGGATTCAGAACCGGCGGGGTGCTTCTCTCTTCGGTCAATCAGGCAAAGCTCTACAATCTGACGATTGAGAACATCAATAATCTTGGCCTGTGGTCCGGGCTGTTCCCCCTTGATATGGTTAGTGGATTCATCGCCCTGGAATCGACTAATGTGTGCCTTTCCAACGTCCTTATTCAAAATATCAATCTTCAACCCACCAATGACAACACTATCTTTGCCCAAGCAGGTGGAGTGATTGCGGTAGGGTGCGCCAACTTCACCAATGTGGGTGTTACCATCACCGGGGTAACCAATAATTCCGGAGTCGCGGCGGGAATAGCGGCACTTGATTGTACGGGTGTTACTGTGCTGCGCTCCACAGTTTCGAATATCGTGACGGGACAAGGGGCGACGAATAATTTCGTGGGGCACACCTGCCTCGGGATGGTGTTTTCACCTTCGAGGCTCTCCGCGAATATCACTGGCGCGACAGTGACCAGCGGTGGCTCGGGATATTCCGGCTATCCCCCGGTGACGATCTCTCCCGTGACCAACGACTCAGGATCGACGAATTATGGATACGCGGTGGTCTCTCCTCAGGGACAGGTTACTGGTATTGTGCTCACCGGTATCGCGACCAATTATGAAACCTTCCCCCAAGTGACCATCGGTGGTTCGGGAACAGGGGCCGAAGCAGTTGTTCAACCGAATCAGGTCAGTTACACCACCATCGGCTACTGCGGCAATATCAAGGTAGCGGACTGCAACATCTCCAACATCATCGGAGCCATTGATGACGCTCATGGGATCAGTCTCTTTACCGTGACCAATGCCGTGATCCAGCGTGTGCACGTGAATACTGTCGTGGACGGTCAAAATTCGTACAATTTTGGGGGATCCAAAGCGACAGGATTTGAAAATTATGGCAATCCAAGCGCCACAAATTGCAATATCGTGCTGGAGGATTGCGTCGCGCAGAATGTGATCGCTATCGGGCCAGCTGATCTGGCCGCCAATGGGTTTTCTGCAGCGGGAAATGGCATCAGGTTCAACCGTTGCACCGCCTCCAATGTTATCGTCGCAGGTATCAACCGGCTCGACCCGCTTGCTTCACCCGGAACTGCCGCCGGCTTCGGCTGGGCTCCCGATGTCCGCATTCAGAATATTTATCCGGCAAAGAACACCGTGATTGAGGGATGCACTGTGATGAGATCCCTCGTCTGTTTCGACACGTATAACTTCCAGAATTCTGTCTGGCGCAACAACCGGCCCATCGCTGTTCCCAACGGCATCCGTTATCTTCAGGAACCCGCTCTAACCGATCGTACAATCTTTGGTTCGATTTGGAACGAGGTTGTTGACGCCGCACTCTACCCCGATGGGATCAAGGCGATTCCCATCTATAATCAGGCTCAGGGAAACCAGATCACTCCCGTTCCCTGACAGGTATCATCATGACAATCGTTCCCTAACCTCATTTGAGGCTGGGAGGATGTTGTCAAAGAAGTGCTACGGCACGACGGCGGTCAAATCCTGAGCCCGTGCATACAGACCAATGACTGTTCCAACAAATCCACCGGCGGCTTGCGTGCTCAGGATGCTCCCATCCACTTTTTCAGCGATTGTTTTCCATACACCGGCAGGATCTGCGCGGTAGGCAAAGGAGTAGAGGCGTCCCGATCCCTTTATTCGTAATTCAATCCTGCACAATCCGATAGGTAGCGATTCGCTGGCTATAATTTCAGGTGCCTTGGATTTTTGGGTGTTTTGCTCCAGGAAAATTTGTGGGACTTTCCCTTTCGCCGTTCGAACTCCAAGAAAGAAATAGTTTGCGTCATTTTGCAACGCAGCGAGGCCGGCATCGCAATTCACCATGCTCCGATTTAACACCAAGACGGTTGAAGCAGAAAAATCTGCATGCTGAAGTCGTTGCGCGATGAAGGAGGGATTGCCGTTCAGCTTCAAATCCTTATTTGGAACCGAAGTTAACGCTACAGACCGTGGCGCGATGAGTAACGAGCCGGGCTTGGCCGATAGGGACCACCAGTGATCGCGAGGCGTCCGAAGAAATAGCCATGATTTATCGAGTTCAGTCGTCTTGAAATTATCCTGCCAAGCGAATGTTCCAGTAAGGGGTCTTGGAGCAGGAGGTGCAGATGGCAAGTTTGGTCGCTTTACTAAATACGGCAGGATTTCTCCCTTCTTTAAAATGATGGGCCAATCATTGAGCCATGTCACGGGCAGCAGGAACGTTTCACGTCCAATGTTTGACAGGTCATCTTCGTAAGTACGAATCCCTAGAAAGACGGCCCACCATTCGCCATTCTGCGTCTCCACCATGTCAGCGTGTCCGGTGCTGGTCACAGGATCCGGGCGACTTGCATCCATCCCACGCTGGGTGAGAATCGGATTGTCTGGGAAGGGTTCGAATCTCTCCGAAAGTGACTTGGCTCGAAAGACGACTTGGGAATGATTTTTCTCAGTACCGCCTTGTGCTGCGCTGAGGTAGTAATAGCCATTCCGTTTGAAAAGATGGGGTCCTTCAATCCAGACCGGATTTTTTGAAAGATCCGTCCCCCCGTTCACGATTATCCGTCCATGATCCACTGATTTTTTCAGCGGATCAAACTCCCATAACCAAATCGCCCGATGCCCCTTATACTGTGGTTTATCATCAGGGGGAGATCCGTTATGAACGATGTATCCTTTACCGTCGTCATCAAAGAAGAGAGAGGGATCGATACCATTGATTTCTGGCAACCATACTGGATCCGACCAAGGGCCCGCAGGATTTGTCGCCGTGACATAGAAATTCCCGCCTCCAGAAAGATTCGTGGTAATAATGTAAAAGAGACCGTTGTGATAGGTGATAGCCGGGGCGTAGATGCCGCCAGAAACACCACTTCCGTCCAGATTTAAAGTTGAGGGCCGATCAAGGGCATTTCCGATCTGAGTCCAGTTCACCAAATCCGTGCTATGATAAATCGGAACCCCTGGAAAAAATGAGAAGGAGGAATTAATCAGGTAATAGTCCTCACCCACCCTGCAGATGCTAGGATCGGGATGAAAGCCTGCAAGAATGGGGTTGTAGAACTGGGTGTCCGATGGGGGTGCCTTTTCAAACACTGGATCATGACCCTCATAGGAAAATGAGGAGAACTCTGCCCAACCTGACTTTTGATTCTCGGCACCAGCAAGGCGTGAATCAACGCAGAGGGTGACAAACACGAATAACGGAATCCAGTTGAGGGCTCTTGGGAGGGGCATCGCTAAAGTTAAAAATTTCGAAACACGATTAAGAGAGTCTCTTTCAACAGAATGTCTCTCACCTGGAGAATCCTAAGGAGACCACACTGGCAGCGCCAGCCATCAGGATTGGGTAAGGAGCACGTTCTATCAACTATGATACTCGATTCAAATGTGTCTCCTTGAAGGCTGTATCATACTTGAGGCCGTAACCTAAAAGACGGTCGAAGGCAATGTGGGCGACCCAGATCAGTAGAAGCCACGTGTAAGAGGTCTGTCCTGTAAACCAAAGAACTATATAAATCATCAGCGGCACAGAATAGGTATGGAATACATTGTAGATAGCAGCGCCTAGCTTCTTGTTGACGAGATAACCTATCATTGAAAAATCAGGTGTCAGGAAAAGCACTGCAAACCACAGCCAACTCGCCTGTAACTGATGATAGAGAATGCAAGAAGTCAGCAAAACTGCTGCGCCCTCAGTGTGAAGTAATAATTTTGGCTTTGTCATGGGAGCATCTGGTGGGTCATCGCAAGATCAATTATTTTTTGGCAATAAGGATGATACTGATAATGGCCAAAACAATACCTGCGAGCTTTCGCGCTGTGATTGGCTCATGCAAAAAAAGAATGCCAAGAATCGCCCCGCCTACGATGAACATTCCATAGATCGGGACAACGATGCTGGCAGGTCCCAAGGAAAGCGCACGAAAGAGAGACATCACCGCCACCG
>Ga0302200_10000153_pt1 | contig 70189 bp, 61 predicted proteins | sample II_Bog_N3_1_FD_194585 | JGI IMG/M metagenome (GOLD analysis project Ga0302200, IMG submission 194585) | Peat permafrost microbial communities from Stordalen Mire near Abisko, Sweden - II_Bog_N3_1 | ecosystem: Environmental > Terrestrial > Soil > Wetlands > Peat | place: Sweden: Abisko...
CACCCTAGTGAAAGAATTCCACGCCCTGCATTATAAAATCCATCTCTACCAAACTCCTTCTCCTCTATAGATCCTGTTAAACTCTTATATGCTTGTATTCGTCAATGTTTTTCTTTAGTTGCATCTTATCTGCTTAACGGCTCAGATTTCTTGTTCGCCGCAACAAGTAGAGAAAATACGGTGTTCCTAAAACAGCTGTCATGACCCCTACACGTATCTCAAGGGGCGGCATTATAATTCGTCCGATCGTATCGCACAACACGAGAAATGTACCTCCGGCAATAATACTCGCTGGCAGGAGACGGCGATGATCCGGTCCAACCAGCATACGCATCATATGCGGCACAACAAGACCGACAAAGCCAATATTACCACTCACACAAACCCCCGTCGCTGTTGTTAGTGAAGCCATTATCAGCAAAAACAGTCGAAAAGGCATTACTGGCATGCCAACAGCTTTGGCCTCCACATCACCGAGCACAAGGATATTTAAATGACGCGCCATAAAAAGCATTACGGTAATCCCAGCACAAATAGGACCCACCGCAAAAACCACATGTTCCCACCGTCTATAGTCAAGTCCACCGATTGTCCAAAACAAATACTGCTGCATTTTCTGTTCATTCATCATTGTCAATATGCCCGATGTCAGTGCCCCAAGTAGCATGCCAACGACAACACCAGATAAAAGTAAGGTCATGACTGGTATACGTCCATGACGCATTGCTAAAAACACTGTAAGTGTCACAGCTAAAATTGAACCGCCAAAGGCAAAAAACGGCATGTAGAACATACTGATCTCCGTAAGCCCTAATGCAATTGCAATAACAGCACCAACAGATGCTCCACTAGAAACGCCAATTATCCCTGGATCCGCCAGTGGATTGCTAAAAACCCCCTGCATAACCGCTCCAGATGCTCCCAATCCAGCCCCAACAAGAAGCCCGATAAGTGTGCGCGGCATCCGAATATGATATAGCACCGCCTGCTGTTCTGGTGTAAACGGAATATCTGCAAAAAACGGAAGATGCAATTCATGGCATAGCATTGCTAAAATATTTTCAAACGGAATATCAATTTGCCCCCACGATAAGGAAATAAGAGAAATTACAAAGAAACACACAAATAAGAGGGAGAAAAAACCTGTCATTTTTTTCATCTAAATTGCTCCTCGCTTTGGCATTCATCCGTAACTGTATTCACAGCGTCAATTCTAGATAAAAGTCTTTCCATTGAAACATCTCTATCCTCATGAACCGTAAACACCTCAATATTGCCTGTTAACGGATTCTTGACGACTTTTACGGTCACACCATAGGCTTTGCTTAAATTTTTTTCGGTAAGAACCTCATCAGCCGTACCATTGGCAATCACACCACCTTTACCTACAAGTATAATTCGAGAACAAAAACGAGCCGCCAATGCCAATTCATGGACCACCATTATCACAGTTTTACCAGCCCGGCACATATTTTGACAAAACCAAAAAATTTCTTCCTGATAAAAAACATCCAGTCCAGTTGTCGGTTCATCAAGAAAAAGAATGGGCGTCTGCTGCGCGAGAACCTTCGCCAAAAGTACACGTTGACGCTGCCCGCCTGAGATCGCATGCATCGTCTTATCGGCAAGATCCCACACACCTGTATATTCCATACAAGCACGAACAATTTCCCAATCCTTTGCACTTTCTTTCTGCCACCATTTTAAATGTGGATAACGCCCTGCAAGAACAATCTCTTTTGCCGTATAACCAAAAGCAATCTCTGCATACTGTTGTAAATAGCCAACCTGACAGGCAAAATCATGTGCTGTAAGCTCCTGTACTTTTCGGCCATTTATTTCCACTAAACCTGTTAGCACAGGCAAAAATCCCCTCATTGTCTTTAAAAGGGTGCTTTTGCCTGCGCCATTCGGCCCAATCAAGCCAACCATTTCACCTTTGTTAATAGCAAAAGACACCTTGTCCAATACAGGCTGTTTGAGATAACCAACACTTATATCTTCAACCTTTACTACCACCTCTGTAGCCATGCTTTTTCAACCACCAATCTTCAAAAGGAAAATGCCGCACTGTTTGCTTCATCAAATACTCTTCCTACTTCTTTTTTCCATTAGTTTCGCAAAAAAAGCTTTCGCCATTAAAGACAAAAGCTTGAATATCACATAGAAAAAATTACCTATTAATAAAGTAAAAAATCCTGACACTATGTCAGGATTTTCATACGTAAATAAATAGAACTATTCCATATAAAATCTCCATCCCCATCACTCGCGGGTCTAACGGTGATTGTTAAATAGGCAGTTCTCCTGGCTCTAGATCATTGCTCCTCCACGCCTTCCCAAAGCTTGCACTTCAGTGACATCTTGTGAATTTACTCCCTAATACAGTGGCGGGACCGCGTTGGTTTTACACCAAACTTTCCTATTAAGTCTTTTCAGACACCTATTTCCGTTCTATTCAATTTTTAAAATTTATTTTTATTTCTTTTTCATATGGTGAACAACTGGAGTAACTGGTTCATTTTCCAATGCGTTCCATGATTCATTCGCACGATCAACGAAAAGCTTACGAACATTTTCATTTTCACCAGCGCCATGGATATATGTATCTACTTTAAACCCTGCTTTTTCTAAAACGGATTTGTGTGAATCTGTATCCGCGCCTGCCATATCATTGTTGGCATGATCACCAGCAACCATCATACCAGGAATCAATGTAACATGTTTAATTCCTTTTTCTTTTAATTTTGGAATAATCGTTTCTAAACTTGGCCATCCTTCAACTGTATAAAGAAACACATTATTCATTCCCATTTCATCGATACGAGCCTGTACAACTGAATAATATGCATTACCCGGATGCGGTGTACCATGCTGCATTATTAATATAGCATCTTTTTTCCCTGTTTTAGGAAATTCTGATTTGAATGCATTTAAGAATTCTGTAACATCATCTCTTTGTTTTTCCTGTCCGGTCCAATACATTAAAGATGTTCCCAATGTCATTTTTTTGAAGTCAGTTTTGTATAAATCAAAAATTGCACTATCATATGCATATTCCATTCCTGGAATCAGATCCAGCGACGTAAGAGCTATACGAGTATAACCTTCTTGTTTTAACTCAGCCAAAGCTTCTTCTGGTGTCTGAATTTTAATGCCTTCTTTGGCCTGAATACGATCAACGATAATATGAGAAGTAAACGCCAGTACCACTTTCGTATCAGGATGTGCTGCTTGGATATCTGCAACCGTTTTTTCAATGGTTGCTTTACGGGATTCCTTGAAGGTCGTACCAAAACTCATGACAACAATAGCATCTTTATTTTCTAAATCTTTCATTTCAGGATTTTCAAAAACACGAACCCCAATTTCTGCTGCCTGTTTTAAAGCTGGCGTTGCATCTTTAACCGCTGGATTTAGTTCATAACTTGCATAACTCGTCGTCATTCCCACACCAACAAAGGCAGCACATGCCAGAGATGTAATAAGCATTTTTTTCCAATTTTGTTTCATTCTTTCTCCTCCTAAAATAAATACATGTTAGTAGAGTTAATGCTCTAATAACACCAAATAAAACTAAGCTCGCTGCAACTTTCACCTCCATCTTGTATGAATCGTTTTTTTTACAAAACATACGTATTATTTTCAAGATATATAAAAGCTGCATCTGCAACTATTCTTGAAAAAGGCATGTTCCAATATAAATTGGAACACGTAAGCACTGCAAGGCATAAAATATATGAATAATCTTCTCCTGTAAAAGCTGCTAAACAGGAAAAACTTTTCGACAAAGTACTAGCCTAACAAAAAGACCTCTTTTTGCGCGAGCAAAAGAGGTCTTTTTGTTAAATAAAAACACGGACATAAAAAAATCTCGACAATTGTCGAGACTCATAGGCTTAATATGCAGTATTCCTATAAATCCCCTTCCCATCGCTCGCGGGTCTAACGGTGACTGTTAACTGGGCAGTTCTCCTGGCTCTAGATCATCATTTCTCCACGCCTTCCCAAAGTTTTCTACTTCAGTGACATTTTGTGGATTCACTCCCTAATACAGTGGCGGGACCGCGTTGGTATTCTATCCAACTTCCCTATTAAGTCCTTTCGGACACCCAATTCAATCGATATGAAATTATCTATAAATCAGTTTCTCTGTTTATACTAGCATTATCATTTTATATTGTCAACAGACCATCCATAAAATAATTAACATAAAAGTGATTTCCTTAAGTATCAACTCAAGTATGGTATCTATCTTTCAGTCTGTGAATCGAAAGCATACTTTTATTCATACTTTATGTTGTTTTTTTAGTATTACTAAACAACTCAACAATGGCAAAGAAAGGGCTACCTCAGCAATTATAATACCATCTGGATTTGATAAAAGTGGTGCAATCAGTCCAATAATGGAAAAAATAAAAATTGCAGTCGGCCATTTCCATGCAGAATCCAGCCCTGGTAGATTGTTTCGTCGCTGTAAGGTAATATGCACTTTTTTTATTGGTTTTTTTCGTTTCTTCTCAAAATAGATCCAGAGTCCTGAGATAATTGTTCCCATGGTAAGTATTAAATAACATAACCATAACATTTTCAGAAAAAGTGTGGGATGATTATGAATATGAAAGTTTAAAAATACTGCAGCAATAAGAAGATATTTCGGCAATGGCTGCGTATAAAAGAAATCAGTTGCATCAAATCCATTGAGCAGCACCTTTTGCCCCATAAAATCTTCTTTTGTTGCCTTATCTGGTGTCAGATAAAATGCATAATAATTTTTTCCTTGCTCAGGATATTCAACCGAAAGAAGATTTCGATCTGGGTATGTCTGTTGAATCCATCTCATCGCCTCTGAAAAAGAGCGCTGGCTTCCCCCAGACGGTAGTTTCGAAAAGTATTGATTTCCTTGCATTTCTATCGTATGAAGATAACTACCATAACCAATTGAAAAAACTACAATCATTGTTCCACTGATGCACAATACCAATGACCAAATTCCAGCAATCATACCAATAAATTTATGACTATCAGCTAAAAACAAACATTTACTAAAATTACGTATTGTCCCCCATGATATTTTTGTCATCATGGGCCAATAAAGGATCAAGCCTGAAAAAATCGAGCCAGCACTAAGTGCACAAAAAAGTCCCAAAAACATCATTCCCTCTTGCCCTAAACCAAGCCGTAAATGCAAAATGTGCATCCAATGCATAAAACTTGTCACAAGCGGATATTTTACGGCAACATGAGTATGATCAAATATGATATTACTTGTTGGATCAAAACCTAGCTGTTGCCCCCCCATTTTCATTCGCGCGTGGTCTGGTTGAAGTTCGCCAGGATTTTCAACACGAAAAAGCAACTGTCCTTTTTCAGCATCTGCCGAAATTGCCTTTATCACTTTCTGAGGATATTGCTGGGAAAGTTGTAACTTGCCCGAAGGTAACGCATTCCATAAATCAGCGTAGTCTGCCATATGCTCTGGCATTTCTGTCACTATATTCCATGTTGCAATTTCATCTTTAAATAATAACGGCAAACCAGTTATGCACAATAGCAGAAAAAACGCTGCACATAGCAAGCTCACCCAACGATGAATACGATATAGCCACGAACGATTCACTAAAAAAATTTTCATACTAAAAAGTTCTCCTTAAAAAATAAAATACATAAAAAACGAGCTTTCTCACGCAAAGAAAAGCTCGTTGTAAATCTACAAAAAACAAATCCCCCTCCCCATCACTCGCGGGTCTAACGGTGACTGTTAACTGGGCAGTTCTCCTGGCTCTAGATCATTGCTCCTCCACGCCTTCCCAAAGCTTACGCTTTAGTGACATTTTGTGAATTCACTCCCTAATACAGTGGCGGGACCGCGTTGGCATACTACCAAACTTCTCTATTAAGTCCTTTCGGACACCCAATTCAATCAATATGAAATTATCTGTAAATTAATTTATTTGCTTATAGTATCATCGTCATTTTATATTGTCAAGGATTGTGTAATATAAGTTATGTGTATCATCTTAAAAATAAATACTGCGAAACATATTGTTAATCCGTACTTCAATTTCCATAAGTTTACAATATTTATTATAAATTCAGCTTTCTTTCATAATTATTAGTTAGTATAAATAATAATATTACTATTTATAAGATGTATATTTTAGTAAATAAATATACAATAAAAAATTTTGCAGGTTTTTTAGTCGTGATTTTAATTTCTATTATTTTAAAAAGTATCATAATATAATGTTTTTGCAAGGAGCGCTTGTTGATGAATCGTCGAAATTTTTTAATCTATACATTTTATGTTTTGAATCTTTCTTATTTTTTACCAGAAATTATATTTAGTAAGAAAAGCTATGCTGGGGTAGCGAAGGTAAATAGCAAACCTCCTTTTATTAAAGAAACTTTTCTTAAATTCGCCAGTCCCTTAGTAAATCGTGCTGAAACCAATATGATTATCATTCATCATATTGGTGGTACAGATCGTGATGTTTCGGCAGCTGAAGTGCATCAATGGCATCTGGACAATGGTTGGGCTGGTATTGGATATCATTATATTATTCGAAAAAACGGAACAATTGAGCGTGGTCGTCCGCAAAATACGATAGGTGCGCATTGTTACCACTATAACCGCACTTCTATAGGCATCAACCTTGTGGTGATTTTGAAATTTTGAGTCTCGTACTATGTCAAAAAAAGTGCATATTAAAACAATTTAATGCGATGCGACCGCTTCTAGACAATTCTTTTAATCTACAATCCCCTTGGGGGGTTAAAGAAGTTTTCTTTTATGCCACAAAGAAAAAAAGCAGCGCAACCAACGTGATCTTTAATGGCCGTTGGTTGCGCTGTTATTTTTTACAGTAGCTCCAATTTACGCTGCATCTTTTTTATAAAATTTCTTGCAGCCTCAAAATCTGCTTCACTAGGGTGCTTTGCCGCCTCCGTCCAACGTTTTTTATTTTCTTCACTCGGTGCATGTGGATCATTTTCCGCCGCTCCCACTCGTCTAGCTAAAAGGGCGGGATTTATCTTTCCTTGGCAAGTAAATGTACCTAAAATACTACAACCATCACCTAATAAATAAGCTGCCCTGGCCAAACTCGTCGCAGCATGCTCAGAGCCAGGCAAAGCGCCATGCGTAGCAAATAAAACAACTTTTTTATCTCGCAACTTTGGTAAGAATTCCATAGTTTTTGGATCAGGACCACCACGCGTGAGCCAATAACCAACTACAATTACATCATATGCAGCAAAATCAAGCGAAGCTTCATTGACGGGCTGCAATTTTGATCCAGTCGGTAAAACTTCAAACATCACCGCACCAACCCGTTTTGTATTCCCTGTCACCGAAGAATAGGCCACTAACCATTTTGTCATAAAAAATCGTCCTCACCTTCATGCAAATATAAACTATCGTACATACCGCTTTGTAATTATAAAACAAAGGGTAAGACAACGCGGTGATAAAAAGCACACAAAAAGCAGCAAATTTTACAATCTGCTGCTTTTTGTGTGCAATCAATAATTTTATTTTACAATCAATTTTGCATCGGTTGATCCAGGCTTAGATGAACAGTGACAACCCGCTGAACAACCGCCTCCGCTAGAACCACAGCACTCGCTTTCACCTTTAAACAAACTCCGATAGAGTTTGCGCAAGCCAATCCCAAAAAGCCCAGCAACTATTAACCCAATGACAATCGTAGAAATTGTACCTGTTGACATAAAATCCACCCCTTTCAACTCTAAACAAAAGTGACTAAGTATACTCGTTATTCAAACCCCAACAAACGACCAATTTGATACACCAGTAAAGACACAACCCAAGCTGTCGCAAATGTATATGTTGCGGCAAAAGCAACCCATTTCCATTTGCCCGTTTCTTTTTTTATTGTCCCCATAGCGGTAACGCAAGGCGTATACAGCTGTGAAAAAACCATAAATGACAAGGCAGATAATGCTGTAAAAGATGCCCCCATACTGGTACCCATAAGCTGTGATGCCGTATTGACTGCCTCTTCAGCCTCGGATGAAATATCCGCTACTCCATAAAGAATTCCAATGGTCGAAATAACAGATTCTTTCGCCAAAATACCAGTAACAATTGCCGCCCCTGCTTCCCATGAAGAAAAGCCTTGAAAAGCAAAGATAGAAGCCATTCCTGCACCAATTGATGCCATAAAACTTTCACTCATATCTTCCGTTGGACCAGTAAAATTATAATTACTCAAAAACCAAATGACAACTGACATCGCCAGAATAATCGTACCAGCTTTAACCAGATAGCCCTTCCCCTTATCCCATGTTTCTAATAAAACAGTCTTCATATCCGGCATTCTATATGGTGGAAGTTCAAGCAAAAATGTACTTTCTTCATCTTTAAAGGTTGTTATATTTAAAATCTTTGCCATTATAATAGCCATCACTACACCAACAATATACATACAAAAAACAACATTTGTCGCATTCTCAGGAAAAAACATTGCTGCAAACAGTGCCATAATCGGCAGTTTTGCGCCACAAGTCAAAAATGGTGTAATCAGTATAGAAATCATACGATCTTTTTCCGAATCAAGTGCTCTGGCACCCATAATCGCCGGAACACCACAACCAAACCCCATAATCAATGGCATAACACCTTTACCAGTCAAACCAGCACGACGCATGATTGGATCCATAATAAAAGCAACACGTGCCATATAACCGGTACCATCCAAAAAGCTCAAGCAAAAAAACAGTGTAAAAATAAGTGGTACAAACGTGAGGACACTGCCCACACCAGCAATAATACCATCGACAATTAAAGATTTAAGCCAATCCGCAACACCTAACGAAACTAAAGAAGCTTGCATCCATGGAGATATGGAATCAGACATTAAATCTTTTAATCCATCTGCCATTGGTTGTCCAATCCAAGTAAATGTAATTTCGAATACTGCATAAATCAAAAGTAATAAGAGCGGTAACGCTAAAAAACCATTGGCAAAAATGCGATCAATTTTTTCTGAAGTGCTAGCTCCCACATCAGTAGTTATAACAGATTTCGCTATGATCTGATCAATCAGTGCATAACGAAGAGCAATAATCTCTTCTTCGACCTGTTCTTTATTTTTATTATTTGCTGCAATTTCTTGTACTTTAGCAATATGATCTTCAATCAGTGAACTATGATGATAGTTGCTCATTACCGTATCTGTAAATACGCCTAATAAATTTTTAATGCTTTTGCTGCTTCTGCCTACTGTTTCAACAACAGGCATACCAAACTGTTGCTCAAGAATTTTGGTATTAATTTTAAAACCACGTTTTTTCGCTTCGTCCATCATATTTAGATCAATAATAACTGGAATACCATATTCAAGAAATTGAATAGTTAAAAATAAATTACGGGATAAATTAGATGCATCCACAACATCTACTACGACATCCGGTTTTTCTTCTAATAAATAATCTATGACTATTTTTTCTTCCGGTGATCTTGCATTAATACTATATGTTCCCGGTAAATCAATAACCGAAATAGCCCGATCATTATGTCTCGTATACCCGACTTTTTTATCAACCGTAACGCCCGGCCAATTTCCTATTTTCTGTCTTGCACCTGTTAACTCATTAAAAATTGTTGATTTGCCCGTATTAGGGTTACCTGTTAATGCAACGGATAGAGTTGCCATTCGCATCCACTCCTCATGTTTTGATTTTTTATTACAAAGCACTTACTTGAATTTTTTCTGCATCGGCAAGTCGCAGCGATAAATTGTAGGACCGAATGGATATAGCCATCGGATCACCAAGTGGAGCAGACGGTAACACTTTAACCGTAGTTCCTTTTATTAAGCCCATGCTCATTAGTCGTTGTTTTAAAGATGAGTGTTCTAAGCTCTCTATTTTCACCGTCATACCCGGTGTGGCATCTTTTAATGTCATTTTCCTAGCCTCCATTTAAGTGATAATGATTATGATAGCCTTTATCATGTAACTAATATTAAAACGAATCTGCTTTTTTGTCAAGTCAATTGATAAACATTTTCAATGTATTCACAAAAAAGCAAAGATCTAGTAAAATACTCTTTTTAAAGTATTCCATTAAATCTTTGCTTTTACATCATTTTTTAAGAACTGAAACAACTTTCACTCTGTTTTTACTAAGGAAATTGGGACTAAAACCTTATTCCCTAAATGATTTGTAAAAAAATCAGCGGTAACACCAAAAACATTTTCCAACAGTTTCGCTGTTAGTACTGTCTGTGGATAACCTTGTGCGAATACACTCTGATCTTTGATAACTACAAGGTCATTTGCATATTGCAATGCCTGATTAATATCATGTAAGACCATGATTATAGTAATTTTATATTTTTGAGTAAGACTGTCTATAATCTGCATCACTTCAAGCTGATGGGCTATATCCAAATAAGTTGTTGGTTCATCCAAAAGCAAAACTTTGGGATTTTGTGCCAAAGCCATTGCAATCCAGGTCCGCTGGCGTTCCCCACCAGACAAGGTAGTGACTAAACGATCCTTAAATGCCTCTATCTGTGTCTGTTGCATGGCCCATTCGACACATTGCTGATCTTCTTTTTCATTTCTTGCAAACCACTGTTGATAAGGAAAGCGACCATATTGAACAAGCTCACCCACTGTCAAATCAGCTGGTACAGACGGATCCTGTGGCAAGATTGCCAGATTACGTGCCAGCTTTTTTTTACTAAATTCTTTAATATCTCTGTTTTCAAATAAAACCTGTCCTGTAATATTGTTGTTAAGTCCAGCCAAGGCCTTTAAAAGTGTTGATTTACCGGAACCATTCGGACCGATAATAGCAGTGGTCCTGCCTGCTGCAAAAGACAGATTAATCTTTGTTAAAATCTCTTTATGCTGGATTTTAACTGTCAAATCTTGCGTTTTCATAATGGTCATCAGAGTTCCCTCCTCAACAAAAACAGAAAAAACGGAGCCCCAATAAATGCCATGATAATGCCCACTGGTAATTCAATAGGTGCAAAAGCAATGCGGGCAAAAGTATCACTGATTGTCACAACGCTCATTCCAAGTAGAGCTGCCGCTGGCAATAAAAATCGATAATCCGAGCCAATAATGAGTCTAGCGGCATGTGGTACGATTAGACCAACAAACCCCAGAAGACCAACCACCGCTACAGCGCTCGCTGCCAAAAGTGCTGCAACTGCTGTCATCACAATACGTGTCACTTCGACATGAAGCCCTAATCCTCTCGCAATTTCATCACCTAATTGCAAAATATTAAGCTGACGTGAACCTAAAAAAGCAAATATCATCCCGGCAATCGCGTAAGGCAAAATAATTTCCACATGCGGCCAGCTTCTGGCTGAGAGCCCTCCGACGAGCCACATTAAAGCACCGCTTACGCGATCACTATAGAAAATCATCAAGGCGGAAATGCCGGAGCCTAAAAATGCTGATACAGCCACACCAGCTAAAATGACTCGTATGGGGCGAATGCCGCCTTTCCAAGCTAAGATATAGATGCAGATTGCCGCTCCCATTGCACCAATAAAAGCAGCTGGTGTAATGAGATATTCCATATGCGGATATAGTATCATAATAAGAACGCCCGTAAGCCCAGCACCGGATGATATGCCAATGATATGCGGATCAGCTAAAGGATTTTTCATTACAGCTTGTAAGATTGCCCCCGCTAATGATAAATTCATCCCGACCAAGGCTGCTACAATCGTTCTTGGCAAACGAATATTCCAGATAATCTGATCGTGTATCCCCACATTTTGTCCGAATAAAACCTGCAAAATCTCCTGCCAGGAAATTGCCACGGAGCCCAGCATGAGACTAAGTACCACGGCACCAACAGCAAAAAAGGCAAATACCAATAAAACTAGTATTCGCCACATATTTATGCTCATTCCAAATTTTTTATTTTTTGCTTTGACACTTTGCTTACTTTGCATCTTGAAATACCTCTGGATAAACCAATTTCGCCATAGTCTCAAAAGCCTTTGGATAATCAACCCCTGGATTTAGTAAAAATAAATTTTGTGGTAAAAAATAAAGTTGTTTGTTTTTTACCGCGCGCAATGAACTCCAGGCCGGATTATTTTCGATATTAGCAGACATGCTTTTTTTGATTTCATCCATTTTCCCCATACTGGTAACAAAAATAATATCTGGATCTTGCTCAGCCAGCGTTTCTAAACTATAAGGAGTAGCATCCGGGTCTTTTTCTAATGGCTGACCTGATGCTGCTACATTCGTAAACCCCAATGATTTTGCAATGCTTCCAGCAATGCTTCCATCAAGTTCTACTGTAACATTTTGTGCCGTACTATGTAAAATAGCCACTTTTTTATGTTCAGATGGTACTTTCGCTTGAATCGTCTGAACGGAATCATCCATTGATTTTATTAAATCCTCACCTTTTTGCGTTTCTCCTGTAATCGAGGCAAAAAGTTTAATTTTCGCTTTAACGTCTTCATAGGTCTTCATTTGCAGAACAATAACAGGAATATTATTGCTCTCTAAAATTGGTACAAAACTGTCATTAATACCTTTAAATGCAATTACCAAATCCGGCTGCAAAGCGATCACTTTTTCGATATTAATTTGATAAACTGCACCGACTTCTTCAATCGGTTCAGCAAAGGCTGGAACTCCTGTCTTGGAGCTCACTCGTCCAACGATATTAGCTTTGACAGCACCCAATGGTTCCAGAAAAGAAGCCGATAATGCTACAATACGTTCCGGTTTCGCTTTAAGAACCACCGTTCGATTTGCATCATCTTGTATCGTCAGATATTGTGTTGAAGCTTCAGTCTGTGTCTTAGCCGGCGTACAAGCCGCTACCAGTAAACAAACACTAATACTCAATAAAATCATCAAACATTTATGTTTTGACATACTTACACCTCACTATAAATCTTCCTATTTTCGTCTTGCCAAAATTGTTGAAAGATAGTTAACTTTTTTGTGTTTTTCAGCAACAAGATCATTGATTCTGACTTCATCCGGCAGACCACAGCGACTAAGCATAACAGCATTATCAATCATTTCATTCTCAACTAAAGTATCTACAATCGCCGAAAAATTCTTATATACTTTCATTAATACTACATTATCAGTCACAGCCATAACTTGCTTGATTTTTTCCGGATCAGCTGTAGCTGGAATTACACTCAATATATCATTTCCCTCAACTAACGGATAACCAAGTTTACTGCCGATTGCACAAAAAGCCGGAATACCCGGTATCGTTTCGATAGGAAACCCTTCATGTTCGAGCAAACGATATACATAAATATATGTACTATAAAACATCGGATCGCCCAATGTTAAAAAAGCAATTTTTTTGCCGGCTTTTAAAAGTGCGAGAATTTCATTTTTATTGGCTTCCCAGGCTTCCGTCGACTGTTCAAACTTTACTACCATTGGAAAAACTTGATAAACGATTTCAATATCTTTTTTTAGATAAGGTCGCGCAATCGATAAAGCAACGCTGCCATCTTTCTTCTCCGTTTTCGGGGCAATAATAATATCGACTTCCTTCATAATATTTATTGCCTTAACCGTTAATAGCTCTGGATCTCCTGGACCAACACCTATACCATAAAAAATACCCGACATAATATCCTCCTAAAATATAAAGTATATTCAGCTATACTTCGTTCTATTATACAAAATCAACCACATGATTTATAAAGTCAAAATAACGCTATCATATTGCCTGCCAACACGTTCATTTTTGTCTCCCGATAAATTCATGCAAAAAAAACGAGCCTTTTTCGCGAAGAAAAAGGCTCACCTAATATAATCAATGAACAAAATCCCCTCCCCATCTCTCGCGGGTACAACGGTGATCGCTAAACAGGCAGTTCTCCTGGCTCTGGATCATGACGGCTTCAAGCCTTCCCAAAACAATTTGTTTCAGTGACATTATTTGAAGCTATTCCCCATTACAGTGGCGGGACCGCGTTGGCATTAAACCAAACTTCCCTATTAAGCCCTCACGGGCACCTGTTCCAATACAATATAGTTGTCTGTAAACTTTTAATCATTTACTCGTTTATATTACACCGATTTAATACATGTGTCAACAAAAAAGAGATTCCTCTTATATATGAATAATCAAATTTTATATATAAGGATTAGTGAACAGAAAATTTATTAATTTCTTCTCTAAGTTCTACAGCCATTTGTGCTAATGCTCCAGCTGCCGTTTTAATTTCCTGTACGGATGCTCCCTGTGATTCATTCATTGAAGCAATTTGTTCAATCCCATCAACATTTGTATGGAGGAAGTTCGAAATATCCTGTACAGCTTTTTCCATTTTCACACTGCCTGTTTTTTGTTTCGTTGCCAGCGTCAAAATATGATTAACTTGTTCATTTAAGCTTTCCACCGATGCGTAAATTTCTTTAAAAGCATCACCGGTTTGACGAACCGACAAAACTCCTTTATCAACTTCTGAGCGACTTTTTTCCATAGTAACTACCGCTGTTAAAGTTTCTTGTTTCACTTCGTTAATGATGGTCGCAATTTCATTCGCCGCAAGTTCGGATTGCGCCGCAAGTTTACTTACCTCTTCCGCAACCACGGAGAAACCTCTACCATGTTCACCAGCCCGAGCTGCTTCAATCGCCGCATTTAGCGCCAGCAAATTAGTCTGTCCCGCAATACCGGCAATTGTATCGACAATCTGACCAATTTTTTTTGATTTTTCCCCAAGGGAATCAATAACTTGTGCTGTTGCATTCACATCAATTTGAATATGGGTAATCTTATCTATCGCATCCTCCGACTGACGAGCACCATGGCTAGCAGCCGCTTTACTGTTGGTCGCTGATCTTACTACCTCTTCAGCTGAAAGAACAGATGCTTCGATATGCCCGACAATTTCTTGAATGACCGCAACCGATTGTTCAGATATCAACACTTTTTCTTTTGTATCTGTCACAACACGATTGACAGTCGTTAATACATCATCACTCAGATGTCCCACCGAATCAATTGACGCCGATAATTCTTCTGATGATGCAGATACCGTTTCAGACGCTTCCGATGTTTTTAGAATAAGCGTCTTAAGATGTTTGACCATCAGGTTAAACTGCGCTGTAAGTTCATTAATTTCAGTCGCACCTTGTATTTCAATAGCGTGCGATAAATCCCCCTGCGAAATTCGTTTTGCCGCTTCCATCAAAGACTGAATCGGATCAACAATTCCTCTCGCCACACGAAAAGCAACAAATATGCTAATCAGTATAGCTAAAATCAAAATCACCAGCATCACTAAAGCATTTTTTAATGCTGCTTCATATACTTCACGAGTTGGTTCATAGGTGATAACACCCCAATTATACGATTCAACTGGTACATATGTAATCAAACTATCGGTCCCAGTCGTAGACTGTCCTTCAGTTGATCCCGTCTTGCCGGTAATAACTTTGCTGATATAATCATATTTAGAAAAATTTTCTTTATTTTGTATTTTATCTTTATCCGGATGTGCCATAACTGTGCCTTGATCATCAACGATATCCATATAACCAGCCACACCTATTTTTGTATTATCGGTAATGTCCCATAAAGATTTGAGTGATACGTCCGATGCTACGACACCAATAACTTTGCCTGTATTATTGAGTATTGGCGCTGCCATGGTTACGCAAAGTGCTTTTGTACTAGCGGATATATATGCAGCCGTTGCAAATGACTTACCCTGCATCGCTGCCTGAAAATAATCACGATCCGCACGATTGCTGTTGCTGCCGCTGGTTCTGGCAATTTGCTGTCCTGATGCATCCAAAACGGCAATCAATTCAAACTGAGGATTTTTCTTTTGAATATCCACCAAAGCCTGTTTCAATGTCGCAGAATCCATTGTCTGCATCATTGGCATCGCTGCAACCGCAGCGTTTACGCCCTCGGCATCATCCATTGAGCGCTTAATTTCTGAGGCAATTTCCCTATTTAAATTTAAATTTGCTGTCAATGTGCTGTCACGCAAATTTGTCATACTCACATACCCGTTGATAAGAGTTCCAGCCAATACAGGAATACAGGCAAATAAAGCAAAAAGCACAATTAATCTTGTTTTTAAACTACCTTGCAAAGTTTTCTCCTCCTAGTATGATTTTAAGAATATAATACGATAATGTACAAGCTCAATATACTAAACGGTCTATAGAATCCGACAAGAAACTAAGTAAAAGTTTTCTGACTATTTTAATACAATATTTTATCATTAATATAAAGTATGATTAATGCATGTAATATATTATATGTCAAAAAAATCAGCCGTTCCATTCTTGGCTTTCGTCCATATAAAATGTATTTCTATTGTGCTGAAATAATGAATTTTCAAGGACGATAAATTCATCAATATACCTTAATAAGTATAACACTAATTCAGAAAAATTTCTCATTTCAAGGAATTTGGTTATCAAGCAGAAGAATCATCTTAACCTCTATTTGGTATTCGTCTGTAAAGCATCCTGAATATGTTGTACATAAATATTTTGAAATGCCTCATTTTCGCCCAATCCTTTTGCATAAACACGAACTATAAAACCCGCATTCTGCAATTTATTCAACCACGAATCCGGCGAGTCACCCGCCATGTCCTGCATAACATGCATACCACCAGCTAAAAGCAGTGGCATTAAATATATATTTTTTTTATTTTTATTTTTCAACCTGACAACTACATCATCAAATCCAGGATAATCAGTAGGCTCAAGAACTCCAATTGTAATAGGAAGTTTCAATTCATCGGCTTTTCGCTGCAAAACCTCATAAATCGGATTATGCTGATGTGGCGAACCATGTCCCATAAGTACAACTTCTTCTGTTTGCGCCAATGAGATGATCTGCTGTAAAATGCATTTGAGTCCGATAATATAATCATCTTCATCAGGTGTTTCATTTTCAACAAAAAATACCGGTCTGCCTATTTTTAACTGTGGAAAGATAGTTTTATACTCTTTACCCACGGCTATTATTTTATTTTCATACTCTTCTCCAGGAGTCAAATGGGTCGGCTGTATCACGACCTCCTCATATTGTTCCTGCTGCAGTTTCAACAAAACTTCCGGCAATGAATCAATGTGTATATTTTGTTTTCTAAGTTGCTTCAAAATAAACATCGATGTAAATGCTGTACAGACCGTGTAATCGGGAAAAGACTGTTTTATTTTTAAGGCAATGGAGTCAAGGCAAGAACTGCGAACCACTTCATCCACCACACCAAAACTTACCAGTATAATTGCTTTTTTCATTTTGCGACCACCTTTCTTATATAAAAAAAGAACTAGAAACTGAACGTCTCTAATTCTACTACAATTTCATTTTATTTGCTTAAAAAATTTTCATTCAAAATACAAGAATAAATGGGGTGACTGGAGGGAATCGAACCCTCGAAGTACCGGAGCCACAATCCGGCGTGTTAACCACTTCACCACAACCACCATATTTAAAACCTATAACGAAGAAAAATGGTGACCCTGGCAGGGCTCGAACCTGCGACCCTTTGATTCGTAGTCAAATACTCTAATCCAACTGAGCTACAGAGTCATTTTGTCTCGCGTTACTTTTAATATTATATTGATTTATTCTTTACTTGTCAAGCCGTTTTTTATTTTTTGGATTATATTTTGGCAAAACGTGCCCCGTAAGTTTCACAAATTTCTTCCTGTGCAGCCTCTGGTTTCTCGTTAACGGTCAAACCTTCTTCAAACAAGTGTGCTCCCACCCTGACAATCCGCTTTTCCCAGTCACGCATCCATTCACCGTCGCCCCAGCCATATGAACCAAATAATCCGATCTGTTTTTCTTTAAGATCCGATTCAATTTCAGTAAAAAATGGTTCAAACTCAGATTCTTCGAGTACTTCCGACCCCATTGCCGGACAACCAAACAAAATAGAATCATATTTTTTGATTTGGCTCGCATCAATCGAATCCACGCGAAATACATCAACCAATGGACCTACTTTTTCAATTCCCCGCTGAATCGCCTTCGCCATAATTTCTGTATTTCCTGATCCACTCCAATAAATCAATGCAATTTTTTTCATTTGTATCACTCCTCATTTTTATTTTTTTCAAATAATATGTAACCAGTTTATTTAGACGACTCTTGCTAATTCGATAATTGATGTTCCATTATTCAACCGTTGACAAAAAATATCACTGCATTTTGTATATCGTTCAAAAAGTTTTTCGGCTGCATGGATATCCGAATAAACTTTCCAATAACCACAGAGTTTAAATTTTTGCCCTTTATTTTCAATAAACCCAATAACATCTGCGTGCGGGTAGCCCAAAAACAAACCAATCTCATGGGGAAAGGTCTTTTTTAACTGCATCCTAATTTTAAGATATATTAGGCATTCTTCTATACCATCAGATTTTCTATAACCTAAAGATAAAAGTAGATCTCTATTTTGTGGTTGTGCTAAAATTTTTAGTAAAGCAGTTTTCCGATAAACTAAGACAAGAAAATAATGTGGGCTTTCTGAAAGTACTTCAAAAAAAATACCTTTGCAATTTAAACATTTTTCATATTCGTGCAATAAGCTGAAAAAATCATTCATCTTTCGTTTTTGTACTGTAATCAAATTGCCGCCTTTAATGCCAGCAAGCGTTGGTGCACAATGCAAAGCCAGTAATTGTTCAAACTTCATGTTTTCAACCAAAAATTTGCCCCTCCTATAATAAATTTTATCAGTAATCATTCTATCTGTTGATTTGTCTTTTCCTATTATAATTTATTTGATAATGATTTTCAATATCAAATTTGAATTATTTTATATTTTATCAAAAAAAACTGTCCATCATGATGATGAACAGTTTTTCAAGTAAAAAAATTCTTATTCCGATAGAGCTTCTACGCCGTCTTCTGTAATCAAAAGTGTTTTTTCCCATTGTGCCGATAATGAATGGTCTTTTGTATAGACCGTCCAATTATCTTTTCTATCAACAACAACTTTATATTTACCAATATTTATCATCGGCTCAACCGTCAATACCATCCCAGGTACTAACAGCATACCTGTATTTTTTTCACCAGTATGGGGAACAAACGGTTCTTCGTGGAATTGTTTTCCCACACCATGTCCGCCCAATTCCGTGACAACGGAATAGCCATGCGCATGCGCATGTGCTTGAACAGCTGCACCAATATCGCCCAAAAAGCCCCAAGGTTTAATCGCTGCAATGCCAAGTTCCATACATTCTTTGGCTACTCGCACTAAAGTCTCAGCTTCCGCGGAAGCTTTTCCAACAATAAACATCCTGGATGCATCGGCATAATAACCATCCAGTATAGTTGTGATATCAACATTAACGATATCACCTTCTTTGAGGATTGTCTTTTTTGATGGAATTCCATGACATACTACATCATTAATTGAAATACAAATGCTCTTTGGATATCCTTCAAAATTCAGACACGCTGGAATACCGCCTTGTTCAACAATAAAATTATGGGCAAGCTGATTAAGCGATTCCGTATCAATTCCAACTTTTATATTGGCTCCTACTAAATCTAAAGCTGCATTATTGATAACCGAACTCTTTCGAATTCCCTCAATATCTATATCATTTTTAATTATACTTTTAGGCGGGCGAACCTGACCTTTTAATATATCCAAGGGAATCGTTTTTATCTTTTCATCAAAATTTAAATGGCATTTCTTGTATTTACGACCGCTGCCGCACCAACACAAATCATTTCTCGTCATAGTCATAACCTCTCTTTTTTCTTTCTAATAATATTATATGACCTTTTGTCAAGTGATACGACGATATATTTTATTTGAAGCAAAATTTTTGCAATCCATATTGTGTTCTGGATTGCAAAAATGTATACTAGAAGTAAATAATTGAATACGGTTTTTCTTCGCTATCCGTTCGTACTCATCTTTCATTTTGTAACATTACATAGCAAAGGAGAAACTCTATGAATATTGCCTTTTTTTTAATTCCAAAAAAAGATGTCGTCTGGCTAAATTCAAATGCCAGTATGCGGCAAGCACTCGAAAAAATGGAATATCACCGGTATACAGCCATTCCACTGATTGATGATGAAGGAAAATATGCCGGTACTTTGACCGAAGGTGACCTACTATGGAAACTAAAAAGTTCCTCTGGCTTCTCATTTCATGATACGGAACAAATTAAAATAAAAAAAATCCCGCATCAAATAACAAATCAAGCCGTGCAGATCAGTGCAGAAATGGAAGACTTATTATCACTGGCAATCGCGCAAAATTTTGTTCCTGTAGTGGATGATCAAAATATTTTCATTGGTATGATTCGTCGCCGTGAAATTATTGAATATTACGCGAATTTTTCCAAACGCAAAGTCATCTAAATTCTATCAGTAAGATATAAAATACCTTTCGTTTTAGAGCAAAACTAATACGAAAGGTATTTTATGTATAGACCCTATCAGTTGGCTTTATGGAGACATTTATACAAAAAAGAATAAAAGCACGACTAACAAGACTTACCAATTTACTTTACGCATTTCCTAGCAAAAATTCACCCGTTTCTTTATCATGAATAAAAATCTCACCTGTTTCGATAATATAATGCCAACCGCTTAATTTCAATTTTCCTTGCATCACTTTTTCGTAAATATAAGGATATGTCATCAAATGGGTTAACTGTTCAACAACATTGGCTTGCTCCATCATCCATTGCCGCGCTGCTAAGTCCGTTTCTGGAATCCGTTTCATAACACGATCTTTGACCGGTTCCATCAATTCAAGCCACTTTTTAATATGGGGCAGCGTATCATCCAATGGATCTTTCGCTGCCAAAACAGCACTACAGCCACCACAATTAGAATGCCCGCAAACAATTATATCGCTGACATTTAAATAAAGTACCGCATACTCCACAGCTGATGTCGTTGCCAAGTATTCGGTTGATTCACGATAAGGCGGTGCAATATTCCCAATATTACGAATAATGAATAATTCACCGGGCAAGCTGCCCGTAATCATGTTTGGATCAATACGCGAATCGGAGCAGGTTATAAACAAAGTTTGTGGTTTTTGTTGTGATTTCAATTTTTGAAATAACTCCCGATGTGTTTCAAAATCGCCACGTCTAAATTTCATGATTCCATCTAAAAGTCTCTGCATAATAATGACACTTCCTTTGTATGTGAAAATTCAAACTAGCTCTTATTTTATATACTACCATAAATTTTATATTTTTTTACAAAAAAATTAAGAACTTTCTAACACCACTAGAAAAATCAATTTAAGCCATCACACAATGCAAATTATTTACAACTAAAAAGAAGTACAGCTTAAAATGCGGCTATACTTCCCTTTATATACGCAACATCTTTCGGGCGCGTAAAAACTAATTTAAAATCGCCCAAAGTCATCGTAAGTCCCATTCCAAGCATAATTAAACCCAATAGGTATGAAATTGATCCGGCAAAAGGTTTAAATGGTTCTGGAAACAAAAAAGCCGCCCCAGCAAAAACGATTACCCATAAAGGAAAAAGCCTTGTAATTATTCCAGCAATATTTTTTATCACAATGCAGCACCCCTGTATAAAACGACTTTTGTATTTTACCAAAAGTCACTTAAATAAATTTTTAAAATTAATTATATAATACTGTTACAATAAAAACAAGTCAGAATATAAAACTAAATAAATGAAATTTTGAGATATCACCTAAATCAAGCATGCATTAATAATGAAAATCTAATAAACAAAGCGAAAATAAAACAAGTAACACAATAAGCAAAACAAAACCCTCCCGCACAAATCAATTTTGTCATATTCTACTACTAAAATATGACAAAATTGTGAAATATCAATCTTCCCCGCCCCCTTAAATGCGTGATCACACTATTTTCAGATATATAGATTATGTAAAATAATGCGAATATATGGTATAATTGAAAAATAATTCATACAAATGAGGAGTCTTCCAATGGACATTCGACAATTATTTGTTTTAGAACAAAAAAAAGAAGAAAAAATTCTCTTATTAGATAAATGGGACCAAAAATTCAATGAACAGATTTCCGCTTTCAAAAAATCAATCTTCGATGAATTCGACACATTTTTTAAAAACAATAATTTCCCATTTACTTTAACTGAAGAAACCAAACTAAAACATGTCATGACTTATAAAGCACATACTATTATTTTAGAAAATACCACCAATAGCTATAATAACCTCCAATTCCAGCTATCCTTACAGTTTGCTTTTGATATCAAGGAAAATATTATTAAAATAAACTACATTCCACAGCATTCACCATCTTGGCAAAATGAAATTTCCTATACGGAAAATGCATCTGCGTTAGAAAAAGTAATCGTTTCTGATTTAAATAAAATCAACAAAGAAATTTTTCTTATTGAATACCAACTAAACAATCTTGATACATTAAGCTGGCGTTTTAATTATCCAAAACCATATTACACCAGCATCTCGAACTTATTAAAATATCTCTTATTAGAAAACAACTAAAACACGCCAAACTTTAAACAAAAAACACACCAGCTGTCCCATCCGAAAAGGGAAACTGGTGTGTTTTTTTACGATTTATTGTTAAATCATTATTTGTCTATCAAAAATTTATAATTTTTTGTTTTAAAAACGGAATTGACTCACTGCTTTTTGCATTTTCTGAGCCATGGCAGCCAATGCATTACTGGATGCGGCAATTTCTTGCGCCGAAGCAGATTGTTCTTCTGTGATAGCAGCAACATGCTCCGATTCAGTAGCTACCACTTTGCTTTTACGATCAATCTCACTGACTGCTAATACAATCTGCTGGCTCCCTTCAGCCATATGATCAATAACCGTTGACATTTCTTTCATCTGCTTAGCTACATGAAAAACAATACCCTTTATATTTTCAAAAGTCATCCCTGTAACTTGAACCACATCAACTCCGATAGCAACTTCTTTCGTACCATTTCCCATAGCAGCTACCGCATCCGATGTGTCGGTCTGAATCCCATCAATCAATATCGTAATCTGCTTCGCCGCGATCTGAGATTGTTCAGCCAATTTACGAACTTCCTCAGCAACGACAGCAAAACCACGACCTTGTTCACCAGCTCTAGCGGCCTCAATAGCCGCATTCAGTGCCAAGAGATTTGTCTGTGCTGCAATCCCAGAAATGGTTTCTATAATCTGACCGATTTCCTTTGAACTTGCGCCAAGCTTACTGACTACCTTTGACGAAAAAGCTACCGTTTCTTCAATATGTTTCATTTGCGTTACGGCTTTCGTAACCGCCTGAGCTCCATTAACTGCCGCTTGTGATGCCTGTGATGCCTGATCTGTTACCTCATTAACACTGGCAGCGGCCTCTTCGAGTCCAGCGGAAAGGGTCTGCACCACCGCTGATGTGTGATCGATTGACTTCAGTTGATGGTTTGCACTTTCTGCAACAGCCGTAATCGCCTGTGCCCCCTGTTCAGAAGCACGTGCTGACTGTTCTGCACTTGATGTCAGTTCTTTTGATGAAGCAGCCACCTGCTCCGCTGAATTAGCTACCGTTCGCATTACGTCAGACAAATTTTTCTTCATTTGATTGAATGAGCGCCCTAGTTCACCGATTTCATCATTCGTATCCACTAAAACATCAGGCTCTGACAAATTTCCAGCCGCAATAGCTGCTGCTGCCTTGCTGACCGCCTGTGCCGGACGAGAAATCTTACGACTGATGTATTGTCCGATACCTAATGCTATGACTGCAACAAAAATATTAACAATCAGCAGCATTCGCTGAATCGAAACAACCTGCTCATTGGTAAGCTCCTCATCGGCTTTTACAAAATCATCAACATTACTTATCATTTGCAAGGAAGCTTCCATTGCTTCCTTGTAAGGACGTCCTGCATCTGACATATAGCGACCTACTTCATTTATATTATTATCTTTTTTAGCAATAAAAGACTGTTCGGCAATACTTTCATATTCGGCTTTGCCTTGATGGATTTTTGCAACGATTATTTTATTTTTCTCCACAGATAAAATACTTTCTAACTGTTTTAATTTATCCTCAGACTGCGTGCGATATGTATTGAATATAGTAATATCATTTGCATCACCCGTGAAATTAAAGCGCCGCATTGCAACTGCTTCGTTCGCAATATCAGCACTGATTCCTTGCGCTAAAGACATCTTTTCCATATGGCTTCGAGCCGCTTCAATATGCATCTCATTGAGGTGCCCTACCTCATAATAGGTAAACGCACTCATAACCGCCACGATTGCTATAACGGCAGCAAAAGCAGTAATAATTTTTTTATTAAGATTCCAATTCATAATACCCCTCCATACCTGAATCAATAAATATTCCTTTAAGTCTATGCTATTGATAAAAAAGAGACCGCCAATTAATATACCATGATATTAAAAAACTGTCTCTCAATAAGCATCCATAAACTATATAGAACGCATTAAAGAAATTACATCCCGTCTATCAGTCTGCCAGAAATGGGGTAGTGCATCGTTTGCTTCCTACGTAACGCTACTCAGCCCTACACCCCATCCCCTGACGAGTACCACATAAAATGTTTAATGCCATATATATACATCTGCAATGTATAATCTTTGAAGTATCTGAAAAACATATAGTTTCTTTATTATATCATACAAATATAAATTATAACACACAGGTTCAATGGCTTTTCTTCTACAAAAGCAAAAATGAATGCTAACAAAAATACTTCATCTGACCCGCTTTATGACAAATTCACCAAAATAAAGATCAGCAAATGAATTCTTCAATTTGGATACCTGGCACTTCTTCCAAAGCAATATATTGCCCTGTCATCATCTGCACAATTGGCTCTATAAACCCATCACTATGTAAATAAATAATTTTAGCAACCAAACCATTGCTCAGTTTTACTAGACTGCCAATAAGAGATTGCTTCGCATATTGAATAAACATACTGCAAATACGTAAATCAAGTTTAACAAACATTTGCGTATATATTTCATGCAGCACAGCAATAGGAGACATTGCCTTACGATAAACACGTGTTGAAATCATCGCATCATATACATCCGCTACAGCGATAACTTTTGCAATTTGCGAAATATCCGATTCCTGTAAAGAATCTGGATAACCACTTTTATCAAAACGTTCATGATGTTGTAAAACTCCCTGCTTAATGATTTCATCTACGACCGCCGCCTCTTGCAAAATTTCATAACCAAATGCAGGATGCTGCTTCATAACATTTATCTCTTCCGGTAAAAGTTTACCCGGCTTAGCCAAAATATCGATTGGAATCCGCATTTTACCTATATCATGCAGCATTCCTGCTACAACTAGTTGTTGAATTTCAGCTTCGCTCCATTGCAGCCATTTTCCAATCAGACCTGCTAAAAATGCCACATTAACACTATGCCGAAACAAATATTCACCTGTATAATTTATAATATGTAAATAACTAAACAGGAGTTCCGATTTAAGTAGTAACGGCATCACCTGTTCATTGACAAGTACGTGGATTTGATCAGCTTCTAACCGCTCTAAACAATTCAATTGTTGGAAAAGCTTCGATACAGCGGCAATTAATTGATCACGATCTCTAACAAATTGCTGACGTTCTGCCTGTAAATCATCAACATCAATACAATTTTCTTCTATAATATAAATTTCAAAAATTTTCCAATATAACAATTTACGAATTAAAATATCTGTTAAAATTACATTTTGATCCAATAAAACCATTCCATTTTCGGCTACAATCGCTTTACCCAGTTTCATTCCCGGATAAACTTCACGTAGGCTGCATGTTTTTATAAGTATCAAGCTCAACACCTCATCTTTCATTTTCTTACTCTATGTCCCGTTCATAGAGTATTGGATACACGCAATAAATAACTCGACCAATTCAGTGTCGAATTGCTTGCCAGCACATCGCCGAAGCTCTTCGATCGCCTTCTCACTACTGATTGCCTGGCGATAAGGTTGTTCCAGTCTCATTGCAGTATAAGCATCAACAATAGCTAAAATTCTAGCTTCAATCGGTATATTTTTACCCTTTAACCCAAATGGATACCCTCCACCATTAACCCACTCATGGTGCGCTAATACCCCCAGAGCAATTGCCTCAAATTCAGGTACCGCACTTACGATATTATAACCTATTTCACAATGTCGCTCTATGAGTTCTCTTTCGGTTTGATCAAATTTCTCTGGTTTTAATAAAACAGCATCAGAAAGCCGAACTTTTCCAATATCATAGAAAATACTCAGGCTTTCCAGATTTTTTATATTCTGCTTTGCTAAACCTGCTGCAACTGCCAAACTAACAATCAATTGACCCATCCGCTCACGCCGCTTTGCAAGAATAATACCGCGTGCCTCTAAATTGGCGACCATACCAAAAATAATTTGTTTTCGTATGGTTCCCTGTCTCTGTTTTTTTGCTTTGTACATCTGCGTATCCGCTTCATTAAGTAAAGCATGCATATCAATCGGTCCCTGCTTATGTATTTTATAACCAGTCGATAAGCTCACATAAGCAATTGGTTTCCATGCATTATAGCGTTGAACAAGCGACTCAATCCGCTGACCCGCTTTTTCAAATACCAACGGTGAATCAGAATGTATGATAATAGCAAATTCATCTCCGCCAACCCGCGCTATGAGGTCCTCTTTACGAAAGCTGCGTTGTAAAACATCAGCTACCGTCTTTATTACCGCATCGCCATTCATGTGACCTAACGTATCATTAATCATTTTCAGACCATCGAGATCACAAATCATGATACCAACTTTAGCAGCACGACTTTTTTCAATATGATGGATGGCTTCTTCAAAATAAGCCCGATTATAAAGCCCTGTCATCGAATCGTGAAATCCCATATAAAAGAGACGTTTTTCTTCTTTCTTTTTTTCCGTTACGTTGCGAATAATAGCTACCACTTCATTATTAAAACTAGATACAATACGAGCTTCATAAGACTGCATTTGATCGGCAATACATATTTCATAACTAAGCTCTTGAATTGTTCCAGTTATGATACTCTCCTCTATCCCCATCATAATTTGCAGCGCCAACGCGGGCGGCATCACTTCCAAAACTGTTTTACCAATAAATCGTTCCGGGAATACATAAAGTTCTTCTTTTTTTGCCATATAATCCACAAAAGTACCATCACGTTGGATACGAAACAAAATATCAGGAATTGCATTCAGCAAAATACGTTTACTATCAAATAACCGAGGATTTAAATCTGCTTGCATTTTAAAATTTTCTTTACTCAATTTAGCAATAATCTTATTTTTTTTCTTTGCTCTTTTTTGTAGCTGAAAAATCAGACCATATAAGCCCCAACTCGTCAATCCCATAAAAGAACCAAAGCTCATAGTCATCAAAGGTATAGTACTAAAATCATGACGGTAAACTATGAAGCAAAGATAAAAAGTTAAAAACCATACAAAACCTACTATGACATAAATTGATATGATCCATACTGCTTGCCGTTTAACAAATTTTCTATATAATGTATCCACAAAACACCTCTACATAAAATAATGAAAAATTTCAACACACGAAAACACAATAAAAAAAGCCGCCAGGTTACATCATTTTTATAATGTAACCTGGCAGCTATAGATACAATCATTAAGCCCATAGTTTTGCGTCCTTATCTTTCGATAAGTTTGCCCTCAACTTTATTTACAACCTCCAGATGAATAACCGCCATTTTCTTTCCGAAATCATTTGCAAGCTTGTTTCATCGAAAGTCGTCTTTGTTTTTTGTAAAATCAATATAGATTATTATATCTATGTATAATAATCTATATTACACTCCCTGTCAAACGAAAACATTTTAGGAGATCTGCTTTTATAAAACCCTCTGGATATGCATACCAAGCAGACCAATTTCTTCCTGTGCTACATGCCGACCAAGTTCTTGTGCCAAATCCTCACAGATTGCTTGGGCCAATGTATAAGCTTCGGGAAAACTCTGCTTCGCATAACTCTCCATATCAATATTCACACGTTCATCTTTTATGATGCGAGCAACCATATAACGGATATGACTTACCAATCGGTTGTATCCTAAAGAATTCTTAACAAAAGTTTTTTTTAGTTCAAATTCTATTGTCCCAATCGTCTTTTTTACCAAACGAGCTGTATTCAATCCCTCTGATACATTTTCATCTGATAACCCTGCATGGATATGCAGCGTAATATAGCCGGCTTCATCTTCAGAAATAGTTGTCCCAGATATCTCTTTGATAATTTGTCTGCCTTTTTCTGCTACTTTATATTCATCGGGAAACATGACCATGATATCCTGATGAAAGGGATTGGGCAATTCTTTCCCTTCATTGGCACGTTTTACGGCTAAAGCAATATGATCTGCCATAGGCAAGAAAATATCATGATTTATTTTTTCAAACTGCAGTTCAGCTTCATCAATAATCCGTGCCGTGATTTCAATATAGGCTGGCGCAATTCCATTTACCATCTGCAAGGCAGATATATTGTTACGAGAACCCAACTCATAGATTTTTGCATCATCAATATGATCGATACGCTCGCCATTTTTTTTGCAAAACCCAATACCTTTACCAAGTAAAATGATTTCTCTGTTCGCTTCGTCCAGTGTCAACAATCCATTATTATTCAAAACCTTAACGATCCGATACACAGTAATAAATCCCCCTTACAGAACCCTGACCATCAACCATTTTCTTATAGTTATTATACCTTATAATGAGAAAAACGTCATCCGCAGGGGGATTTCTTTACGCCAGACTCTTATATTTAGAAAGTTTAGCTTCAAGCAGCGATCTCAATACCAGGCAATTTCGCTTAACGCCCGGACTGTCCCCGTCTTTTGCAGATGGATTTCTTGACCTTCCTGCAACCCAGTGAAAATAACAAGACAAGCATCTGAAGTGGCATTTTTTTTAATATACTCTACATCAAAATGCATCAGTTTATCGCCTTTTTTGATTTTTTGATTATTTTTAACAAACACTTCAAACCCTTTGCCGCCAAGATTCACTGTATCCACACCGACATGAAGCAGATAATCCGTACCATCCGAAGATTGTAAACCAATCGCGTGTTTTGTTTCAAAAACAAACATGACTTCACCATCAGCTGGTGCGAACACATCCCCATTGGAGGGGATTACGAAATAACCATCTCCCATCATTTTACTAGCAAATGCTTCATCTGGAGCTTCCGTAATTGGTTTTATCACGCCAGTAAACGGTGAGCAAAGAACATGTTTTTCTATCCCTGCTGAGCTTGTTTGCTTTACATCTGCACCAAGTACAGATACTTCGTTTTCAAGAACAGCTGTTTCTAATGCGCTTGCTAGTTCGTCAGGAGCATTTTCCAGATAATCTTCAAGATTCGCTTTAATTACAGTCACTTTTGGTCCATAAATTATCTGAACCCCCTGCCCCTTGGTGATAACACCAACAGCGCCAGTCTGTTTCAACAATTTTTCATTGACTAAAGTAGAAGTCTCTACAGAACAGCGAAGCCTTGTTGCGCAGCAATCTACAGATGTGATATTCTTCTTTCCACCCAATCCCTGCGCAATAGCAGCACTTAATACATCATCACCATGTTCAGCGGTTATCCCACTCGTTGCTTTTTGTGCATTGACATCTGCTTTGGTATAAAGTTTTGTTTCCTCGTCTTCATCCTCACGACCTGGCGTCTTGAGATTGTATTTTTTGATCAAGAACGTAAAAATGAAATAATAGAGAAAGAAATAGATAATACCTACTGGTAGAATGTAGAGCCAGCTTGTTTTATCATTCCCCTGTAAAATACCGAAGATAAAAAGATCAAGCAATCCCCCCGAAAAAGTTAAACCCACCGCGATATTAAGCATATGAGCAATCATATAAGCCGCACCAGCAAGTATAACCTGCACATAAAACAGCATAGGTGCGACAAATAAGAAAGAAAATTCGATTGGTTCAGTAATACCCGTTAACATACAGGTAAGTGCTGCTGAAAGCAAGAGACCGCCTGCGACTTTTTTCTTTTCCGGTTTCGCGCAACGGTACATGGCGAGTGCTGCCCCCGGTAAGCCGAAAATCATAAAAATAAATTCACCAGAAAAATATCTCGTCGCATCCGCATTAAAATGCGTTACATTTGGCGAAGCGAGCTGGGCAAAGAAAATATTTTGACCGCCCTGAACCAAGGTTCCATCCACAACCATGCTGCCACCGACTGCGGTTTGCCAAAAAGGAAGATAAAATACATGATGCAGTCCAAAAGGAATGAGCGCCCGTTTTACGATACCAAAAATCAAGGTACCAATATAACCAGTGCCCGTTACCAGACCACCCAAGGCAAAGATACTATTTTGAACGACTGGCCAAATAAAATACATTACAATACCAAGAAAAAGATACACAATGGTAGATATAATCGGCACAAATCTGGAACCACCAAAAAATGATAATGCATCCGGTAATACGATTTTATGATAACGATTATGTAATGAAGCAACACCGAGACCGACAATAATCCCACCAAATACTCCCATCTGCAAAGTAGGAATACCGCAGACACTGGCAATGGTTCCTTCCAATACGCCTGGAGCTACTGTACCATTTGCTAAAACCTTACCGGTCAACACGAGTACAGCATTAATCGAAACGTGCATAACAAAAAATGCTATCATCGAAGAAAGTGCTGCCACTTCTTTTTCCGCTTTTGCCATTCCAATAGCAACACCTACGGCAAAAATAATTGGCAGATTATCAAAAATCGCACTTCCCGCCTTGCTCATAATAACAAGCAATGCATGAAGGATCGTGCCATCACCTAAAAATCCTCCTAATCCATACATGGAAATGGTGGTTGCATTCGTAAAAGAACTTCCTACACCAAGTAATAAACCGGCTACTGGCAAAATTGCAATCGGCAGCATGAAGCTCCGACCAACTCTTTGCAGTACATTAAAAATTTCGTCTTTCATTCATTCGTTCCTTTCGTTTTGTTACAAGCAAAAAAGGCATCAACTACCGTAACGCATCAAAAGATGCCTCAAGGATAGTTAATGCCTGCATAACCAGTAACACACTATATTATTTGTTTATTGCATTAATATCATATACTACATCATTTATTTTGTCAATATAGATCAAACTGATGCAAAATATAGGTAAAATAGTATCCGGCAAGTTCCTGCAATTAAAATTTTTATTTCTTAGAGAAGTTTGCATTATATAAAAATTGTAGTTTCATCTTTATTTTTTCTGTTTATGACTCTTGCAGGATATATCTATCAACAATAGAATGTTATCATTATGTAGCAATGTGAATAAAAAATAATGCACATTGCTGCGTAGATTACCTCCTCAGTTAAGTTTCAAAAATATACCATCGTAAAATGGGATTGTGTTTTCGCAACATATTTTGAAATTGAGAGGACGTGAACTAAAATGACAACGGATTTAAATTTTGAACTGCCCCAAGAACCTGGTATATATAAAATCTATCGTCGTGACAAAATTACCGGAGAGCGAATTTATGTAGGCACGGCTGAAGTTGAATTCACACCCGTAGCATCGAACAAAAAACCAATATTATAAAATTTACCGACTTATTTTGAGGAGAACCTCCTACGAAAACAATTTCTATAACTCTCTATGCTTGATTGATAGAGAGTCTTTTTTATAAAAAACAAGAATCCCCAGACACATCAAAGTCTGGGGATTCTTGTTTTTATAAAGAGTTCACTCAAGCAAGAATCTTAACTCGCTTTTCTATTGGTAATTTTTCGATTGCTTTAACTGCCTGCAATGGCTGGCCAAATGGCATTTGTGCAATTAGTTTCCAGCTTGCTGGTAACGCGAATGCTGCTTTTACCTGATCATCAATTAATGGATTGTAATGCTGTAAATTCGCTCCTAATCCCAAGTCCGTCAAAGCCGTCCAAATAGCAAATTGAAGCATCCCATTTGCTTGTTGTGCCCAAACTGGAAAATTATCTGCATAAGCAGCAAATTGTTTTTGCATTGTCTGTACCGTTTCTGTTTCATCAAAAAAGAGTACTGTTCCATAAGCTCCGGCAAAGCCATTTATTTTTTCTTCTGTAGCAGCAAAATTTTCAACCGGAACAATTTTCTGTAAAATATTTTTGGTGATATTCCATATTTTATCATGGTTATCCCCCAGCGCAACAACAACTCTTGCCGACTGCATATTAAAAGCAGACGGAACTTCCTTTACTAGGTTTTCTACAGCCTCAATAATTTGTGCGGGTAAAACCTCAATTTGTTTCCCCAATGCGTAATTTGTCCGACGATTAACCACTGCTTCTTGAAAAGATCTCATTATAAAAATCCCCTTTCTTTACCTATCTGTTTTCATTAAAAATATTTCTTAACAACACACATTTTGAATCATAAATAAATGGCTGTAATACCATTTTGTGTCACGCACGAATAACTTTCAATAAGTGTGTAACTTACTTTATGTAATTATATTATATCAATTACTTAAGTTTGTCAAGTAATTGATAGTAATTATTATTTTTTAAAATCACGTAAAGAAAACCTCACACTTGAAATTCTACCAATTTCAAGTGTGAGGTTTTCCAAAGTGCTACTATTCAAATGTGAACCTATATCGTTTTTATTTTTTACTGCAGTTCCTGTAACCGTTGCTGAATTGTAATTAATTGTCCAGCTTGGACTCCACCATCTAAAGCGGAGAGTAAACTCAAATAAAAATCGTCTACCTGCTGTGTCATTTGAAGAATTAGTTCATTGCATTCGTCTTCCATGACATTTCCATAAAGAGCCTTTAGCCTTGCTTGTTCTTTTTGTAAATATGCATCCGCTAATGGATTCAAAACCACATAAAGCTCTTCACTCATTAACTTATGTTCATTTTTCTCAAAAAAAGATTTTGGATTTCTAAAATATGCCAAAGCTTTTACAAATAAACCCGACTGAATATCCCGAAACGCTGCTTCAAAGTCAATTTTTATCTGACCTTTAAATTCAAACAAAGAAAATGATAAATCCGTATTGATCTCAGAAAGCCGTTCCATCAAACTGCTCTGATATTCTGTCGTTATTTTTTCTGCAAAACGATCAAGCCGCACGGTTGTTGCTCGTAATTCCTGGGCAAAATCAAAGCCCATTTGCTCAAGCAATTCCTCCAGTGCATTTTGTAATGCTTTTTTTAAATTACGTCCATCATCCCGCAGCATCGTAGGATTAAACGAATCCTTAAAGAACTCGCCAAAACGGAAAAATACCCGCTGCTTAATATAATAAATTAATTCTTCACATTCTTGATACAGACGATTTTGTAACGTTTCAGCTGTTTGCCCGACCAAAACTTCCGTTATCGCCGCTTTCTCAGCTTGAATATGCGAACGCTTTTGCTGTTTTATCACAGCATCTTCTTGTGTGCTTGCAATGAGTTTCTCGACAACACGCGACACCCGACACAGTTCATTTTCAGATGCAGCAACCGCCATATTCGCCAACTCACTGGTAATAAAATGATAAAAAGCATCTTCAAAGTCTGGCAGCCCCGATACATTAATTGTACTTTTTTCTTGCTTTTCCCTAAGTGCTTGAATACTTGATAAAGGATATAAATGGGGATTTCTCACGCCATACTTCATAAGCTGCTGCTGAACATATTCAACTACAGTTTGCGTTTCTTCCTCATTTTCCGCCAAATCAATGGCATTGATCATAAAAAACATTTTATCCAATTGAAACGAATCTTTTACCCGCCCAAGTTGAATTAAAAATTCTCGGTCCGCTTTAGAAAATGCGTGGTTGTAGTACGTTACAAATAAAATCGCATCCGAATTTTTAATAAAGTCAAACGCGACGCCAGTATGACGTGCATTGATCGAATCCGCCCCTGGTGTATCTACCAGCGTAATGCCTTGACGCGTTAACGGGCAATCATAATAAAGATCAATCCATTCGACAAAACAGGATTTTTCTTCCAACGCAACATAATCACTAAATTCATGAACCGTTGTTGTAATGACCATACCGAGTTGTTCGCTAAACAAGGCATAACCACGACTAAAAGCCTTCAAAAACGTATAATTTGTCTTTTCAGCAGCCCCTGTCTGACTCAAATCACTATGCAGTTCTTCGATTCTTCTACAGGCATCAATTAATCGCTCTGCCGAGAAATCAAATATTTTCAAGGCATGATTTACATCTTCAAGCATTGAATCGGCCGTCTTGACTTGAATGATAACCGTGCCATGCGGATAAGCACTATTAATCGGCTTAATTTTATTGATTGCCGCAGTCATCGGATTCGGTGAAACAGGCAAGACCCTCTCGCCAATCAAAGCATTGGCAAAGGAAGACTTTCCGGCACTAAATGCACCAAATAATGCAACCGTAAAACCTTTATGCTCAAGTCTTGCCGCTTTTTCCATCAATTCACTGGCAATCTTTTTAAACCCGGGTAGACCTTGAACCAACTGCGCTGTCTGCTGCAATTTTTCTGCAGTCGCTTTCATATGATCCCCCGATTTATCCGTCATTTTATTTTTCCCCACCACGACTGGCGTCTGCTCGATAGGCATTCCCCTTTTCTCTGCGGGAACCGCGAGCGTATCTCTAGAAATCACCTCAAACTCGACTTCACGTAAAGTAAATAAATGCAGATGATCCACTGGCAAAATATTGACTGCCTCACCTAGCAGCTCTTCTAGCTTTTGTTCTTCTAGACTCGTAACGAATTCCTTTTTTTTTAACTGTTCTAAAGCAGTAATATAACGTTCTAAATGCACCGTTTTATCTCGTAGCCTCACCTGAATCTCCATATTTTTTCCCGCAGCAGCCTGCAATATTTCCTTTTTAAGTTCCTTTAAAACAGTTTTCACAAACGATTTAATGGCATGAGCCACATTAGCTGTATAATTTAAAACATATTCACCTGACAGCCGGGCCCCCGGCTTCACAGCAGTTTCCAATAGTTCATGTGGAAACTCAATACGAAAGTTCTGTATTTTTTCCAATAGTTCTTTATTTTCAACACGCGTACTCTGCAAAAATTGCAGCAAAAAATCACGCAAATGCCACTCAATTTGCGACTTTGTTTTATCGAGAATAGCCTTATAGAAAAGTTCCAGCCGCAGTTGTCTTTCGCTCAAAGTCTTTTGTTTCGTAAACAAAAATCCCACTTTAAACCCCGGATCACAAGCTGCAAGATAAGATTCCGCACAAGATCTAGTTTCAAACGGCATCAAATAGGCATTATCCATAATTTTATTGATCGCGGCATCAAAGTCGCTCTCCGCTTGCTCAGCCCCGATTCCCAAAGCATGTTTCGCTTCACATAGACTACTATACGTATCTTCTAACGCAGCCTGATCCGCAGGCGATAATTCATTTAATATATCTCGAAAAGGTTGAAATTTTTGCTCAGCCATTTTCTTTATGGACGCCAAATGATCATGGATGATTTTTTGCAAAGAATTGGAAATCGACTGCAATAATAAACTATCTTTTGCCCGTAATCGCTCCACCAAGTAACCTTGAAGCTGGGAAAATTCATTATATTCATGATCGTCTTGTTTTAATGATGTATAAAAAATATGCGCTGGTTTAACGCCCCAGGACAAAAAAGAATCTATCACACTTTTTTTAAAGTCAACAAAAGAAAGCTCTTGTTTGGAATGTTTATCAATTTGATTGATCACAAGGCAAAATTCTTTACCAGCTGCGGTCAATGCCTTGGTAAACATAAAATTCAGTTCCGATTGCACATGATTATAGTCCATGACATATAAAATCAAATCCGCTAAATGAATTGCCGATTCCGTAGCAAGACGATGTGCATCATCTGCTGAATCAATCCCTGGTGTATCCATAATAACCGTCTTATCGGGAAGATTGGAACCGGAATGACTAATTTCAATTTCCTGAATTTGATCTCCGTCCTTACAATAATTTTTCACCATTTCATAATCATAAGGAGCAAGATATTGACGCGGTTTTTCATTTTTAAAAAAGACCTTTACAAACTCTTCGCCCACTTTGATTTTCACAAGATTTGCACTTGTCGGAATCGGACTCGATGGCAACAGATTTCCACCTACTACACGGTTGATCATCTTTGATTTTCCTGCCGAAAAATGGCCGCAAAAAGCAATGGTAAATTCTTCATTCACTAACTTATCCGCTAATTGCTTAACTTTTTCCACATTTTCCTGATCCTTGTGTTCGACTAAATATGCATAAACTGCTAAAAGTTTCCCCTTTAGCAATCGAATCTCCATCTGACGCTTCGCAGTTTGAACCATAAACCATTTCTCCTTATAAACAACTTCATAATACATATATTTTATACTATCGAGATGCAAATAAGCAATCTTATATTATTAGCACTATGTTGAAATAGAAGTGCATGACGATAACAATACCTTTAGCTTTAACAATAACTTGTGTACCCAAACATTCAGATACGAACCGTTCCTCCCCTCTTACTGCCGTGTTTGCTATCAATGTTTTAAACTCAATGACCTTATGCTTATTGCGTTCTTGTACCTTTACGTAGTAAAATGAAGAAATTAATAACAAACAAAGTATTATAGATGACCCTATGCTATAAAAAATTTAAAAGGAGAACATAATGATTGAACTACTCATAGGACTAGAAGACAGAATCGCCCATGGCAACTTTGAAACACATTTAGTTGTGGGCCTTATCTGTTTGGGAATAGGCATTTTCATAATTCAGAAGGTCTTTTATAAACTGCTCAAAATAGTTACAAAAAAAACCAGTATTTCGTATTCACTACTACATCATGCCTTTCGAGGAATACCCACATTGTTAGGTATTATCATGGGTCTTTACTTTGCTATGGACATCCTCGACGTTCCACCTCGACCACTAGAATTTCTTCAACATCTGTTTCGCTCGCTTATAATTATGACGTTAACACTTTTTGTTGCGCATCTGTGCTCAAGTTATTTTAAACAAAAAATAGGCAAAACATCAAATAGTTTTGGGGCTACTTCTATATTGCCTACAGCAATTGATCTGATCGTTTACAGTATCGGATTTTTAATTTTACTTGAAGATTTTGGAATTTCAATTTCTCCGCTTCTCACAGCTTTAGGCATTGGCGGTTTGGCCACTGCTTTAGCACTGCAGGATACTTTAACAAACTTATTGTCCGGTATCAATATGCTGGTTTCTAAACAAATTAAGATAGGAGACTTCGTTAGATTAGCTACTGGGGAAGAAGGACAAGTCGTGGATTTAAACTGGCGTAATACGACTATAAAGACACCTTCTGAAAATATGGTAGTCGTCCCCAATCAAAAAATCGCATCTTCTACACTCACAAATTATGCACAACCATTTGCTGAATGTTCCATTACGATCCCGCTTGGCGTTAGTTACGGAAGTAATTTAGCCTATGTAGAAAAAGTTACGATTGATGTTGCCCACGAGATTCTCCAAGAAACGGACGGTGGCGTCACTAGTTTTGAGCCTTATGTACGCTACATCAGTTTTGGCGAATCCAGTATTAATTTCTATGCAATTTTACGAGTAAAAACTTTCACAGATCAAGCCCTCGTTCGACATGAATTCATAAAAAGGCTTTATACTCGTTACGCAAAAGAAAACATCATCCTTTCTTTTACAAAAGGAAAACTTCCAGATTCACCGGATCAGGACAGCAAGTTAGAAACAATCACGCCACCTGTAGTATTTAAGTCAAAGTAAAAACTTTGATATATAACTTGATAAGCCTTAGACCAATATAAAACTAAAATTATTTAATTCACTTAAAGAATTGAGAGCATTCTTTTAAAATAATATATTTTTCAACAATCCGTTTACGCCGTCCGTTTTAAATACTTCTTTATAATAACTTAGTTCCGTCTGGATTAATTCATCAATTACCCTCATTCCCAAAAGTTCCACTGGGGCTTTATCATCAGTCAAAAGATAGTCACCTTTTTGATAAAGCTTCATATTCCCCGCAACAGTATACATTAAGCCTCTTAATGCACCATCATTTAACTGTATCGTATTTTTCGCAAAAGTTTCAGCAACTTTTTTATTTTGCGTTGCAAACAACTCCCGATTCGTTCCTCTTACCACATTCACCGTATAAACTCGGTCAAAAACATTTGCGATGGTATCTGATAAATACTGATTAATATTCCCCTCTTTATTAGTATGCATATTCATATTTACGACCATAATACCATCTTTGGTTAAGTGATTTTTAACCATCGTAAAAAACTCTAATGAAGACATCTGAAATGGTATCGTTATGTCCTGATAGGCATCTACCATAATTACATCATATTTTTCATCTGTTGCATTCAAATATGCCCGTCCATCATAAGTAGTCACGTTTATTGTATCTGGAAGTTTAAAATATTCACTCGCTAAATCCGTGATTTTCTGATCGATTTCCACGCCCTTAATGGACGTATTACTAAAATATTTTTGACATTGTTTCGCATATGTTCCCGTTCCCATCCCGAGCACTAGAATTTTTGCATTTTCTTTCGCATTAACACCGGACATGACCGGTGCAGCCAGCGCATAATCATAATACATACCAGTCAAACTATCATCTTTTTTCATAATAGATTGAACACCGAAAAGCACATTCGTCGAAAGAATTATACTATCATTGGTTTCCTTGACCTGAAGATAATTATAAATGGATTCACCTTCGTATAATAGATTATTTTCCCAAAATGCAAAACGATCGGAAGAACCAAATATACTGCAAAAAACAAATAAAAAAACACTGATGATACATTTTACTTTCTGCGTTTTTTTCTGGATAAAATAAATCAACCCCAGCAAAAGCAAAATTCCTGAAAACAATAAGAACGTAATAGATGTTCCAACGGTCGGAATCGTAACAAAGGTTGGTAAAAATGTACCAAGAATACTGCCAATTGTATTCACCGCAACAAGGGTACCCACAATTTTCCCACTGTCAGCCAAACTATCTACTGTATATTTCACTAGCGAAGGGGTAACGGTCCCCAATAAAAAAAGTGGAAATACAAAAATAATCATACAGGATAAAAAGGCTGCAAAAATCAAAAAATTACTGTTTATTGTCAAAACTAGTGCCGCTGATACAGCTAAAATCACATATTTCCCAACCAAAGGTATTGCGGCAATCCAAAGAGCTGCAATAATCAGCCGCATGTATAATACATCAGGATTTGGATTCTTATCGGCACTTCTGCCACCCCAAATATTTCCCAATGCCATGGCAATCATGATCGTTCCAATAATAATTGTCCAGACAATCTGTGAAGAACTAAAATACGGTGCTAAAAGTCTACTTGCAGCCAATTCAACTGCCATAACTGACATTCCCGCAAAAAATTCGGTTACATAAAGGTAATATTTATTCTTTAAAATACTCCGTGATTCCATTCGCACCCTCCTTTAACAACAACTAAAATGATATATTTCCATCGGTGATTTGTTATATATTTAATTTTCCTAATTACTTTATAAGTATATACCAAAGCATAATCAATTACAGCTTCCTTTTATAAGCAAAATACCCTTATTTTCACCTACACAACCTACAGTCCTATTTTTTATTAGAAATAGGTGCATCTCGATAAAAAGCTGAACCTCACAATACCGAGGTTCAGCTTTTTATGCATTTACAATTAAATCTTAAAAACTGAAATTGCTGCTTGCAATTCCTGGGCCATTTGTGCCAGACTCTGGCTCGCGGAAGAAATTTCATCCATGGACGCCAGCTGCTGTTCAGCAGCTGCCGATACCATCTGGGATTCATCCGTAGATACTCTGCTGATAACATCGATGTTCTTCACAGAAGAATCAATACGTTGACTACCATCAACGATTTTCTTAAGTGCCAGCTGAATTCCTTCCATTCCATCACTACTTTGATGCACAAGCTGGACAATTGATTTAAGACTACCGCCAACCATATGAACACTTTCGACGCCCGTCTTCACCTTTTGGTTACCTTCCGCCATCGCAGCAACAGCTGCTTCAGTATCACTCTGCACCGTAATAATTTCTTCCGAAATCTTCTGCGCCGCTTTTTTAACTTCTTCTGCCAGTTTTCTGACTTCCTCTGCTACTACGGCAAAACCACGTCCCTGTTCTCCCGCCCGGGCTGCCTCAATCGCTGCATTAAGTGCCAATAAATTCGTTTGTGAAGCAATACTAGAGATCGTTTCTGTAATCTGACCAATCTTTTGCGACTGTGCCCCCAGTTTACCAATAACTGCAGCGGATGATTGTACTGACTGTTCTATATCCTGCATATTACTTACCATGATGTCAACATCACTACTGCCACGCTCTGCATGTTCCGCTGCCTGCCTTGATTCGGCTACAGCTTTACCACTATCCGCTGCGATCATTTCTACATTATTTTTCATCTCAGCTGCTACGACAGATGCTTCTTCTACAGATTTCATTTGCTTATGTGCACCTTCTGCCACATTGGTAATAGACCCGGCAACCTGGGTTGCTGCCCGTGCCGTCTGGTGTGCACTTGCTGTTAGCTCTTCGCTGGCAGCTGCCATATGCTCCGATTGATCGGCAACTTTGCGAATCAAAGCCCTCAAAGCATCTCGCATTTTATTAAACCCTGCTGCAAGTGCTGCAATTTCATCTTCACCTGTAATATCAACCTTCTGCGTAAAATCACCTTCGGCAACTTTTTCCACATACTGTGTCAAAAGTTCCAATGGCTGCGCCATGCGTTTAGCAATGAGCCATGTTGCCAACACCACAAAAACAAGTGCTATCAGTGTGCCGAAAATAAAGATCCACCGTAAGGTAGCTAATGGTGCATACGCCACTGAAACCGGAATATTGATTCCCAATAGCCACTGCGTTGATGGTACTTTTTCAAAAACCAACAAATAATCTTTCCCATTCATCGTATAAGAGGAAATTCCCTTATCTTGATTTTCCGTTCCCTTTAAAACCTCATAAAGTGGTTTGAGGGCCTCGACATCTTTGATATTTTTATTTTGCACTGATTCTTCTGAATAAGCTAGAATCGTGCCTGATTTATTTAATAAAAAAGCAAAACTGTCATCAAATGGGCGAATCTTGGCGATGGTACTAAACACCGTATCCATAAGAACATCGGCTGATAAAACACCACGAACCTCTCCCGTCGATGTTTTCATTGACATCCCCACCGGCAATGCCATTTTTTTTGTAACACTATCTAAATACGGCTCACCAAAAGTCAATCCGTTTCCCGCAATTGCATCTTTATACCAAGAGCGCGTACGTGAATCAAAATCTGCTGGTGGTATCCAAAGTTTACCATCGATAAGTTTACCGTCCGCATTTTGCCCGAAATATAAATCACTAATTTCTTTATCCGCCTGATCAAAACCTAAAAGCATTGGCAATGTAACCATGCCGTCACCAGCTAATGCCTGAATCGTCATTGCCTTAGTTTTTACAACAGCGGCTTTTCCTGAAAGCCATCCATCAAGATCTTTCGTCGAAGCATCTACGATCGCTTTCGCACCTTTCTCTATTTCATTTTTCAGCATCTTCTCCGTATAAAAATAGGCTGAGCAGGAAATAAGCACCAGCAACGTTGCCATCAATAACGAAAAGATAAGCATTAGTTTTTTTTTCAGATTCATATGTAGCCCTCCACCCGTAAATAATGCAGTGTAAAAAAAAAGACTATGGAGTACAATTGTACCCCATAGTCACCATTGACCAACAAAATCTTTTACTTCTGCTTGTTCAATATTTTACCGCATCGCGGGACTTTTGTCCATGACAAACTCAAATGCTTGTTAAAGTTTCCAATATCTTAACAAAAGTTTAACAAGCTAGCAATGTTCAATGAACAAAGTGGTAATAACAAGAATTTTATTTACCTCGAGTCATTTATATTCTGCGCACTTTCCATTCCGTTTTTACTTTTATTCGTTCAATCTTGACCTCGGGTAATTTTTTTTTCGCTGCTACATATTTTTCAAATTCTGAAATATTCATCCACTTCTCTTGCAGCGGATAAGCATAATCAAAAGCATAACCACGAATACGTCCAAAATCATCTTTATATGCAACCGTAATATGTTTCAATCTGTAAATCTCAAAATAAGATGCTGCTATTATTACTAGCGGTATTAATACAATCCAAACATTCATTGCATAGCCTCCTTAGATGAATCTTTACGGACTCGTTCCTTTATTTTGCAAATTCCTTATTGCCCATTATAAGGCTTAATGAAATACTTCAATATTGCTTTTATTCTTTATTCCCCCTTCTCAAACGTTCCCAAAACAATAGCTTCTCCAGCATTGACCATATGTTGTCCCTTTGCCCAAACATGCTGCAAAACAAATTTATCATCAATAATTGTAAAATCGGCATCACTGCCTACTTGGATACAACCTTTTTGCGGCCATATTTTTAAAATTTTAGCTACATTTGTGGTAATAACTTGAACTGCATCGCTGAGCGCAATACCTTCTATTGTAACCATGTCGCGAAATTCTTCCAGCATAGAAAATTGACTGGCAACCCCTACCCCAATTGTATTGCCCTGTTGGTCAAATATTGGCATACTGCCATTTCCATCGGAGCTCATTGTGATTTGACTTAAGGGAACACCCGCGTCCAGTGCTTTTTTCACAGCCTGACTTGGCTTAATGGCTTTCACTGAACCACTTGCTGGACTCACACCGGATGTGATATCCATCATGCCCCCTTGTTTTGCCCATTCAATGCTTTGTGCAAATAACTCTTTATTCCGATTAACATGGGTCGGTAGAAATTGTGATTTGGGAATTTCACCATTGGCGGTTATTTCAAATAGCAACTTCATGCCGTCTTTTCCATCCCCCATATGCATATCAATAATTCCAGCTTTAGCGCTTAGCATACCGCCCACTCTAGCTTCTGCAGCAATTTTTTGATACTCATCTTTAGTTGGCTGTGCAGAACGATGATCTGCCATCGCCAGTTCACCTGCACCAATAATCTTATCAATGATGATAATATCTTTTCGCACACTGCCCGTAATGGTTGGTGTGGGTATTTCATATGCACCAGTATAAATATAAGTGGAAAGGCCTTCTGCTTCCAAGCCACGAGCTTTTGCCAGTAAACTCTCTACATGCCGTGTTACTCCATCTGTACCAAGACACCCTACCAATGTGGTCACACCCGCAGTAGTTACTTTAGAAAGTACAATTTCTGGTGTGCGCGTAGCATAACCACCTTCTCCGCCGCCACCAATCATGTGAACATGACTATCGATAAAACCTGGCATTAATGTATGACCTGACAAATCAAATTCTTCGCCACAATAACCTTGTGGTATTGTTAGATCTTTTCCAATCGCGGCGACCTTATCACCAGCAATTAAAATATTTTGACAGCCTAAATCATTTGGTTCAACGATCTTCACATTCCGCAATAACGTAAAAAAAATTTTAGATTGTATCATATTTCTCGCTCCTTTATCTTTAATAAAATCATTTTCAAAAAAACATTAAAATAAATCTCATAAACCATATAGACAGTAATGCATTAATTACACAAATCCCCAATATAGCCGCATAGTGTTTTGTATTCACATTAGCAATTCCTAAGCAGCGTCCAATATTCTGTACAGGATTCCCCATTAAATAAATTGCCGGAACAAGCATTGTAACCTGTGTTGCATCAAGATTCGCTGCTGTATAAAGACCTACCGCTACACCAATCGCCCCTCCCATACTCATAAGTGACGTTATAATGACAGTTGCAGATTCGCCGGGAAGCCCCCAAAGTGCCATAATTGGAGCAAAAACAATACCAATTAATTTCAAAAGTCCCGTGACGTCCAGCACTCGAATAATGACAAAGGCCATTACTACGTTTGGTAAAAGACTTGTAGTACCAATCGTAAATCCACGCTGAGCTCCTTCAATAAATAAATCAAGAATATTTTTCTTTGGTACTATCACATCATCATTCGTTGCCATTTTTAGCACCCCCGCTCAATCTATTTCTTAAAACAAATTTAAAATATAACCGCAGTAAATTAGCACCAATTACTTTAAACAGTAACATAACCAATATTGGCACAATAATCGGCACTAGCATAAACGAAAATACTGCTGGTCCCGAAGAAAAATAGTTTGTAATAAATGCACTCGCACTAGTCTGATATGCAATAATCACCGAACGTTCTTCATCCGTAATTTCACCTAAATCTACCAATTCTTTAACCATTCCTGCCGCCGCATCGGTACTTTGCATATTTGCAATATTTGCTAAGGCGGCAACCCCTGGGATACCAAGTAATGGACGCAAAATAGGTGACATTATTTTTTGTGCTGCTTTTAATCCACCCAAACCATCTACCACATTAACAAGACCTAATGCTAAAATAACGGCTGGAATTAATTCCAATGCAAATAAAAAACCATCGCGCGCACCGGTTCCCCCAGCACCACGAAACGTAAAAACTTTTTCGACGCCTTCAATTTTCCCAAAAGATCCATTTAATACATTAAAATCAAAAACACGTAACCATCCATCATATGATGAAAATATTCCTGAAAACACTAAAACAGCAAAAAAGAATGCCACATATCCAATCCACGGTACCTTTAGTTCTCCTTCATTTTCTTTTTTCATCTGTTAATTGACCTCCCCAGTTTATAAAAAAATAATCTACAGTTACATATACAGCAAATTATGTGCCAAGTTTTAAAACATTAAAAAAAATTAAAAACTTATGATAAAATAAAGGCATTTTAGGCGTATTACCTATATTTACAAATATTCAGCTTACTATACTTTAATACTTATGCCCTTTCCATGAAGCATAAAAGCAGGATTTCTTTATAATAAGGTAAATGATATATATAACCCTTTTTATTTCCCTTTTAAATCCCTTAAAGTGAATTTGCAGCAGGAGGTATCTATCGTCCACATGAAAAGTTTAGTTGTTATTGCTATTGGAAAGAACACAGCCCTTGCCTGTCGCGAACAATTACATCGACTTTTAGGTAATCAAGTAAATGTTAGTCATTATTATGCCGAAGGAAGCCTGCCTCACAATATAAAAGCCGATCTTATTTTGTTTGCGAGTCAACTTGCTTATCGAAGAACTAAACCGTATGTAAATAAAACCTGTCCGATTTTAATTGCTAGAAGATCCATTAACTACCATGAAGTAAATAAACTTTTTCAAATATCGGCCGGAACTGATGTCCTATTAGTTAATGACTCATTAGCAAGTGCCAATCAAACCATTGCACTCCTGCAAACGCTGGGTATTGACCATATCAACTATTACCCGTTTGCACAGGGACTAATAAATTATCCAAGATTAAAAATTGCGGTAACCCCCGGTGAAAAAGAACGAGTTCCTGATTTTGTCGACGAAATCATTGATATAAAAGCACGTCTAATTGACATCACAACACTGGTTGAATTGCTACTTCAATTGCGTTTATTGGATTTATATGCAGAGTTTCTCTCCGCAAATTACGTGCAAGATATACTTCAACTAATAAAGAATGGAAACCAAATGATTTATGAAAGCAATAAAATGAAAACCCAACTCGAAACGATTCTAAACACCGTTCATGATGGTATTATCGCGACGGATGAAATGAGACAAATTTCCGTATTTAATCCAATCGCGGAAAAGCTGCTTCACGTTCAAGCACAGAATGCATTACACGCACCTATCGATAAAATAACCAATCCAAATATTCTACAAATTTTCCAAGAAAAAATGAATTCACAAGAAGCTTTGCTAAAAGTAAATGGACATCATCTCCTCGTAAACGTTTCTACACTGTATCCTGAAACAAATGATAATAGCAAAGTTTATACATTTAAAGATGTATCCGAAATAAGAAGATTAGAAGAATCGGTCCGGCGTAAATTGCTCCAAGAGCACAATGTTGCTCGCTATACATTTGCGCAAATTGTCGGTCAAAGTAAAAAAATTCGCCAAACATTGGAAATCGCTCAAAAAATGTCAGGTTCTGATTCCACAATCTTAATTCAGGGGGAAAGCGGTACTGGTAAAGAACTGATTGCACAAAGCATACACAATGCATCCCCCCGCCATGCCAGCCCATTTATCGCTGTAAATTTTGCCGCACTCACTGAAAATCTACTTGAATCAGAACTATTCGGTTACACGGAGGGAGCTTTTACCGGTGCAAACAAAGGTGGTTCTTCCGGTTTATTTGAAGCTGCTCATAAAGGAACTATTTTTCTCGACGAAATAGGTGATGCACCACTGCCATTCCAGGTAAAATTATTGCGTGTTTTACAAGAACAGCAAATTCGCCGTGTTGGCAGTTCAAAACTCATTCCAATTGACGTCAGAGTAATCGTCGCCACCAATCAAGATTTAAAGCCATTAATAAAAAAAGGCTTGTTTCGTCAAGATCTATATTATCGGCTAAATGTACTGCCCATTAAAATCCCACCACTTCGCGAGCGCATAGATGACATTCTTTTATTATGCAAAGTTTTTTATCAAAACTATACCCATAACAAAGATGACAAGCAAGCGACTATGTATTTTCAATATATAGCACCTTATCTGCTGAATTATAACTGGCCGGGAAATATTCGTGAGCTACAAAACATCGTCGAATATCTGCTTAATATTTGTCAAACCAAACCACCGCGCTTTACTGACTTGCCAGAAGAACTCCAAAATAATTCTAATTTTAGACCTGCGGCAGCAAAAAATAAAAGCCAGTTAAAAGCATCAATATGCCAAGCAATAACCCAAGCCAACCAAAACAACCACGCAATCGGTCGTCGCTCCTTAGCAAAAAATTTAATCATTCCCGAAAATCAAGTACGCAGTTTATTAGAAGAATTAGCCACAGAAAACTGGATTATTTCGCAAAAAGGACGAAACGGTTTAAAAATAAATCCTATCTATGACGATAAACTCTATCCTGCATAAAATGCTCCGACAAAATATGAATTTTAGCAAACCCGATATAACATTTCCTGTAAATTAAAATTTTACAAGTTTATTAGCAGGTCTTTCTTCACCACCAGCGAACTATTGTACTATGATACGAAACGAGGTGATATTTATGGGATCAAAACATACGAAACCTGAAGGACATGATAAAAAATATGGTACAAAATGCGAATTTCTGCATGACTTAACTTTACTCAAGCTAAAAAGCACCCCCGATCTGCACACGTTGCCTGAAAATGAAATATACGACCTTTATTGTAAAACATATGAAAGCTTCAAAACCGCGGTTAAAGAAAAAGAAGCTTGCTGCGAACATGCTCACAAAACAGATAAATAATATTTTTCAACCGCGCCGAATCAAGTCGGTGCGGATTTTTTTGCTTATTTTTCTATGTTACTCTTCTAATCAGCAATGATCGGTATACTAAAAAGCACCCATATCAGCCTACCGAAATCACTAAAAATAAGATTCGCAAAAATAAAAACTGTCATTCTAACCATTTTCCGTAAATAAAGATGCAACAATTATTTTTGCATCTTTATTTAGATTATGTGTTAGTTTGACAGTCTTTTTACCGTATTAATTATTCCATAGATGATCGTTTATAGGGTCTGCAACCGTTTCATTCACTAGCCGCAATCAATTTATCTTCTTTTAAAATATGTTCAACAAGCCACTCACTGACAAAGTCCAAAATTCCTATTAAGTATTCATTTTGCCCATCATCAATTTGTTCAACATCGATATTGTCCATTTTCTCTAAGAAATCATTATGTGCAACTTTTTGTGATAAAAATTTTTTATAGCCAATCTCTTGCATATAGTTTTCTTCTGCCTTAAAATGATAAATTGTGTAATTTTTCAATTCATCAATGATTTCAATGATTTTTCCATACTTGTCGGTAATTAATTGATTTCTTAAAAGGTCATAGCTCCTATTGGCTATTTCAAATAATTCTTTGTGCTGCTCATCAACAGAATCCACTCCAATGCTATACTCGTCTTTCCATTTTATCATAGTCTCACCATCTCCTTGACTTCTTACTTAATTCCATCGACAATAAACCAAAAATGAGGCAGCAAAGGCTACCTCATCAACATCGATGTTTTTAGCTATCTTTTAAACCGGTCAATTTTCATAGCCTAGCAGATATACTAAATTGTAATTCAGTATACTTGAGTTTAGTAAAAAAATCAATATTATTTTACGCCACTACCACTTATGCACAATTTTTCCATCACAGCCAATTCGGCCCGCAGTCAATCATCCCCATTACTTCCTCACAGGAATCCATATCTCACATTTGTAATCTACTGAAAACATATCACCTTTAGGATAAACTTCAACTTCAGGTGCACAATCATGTTGATAACCTGTCGACGGCATCCACTCTGTAAATATTCTGCGAAGAAGAGCATGTGGTGCTTCAGGCAAGGCTCCAATGGATTCAAAAACAGCCCACGTTGTTGCTGGTATATTTGTCGAACTATATCCTTTAGGCAGAGGCTCTTTGATTTCCTCAACTCCTATCATATAAATAAATTCATCTTTATATTTCTCGAAATCCTTAGATACAGCCAAGACACCAAGTTCGCCTGTTCTTGAACCAATCCACTCATATGAACCATCTTTCATACAATCTTTCCAAAATTGAGGTACTTGCTTAAAATTTGCTCCCCCAGCCAGACTTATCCTTCTTTGTTGCCCTACTACTGTAAAACTTTCTTTAGCAACAATTTTATAGTTCATATCTTTATCCCCTTTAATTGAAATGTGAAAAGAGAGTTTCGGATATGCCTTGAGACTCACCCCCGGCTTACGTGCCGCCGAAGGACTCAGTCCATGAATTTTCCCAAAAGCTTTTGTAAATGCTTCAGGCGTTTCATAGCCATACTTATAAGCCACATTAATGATCTTCTCACCGGATATAATATCCTGTGCAGCTAGTGTCAGCCTTCTTCTGCGTATATATTCAGCTACAGTAACACCAGTTATCATATAGTACATGCGCTGAAAATGAAACGTCGAGGATAAGGCAATTTTAGCTACTTCCTCAATATCAAGTTTTTCAGTAATATTAGCCTCCAAATATTCGATTGCGTTATTCATTGCATCAAGCCACTCCATAAAACCATTCCTCTCTATTTCTATATTAAAGGTTTTCTCCTTATTATTCCGGTCTTTAAATGCTATCTAATGACAGATTTTTCAGCTTTGCCTAAAGCGATATTTATTATTTATTTTCAATTAATCTGTATCGTTGAATTAACACCCTCTTACATTAATCCCACATATATTATAGAACAAAAAAATACACGCTAACATATTCAAGCATGCCAGCGTGTCCATTTCGTACCCAATCTCGTAAAAGCTTGATTTATAATATATCATCTATTAGGCAAATACATACTCTTCTTTAAATATCTTTGCTTTTCACTTCATCTTTACTTAAAAGGATTAGGGTCCGTACGACCAGCAAGTTTCATCGGATTAAACCATAACCCACCAATACATGTTTTTCCGTTTTCATTGATCAGTACCACACGTATCAATATCGGATCTGTCGTTTGAGAAAACATACCTTTATAATTAATCACCATATACTCTGTACTCAATTCAGTGTTCATTACTTCTTTAGTTTTGTAGATACCAACTTTATCTTTCAAATCACTTACCATTTTCTTAAAGGAGCTTTCAAGAAATACTTTTTTCATCTTTGCACTCAAATTGCTCTGAAAACTATCATAATTTTCATCGTTAATAGATTGCATCATTTGCTCTGTTAATGGTTCTGCCACCTGTTCTATATTTTTTTCATACTGCCAAACATCGGATTGGTCCGCAGCATATACATTACCAACGTTAAGACAAAAAAGTAAACATATCCCAAGCATCACTATCATCTTTTGCAAATATATCCCTCTTTTCGATTCTTATTTTTAAAATTTACATTCTAACGGTCTATTTTTATTTTGTAAACAAGTATGGTTCATATTCTTATTTATATGAACCATACTTGTTTACATATACTTTTTAGAATATTGATATATGCAATATTCGGCTTTTTTAACCTGTGTAGTATCTTCCTGCGTCATAAGTTTTTGATACGACGCATTTCATTAAACAAAAATCATTTCTCCTATAATAAAACTTTACATTTTGATTACGAATATTTATTTTTTTAAGACCCACCAGACCCTGTAGCTTGCTGATATCTAAGCATCATATTGGCGTTTTCAAATGAACCATGAAGGTGTACCAGTCTCCATATCCCGTCTATCATCTTAAATATTCTGGTTATCCTAACATTTAGGGTCGTGTCCTCATCGCCTAGATTCAAAAACACACGTTCTTTGCCAACAGACCAAAATACATCTCCTGCTTCATGGATAGTATACTCGTAAAATTCAGCCCTGACTTTTGACGGTGAGCCTAACACTTTATCATAAACCCACTTTAGCTCACTCCAGCCACGTCTAATTCCTCCAGCAGGGTTTTCTGCTGTAATATCCTCCGTATTTGCCCAAACCTTTGCCATACTAGCTATATCCTTTTCATTGAATGCTTTATAGAATCTGTATATAGCCAATTCAGGCTCCGATAAACCCAAAGTGTCATCGTAACCATTAATGATCCTAGTGCTGGGAGCAAAAGCGTCTGCTTTGCTATAATTGTTTCGAGTACGCTCTTCATCCTTATTAGTCATCACGACCATCCTACCTTTCTTGTTTAATTCGATAGTGTAAACCTACTCTTCTTATTTCTCAAACATCCCGTTAGTCGAGAACAGAGAAAGCTGTTTCTCGCTAAAAACATTGGTTTGCAGCTTATCTTTCAGTGTCAAGGGTTTGTACAATAGACCATTTGTATTAAAAAATTTATGAACTGGAACTTTATTTTCCCCCACCAATTATTCAACTACCATACTTTCAGCGAGGTCGCCCTTCCCTCCTCATTCAATTCATCTAATCGTTATAATATTCTTATCTAAATATAAAACCCCTGACCAATCCATACAGAATTCAACAGAAAAATAGGGTTTCTAAATATTGTGGAATTTACGTAGCCACAACTCAAATTCATAAAAAATATCCTGGACATTATAGTAATAAATGCGCTTCCCTTCTCGACATTGTTTGATGAGCTGAGCTTCTTGCAATATTTTTAAATGATAAGAAATCTTAGAAGACGATAATTCCGGTATCATTCTTTTTAAATCTTCAGGACATATAGCAAGTGGTTTCGAAATGCACAATGTCGACTGACAGGCAGCGGTTCTCCCCTTTCTTAAAATATTCAATAATTTCATTCTCCAAGAGTCACTTAATGCTTGTCCGATCAAACGAACTTGTTCATCATTTAAATTTTCCATAAATCAATTATAAATCATTTTTATTGACATTTCAAAAAAATTTGTAATATAATAAAATATATTTACATTTCAATTTTTTTCGAATTGTAATAAAGGGGGTAAGATTTATGGAAACCAAACCTGAAGTAGAGCGTTTTAATGTTCGGCAAAAAATGGCATTACTAGGCATGTTTCTTGGTTCTTTTTTGATTATTCTTGACACAAATGCGTTAAATATTGCCCTGCCGACTATCAGTCAAAATTTACATGTCGATTTTTCAGTCATGGAATGGATTCTCAATAGTTATACATTAACTTTTTCTGCTTTACTTTTGTTTAGTGCAAGATTCGGAAATAAAATTGGTCTCAGAAATATTTTTATGTTAGGAACGCTTCTTTTCACTGTAGCTTCTCTTTTTTGCGGACTATCTTCCACCTATCTTTCACTGATTTTCTGGCGAATTTGTCAGGGTGTTGGCGCTTCTCTATTAGCCCCAGCCGCATTATCACTTATTTCCGTGACCTGTGACACAGATCGCAAACGAACCAAAGCATTATCCTTATTATCTGGAACAACAGGAATAGCTTTTTCATCGTCTCCAATTATCAGCGGCGGATTAGTTGCCAAACTAGGATGGGAAAGTGTCTTTTTCCTCAATATTCCTGTTGGAATTCTTGTGCTAGTTTTAACTATCCTTTTTATTCCAGCAACTAATAAGCAGAAGAGACTAACACTCTTGTGGACGCAACAAATCACCATGATGGTTCTACTTATTAGTTTTATTTTATGTATAAGTGAAATAACTAATTTCTGGACAAAACCCTATTTGGTTTTCTCGCTGTTGTTTATTTTTGCAGTAGCCCTAAGTTTATTTTTGCGACAAATAAAGCAGGAAAAAGAAAGCATTCTCTCTCCACTGTTATTTAAAGCCCCTTCTTTTAACATCGGCATATATAGCGGTTTCGTACACAACTTTAGTTTGTATGGCATGATGTATCTCTTTACTATTTATTTTCAAAAAATACAAGGCATCAGTCCTTTGCAGACGGGATTTCTATTCTTGCCTTTAACTATAGCGGGTATGTCTACTTCCATGTTTGTATCAGCACCTGTTGTTCTTCGATTTGGCATAAGAAAAACACAAAATATAGGGTTTTCAGTCTGTATAATAGGAATTTTTATTCTTGCACTGGCGATTTTATTATTTAATGGCTACATTATCGGCGCAGCTTTCATATTATGCGGTCTGGGGAGCGGAGTCTTGGTCCCAGCACTGACCGATTCCGTTTTATATAACTGTGAGAAATCATTAACAAATGATGCTTCATCCGCACTTAATTTAACTAGACAACTTGGCAGTGCTCTCGGTATTGCCGTGGTTAGTTTATTTCTTTCTGAAAATCATTTTATTATGAGAACCTGCGGTGCTTTATTATTTATCGCCGTCCTGTTGTATAGCGGAATATTCATCATCCAATGTTTATATCATAAAGATAAAAACATTTATTCTAAGCGAATGGGAAAATAAAACTATCACAACAATTTTAAGTGATTACAGTAATGAATATGCGGAAGGCTACACTAGTTAACAAACCTACTAAAACGCACTTGCTATGGGCATACAAAAGTTTGAACGAATGAGAAACCGGATATTTTATATGGCTACATAAAAGCAAAAAAAAGTGAGGGAATATCTCCTCACTAAAAATTCTCTTTATGTTTTCACCCCAGCATTTGACAAAGAACTCTTTTGCTTATTTTTTTACTGTTGGTGTACATATTGGTGTACACTCTATCCCCGTAAATACAAAAAAGGCTCTAGCAAAATGCTAGAACCCTTGATTACAAATGGTGCGACTGCCGCGATTCGAACGCGGGACCCACGGCTTAGAAGGCCGTTGCTCTATCCAGCTGAGCTACAGACGCGATTTATGGTCGGAGCAGCAGGATTCGAACCTGCGACCCCCTGGTCCCAAGCCAGGTGCTCTACCAAACTGAGCCATGCCCCGTCAACCACAAAGATTATTATATAGATTTACAATACGTTTGTCAACATTTTTTTATTTTTCCTTTTGATTCGGTGCAGTAAAAGTGGTTTGCCGAGAAAATAATTTACAAATTTCAACAAATTAATTTCTTATTTAATATCATATATTCCAGAGAAAACTTCGATTGCTGGTCCTGTCATCATTACAGATTCACTGGACATATAATTGATATGCAATGTCCCAAGCTTAACCAGAACATCTACTATACGTTCTGTAAAGCCATTAAGATAGGATGCAACCACTGAGGCACAGCAGCCTGTTCCACAGGCTAACGTCGCACCAGCACCACGTTCCCATGTTTTTACTTTTATTGTATGTTTATCTATGACTTGAACAAAGTTCACATTGGTGTTTTTAGGAAATCTATAATGTTTTTCAATTTTCGGTCCCAATACACTGGGATCAATTGCCGTGATATCTTCGACAAAAAGCATCGTGTGCGGCACCCCCATCAAAACACTGGTTATCTTATAGTTTTGTCCCGCCACATCCAAAGTTTCATTAATCACTTTCCCATTTGGACCAAGCATTGGAATTTGCTCGCGTTCCAAAATCGGCTGCCCCATATCTATCGTAATTTGTTTTACTTTCTGATCAATAATTTGCAGAATTGGTTTAATGATACCTGCTTTTGTTTCCACAGTAAAAGTCGTTTTTTTTAAGATACCATGTTCATAAAGATATTTGGCAAAGCAGCGAATACCGTTTCCGCACATTTCTGCCTCACTGCCATCAATATTAAGAATCCTCATTTTTATATCAGCAATCTTTGATGGCAAGATAAGTAGTATACCATCTCCACCAATTCCTGTATTCCTATCACATAAAATCTGCGCTAGTTTCTCATAGTCCTGCTTTGTATCATCTAGTTGGTTTAGTATAATAAAATCGTTGCCCAATCCATGCATTTTGGTAAAGTTCATTAATAACAGTCCTCTCTGTAAGTACTTGCTTACTTATTAGTATAGCAAGCTATATTCGCAATAAAAATGATAAAATTGCTATTAAAATTGCGAATATAGCTAAAAAGGATGACAAGCAAAATAGTATAGACCGACTTTGCTTGTCATCTTTTTTCATCTTTATTATATTTTAAACATTTACTACTTGTATCTGCTGATAAATCCATTCGATGCATGGATCAAAATGGTTCCTATAATTTTGAAACGTCACCGCTTTTACTACATTTGGTTCAAAGGAAAGCTGCGAATTTTCTTTAATAAGTTTATAATACTGCGTCGAATATCGTATCACGAGGCCAGAACTTGCCAGAGAGAGGTATTTCACTTCTCCATAACAATTCGGCTTGCCGCCTGTCGCTTCACCAACGAAAATCGCCTCAGAATGATATTTAAGATAATAGACATTAAGCAGTGCCGATGAAAAAGTATCCCGTCCCACAATTACAAACAGGCGACCCTTCTGATTAAGCCGCCCAAAACTGTCCAACCATTGGAAGAACTCTTTTAAAAGTTCCGAGTTTCCACCACCATTATTTCTCAAATCGATAGCGAGATACTGAATTTTGGGATTGCTTTCAATCGCCACCATAAGTTGAGTGGAAAAATCGGCTATCGTATAGCCTGGCATGTTTTTGCATTTATTGTAATTAATATATAAAAAGCCTTTTTTTACGTTCAAGTGACTCCAATAATATTGCCCCTGCTGTTGCCGATACAAAGGCAGTGCGACAATTTCTTTTTTTTGTTCTGTTAAAACATGCTGCCAATCTTCATACTTGATTGTACCTACTTGGCAGTCAATTTGTTTTTCCTGATCCGTTTCGACTTGTATGGTTACATGATACAGATCATCAATTATACCCAGACCAAATAAAATATCCGTACAAATCAAATACTCCGGCAGCTGTGCCAGTACAAAGCTTTGATTTTCATGGGAAATTACCGATTCCAGTCGTTTGCAGATGGTGGCAATGGATTCCCCATTGATTCCAATCAATTTTTGATACAGCAACTGTTGGTAGGATGGGATTGCCGCTATAACAAACACCCCCTCCTGAAAACAATATACTTCAATGGGCAGTCGGTTATAACGCGGTAAAACCACTGCAGTATGAGCATCACCAATCGTTGCAACAATTTTAGCAATTTCCATAACAATTGCGTGCGTACCCAGCAATGAAATATGTTTTTTAAGTATATCAACACGGCTAAAAAAATCTTTTTTCGTTTGCTGAAAGAATAAATTTTTATGACAGTTTGGTAAATCAACCGCCATTTGTGTTAAATCGCTTTGCCAGTTTATCGGGGGCATGAGCAGCATCCTTTCTTCTGCGGTATACAGTCATGCATACTTTTATTACGTGATTATCACATATAAGAATGACTGACTTTGACAACTGTATTATAGGTTTTATTCAATACAAAAACATCTTTTTGAATTCTTTTTTTCAAATCAGCATCTGAATATTTAAAACCAAATACAACCTCAACATCAAAAATCAAATTAAAGCCATTACAGCTTTTCGTTACTCTAAAATCATGCATGCCTATGCCTTCGTCAATTTTTGCAATTGCTCGTGCTACCGCTTCTCGCATAATCGCCAGTTTAGGGTTATCTATAATAATCGGGTCCATATGAATCGTCACTTCACAACCACAGCTTCTACGCAATTTATATTCGATACCATCAATTAGTTCATGTGCTTCCATCATATCCATAGAAGCTGGCACCTCAACATGTAAAGAAACAAAACGGCGCCCAGGTCCATAATCGTGGACAATTAAATCATGCAGACCTACAACGATAGGATTCGCATTGACAATCTGTTCAATTGCCTCAACAAAATCGACATCAGGTGCCTGCCCCAATAGGGGCTGCAATGTATCTTTCGCTGTCATAATTCCCGAATAAAAAACGAAAATCGCTACACCAATCCCAGCAAATCCATCTATATTGATACCCGTAAAATAGTAAATCCCCATTGCCAACAAAACGACAGTTGTCGCAACACAGTCACTCAAGCTATCAACCGATGTAGCTTCCATTGCAGCGGATTTGATTCGTTTTCCCAGATTTTTATTAAAAGCAGCCATCCAAAATTTTACTACAATCGAAACAATCAAAATCCCCACTGCAATAAAGTCCACAGTAATTTCTTCCGGCGAAAAAATCTTTTGCAACGATGTACGAAACAGTTCCACTCCTACCAGAATAATTGCAATGGAAATAAATAAACCTGCCAAATATTCGATGCGCCCATGCCCAAAAGGATGCTCAATATCTGGCGGTTTTTCAGCCATCTTAAAACTCAAAAGCGTCACAACAGACGAACCTGCATCCGATAAATTGTTAAACGCATCTGCGATAATAGATACAGCACCGCTCAATACCCCTGCTGTTAATTTGAATACAAAAAGCAGTAGATTTCCTATAATTCCCACACTGCCTGCTAATATTCCATAACTTGCCCGAACTTTTGAATCATGAATCTGTTCATAGTGCGGAACAAATTTCTTAATTAATGCCGTTGTCATATATAACTCCTTCAGTTTTTATCATTCACAGTCTTTAATGCTTTGATTTCATCTAATAAAGCTTTTATTTTTGCATCCTGGTAAACCAGATGGTCCATAATTATTTTAATTTCCACCTCTGCTTTTTTATTAACTTCATAATCTTGCTCGGCCATCAAGCGGTCTTTTTCAGTTTGCCGATTTTGACTCATCATAACAACAGGTCCAGTATACGCCGCTTGAAAACTTAATGCCAAATTAAGTAAAATAAATGGATAGGGGTCCCACGATACAAAAAAATCAGAATCTGACCCAGCCATATAGACTAAATAAACATTTGCCCCCATCCAAACAAGGATAATCACACTTTGAAAAATAATAAACGGCCAACTTCCGACAACTTGCGCCACTTTATCAGCTACACGTTGCCCTCTGGTACCTTTTTTTTTAAATTCTTCATTCACATTGCGGACAGCAGCATGCTCATGCTTATAAATTGCTGCCGGACCTTTTAAATTATCCATATATTCTCCCTTTTAATGCATTTGCACTTTTTATTACATTATATCTCATTTTGTTGGTCTATATGATAAAACTTCGTCAATAAAAGACCTTGCCACTTTTTCGGAAATTTGCACCACCTCTTCTGATGGTAAATTTCCCTTTTTAGTTAATAAATCTGCGCGATATTTTTGATATAAGAATTTTTGTTCATTAATCCTCGCTTCCAGCATCTGCAAAGCTATAGAATCTGCTTCAGCAAGCTGTTCGAACAATTTTAATTGCAAAAGACATTCTTGTTTGTCTTGCCTTGGCAATTGGGCTTGTAGGGTTTGTGAGGCAGTTTTCATGTCAAAAAAATCTTGCTGCAATAGATTTATAGCGAAAGAGCAGTCCTGTCCCGTTTGTAATTTTTGGAATAATATATCCATGTGTTTTCTTACAGATGGTGCATCCGTCAATCCCACATGCGCCCAACTATTTTCCATACGACTAGAATGGTAAGCAAATGTTTCCATTGCGTCTGCCTGTTTGCCATATTGTGCTGTGATCGCCTGTTTCCATGATTTATTATAGTCATAGTCTCTTGGGTTCCAAGCATAATCCGCTCCCGTTGCTAAGGTGATTTTCGATAAGTTAGCATGTTCCATTGGATTCATGATAAACATTTGTAAGTTTGATCCAGCTCTATCATCAATACCAGTAATCGGACCCAAGGCCAGTTTACTTTTCAAATAATCTGAAACTGGATAATTCCACCAAACAGCTAGCTTACGTCCATAGATAGCTTCTACCTGCTGCAAAGCCTTGCTTGATATGCCTTCACAGACAACACCTTCGCCCGTATACATCACGGTAATGTCCTTAGACAGGTTCTTGGCAAAATCCGCTGTATAAGGCTTCACTTGACTATTTTGAAGCATATCCGCTGTATAGTATTCGGTTGGTACAGTGATGAGCGGGTTTATATTTTTATGTTTTTTCACAAAACGCTTATTCACTTCATTCAATACATAGGCTTGCTTTGCACCATCTTTATTTTTAATATCATCAAAATAAACCGCAAAACTATGCACCCCCATATTGTAAAGCAACTCAAATTTATCCAGCAACAACTGCAAATCCTGTTCTCCCTCTTTGCCACCAAAAACCATATTTAACCCGGGAGATAAAGCAAAAACAAAATCAACATGATTTTTTTCAGCAGCTGTAATGAGTTCTTGGAGCTGTTGCATTTCAAATTTCGGATATGGCTCACGCCATTTTTCGCGATGATACGGGTCATCTTTCGGAGCATAAATATAGGTATTTAATTTCTGTTCTCCATAAAAACGGAATTGCTCTAAACGATCTTCTTGTGTCCAGGGTTTCCCATAAAAACCTTCAATAACACCACGTTTCTTGATGATAGGATAATCTCGAATCTCTCCATTTGGCAATTTTCCCGAAGACTCTACCAAAAGCTGCGAAAATGTCTGCATTGCATAAAAAAGACCATCTTGATCATTTCCGACTAAAGAAACCTTCTGCATCTTATTATTGATTAAAATTTCATAGCCCTGTGCTGGAAAAGTTTCCTCTTTTTGGCTATGAAACATATTTTCTGGCAATACATCTAATCTAGTACCTAAGTAAATCGTAGGATATTCAAATGCACCCGATTCGGAAACCTTAATATCATTTTGCTGTAGTATCTCGATGAAATGATTTTTCATATCCGTATCCACGGATTTTCCAAATGCAAGATGAACTGCTTTACCTAATGTCAATGTCCCTTCTTGTATTATAAAAGACTGTGGCGACGGCTGCAAAACAAGTGTTGAATCCATAGCTTTTACATCTCCTGTCATAAAAAAAATACAAAGAACGAATAGCCCACCAGCGATAGATTTTAAATGCAATCGATGCACCTCCATTATTGATTTTCTATTTAAAATTTTACCATAAAATAAGCTGGTAAACTTGTTTTTTGAAAAGAAAAAATGCCGACCTCATTGAGATCGACATTTTTTAAGATAAATCTTATTTATTAAAGATATTTTTGATTGCTTGTTTATTCACATCTCGGTTGAGTTGTGCTAAATAAGTTGTCAATTTAATATTTTTAGGACATGCTTCTACGCAGTTTTGGCTATTACCACAACTCGTGATACCGCCTTTTTCCATCAATGCGCTCAAACGTTCTTCTTTATCAAATTTACCAATTGGATGTAAATTGAATAAATAAGCTTGAACTGTAGGTGCAGGTCCAATAAAATCGGATTGTGGTCCAACATTAGGACATGCTTCCATGCAACAGCCACAAGTCATGCAATGAGAAATTTCATAAGCTGTAGCAGCTGTTTTCGGGTTCTGGATTGGAGCATCTTTAACTTCCCATGAACCATCAACATTAACCCAGCCTTGAATGCGTTTGAGGCTTTCAAACATTACAGAACGATCAATAAGAAGATCGCGAATAACCGGGAAAGTACGAGCCGGAGACAAACGAATCGGTTGTTCCAAATGATCAATAAGTGCTGCACAAGCCTGCTGAGCTTTACCATTGATAACCATCATGCAGGCACCACATACTTTTTCCAAGCAATTACATTCCCAAATAATAGGACGAGTTTTTTTACCATCTTTTGTTACAGGATTTTTTTGAATTTCCATTAAAGAAGCAACAACATTTAATGCTGGGCGATAAGGAACTTCAAATTCTTCTGTATAGGGAGCACTTGTTGGTGAATCTTGTCTTTCAATAATAAAATGAACTGTTTTTTTATCTGCCATTCTTATTTATCCTCCTTCTTAGCAACAGCGTAGTTACGAGGACGCGGTTTAACCAGTGAATGATCAAACTCAATATAGCTAATTTTTGGTTCACTCGTTCCTAAGTCAAAGTCAGCAATCGTAGTTTTCATGAAACGTTCATCATCACGTTGTGGGAATTCTGCCTTATAATGAGCACCACGACTTTCATCGCGCATACGTGCAGATTTTGTTACAACAAGTGCATAAATGATCATATTACGAAGCTGTCTTATAAACATTGCTTCTTGATTTGCCCATCTACCTGTATCCGTTACACCAATATTATCCCAACGGACAAGTATTTTCTTTACTTCGTCGAAACAATAATCAAGTTCTTTATTGACACGTACAATCGTAACATATTTGTTCATAAGATCACCAAGTTCATGATGAAGTTCATGAGCATTTTCTGTCCCATCCATCTTCAGAATCGCTTCGAATTCATCAACACATTCTTGTTGTGCTTTTGCGAGATCTTCATCTGTAAGGTCAGAACCTCTTTCGCCTTCATACGCCCAGCGCATAGCTTCCGGACCAGAAACTGTTCCTGAATAAGCAGCAGAAAGAAGGGAATTAGCACCTAAACGGTTTGCACCATGGTACTGATAGTCACATTCGCCAGAAGCCATAAGCCCTGGTACATTTGTATTATGTTTCGGATCTACCCAGATACCGCCCATTGAATAATGTACGGATGGATAAATCTGCATTGGAACTTTACGTGGATCATCACCAACAAATTCCGAATACATTTCCAAAATCCCGCCAAGTTTGCGTTCAAGATAGTCCGCATCAATATGGGAAAGATCAAGATATACTCTGTTTTCACCATTGATACCAAGACCCTGATTTACACAGACATCATAAATGGCACGAGACGCAACGTCACGTGGCACGAGATTACCGTATGCAGGATACATTTCTTCAAGGAAATACCAAGGTTTACCATCTTTATACGTCCATATACGACCGCCTTCACCTCGACAAGCTTCCGACATAAGACGATTTTTGTCTGTACCCGGAATAGCTGTTGGATGAATTTGAATAAATTCCGTATTAGCAAGATGAGCACCCTGCTGATATACAGCAGATACTGCTGAACCATTACAAATTGTTGATGCTGTACATCTGCCAAATACCATACCCGGTCCGCCAGTTGCAAGAATCGTTGTATCACCGCGAAATGCCTGTATTTCCATCGAGTTCATATTCTGAGCTACGATACCACGGCAGACGCCTTCTTTATTTTTTATAATTTTAATAAATTCCCAGAATTCATATTTTTTAACATTACCTTTAACTTCCCATTTACGAACCTGTTCATCCAAGGCGTAAAGAAGTTGCTGTCCTGTTGTAGAACCAGCAAAACATGTACGTTTATTTTTCTGACCACCGAAATTACGAAGATCCAAAACACCTTCCGCTGTGCGTGTAAACGGTACACCCATACGGTCAAACATCTTGATAAGTTTTGGTGCTGCATCTGTCATGCCTTTAACAGCAGTCTGATCAGCCAAGAAGTCCCCGCCATATACCGTATCATCAAAATGTTCCCAAATACTGTCGCCTTCACCTTTTGTATTCATGCAGGCATTAATCCCACCCTGGGCACATAGTGAATGCGAACGTTTTACCGGACAATATGAGAATAAATCTACATCGCCACCAGCTTCACATATCTTCAGGGTAGCCATTAAACCGGATAAACCGCCACCCACAACAATAATTTTCTTTTTATCTTTCACGTAGGTCCTCTCCTTATTTCTAAGATTTTATGAATTCAATTATGCAAGATAGCTACTCATAAAGATTAATGTAATAACCGATAAAAGAGCACATAATGCCATAGCGCATTTATTAACAACTGCCTGCGCGCGAGGGCCTTTTGCAATACCCCAAGTCATTGTAAAAGTCGTTAAACCATTACAGAAATGGAAAATCGCACCAATCATACCTAATGTATAAAGTACAAACACGATAGGATTGCTGAAATAACTTTGCAATAATTCATAACTGATTGGTGTACCGCCACCTTTGACGATGATACGCAAATAAACAACATGCCAGATCAAAAATGCAGCAACATACCATGCGGTCCATCTTTGCAGCGCAAACTGCCAATTACGGGTATAACCATATTGGCTAGGATTGTTTTTCCCTTGTAATGCGATATAAGCACCATAAAGTCCATGAAATAAGAATGGAATTGCAAGCACGCAAATTTCTATTGGGAGCATAATTTCATGCGGAATTGCAGCAAGTTCTGCAACAGCATCATTAAAAAGTTTTGGTCCACCCAAAACTTTTGCGTTAGTGATGACATGTTCTAAAAGGAAAAATCCGATTGGAACTATCCCACATAAGGAATGTAAACGACGAACATAAAAACTAGTGTGACTCATGCTTAAACCTCCTATATTTTTCTTTCCCCCGAAGGGGAAAAACTTTTATAACCTACGGTAAGGTGCTTGACCCATTTCGTAGAAATTATTACCCTCAGAATCAATGACAACAATTGCCGGAAAGTCAACAACAGTAAGCGCTGCTACTGCTTCAGGACCAAGTTCAGGATAAGCGAGAACTTCGTATTTCTGTACTGATTTCGCAATTAACGCAGCGGCTCCGCCAACTGCTGCAAAATATGTAACACCATGTTTTTTCATAGCTTCAACAACTTCTGGTGTTCTAGAACCTTTACCAACCATACCTTTGATTCCCTGATCAAGCATTGTAGGTGTGTAAGCATCCATACGACCAGATGTTGTAGGACCACAAGAACCAATTGGATCGCCAGGTTTTGCTGGTGTAGGACCAAGATAATAAACAATTTGATTTTTCCAGTCTACTGGTAATTTTTCACCGCGAGCTAGCGCTTCGGTCATGACTTTATGAGCAGCATCACGAGCACTGATAATTGTACCAGTAATCAATACACTGTCACCAGCTTTTAATTTGCGGGACTGTTCTTCCATCAAAGGTGTAGTAATACGAATTTTTTCAGCCATTTTCTCTTCTCCTCCTATTATAATACACGTTCTGCATGACGCATTGCATGACAGCAAATTGTTACAGCAACAGGTAGACCGGCGATATGTGTAGCGCCCCATTCAATATTAACAGCAAGAGCTGATGTCGTACCACCAAGTTGTGGTCCAATACCAGTTTTGTTGATAAGATCTAACAATTCTAGCTCTAATTTTGCATAATCAGGATGTGCGTTACGAACATTGGTCGGACGAATGAGAGCACGTTTAGATAATACTGCGGCTCTATCCATAGTACCACCGATACCAACACCAACCACCATTGGCGGACAAGGATTACAGCTTGCATGTAATATAATATCAAGCACAGCTTTTTTCACGCCTTCTACACCATCGGCTGGAACGAGCATCTTAATATCAGATTTGTTTTCACTACCGAAACCTTTCGGTGCTAACTGAATTTTGATTCTATCACCATCAACGATTTTAGTATAAATAATCGCTGGTGTATTATTCTGGGTATTTTTACGATTAAACAAAGGTTCTTCAACCACGGATTTACGGAGATACCCTTCGGTATAGCCTTTTGCTACCCCAGCATTAATCGCAGCCTCTAAACTACCGCCTTCAATATGAAGGTCTTGTCCAACTTCAACAAAAATAATAGCCATACCAGTGTCTTGGCAGATTGGTCTATCTTCTGCTTTAGCAATTTCAGCATTTTTGATAATTTGATCCAAAACATCTCTGCCGACCGGAGATTCTTCAGTTTCTCTGCCTTTTTTCAAAGCATCATAAACGTCTTTCGGTAAATAATAAGCAGCTTCTTTACACATTTGCGCTACTTCTTCGGTAATCTTTTCTACTTGGATTGTACGCAATGTAAACCCTCCCAAAATATAATATATAATACACTCATAGGCTTCATAATACCACATTTTCCAAGCGCTTTCAACTTATTATAAGCCCGCATTTAAACGATCCGAAAGGTGAATCTTGTTCGTTTATGAAGCTGTCTACAAGAAATATTCATTCTCTACACGATCACTAGCTTTTTGCTTAGAACTAATATTTTACAATTATCAAACGATAAATATAAAATATATAAAAATATTTTTCGATTAATTACATCAATATTCTTATTAGTGATAGATACGAAATATTCCTGCCAATCATAATTATTTTTTATAAATAAATTATAAATTCAAGGTAAAAACAATACTTCAACTGTCACAACTTGCTTTTCAATCCGCAATTTCATAAAAGAAGGTGCTCCCACATAGGGTCGTGCAACACTACCAGGATTCAGAACCAATATATCCCCATAATGCTTATTTTCAAGTATATGGGTATGACCATAAATAGCGACATTTACAGCATGCTGCTTTGCCACATCGACCAACAGCTTGGTATTTAATTTTACTTCATAACGATGTCCATGTGTAAGCCAAAACTTAAGCCCCTCGGCTTCAATAAATTTCTCAACCTCAGCCTTAGGATTTGGCCAATCACAATTACCAGCAACAGCAATCGTCTTTATGCCGCTCAAAGTTCTTAAAAATTCAGCATCTGTGCAGCAATCACCAGCATGCAGCCATAAATCAACAGTACCGATCTTATTTACCGCTTTTTCAATTGCCTGATAGTCGCCATGACTATCGCTCATTACACCAATAATCATTTTATATAAACCGCCAATTTTTCCGTCATCACCTTTAATGCTGCGCCGCGATGGCTGATTTTATTCTTTTCTTCAATCGTAATTTCAGCTAATGTCTTTTTTAAATTTTCGATATAAAATAATGGATCGTAACCAAAACCGTTTTTCCCCTGCTGCTTAGGCAAAATTGTACCTTCACAACAACCATCGCAAATCAATAATTCACCATTCGTATCAGCAAAGGCTAAAGCACAACGAAATCTAGCATTTGCATGATAGACCTGCACTTTTTCAAGTTCAGCCAAAAGTTTTGCATTATTAGCCGCATCATCCCCATGAACACCGGCATATCTAGCCGAATATACACCTGGAGCACCACCTAATGCATCCACTTCTAAACCCGAATCATCCGCCAAACATGCCAAACCTGTGTATTTGGCATAAAACTGTGCTTTCATGACTGCATTCGCCTGAAAAGTCTTTCCCGTTTCAACTGCATCGGGAACATCTGTAAATTCCGCGAGCGATATGACTTTTATATTCATTGCCGCAAAAGCTTTCATGAACTCTGTGATCTTCCCTTTATTTTTTGAAGCAATAACGATCTCTTTCATGGTTCACGACCTACCCGCCAAACAAGTTCGCCGCCTAAAACATCTTTTTGGTACGAAATTAAGTCATTAATACCCTGCTCCGCTTTTTCTAAAAGTTCATTGAGTTCACGGCGTGAAAATGGTCTGCCTTCACCCGTTCCCTGCACTTCAATAAATTCACCAGTACCAGTCATCACAACATTCATATCTACAACCGCCTGTGAATCTTCTTCATAACATAAATCAAGCAACGTTGTATTTTCTTTAGTGACCCCAACACTGACCGCCGCCAAAAAATCTTTCACTGGAAATGCTTTACCAGGATTATAAATCGTTTCCAATGCCTCTACTAGTGCCACAAAAGCACCTGTAATTGAAGCCGTCCTTGTCCCGCCATCAGCCTGGATAACATCACAGTCAATCATAACTGTGCGTTCTCCAAGTGCTTTCATATCAATCACACTGCGCAATGAACGACCAATGAGACGCTGAATCTCATGTGTTCTGCCAGTAACCCTGCCACGCATAGATTCGCGAGGATTACGCGTCTGTGTAGAACTTGGCAGCAATGAATATTCAGCGGTTACCCAGCCTTCGCCACTGCCTTTTAAGAAATTTGGAACTCTTTCTTCGATTGTTGCCGCACAAATCACTTTTGTATTACCTACTTCTATTAATACGGAACCCGCCGGATGTTTTAAATAATGTCTTGTAATTTTTACCTTGCGCATCTCATCAACTGTGCGTCCATCTAATCTTTTCATCTGAATCCCCCGAACTTTATCGAATGTTTCTGTACTCATTCTCATTTTATAACGTCATCCCAAAAGTATCAATTAAAATTGTTATCAAACAACACAAATACCATTATTTTTTTCTAAAGCTAGAACAACACCTTATATTTTTTTGTTTTTTCAAGAACCAGACACAAATAAGAAGGGATAGCATTCTATCCCTTCCATAAAAATACGGTTTGATTATCAGCCTTGATACTGTTTAAAATTCTTAATAATAACAATTGGTGTTTTTTGTGATGCGTTGCCAAATGGATTATCAATCAGAAGATGTGCCACTTTATCACCATCTACTCCATCTGTAACACCAACGATACGTGAGCGTTTCAAATCATTCACATCAGCAATGACCGCACCAAAGCAGCCTAAACGTTCTTGAAGCTTCTTCACTACCGTCTGCGGGTCTTTCGGACCATATACTATGTACTTATCAAATGGTGGCATGGTCCCCGTCACATCATCGATTAAGGCTGCTTGTTCACCACCAAATTTATAGAACACACCATTTTTACCAATCACTTTCGCTAAAAAACCAAGGATTAAAGCAAACGTTACACGCCATTTTCCTTCAATGTCCATCAAAGACTGCATTCCATGCGGGCTGGCAAGACTTCCATAATCCGGAATAAATCGGCAAAGCAACTGTGCTACACGCGAAATTGTTAAATCTTCAGGTCTGACAATACGCCCTTGCGTGATTGCTACAACACTTTCAGCCACAGAAATAACATCGTTTTTACCAATTTTCGTTCCTGCATATTTTTCAACTATATCAATAATATCATCTTTATCTGTTAAGATGCGCGTTGGCACCGGAATAATTTCAAGATTCGCCATATTAATCGCTCCTTCTTATTTCGCTAAAATAACACCGACAAGTTTTGCAATATCTTCGGCTTTTAAAACAATACGTTTTTTAGTAATAGCCCAAGGCTTACGTGCTGCATATTGGTAAACAAGATCAACTGGTAAGTCAACCATATCAATCAGTGCTTCTTTAATATCGGCTGTTTTACGAGCTGTAATCTTGATTTTAACCCATACATTGATGGATTCTTTCCGCTGAATCAAAACCGCTTCAAAATAATCATCTTCCCGCGGCGCCCCATCAAGTTCTGCTTTTGCTTCAACCTTTACACCATCAAATTGTTCATAAGGAAGTAAACTTCTCACATAACAATCCATTATGGTCCCGCATTGTGTTCCAATGTTGGCAAATTCTACTTTTGTACTGACAGTTACACTGTCTTTTGTTAATTCATCCACAACAAATGCCGTATGTGCATCCGTACGCACATCAATAATAGCATCCCCTTCACGCAGGAGAAATAATTTTACTAATATCACAACTACTATAACAATTCCGATTAAACCATATAAAAATTCCACGATAATTCCTCCAAAAAAAATTTTAGTCATCAACTCTGTCAATAATTTTCCAGATCAATGCATTTAAATTCTGCTTTATTTGTGCGCAAGACTAAACTTACCTGCTTCGCAAGTTGTTTCTGTAATTTTTTAGTGTTGTCAATACATTCAATGCTGTCGTATAAAACCAATACCATTCTCTAAAAAAAACATTAATTCATTATACCCAATTCTATCGGCATTTCAAAATTTTATTTCAAAGCAGCCTGCAATTTTGCATAATATTTTTCTGGTAAACGCGTTATTTTGCCAGTTTTCTTGTTTGTAAATACATTTTGTGTATGCCCTTCAACCAAAACAGCACGATCGGCGGCACGAATAATTTTATAATTAAAAGCCATTTTGACCTGCGTAAGTGCTGTTGGTATCGTTTCAATAACAAGAATATCATCAAATTTTCCAGGTACCAAATATTTACAATTCACATCGATAATGGGGAAAACATATCCATCATCCATTAATTCATCTAACGTAATGCCTGCTTCACGCAGAAACTCAACACGTCCGATCTCAAACCAGCGAATATAATTCGCATGATGAACAACCGCCATCGCATCTGTATCATAAAAATTTACTTTGATTGTTGTTTGTGTTGTCAAACTGCATCCTCCTGACTGATCTATCGGGTATTCTAGGCAAAAATAAAAAGGCCCTCACAAAAATGATCCAAACACATTTTGTAACAGTCTTTTCAACTAGGCCATTCTACCTGATGTATTATCACATAACTTATAGACTAAAACAATTGATTGGTAAAGTCAAGGGCTTCTCAAAACGATAAGAGGAAATTGGTATTATAAAAAACCATGGTCGCTTAAATATGAATCAATCTTTTTTGTTTACAATTTTCGCATAAGGCAATATAGGTTCCCACACTACCAACTTCCACAATATCATCTTTCGTATTGCTGTCAAGGCGGAAAGAGTACATCGCTTCTTCACCACAATCCACGCACACCGCATGTAATTTTTCAACATACTTTGCCTTGCAGGCAAGTTTCGCCACAATCGGCCACGGTTCTCCCGACGCATATAGATCTAAACCAGCAACAATAATCCGTTTCCCCTGCAAAATAAGCTGATCAAGAATGGGTAATAAAGATTCATCAAAAAACTGCACTTCATCAATACCTACTACATCATATTGCATTTTGCTTACATAAGTCAGTATTTCTTCCGGTTTATCAATGTTCACGGCTTCAATTGATCCGGGAATTTTATTAATAATTTTATGAAAAAACGACCCTTTACCAACATCGTATTTCGCTTCTGCTAAAGACTTTAACATAAACTGTTTAACTTTGTTATTTTCATGTGTCATCACACGAGACAGTTCATAGCGATTATCCATCATCGGTTTAAATAAAATATAACGTTGACTGGCTATTTGACAGCGTTTCAATCGGCGAATCAGCTCTTCTGATTTACCACAATACATGCTGCCAAAAATCAATTCATACCATCCAATCATAAATCCACCCCTGTTTTCTATATGTTTCATAACAAAAAAAACCTATAAGCGCGACTTCTAAAGCAACGTCTATAATGGCAAAATCTTTTAAATTGGTGCACCTGGAGAAGTACCATTAACAATGCAACCAATTATCTATGTAGAAAAATGATCACGTAATATCCTTATTGCCTAATTTATTATATCTTTCTATGGTATGGATTTCAAGTAATCCAATTTATTTTCAGCGATCGCACTACAAAATACATATCCAAATGTCCCTACTGATCCACATACTTTTATAATTTATGTTATTTAATTCGTTATATTGGGGGACGCTCACAAACTAAACTATACAAAGTTTTACAAATTGCTGACTTATCTATAGTAAGAGATATAAAATAGCATGAATTTTTATATAATTTAATCCCAAAAACCATACAAAAGTAAAGTTCATGCTAAAAAATATCAGATAGAACATCCAAACGAATTTAAAACCGCACTCATAAATCAAAAAACAGAATCATATCCATATTTTCGACTCAATCAACAAATGCTAAAATACCCAATCTAACGTTTAAACAAGTCCATAAAATTCACTATCCCAATTCATTTCACCACAGCCTCATTACCTGATTTATCGTAAATAAAAATTTGTAACGATGTTTAAAATCACTTGTATGTCCTCTGGTGTATCCAAAAAACTACAGCCAAAATTATCGTCCTGTTGCCATATAACGGATGCTGCTACATCAATATCCCCTAACTTTTTTGGTAAATACAAACAAATTAATGAATTAAGTTCTAATGGTTGCTCACTTTTCAGCAATACGCCCTCAGCATTCATGTTTTTTACAATCGCCTCAATATATTGTCCTGATCCATTCATTTTAATTATCACAGGCATATTGACCTCCGCACGAAGAAAATTCCTTTTTTCTTGTATAACAGCAACCCCTTGTTTTTTAAGAGCTTCTTCAATCCACGTACGATCCCATGCCAAATTAACTATGTCTTCCATTACTTTACGTTCCATATGGAACTTAGCTTTGGCTTGTTCAAGTAAAATTTCAGCATCACTTGGGTTAATGACAACAACGCCGTCTTCATCACCAACTA
>Ga0302200_10000155_pt1 | contig 70164 bp, 1 predicted proteins | sample II_Bog_N3_1_FD_194585 | JGI IMG/M metagenome (GOLD analysis project Ga0302200, IMG submission 194585) | Peat permafrost microbial communities from Stordalen Mire near Abisko, Sweden - II_Bog_N3_1 | ecosystem: Environmental > Terrestrial > Soil > Wetlands > Peat | place: Sweden: Abisko, Stordalen...
GCAAACGAAAACACAACATTGACATTTTCTAGCGGTAATAATAATGCAATTAGCATATCAGATGTGGATGCTGATGGTAGCAATGTAACTGTTACATTAAATGCTGGTAATGGTGTGTTATCATTAAGTACTATTACTGGTTTGTCTGTTACTGGTAACAATAGTGGCACTATAGTTGTAACTGGGACTGTGAACAATATTAATACGGCACTTAATGGGCTAATATTTACACCAAATATTAATTATTATGGTTCAACTAATTTAACAATAACCACTAATGATAATGGCAACACAGGACTTGGCGGTCAATTAACAACTTCTAATAGCGTAACTATAACTGTTAATCAAGCAAATGTTACACCAACCATTGGTGGATCGGCAGCCGTATCTAGTAGTTTTTACACAGAAAGTGGACTTCCTGTTTTTATTAATAACAGTAATCAATTTGTTATATCTGATGCACAATTAAATATGCTTAATGATGGATTTGGCAATTATGGTGGTTCTACATTGTCTATCTCAAGAGCTGGCGTAGCTAACGTACAAGATTTATTTTCTTTTGGTTCCATGACAGGTGTTACAGTCAACAACAATACATTAATAGCGAACGGGCATGTTATTGCAACATTTACTAATAATTCCGGACAATTACAAATTAATTTTACAAGCAATAATGGTACTATTGTAACTAATGATCTAGTTAATACTGTTTTAGAGAGCATAAATTATAGTAATTCTTCTAATAATCCTCCTGACAACATTAGTTTAACTTATGTGTTTAATGATGGATTGGGTGCTGGTAGTTCGTCTGTTGTAACATCGAATATTTTGTTAAATATTATTCAGGTTAATAATGAGCCAACTAATATTGTACCCCAGACACAAGCTGCCAATGAAAATAGTACTCTGGTATTTTCTGCAGCAAATGGTAACCAAATTAGTGTTAGTGATGTAGATGTTGGTAATGGTTCCGCAACTATAACATTAACTGGAATTAATGGTAATGTATCGTTGATTAATATCGGTAGTTTGGATGTGACTAATAATAATAGTGGATTAGTAACAGTAACTGGTAGCATAACTGATCTTAATAAAGCATTAGATGGTTTATTATTTACGCCAACTGCTGGTTTTCATGGTACAGCAAGCTTAACTATTGCAACAAATGATAACGGCCATACAGGGCAATATGGTGCATTAACAGCTACTAATTCCATAAATATAACTGTTAACGAAATAAATCTGTTACCAAGTGGTAATGCCGTAAGCATCAATAACCTTGGTTCAAGATCTGTAAATAATTATATAGAAGGTGGCGATCCTGTTCTTATTAACAGTAATCAATATTTTACTATCTCGGACACTACGCTTGATGGTCTTAATTCTGGATCTGGTAATTACAGTCAAGCTACAATAACTGTGTCTCGTGCAGTAGCTGCCAATGCGGAAGACATATTTTCTGTTGGTGCTATAACTGGCATTACCCAAAGTGGTAATAATTTGCTAGATAGCAATCACAACATAATTGCTACATTAGATGCTACTACAAGTGGGCAGCTCACAATTACTTTTGTTAGCACTAATGGAACTATTGTAACTACTGCAATGGCAAATCAAATTTTAGAAGCAATAACATATCAAAATACTTCTAGTAACCCAGCTGCTAATATAACTTTATCTTATGCTTTTAATGATGGTTTGGGTTTGGGAAGTTTATCTACAGCATCATCTAATATTACGTTAAATATTACGGCGGTGGACAATGCTCCAGTAAATATTGTGCCTAGTGCTCAAAATGTTAATGAGAATGCAGTGCTAACGTTTTCTAGCGGCCATAGCAATGCAATTAGTATATCAGATGTAGATGCTAATGGTGGTTTAGAAACGGTTGTTTTAAATGTTAACAATGGTGTATTAACGTTGGGTTCGATTGTTGGTTTAACAAATGTAGCTGGTAACAATACTTCCAATATAACAATTACTGATACTATAACTAATATTAATAAAGCATTAGATGGTTTAACATTTACTCCAACTGTTAATTATCATGGTGCTGCAACTTTATCTATTACAACTAATGATAATGGTAATACTGGAGAAGGTGGTGCATTAACAAGTGCCAATTCAATAGCCATAACAGTCAGCCAATCAAGCGATTTACCTCAAATTACTAATCTTGGAGCAACATCTGTTCATACTTATGTAGAAAATGGATTGCCTATTGTTATTAATAATAATGTTAATTTTGCAGTGTTTGATGCGGAATTAGATGCTGTTAATCCTGGAGTTGGCAATTATAATGGTGCAATATTTACGGTTGCACGCCAAGGTGTGATTAATTCCCAAGATCTATTTTCTTTTGCTTCGATGTCTAGTTCTGGAATTTCAGTAAATATCAGCGATAATACTTTGGTTGTTAATGGACATATTATAGCGAATTTCACAAACGCTAATGGACAGTTGCAAATACATTTTGTAAGTACAGATGGATTGATAGCTACTGGTGAATTAGTTAATACTGTTGTTAAAGCTATACAATATAGCAATTCATCACATGATCCTGAGTCAAATGTTACTTTGTCATATGTATTTAATGATGGCTTGGGAACTGGAAATTCTATTGCTTCATCTAATATTATTGTAAATATTACGGCAGTAAATACTGCGCCAGTAAACAATATTCCAGTAGCCCAGGCTTTAAATCAAAATGCAACGCTAACATTTTCTACAGCCAATGGTAATAATATTAATGTAACAGATCTAGATATTAGGAGTGGTTCAGAAACAGTAACTTTAACGGTGAATCATGGTACATTAAAATTATCAACTGTTGATGGTTTGACAGTTGATGGTGATGGCACTGCAACTATAACTGTCCAAGGTACATTAGCTAGTCTTAATCAAGCATTAAATGGATTAATATATGCGCCAAATGTTAATTATTTTGGTGCAGATAGCTTGAAGATTGTAACTAATGATAATGGAAATACTGGTACTGGTGGAGCATTGTCGGTTACAAATTCAATAGGCATAAATGTTAATCAATTAAATATTCCAGCTACTATTAATAATCTTGGAACAATATCAGCTAATACTTATACAGAAGCAGGATCTGCTGTTTTTATTAATAATAGCACCCAACTTTCTATATCTGATGTTCAGTTAAATGCGCTTAATTCTGGTTTGGGTAACTATGCTGGCTCAACATTAACTATTGCAAGAGCCGGTGGTCAAGTAGCGCAAGACGTATTTTCTTTTGGTTCGATGGCAGATGTTATAGTAAGTGGTAGCACATTAGTTGCTAACAGTAATGTTATTGCGAATTTTACGAGTGTTAATGGGCAGTTACAAATTAGTTTTGTAAACAATGGTACAATAGCAACTAGTTTATTAGTTAAAGAAGTGATAGAAGCCATTAAATATAATAATTCTTCTAATGATCCGCCTGCCAATGTTAACTTGTTATATGTATTTAATGATGGTCTTGGATTGGGTAGTAATTCAATAGCTGCTTCCAATATTGTGGTAAATATTGCGCCAGTTAATAATATACCAGTTAATATCGTGCCTAATGCACAAATTATTAATGCGAATTCTGTGTTAACATTTTCTAGTGGTCTAAATCGTGCAATTAGCATATCAGATGTAGATGCGGAAGGTGGTAATGAAACAATAACATTAACTGCAACTCACGGTACATTAGCATTAAATGGCATTGCTGGTTTAACAGTAACTGGCAATACTACTGGTACTGTTGTTGCAACTGGCACTGTTAGCAATATTAATACAGCTCTTAATGGTTTGGTTTATACTCCAAATGCTAATTATTATGGTTCGGACAATATAACACTTACAACTAATGACAATGGTAATGTTGGATCTGGCGGTGCTATGACGACAGCTCCTAGCTCTATAGCTATAACTATCAATCAATTAAATGTTCAAACAACTAATGTCCAGCCAAGCATTAATAATCTAGGAGCTATATCTACCAATACTTATACAGAAGGCACTGCTGCTGTGTTTATTAATAGCAGTAATTTATTCACAATATCTGACGTACAGTTAAATGCTCTTAATGGTGGGGCTGGCAATTATAGTGGTTCATCATTAACGATCGTAAGAAGTGGTGGGGCATCTATTCAAGATGTATTTTCTTTTGGAGATATGAGTGCATCCGGCATTACAGTTAGCGGTAATACATTAATTGCTGGTGAACATGTTATTGCAAATGTTGCTAATACTGCAGGTTCATTACAAATTAATTTTGTAAATAATGGTACTTATGTAACTTCGGATTTGGTTAACAAAATCGTAGAAGCCATACAATATAGTAATTCTTCTAATGATCCATCAAATAGTGTTAATTTACTTTATTCTTTTAATGATGGAATGAATGCTAGCAATTCTATTGTTACATCTATTATAAAAGTAAATATTACTCCAGTCGACAATGCGCCGGTAAATGTTGTTCCTGGCGCACAAGCTTTAAATCAAAATGCGACTCTAACATTTTCTGCTAACAACGGTAATTCCATTAATATATCAGATGTTGATATTGAAGGTGGTAATGTAACAGTTACATTAACTGCGGCTAATGGGGTTTTAAATTTTAGTAGTCTAACAGGTTTAACAAACGTTACTAATAATGCTGCATCTATAACCGCAACTGGTAACTTAAGTAATATTAATGCCGCATTAAATGGACTAATTTATACGCCAAATGTTAATTACCATGGAACAGACAGTTTAACGATAGCTACCAGCGATAATGGTAATACAGGTTTTATATCTGGTGGAGCCACACAATTAACTACCAGCAGTACTGTTGGTATAACGGTTAATCCTTTTAATGTAGCTCCTAGTATTAATAATATTGGAGTGATAGCTGGGCACGATTATCTAGAAGGTGGATCTGCAATTTTTATTAACAATAGCCAATATTTTACAGTGGCTGATGTGCAACTCAATGCTTTGAATTTTGGACTTGGAAATTATGCTGGTTCTAAATTAACAATCGTAAGTTCTAATGTTAATCCATCACAAGATGTGTTGTCTTTTGGAACCATGGCTGATGTTTCAGTAAGTGGTAATACATTGATTTCTGGTGGGAAAGTGATTGCAAATGTTGTTAATTCAGGTGGTTCTTTACAAATTGTTTTTGTAAACAATGGTACAATACCAACTAGTGCTTTAGTTAATGAAGTTTTAGAATCTATACAATATAGAAATTCTTCTAACGATCCTCCGAGCAGTATTAATTTAGCTTATTCATTTGATAATGGTATTGGTGCTGGTAATTCAGTTGTTACAGTTCATGTCTTATTAAATATTACTCAAATAAATAACGCACCAACAAATGTAGTTCCAGCTGCACAATTTGCAAATGAGAATGTTGCAGTAGTATTTTCTAGTGCTAACAATAATGCAATTAGTATATCAGATGTTGATATTGATAGCGGTAATGCAACGGTTACTTTAACTGCCGGTAACGGTATGTTGTCATTAAGTACTATAGCTGGTTTATCTGTAACTGGTAACAATAGTGGCACTATAGTTATGACTGGTACAGTTAATAATATTAACACAGCACTTAATGGGTTAATATTTACACCAAATGTTAATTATTATGGTTCAACTAATTTAACAATAACAACCAATGACAACGGTAATACAGGACTTGGCGATCAACTAACAGCGTCTAATACTATAAATATCACTTTCAATCAGTCAAATATTGTTCCAACGATTGCAGGAGCAGTATCTGTATCTGCTAATACATATACAGAAGGAGGTCCTGCGGTTGCTATTAATAATAGTAATCAATTTGTTATATCAGATGTTCAATTAAACATGTTAGATAGTGGTTTAGGTAATTATGGTGGTTCTTCTTTAACAATTGCAAGAACTAGTGGTACGAATGCGCAAGATGTATTTTCTTTTGGAACTATGGCAGGAATTACAGTAAATAACAACACGTTAGTGGCTAACGGTCATGTTGTTGCTACATTTACTAATAATAACGGACAATTACAAATTAATTTTACCAGCAATAATGGTATGATAGCTACTGGTGCATTAGTTAATACGATTTTAGAAAGTATCAATTATAGTAATTCTTCAAACAACCCACCAAGTAGTGTTGGTTTAAGTTATACATTCAACGATGGTTTGGGAGCGGGTGCTTCTTCAGTTACAACATCTAATGTTACATTAAACATTGGACAAATTAATCAAGCGCCAGTTAACACCGTACCTCAAACGCAAGCTGCCAATGAAAACAGTAATTTGGTATTTTCTGCAGCAAATGGCAACCAAATCAGTGTTAGCGATGTAGATATTGGCAATGGTTCCGCAACTATAACCTTAACTGCAAATAACGGAAATGTATTGTTGATTAATAGCGGTAGTTTAAGTGTGACTAATAATGGTAGCGGGTTAGTAACAGTAACTGGCAGCATAATTGATCTTAATAAAGCATTAGATGGTTTAACATTTACTCCAACTGCTGGTTTTCATGGTACAGCAAGCTTAACTGTTGCAACAAATGATAACGGCCATACAGGGCAATATGGTGCGCTAACAACTACTAATTCCATTAGTATAAATGTTAACGAAATAAATCTAACACCAAGCGCGAGTTCCATAAGTATTAATAATCTTGGAACAATGTCTGTAAATAATTATATAGAAGGTGGCGATCCTGTTCTTATTAATAGTAATCAATATTTTACTGTGTCTGATACTACGCTAGATGCTAAAAATTCTGGGCAAGGTAATTATAATCAAGCTACAATAACTGTTTCTCGTGCAGTGGCTGCCAATGCGGAAGATATATTTTCTGTTGGTGCTATAACTGGAATTACCCAAAATGGTAATAATTTGCTAGATAGCAATCAAAACATAATTGCTACATTAGATACTACTACAAGTGGGCAACTAAAAATTACCTTTGTTAGCACAACAGTTACGACTCATATAGCAAATCAGATTTTAGAAGCAATAACATATCGCAACACATCACTTAATCCACCAGCCAATGTCAATTTATCTTATTCTTTTGATGATGGTTTGGGTTTGGGAAATTTATCTACGGTATCATCTAATATTACGTTAAATATTACGGCGGTTGATAATGCCCCAGTAAATGCTGTGCCTAGTGCTCAAACTGTTGCAGAAAATGCAATTCTCACATTTTCTAGCAGCCACAGTAATGCAATTAGTATATCAGATGTAGATGCTAATGGTGGTTTAGAAACGGTTGTTTTAAGTGTTAACAATGGTGTATTAACGTTGGGGTCAATTGCTGGTTTAACTAATGTAGCAGGTAATAATACTTCTAACATAACAATTACTGATACTATAACTAATATTAATAAAGCTTTAGATGGTTTAACATTTACTCCAACTGTTAATTATCATGGTGCTGCAACTTTATCTATTACAACTAATGATAATGGTAATACTGGACTTGGCAATGTATTAACAAGTGCCAATTCAATAGCCATAACAGTGAGCCAATCAAGCGATTTACCTCTAATTACTAATCTTGGAGCAACATCTAGTAATACTTATGTAGAAAATGGATTGCCTATTGTTATTAATAATAATGTTAATTTTTCAGTGTTTGATGCAGAATTAGATGCTATTAATCCTGGAACTGGCAATTATGATGGTGCAATATTTACGGTTGCACGCCAAGGTGTGATTAATTCACAAGATCTATTTTCTTTTGCTTCGATGTCTAGTTCTGGAATTTCAGTAAATATCAGCGATAATACTTTGGTTGTTAATGGACATGTTATAGCGAATTTCACAAACGCTAATGGACAGTTACAAATACACTTTGTAAGCACAGATGGATTGGCAGCGACTGGTGCATTGGTTAACGCAGTAGTGAAAGCTGTACAATATAGCAATTCATCACACGATCCTGGATCAAATGTTACTTTGTCATATGTATTTAATGATGGCTTGGGTGCAAGTAATTCTATTGCTTCATCTAATATTATGGTAAATATTACGGCAGTAAATACTGCGCCAGTCAACAACATTCCAGTAGCACAGGCTTTAAATCAAAATGCAACGCTAACATTTTCTACAGCTGATGGTAATAATATTAATGTGACTGATGTGGATATTAGGAGTGGTTCAGAAACAGTAACTTTAACGGTGAATCATGGTACATTAAAATTATCAACTGTTGATGGTTTGACAGTTAGTGGTGATGGCACTGCAACTATAACTGTCCAAGGTACATTAGCTAGTCTTAATCAAGCATTAAATGGATTAATATATGCGCCAAATATTAATTATTATGGTACAGATAGTTTAAAGATTGTAACTAATGATAATGGAAATACTGGTGCTGGTGGAGCATTGTCGGTTACAAATTTAATAGGCATAAATGTTAATCAATTAAATATTCCAGCTACTATTAATAATCTTGGAACAATATCAGCTAATACTTATACAGAAGCCGGATCGGCTATTTTTATTAACAATAGTACTCAACTTGCTATATCTGATGTTCAGCTGAACGCGCTTAATTCTGGTTTAGGTAATTATGCTGGTTCAACATTAACTATTGCAAGAGCTGGTGGTCAAGTAGCGCAAGACGTATTTTCTTTTGGTTCAATGGCAGATGTTACAGTAAGCGGTAGCACATTAGTTGCTAACAGTAATGTTATTGCGAATTTTACGAGTGTTAATGGGCAGTTACAAATTAGTTTTGTAACTAATGGTACAATAGCAACTAGTTTATTAGTCAAAGAAGTGATAGAAGCTATTAAGTATAATAATTCTTCTAATGATCCACCTGCCAATGTTAACTTGTTATATGTATTTAATGATGGTCTTGGATTGGGTAGTAATTCAATAGCTGCTGCCAATATTGTGGTAAATATTGCGCCAGTTAATAATGTACCAGTTAATACCGTGCCTAATGCGCAAATTATTAATGAAAATTCTGTATTAACATTTTCTAGTGGTCTAAATCGTGCAATTAGTATATCAGATGTGGATGCAGAAGGTGGTAATGAAACAATAACATTAACCGCAACTCACGGTACATTAGCATTAAATGGCATTGCTGGTTTAACAGTAACTGGCAATACTACTGGTACTATCGTTGCAACTGGTACTGTTAGCAATATTAATACAGCTCTTAATGGTTTGGTTTATACTCCAAATGCTAATTATTATGGTACTGACAATATAACACTTACAACGAGTGATAATGGTAATGTTGGATCTGGCGGTGCTATGACGACAGCTCCTAGCTCTATAGCTATAACCATCAATCAAGTAAACGTTCCAAACATCCAACCAAGTATTAATAATCTTGGAACCATGTCATCAAACACTTATGTAGAAGCAGGATCTGCTGTTTTGATTAATAACAATAGTTTATTTACTATATCTGATTTGCAGTTAGATGCATTAAATGCAGGGTTGGGTGATTATAATGGTGCTGTATTAAAAGTTGCACGTGTTGGTACTCCATCTGCTCAGGATATATTTTCTTTAGCCGACATGACAAGTTCTGGAATTACAGTAAGTGGTAGCACGCTAATTGCTGGTGGGCATGTTATTGCAAATGTTACGAATGCTGCTGGTTCATTGGAAATTGATTTTGCAAATAATGGTACAGCTGTAGCTAAAACATTAGTTAATAAAATATTAGAATCTATACAATATAGTAATTCTTCTACTAATCCACCTAATAATGTAAATTTAGTTTATTCGTTCAACGATGGGTCTGTTGGTGGAAGCAATCTTACTGTAACGTCTAATATTACAGTGAATATTACAGCAATTGATACTGCGCCTGTTAACAATGTGCCTACCGCTCAAACACTAAACGAAAACGCTACATTAACATTTTCTGGTGGCAATGTAATTAGTATATCTGATGTGGATAGTAATAATGGTGTTGAAACAATTACATTGTCTGTAAGTCATGGAAAATTAACATTAGGTTCTACTACTGGTTTAACATTTACAGGAAACAATACGGAACTTGTGACAGTTACAGATACTGTGGCCAATCTTAATACTGCTTTAAATGGTTTGATTTATACTCCAGCTAATAATTATTATGGTTCTGATACGTTAACAATTAAAACTAGCGACAATGGTAACACAGGAGTAATATTAGGGGGTGCCACGCAATTAACAACCACTAGTACAGTTGCTATAACTGTTAGCCAGTATAACGTAGCTCCAAGCATAAATAATCTTGGAGCTACGTCTACTAATACTTACACAGAAGGTTCCACTGCGGTTTTCATTAATAATAATAATTTATTTACTGTGTCTGATGCACAGTTAAACGTTCTTAATAATGGTTCTGGAAATTATAGCGGTTCTATATTAACAATTTATCGTAGCGGTGGCGCGTCGGCTCAAGATATATTCTCTTTTGGAGACATGAGTGCATCTCATGTTACAGTAAATAATAACAATGGCACATTGTTGTTAAATAATAATAATGTTATAGCAAATTTTACTAATCTTAATGGTCAAATAAGAATTACTTTTACAAGTGCCAATGGATCAACGGTTACTAGTGCATTGGTTAATGCAATTGTTGAATCTATACAATATAGCAATTCATCTAACGATCCATCGAACAGTGTGAATTTACTTTATTCTTTTAATAACGGGTTGAACGTTGGTAATTCTATTGTAACATCTGTTATAACAGTAAATATTGCCGCAACAGACAATGCTCCAACCAATGTTGTGCCTGCCGCACAAACTTTAAATGAAAATGCCACTTTAACATTTTCCACAGGTGTTGGTAATAAGATTGTTGTGTCTGATGTTGACATCGAAAGTGGTAATGTAACAGTTTCATTAACTGCAACCAATGGAACGTTGGCGTTTGGTAGTGTTGCTGGTTTAACGAATATTACCAACAATGCAGGTTCTATAACTGCAACTGGCAATTTAACTAATATTAATGCTGCCTTAAATGGATTAACTTATAAGGCAAATGTTAATTATCATGGAACAGATGTTTTAACAATATCTACTAGTGATAACGGTAATACTGGCGCAATATCTGGTGGTGCTACGCAATTAACTACAACAAACACTGTTGGCATAACTGTTAATTCATACAATGTTGCACCTAATATTAATAATTTAGGAGCTACATCTACCAATGCTTATGTAGAAGCTGGAAATCAAGTTTTTATAAATAATAGCTCTCAATTTACCATAACTGATTTACAATTAAATTCGCTTAATGCTGGATTGGGCAATTATACTGGATCTAAGTTAACAATTATTAGCTCTAATGTTAATCCATCACAAGATCTATTTTCTTTGGGGGATATGAGCAGTGTTGGATTAACTGTTAATAACAATACAATAATTGATGCAAGTAGCAACATATTAGCTACTATCGATACTTCTGTTGCTGGAAAATTAGTAATTACCTTTACAACTTCTAATGGTGTTTTTGCAACTACTGCTTTAGCTAATAAAATTATAGAATCTATACAGTATAGCAATTCTTCTAGTAATCCACCTAGCAGTGTAAGTTTGTCTTATTTGTTTGATGATGGCATGGGAGCTAGCAATTCGGTTTCAGCCTCTAGTATTACTGTTAATATTACTCCAGTTGATAATGCTCCAATTAATACAGTACCTTTATTAAATCAAATTGTAAACGAACAAGGAACATTGGTATTTTCTAATAATGCAATTAGCGTATCTGATATAGATATTAATAGTGGCAATGCGACAGCCACATTAACTGTCTCGCATGGTGTATTATCATTAAGTGGAATCGTGGGATTAACATCTGTAGTTGGAAATAATACAGGAACTGTAACTATTACAGGTAATTTAAATAATATAAATGCTGCTTTAAATAACTTGGCATATAAACCAAGTGTTAATTACCATGGAACAGACGTTTTAACAATAGCGACTAGTGATAATGGTAATACTGGCACAATATCTGGTGGTGCTACGCAATTAACTACAACTAACACTGTTGGTATAACTGTTAATCAAGTTAATGTTGCGCCTCAAATTAATAATCTGGGCACAACATCTGCTAATACATATGTTGTGGGCGGTCCTGCTGTTTTTGTTAACAATAGTAATCAACTTAATATATTTGATTTCCAATTAAATGCATTTAATCCTGGGGTTGGTGATTATAATGGTTCTACATTAATTGTTGCGCGTTCCATAACAGCAAGTTCAGATGATCTATTTTCTTTTGGACCGATGTCTGGTATTACTGTAAATAATACGAATCATACTTTGTTGGCTAACGGTAATGTGGTTGCTAATTTTAGTAATGCAAACGGAACATTGCAAATTGGTTTTGTAAGTAATCAAGGAACAGTAGCTACTGCTGCAATATTTAATACAATTTTAGAATCTATACAATATAGTAATGCTTCTGGAACACCACCTGCTAATGTCAATTTATCATATTTATTTGATGATGGAATGGGAGCTGCTAATTCTGTTGTAACCTCTAACATTGCAGTAAATATTAGCTCAAATGATGCAATGGCTGTTTTATTGGCACCAACAACTAATACTAACATAAGTTTCCCTATAACTTTTACTGGCAAAAATGCAGTGCAAATTGTTGATAATGTTGTACACCAGGGTGATAACACTATTAATATTGTTCAATTAACAGCAACTAATGGTATATTAACTTTAAGTAACAGTTTTACTGATAGTGCAACTATTATTGGTGGAGCCAATCATAGCAGTACGATTACTATAAGAGATACGTTACATAATATTAATGCTGATTTAAATGGGTTGATTTTCACGCCAACTACCGGGTTTTCTGGGGTTGCTAATGTTAATATTTTAACTAGTGATTCCATTTCTGGACTTTCTGATCTAATGGTTGACAACCAAAGCATAATGATTGATGTTGGGTATAATCCACCAAGAATTAGCAACTCCAATCCAACAACTGCACGTTTTATTCAAGGATTGTCGCCGGCAACGATTACGTCTGGTATATCTATATATGATCTGCAATTAGATTCGCTTAACACAAGTTCTGGTGATTATAATGCTGCTACATTAAAAATATCACGGTTAGGCGGTGTGCAAGGGCAAGATTTATTTTCTTTTGGTACAATGTCACATGTTTCTGTGGCTGGTAATACTTTGGTAGTTGATGGGCATGTTGTGGCTAATGTTGTTAATGCTGCGGGTCAATTACAAATTAATTTTGTAAGTGACTATGATAGCGGAACCATAATAACTAGCGCGTTAGTTTCAGAAATTGTTAATTCTATCCAATATGGAAATAGCAGTAGTTCTCCACCTGTAAGAGTTGTTTTGGTTTATACATTTAACGATGGAATAGCAGAATTTAATGTTACAGCTAATGTTGCTGTTAATATAGCGCACTATGCTGCAGAGATCAGTAATCCAAATGTTACTGCCAATTTTACAGAAGGTTCTTCGCCAGTTGTGATTGCTTCCGGGATCACTATATCAGATGTTAATGTTTTAGATTCATTAAATGGTGGTTTGGGTAATTATAATAACTCCACACTAACTATAAATCGTTTTGGCGGCTCAGTAGCTCAAGATCTATTTGCTTTTAACACTATGTCTGGCATTACTATAAACAACGTTGATCATACTTTGCTGGTTAATGGCCATGTCGTTGCTAACTTTACTAATGCTGCTGGTGTATTGCAAATTCATTTTGTTAGCGATAGTTTGGTCGTTGCTACAAAAGCAATAGTCAATACGATTATAGAAGCTATTCAATATAGCAATTCTTCTAATGATCCTCCATCTAATGTAAATTTAACGTATTTGTTTAACGATGGTATTGGTACTAGTGATTCTCTGATAACAACGAATGTTGTGGTTCATATTATACAAGTTGATAATGCGGCAATAAATACTGTACCTTCTGCGACACAAACTATAAATGAAAATACTAATCTAACATTTTCTAGTGGCAACAATAATTTAATTAGTGTACAAGATGTGGATATTGATCTTGGTAATGCGACAGTTACATTAACTGCAGCTAATGGAACTTTAGCGTTTAGTGGTGTGAATGGGTTAACAAATGTTACAAACAATTCTGGCACCATAACTGCCACAGGTACTATAGATAATATCAATGCAGCCTTAAATGGCCTTAAATATATTCCAAAGATTAATTATTATGGTGCAGATAGTTTAAATATATCTACTAGTGATAATGGCAATACTGGCATAATATCTGGTGGGCAAACCCAATTAACTACATCAAGCACAGTAAGCATAAATGTAAATCAGCATAACATTCCACCAACCATTAATAATCTTGGTGCAACATCATTAAACAGCTATACAGAAGGTGTGTCTGCAGGTACATATGTTAACAATACTAGCCAATTTGGAATATCTGATTTTCAGTTAAATTTGCTTAATAATGGTTTAGGTAATTATGGGGGCTCTGCTTTAACTATTGCTCGTGCATCTGGTGCTGTGTCTCAAGATGTATTTTCTTTTGGTGCTATGACAGATGTTGCGGTAGTTGGTGGTACATTAGTTGCTAGCAATAATGTTATCGCTAACTTTACGAGTGTTAACGGGCAGTTACAAATTAATTTTACAAGTAATAAAGGTACAATAGTTACATCTGCATTAGTTAATGAAATTGTAGAGTCTATTCAATATATGAATTCTTCTAACGATCCGCCTACCAGTGTGAGCTTAGCATATTCATTTAACGACGGTATGAATGCTGGGGTTACTTCGTTGGTTACATCTAACATTGCATTAAGCATTAATCAAGTTAACAATGCTCCAACAAATATTATTCCGATTTCGCAAGTAGTAAACGAAAACACTAAATTAACATTTTCGTCTGTTGGTGGTAATGCAATAAGCATATCAGATGTAGATGCAGAAAGTGGCAGTGAAACTGTCACATTAACTGTTACTAATGGTACTTTAGCATTAAATGGTACTGTAGGTTTAACAGTCACAGGTAATAATACTAATACTATAGTTGCAACCGGTAATCTAAATAATATTAACACAGCTTTAAATGGCATGACATTTAAACCAAGCATCAATTATTATGGTTCTGCCAACTTATCAATAACAACTAGTGATAATGGTAATACAGGATATGGTGGACCATTAACAACGCCAACCAACAATGTGGCAATAACTATCAATCAATTAAATATTGCTCCAACAATTACCAATCTTGGAAAAACATCAACCAATGCCTATACCGAAGTTGGTTTGCCTGTTTTTATTAATCATAGTAATCAGTTTATTATATCTGATTTTCAATTGAATTTATGGAATAATGATCTGGGAAATTATAGTGGTGCAACATTAATAATTGCGCGTGCCAGTGGTGCTAATTCCAATGATAATTTTTATTTTGGTGACATGACATCGTTTGGTGTCACGGTTAATGGTAACACATTGGTTGCTAATCAAAACATAATTGCTAATTTTACTAATGTTAATGGTCAGTTACAAATGGTGTTCACAAGTAATTATGGAACTATTGTAACTAAAGCATTGGCCAACTCAATTATTGAATCTATAAAATATAGTTATGATCCAACATCTTATGATCCACCTGCTAATGTTACATTATCTTATTCGTTTAACGATGGGATGAATGCTAGTAATTCAATTGTAAAATCTAATATTGTGGTAAATATTAATCAAATCAACAATGCGCCAACCGCTCATGTTCCGGGGCTGCAAACATTAAATGAACACAGTACATTAGTGTTTTCTGCAAGTAATAATAATGCAATTACTATGGCAGACATCGATTCTGAAGGTGGTAATGAAACCATGTCGCTAAGCGCAACATATGGGACATTGTCATTAATTAATACTTCAGGATTAACAGTTGTAGGAAACAACACAAGTGATATAACTATAACTGGAAGTGTTAATAATATTAATACGGCTTTAAATGGATTAATCTTTACACCAACTGTTAATTATACTGGCGCAGCCACTGTAAATGTTATGGTTAATGATAACGGATATACTGGATCTGGTGGTTCTTTGTCAAATTCATATATTGTTAGTTTATATATTAATCCATACAATGTACCAACCAATATTAACAACTTTAACGATACATCCACGAATACTTATGTAGAAGGTTCGTCAGCTGTATTTATTAATAATAGTAGTAGTTTTACCATGTCTAATCCACAGTTGAACGAGGCAAATGGTGGTTTGGGTGATTATAATGGTTCTTCAATAACTATTACGCGTGTTGGCGGTGCTAATGCACAAGATGTATTTTCGTTTGGCACAATGCCAGACGTAACTATAAGTGGAAATTACTTATATTCGAGCGGACATGTTATTGCAAACTTTATTAATCTTAATGGTAGGTTGCAAATTAGTTTTTCTAGCAATAATGGTGTAACTGTAACTACTGCGTTAGCCCTTGAAATTATACATGCTGTTAAATATAGCAATTCTTCTAATGATCCTGCGCCTAGTATCAATTTAACATATGTATTAGATGACGGTAATGGTGCTAACAATTCGGTTACAACTGCAAATGTTAAAATTAATATTACATCAGTTAATAACGTGCCAATTAATACAGTTCCAGCTGCACAAACTTTAAATGAAAATACCATGCTAACATTTTCCAGCAGTAATAATAATGCAATTAGAATAGCAGATGTTGATATTGATAGTGGTAATGCAACTATCACTTTAACAGCAATCCATGGAATATTAGCATTTAACGGCACTAATGGTTTGACAAACATTACAAACAATTCTAGCACTATAACAGCAACCGGAACGATTAATAATATTAATAATGCTATTAATGGTTTAATATTTACTCCAAATGTTAATTATCATGGTTCGGCTAATTTAACAATCACAACTAACGATAATGGCAATACTGGAACTGGTGGTCCATTAAGCATTATTAGCAATATAGGTATAACTGTTAATCAGATCAATGTTGCTCCAACAATTAGCAATTTGGGAGCCACATCTGGTGGAATTTACACCGAAGGTGGATCTCCTGTTTTTATTAACAACAGCAGTCAACTTACGGTGTTTGACACACAATTAAATGCTTTTAATGGTGGTTTGGGTGACTATAATGGTTCTACATTTACAGTTTCTCGTGTTGGTGGAGTTAATTCGCAAGATATATTTTCTTTGGGAACAATAGCTGGAGTTACAGTAAGTGGTAATACGTTAATTGCTGCAGGCCATGTTATAGCGAATTTTACGAATCTTAATGGTCAACTACAAATTAATTTTGTTAGCACTAATGGGACAATTGTAACTAATTCAATAGTTAATTCAATTATGGAATGTATACAATATAGTAATTCTTCTAAAAATCCACCAGCAACTGTCAATTTAGCTTATGCGTTTGATGATGGCATGGGAACTGGTAGTACATCTACCGTAACGTCCAGCATTGCAATTAATATTAATAGAATTAATGATTCTCCAATTAATTTAGTGCCAATGTCTCAAACAGTAAACTCCAATGCTATATTAACATTTTCGGTTGCTGGAGGTAATTCTATAACAATAACTGATATAGATGCTAACAGCGGTAATGTTACAGTAACTTTAACTGCAACCAATGGTGTATTGCTAGTAAATGATCCTAACAGCTTAACAACAATTACAAACAACAATACTGGCACAGTAACTGTAAATGGAACTATAAGCCATGTAAACAGTGTTTTAGATGGTTTAACATTTACCCCAAGTGCTAATTATCATGGCGCAGCCAATTTAACAGTGCTAACCAATGATAATGGTAATACGGGTGGCGGTAATGCAACTGCTACCAACACTATAGGTATTACTGTTAATGAAATAATAACTACACCAAGTGGTGTTTCGCCAAGTATTAATAATCTTGGATCCGGTTCTATTAATACATACATAGAAGGTTCTTCTGCAGTTTTTATTAATAATATTAGTCAATTTACAATATCAGATACTACATTAGATGCTCTTAATTCTGGACTTGGTAATTATCATGGTGCTATGTTAACTATACTTCGTGCTGGTGGTTCTTCTAGTCAAGATGTGTTTTCTTTTGGTCAAATGACAGATGTTACAGTGAGTGGCAGCGCATTGTTGGCTGGGGGACATATTATTGCAAATGTTTCCAATTCTAATGGTCAATTGTTAATTAAATTTTTAAGCAATAACGGTACAGTAGCCACCACTGCATTAGTTAACGAAGTTTTAGAATCTATAAAATATAGTAATTCATCAAATGATCCACCGTCAAATGTAACTTTAAATTATATATTTAATGATGGCACAGGAACCGGTGGTAGTTCTATGGCATCTGCTAATATTGTTATTAACATTGCAGCTGTTAACAATGCGCCAACCAACATAGTGCCGGCATCACAAATTGTAAACGAAAATAGCACATTACAATTTTCCACCAGTAGTCAAAATGCAATTAGTGTTGGTGATGTTGATATAGAAAATGGTTATATTACAGTAACATTGGTTGCAACTCATGGAGTATTGGCATTTAATAATACTAATTATTTAACAAATGTTATAAATAATGCAGACTTAATAACGGCAACCGGTACTGTTAGCAATATTAATAACGCACTTAATGGTTTAATATTTACACCAAATGTTAATTATAATGGTACAGCTAATTTAACAATTACAACTAGCGATAATGGTAATAGTGGGCAAGGTGGTTCATTAGTTACTCAAAATACAGTTGGCATAACTGTTAATCAGTTCAATGTTACACCAACTATTAACAATCTTGGAATGACATCTATTAATACCTACACAGAACAATCTTCGCCTGTTATTATTAGCAGTCGTGTTGCTATATCTGATTTACAATTAAACACGCTTAATGGCGGTTTAGGTAATTATAATGGTTCTACATTAACAATTTATCGTACAACTGGTGCTAATTCGCAAGATATATTTTCTTTTGGCAGCATGACTGGAATTACAGTCGACAATATTGCTAATACTATATCTGTTGGCAGCAGTATTGTTGCTAACTTTGCCAATCTTAATGGTCAATTACAAATTAATTTTGTAAGTAATCATGGTGTTGTGGCAACTAGTACCATAGTTAATACTATTGTAGAGTCTATAAAATATAGCAATTCTTCAAATAATCCGTCTAATAACGTAACTTTGATTTATTCGTTTGATGATGGATTGGGAGCTGGAATTAATTCTACAGCAATAGCTAATATTATAATAAGCATGAATCAAATAAATAATGCTCCTATTAATATAATTCCTATTACTCAGACTGTAAATGCGAATTCCACACTAACATTTTCTACAAGTCTTGGTAATCAAATTGCTATATCAGATGTTGATGGCAACAATGGTTTGGAAACCGTAACCATAACAGCAACTAATGGTGTGTTAGCATTTAATGGTATAATTGGGTTAACAAATGTTACAAACAATGCTGGTATAATAACTGCAACTGGTACAGTTGCTAATATTAATACTGCATTAAATGGCTTAACTTTTACACCAAATGTTAATTATTATGGTTCAGCTAATTTAACAATTGTAACCAATGATAATGCTAGCACTGGACAAGGCGGATCATTAACTGCTACTAGTAATTTAGGTGTAACTGTTAATGAAGTGAAAATTCCTCCAAATATTAATAATCTTGGAGCTGTGTCTGGCAACACTTATGTAGAAAATTCTGCAGCGGTATTTATTAATAATAGTAATCAGTTTTCTATATCAGATGTACGACTTGATGGGTTTAATTCTGGTTTAGGTAATTATAATAATTCTACATTAACAATTGTTCGTGCAAGTGGGGCTAGTGCGCAAGATGTGTTTTCTTTTGGTACTATTTCTGGTGTTACAGTAAACAGCAATAATCTAAGTGTAGGTAGCAATATTATTGCTAATGTTATTAATGCTAATGGTCAATTACAAATTAATTTTGTCAGCAACAATGGTACTACTGTAACTACTGCACTCTTGAATCAAATTATAGAAGCTATCAAATATAGTAATCTGTCCAATGATCCACCTGCTCTTGTCACATTGTCTTATATATTTAATGATGGGCTAAATTTGAGTTGTTCTTCTGTAACATCTAATATTGCAATGAATATTACTCGTGTTGATAATGTCCCAATCAATAATGTTCCGACTGCACAACTACTAAATGCTAATACAAATTTAATATTTTCTACTGACAACAGCAATGCAATTACTATATCAGATGTAGATATAGAAGGTGGTAATGCAACTGTAACATTAAGTGTTACACGTGGTGCTTTAGTCTTAAATGGTACTATAGGTTTGGCAGTTACTGGAAATAATACTGGTTCTGTAACGGCAACTGGAACAATTAACAACATTAATACTGCCTTAAATGGATTAACGTTTATTCCAACAGTTAATTATTCTGGTATTATCACGTTAACTGTTACGACTAATGATAACGGTAACACAGGAATAGGACCTACAACCGCAACTAATACGGTAGCTATGACTTCTGTGCTACATGTTGTTACTCCAACAATAAGTAATCTTGGAACACAGTCTACTAATACATATTTAGAAGGAGGATCTGCTGTATTAGTTAATAACAGCAATCAATTGACTGTAGCTGATTTGCAGTTGGATTTGCTTAACGATGGTTTAAGTGATTATCAAGGATCTATATTAAAAGTTATGCGATCTGGTGCCACTAATGCACAAGATGTATTTTCTTTTGCAGACATGTCTAGTGCTGGCATTAATATAAGCGGCAGCAATTTAACATATAATGGCAAAATTATAGCAAATGTTTCTAATGCTAATGGCACATTGCAAATTAATTTTGTTAGTAACAATGGTGCAATTGTTACTAACACTATGGTAAATACTGTTTTAGAATCAATACAATATAGAAATTCTTCTAATAATCCGCCGGCTTCTGTAAGTTTGAAATATTCATTTGATGATGGATTATTATCTAGTGACTCTGTTGTAACATCTAATATTACTTTAAACATAACAAGCATCAATACAGCTCCAGTTCATACTTTCCCAGCTGCTCCTAGTTTTAATGAAAATTATTCGCTAGTATTTTCTGGGGCTAATTTAATTAGTGTGTCTGATGTGGATAATGTTGGTGGTGCTAACGAAACAACGACATTAATGATTACTAATGGTATTTTGACATTAAGTGGTACTAGTGGTTTAACAGTTACTGGCAACAATAGTAACATGATAACTATGACTGGTAGTTTAACCAATATTAATGCGGCATTAAATGGTTTAACATTTACCCCGGGAATTAATTATTATGGTACAGCTGTATTAACCATTTCTACTAGTGATCTTGGTAATTCTGGCATGCTTGGTGGTCCAACTGTAACTACTAACAACATAAATATAACGGTTAATCAATATAATACTCCACCTGTACTTAGCAATCTTGGAACAACATCTACTAATACTTATACAGAGCTTGGAATTCCTATTTTTGTTAATAATAATACTAATTTTACAGTTTCCGATCTCCAATTAAATTTGATTAATTCTGGTGCAGGTGATTATAGCGGATCTGTACTAACGATTAAGCGATCTGGCTCTGCAAATGCGCAAGATCTATTTTCTTTCAGCGATATGTCTAGCTCTTTTATTGTAGTTAGTGGTAATAATATAACATACAATGGACATATTATTGCTAGCTTCAGCAATGGTAATGGACAACTACAAGTTAGTTTTTCTAGTAACGATAATGTCATCGCAACTAAAGCCATGGTTAATTCTATTTTAGAATCCATAATGTATAATAATAATAGTCAAGATCCACCTGCCAATATTGTGTTAACATATCAATTTAATGATGGTACTGGGGCTGGCGCTAATTCGTTGGTAACATCTAACATTACTGTAAATATCACTCAAGTTAATAATGCACCAACTAACACTATTCCACATCCTTCGGTTGCAGCTCCAGTTACTACAGATGATTCGGTTATTACTAATATTATTGATGGTTCAACAGTCTCTATTCCAATTAGTAGGCTATTAAGTAACGATAGCGTGAATGGGGTAACTTTAGATAATTTGGCTGTTACTTCCGTGTCGGTGGTTAGTGGTGGTGGTAGTGTTGTTATAAATGGTAATTATATTGATTATACCCCATCTGCGGCCCTTGGATTGAGCACAGGACAATCTAGCAATGTAGTTTTACAATATACGGTAACTGATGATTTAGGAACAGGGCTTGCTAACGTTACAGTAACATTTGTAAACAGTCAAAATTTACTTGGTGGTAATCAAAGTATCATAATTGGCAACGGAACTGTAACTGGCACATCTGGTGATGACTATATTCGTGCACAAAGTACTCCAAATTATACTGGACAAAATGTTGTAACAACAGGTGGTGGCCATGATGTTGTTATTCTAAGACCTTCCGACAGTTCTTTAGCAATTACAGATTTCACTTTAAATTCCAGAATAGATTTAACAGCTTTTGCTGTCAATTTTGGTGCCTTAAATATTCAACAAATTAATGGCGATACTGTTATTACTATTAATTATGGCTTACATCGCACTAATACTATAACTTTGTTAGGAGTTGTTGATACTTTAACTTCTAGTAATTTTATTTTCACAACAAGTGTTATGCAAAATTCTGTTGTAGAAAATAATCCGTACGTGTTTACTGGTGCAGGCAATATAATCTCTATTTCTGATATTGACAACCGTGGTGGTACAGAACAAGTTACTTTAACTACAGCTAACGGTATTTTAACATTAGGGTCAACTTCTGGAATTTCTATTGTAGCTGGTGCTAACAATAGTGCAACCATTCAATTTACCGGAACTGTAACAAATTTAAACAATGCATTAAGTGGATTAATATTTACCCCAACTACAAATTTTGTAGGTACTGCAACTATTCAAATAGTAACTAATGATTTAGGTAAAACCGGTACTGGTGGTTCATTAACTGCTACTAATTATATAAGTGTTCAAGTAGCTGGTGGTGTCGATATTCCTGTAGTTAGTGGATTTACGACAGTTTCTTCTCATGTTTATGCAGAAAGATCTCCACTGATGATAATTAATAATCAATTATCTTTATCAGATCCTCAGTTAGATAGTTTTAATGTTGGACTTGGTGATTATTCTGGAACAATTATTTCTGTACAGCGTCAAACAACTGCAAATAGTGATGATGTATTTGGTTTTTCTGGTATGGCCAATGTAACTGTTGTTGGTAATAATTTATTGTCTAGTGGACAGATAATCGCAAGCTTTACAAATAGTAATGGTCAATTACAAATTACTTTTACTAGTGCTAATAATGTTATCGCAAATAGAGGACTAGTGAATCAAGTACTAAATGCTATTAGCTATAGTAACACTAACCATCTTCCACCAAGTTCTGTACAAGTAGTATATACTATCAACGACGGTATGACGTCTCAGAATTATACTACAAAAGTTAACATTACTCAGGTTAATGATTATCCAGTTCAGGTTTTACCTCATCCATCAGTTGCAGTTCCACTTGTGGGGGCTGATTCAGCAATTACTAATATTATTGATGGTTCAACAATTGCTATTCCAATCCCGGCGATATTAGCAAATGATAGTGTTAACGGTATAACTGCAGATAATTTGGTAGTAACTGCTGTGTCTGTTGTTAGTGGTGGTGGTAGTGCAGTTATTGTTGGTAATTATATTAATTATACACCAGCTAGCGCATTTAATTTAAGTTCTGGCCAATTAACTAATGTAGTTTTACAATATACCGTTAGTAATGATTTAGGCACTATAAATAATAATATTAATTTAACTGTTGCTAACACAGAAAATTTATCTAGTAGCTCTCAAAGTATAATTATTGGTAAAAATGCTGCAACAACAGTATATACTGTTGGACAAAATGAACAAATTATAGCCACCAATCATGGGCTTAGTCCAAATATTTATGCTGTTGATTTAAATAACGATGGTAATTTAGATATACTAACGTCTGGCACTTCCGACAATACCAGCAACACTATATCCTGGTATCAAAATCTAGGTAACGGTAATTTTTCTACGCAGCATATTATTGCAACTTATCCAGTAACTGGTGGACCATTTAATTTAACAGCTGCAGATTTAAATGCAGATGGATTAACAGACGTTGTTGTTGCGTTATCGCAAACTAATCAAATTGTTTGGTATCAAAATTTAGGAAGTGGTAATTTTGCATCTACTCCTAAAATAATAGATACACTTGCATCCAAACCAACATCTATTGCTACTGGAGATTTTAATAACGATGGTAATATAGATGTTATCGTAGGAACGGAGAATGGTGCTGTGGTGTTATACAGCAATAATGGTGTCACTCAGACATTTACAGCAAGTACCATTGTAGCGAGCGGTAGTAGCCCGATATATGGTTTGCAAGCCGTAGACTTTAAGAATGATGGTTATACACATCTAGTTTATTCGACAGGTAATCAAGTAGTATGGCGAGAAAATTTTGGGTTATCTAATTTTTCTGTTCCACATATATTGGCTAATGTAAGTGGTGTGCAAAAAATTTGGGTTGCTGATTTAGATAATAATGGATATGTAGATGTATTATATACAGACAGCTCTGGTCACATAATATGGAATCAAAATTTAGGTGGTGGAGCTTTTGGAGCAGCAAAGACTATAGGAACATTATCTAATGCAACAACAGCCATTACTGCCGATTTAAACCATGACGGGTATCAAGATATAATTGTTAGCAATGGTACACAAATTGTATGGTATCAAAATTTAGGTAGTGGTAATTTTGCATCATCACAAACGCTTAACACTGGAACTGCTAATCCCATAGGCTTAGCAGCTGTTAATGCAGATAACAGCATAATATTTTCTTCTGCAGATAGCAGTAATCAATTAGCATCATTAAACACCACATCTAGTATGTATAATCAGCTAGTTGTTGATACCGGTTCAGGAAATCATTATATAGACACAGGTGGAATGTCTCAAAGTAATTTGTCTGATGTGTTAACACTTGGTTCTGGTAATGATGTAATTATCTATAAACCAGGATACGAAGCATTAAACATTACTGATTTTAATGCCGTTAATGACAAAATTGATTTATCATTATTTTTTACCAATTTTGGTAGTTTAAATATTCAAAAAATTGGAAATGATACAGTAATCAATTTATCTAATAGTAGTGTTGGTGGTACACCGTACGACATTATCACTTTAAGTGGATTTTCTGGTAATTTAACAGCAAGCAATTTTGTGTTTGCACCAGCTGCTTTACAAAATGTTACTCAAGAAAATGGTTCGTTAACGTTTAGTGCTAATTCATTTAACATTAGTGATTTAGATGCTAATGGCGGTGTGGAAAAATTAACTTTAACTACTGCTAATGGAACATTAACTCTAGGAAGCACGACCGGGATCACTATTACAGCTGGTGCTAACAACAGTGCAACTGTTACTTTTACTGGAACTTTAGCTAATATTAACAATGCATTAAATGGTTTAAAATTTACCCCAACAGCTTTCTTTTATGGAAACACCAGCATTACATTAACCACTAATGATCAAGGTAACACAGGTTCTGCCGTTCAAACTACTAATACTGTAAATATACAAGTAACAGGAATAAATCAACCACCAGCCAATACAGTGCCTGCTGCACAATCAGTTAATGAAAATGTCAATTTAATATTTAACAGTGCTAACAGCAATAAAATTAGCATTGCAGACGATAGCGGTACTTATCCAGAGAGGATCACTTTAACTTTATTAAATGGTACTGGAACATTAAGTTTGGCAACAACGGCTGGATTAACATTTATATCTGGTACTGGCACAAACAATAGTACCATGACGTTTACTGGTACTATTTCGGCAGTTAATGCTGCGCTAAACGGATTAACATATAGTCCAACAAAATATTATAGAGGAGCAGAAAGTTTACAAATTATAACTAATGACCAAGGATCTGGCGGTTTAGATGGTACCATAAAATCAACAACCAGTACGGTAGCAATAACTGTAAATGCTATTAATCAACCACCAGTTGTTAGTATGAATAATTTACCAGTTGCGAATGTTACTGATCTATCTGGTGGTACAATAATTTTTGATGCTGCTCATAATGGAGTTGTAGCTATTGGTGACAACAGCCATTTTGACATGAAGGTGCAAATTACAGCGACTAACGGCACAATAAGTTTATCCGGCAATAACAATTTGATTTTTCTTAATAATCAAAGTTGGACCGCAACTGCGGATGTTACATTTGTTGGAAAAGTTGCAGATATTAATAATGCATTAAATGGGTTGACGTTTACAGCTACCAGTGGATTCGTAGGAACTGCCAACTTTATTATTAAAACTAATGATTTGGGTGGTGATTATAGTACTTCTGCATTATCAACTAACAATACGGTAAACATTAGTGTACAAGCTGTAAATGTTGTACCAAACAATTTGCTTAATACATCATACATTACAGTCAATGAAAATTCTTCAACAACCGTAAATGCACTGAGTATTGCTGATGTTGGTTCCGTATCCAATGTTGTTAGCGTAACATTAAGTGCTAAAAATGGAGTGATAACTGTTGGAAATTTAAGCAATCTTAATTTTTCTGTTGGTAATGGTACCGCTAATAAAACTATGACATTTACTGGAACTGTTACCAATGTTAATACTGCATTAAGCAGCTTAACATTTGCGCCAAACACTGGATTTGTTGGTAAAGATACAATTAGTATTGTAACAAATGATTTAGGAAGTGGAGTATTAGGAGCGGTAGCATTATTGGCAACTAATAACATTGCAGTACAGGTTAATCAAGTATTGTATGGACCTGTTAACCACATGCCTACTACACCAACAATGTCGGCAAATAGTTCATTAACATTTACTAATGACACATTAAATGTTTCTGATGTGGATACGCCAAATAGTTATATTACAGTTCGCATATTATCTGGTAGTGGCGTATCTAGTTTAGCTAGTACGCAAAATATAACGGTATTATCTGGTGGAACCGGGATGCGAAGTTCAGACTTTACTATTTCTGGAACAGTTAATGATGTTAACAATGCTATTAATGGTTTGATTTTTACTCCAAATGCTAATTTTGTGGGTACTGCTACAGAAAGATTTATTACAAGTGATGGAACACGCAGTGTAGATAATACTACAAATATAACTGTTACCACACAAGTTGTTGCGCCAACGCTAGCTGCTGGATTAATGATTGGTAGTTCCCAAGAAGGTAGCAACATTAGTCTTAATGGTCTTATGAATGTTAGTGATGCATCTATTGGAACTAATCCAATGCAGGTTACTTTAGCAGTCAACAATGCATACGGTATAATTACACTTAACAGTACAACAGGATTAACTTTTAATAATAATACTACTAACAATAGCAGTACGATGACTTTCACTGGCACATTAACTAACATTACTAGTGCATTAAATAATTTTTATTTTAAACCTAATGCGTCATTTTATGGACTTGCAACTTTACAAGAAACTGTTAATGATCTTGGTAATACAAGTCTTGGTGTACCACAAATTACAACTCGTACTACAGATGTTTTAGTTTACCATAATGATACTTTAACGATACAAGGTCCAAGTTCAATAAGTTTTCCTTGGAATATACCAATAACTTTTACCGGCAGTAATGCAATAAGCATATCTAACCCAAATATTCCAGGTTCGTCGTTGGTAGAGGTTATTTTAGATCCATATGTTTGGGTTGGTACTTTTAGTTTGTCTAATCCGGAAATTTATAATGTTAGCGCAACGCCTATATATAATCAGTGGAATTATCAGCAAGCTTTATTAATTAAGGGAACATTAGATAATGTAAATAATGCTTTAAGTAATGTAGTTTATAGTGGTGCTAATTGGGTTAGCACCGGTACTGCTGCCGTATATGCTTATTATCAAGAGCCAGATGGCTCTTGGGTATTTTCAAGTAGCTTAAATATGAGTTTTGTACAACAAAATCCCATTACGCCAGTATATACGACTAATATAGCTCCTACGATTACTATGCCAGCTTCTTATTCTTTATATAACGAGAATGCAACTGTCACTTTAAGTAGCTTTAGTATTCAAGACGTTAATTCGGCAAATACTCCAGCTAATATATTGCAGGTTACCTTAAATGCAAACCACGGGGTTATTAATTTAACCAGCACCACTGGTTTAACATTTTATAATAATACTACTAACGGTAGTAGCAGCATCATATTTTCTGGCACGCTTGCCAATATTAATGCTGCAATCAATAATGCGACATTTACGCCAACCACTAATTGGGCAGGTGTTGCAACAGTGAATGTTGCAGTAAATGATCTTGGATCACAATTTGGAATTGGTTCGTATAAAACAGCATCTATGAGTACCGATATAGTGGTTCAAGATGTTAATTATGCTCCAGTTAACCATTTGCCAACTGCTCAAAGTGTTAGTGAAAATGGTAGTTTAGTTTTTACTGGGGCAAATGCAATTACTGTAACAGATGTTGGTGCACAATCTAATCAATTATATCTTATTGGAGTAACAGCAACCAATGGTACGTTACAATTAGCCAACCCGACTGATAGCAATATAGGAGTACATCAAGATACTACTAGTACTGCACTATATTTTGCTACCAATTATAGTTATATTAGTACTGCATTAAATAATTTGGTATTTACGCCTACTAAAGGATTTGTAGGTACAGGCACTATACGGGTTACAGTCAATGATCTTGGTAATGGTATCGGTTTCTATAATAGTAGTGGTGCAGCATGGCCTGGTCCAAACTCTGATAGTACGTTTAACATTGCAGTAAATGCTGTCAATCAAGCACCAGTTATGGCAACTACTGGCGCACAAGTTGTCACTAAAAATACGACTTTAACATTTGCATCTGGTGCTGTATCAATTAGTGATGTAGATGCAGGAAGTAATCAAATTCAAGAAACTATAACTGTAACTAATGGTACCCTAAGTTTATCTGGAATTACTGGCTTAACCTTTACAACAGGTACTGGCACTAACAATTCTAGCATGGTGTTCACAGGGACCGTAACTAACGTTAATAATGCCTTAAAAACTATGGCGTTTACTCCAACTGCAGGATTTGTAGGTACTGGTAGTATCCAGCTTGTAACTAACGATCAAGGTTCTGGTTTTGGGGCAATAAATGCTTTATCTACCACTAAAACTATTAATATTGATGTTAATAATACTTTTGTAACCCCAGGGATTGCTCCGTTAAATATTTATCCAGCTAGTATTGCAGCTGTCGAAAATCAGCCATTAGTATTTGCTAACAATGCAGTTAATATTAGTGATACTTATATAGGTACTGCTGACATTAAAATTACTTTAACAGTTACGAATGGATTAATAAGTTTGAGTAGCTTAAGTAATTTAATAATAGTTACAGGTACTGGTACAAATGATGCAACAGTTACATTTACTGGTAAATTAGTGGATGTTAATAATGCATTAAATAATTTAAGGTTTACCCCAACTGCTAATTTTAGTGGAGATGCGACTCTTACCATACTTAGTAACGATTTAGGTAATGCAGGTACCGGTGGGGCAAAAACCGATTCTGATGTAGTTTATATTCAAGTAGCACCGGTTAATCAACCTCCAGCTAATATGTTGTCATGGGAACGTACTATTACAGAAAATGTATCAGGAAATCTTAATCCTAATACTAGTCAACTTTATGTAAGTGATATCGATGTAGGTAGCGGCACACTACAAGAAAGTATCTCGGTAGTTGGTGGTTATGTAACATTAACTAGTTTTGCAGGCCTTAATTTAATATCCGGTACTGGTTTATATAGTAATAACGTTGTTTTTACTGGTAAATTAACAGACATTAATAATGCTTTAAATAACATGAAATTCACCCCTGCTTTAAACTTCTTTGGTAATGCAACGGTTACGATTACTACTAATGATTTAGGTCATTCTGGAGCAGGAACTGCATATAGTGCCACCAATGTAATTACTGTAGAAGTTATACATAGCGATGTAGCACCTATTAACCATATGCCAGGCGCGCAATCAATGAATGTTAATGGCACGCCAGTTACATTTAGTGCTGCAAATCATAATGCAATTACTATTAGTGATATAGACGTTATGGATGCAACTAATGGGCATATTCAAGTTACTATATCGTCTACTAATGGTTTGTTTAGCTTAGGATCTACAAATAATATTAACATTGCTAATAATGGTAGTGCAGTTAATGTTAGTAGTGTCACGATTGTTGGCAGCATAGCACAAATTAATGCTGCATTAGATGGTTTAATATTTACTCCAACTAAAGATTTTTATGGCTTGGCATCGGTTAACATAAGTAGCTCTGATTATATAAGAACATCTAATGCCGATGTTATACCAATAAACGTAGTGTTAACCAATCAAGCACCTATTGATAATATACCTTGGCCAACGTTAGCTATTAATGAAAATGTAAATACTACTAGTTTGAGGAATGCTTCATTGTCATCATATAGCTATGTTAGCTTGAGTAACCTTGGTGCGAGTACAGCAGCAATCGATATAAGCGTTGCTAATAATGCTGGTACATTATATATCGGTACTGAATCTGGACTAACTTTTACTCAAGGTAATGCACACAATAGCCCTAGCATGAGTTTTTACGGTACAATTGCGGATATTAATAGTGCTTTATCTAATTTATATTTTACACCAAATTTAGGATTTTATGGTTCTGCAAATATTTCTATAACTAATCATAATTCTATAAATTCAAATCTAACTACAACATCTGTTATCAATTTAGATGTGCTGCAGCAAAATAATCTTAATACGCCATATATTCATGCATCCAATTTACATGTTGCAGAAAATTCACAATATGTATTCCCTAACAACAGTATTTCGGTTAGTAATATTGCCGCAAATACTATTTATACTAACATGACTATTACGTCTTCTAATGGAACTATAAAATTAACCAATACTGCTGGACTTAATTTAGATCCTGCTAACAGTACTACTTCTATTCATTTTGATGGATCAATCGATAGCATGAGAAATGCTTTAAATGGTTTGATCTTTACACCTGATAGTAATTTTAGAGGTGCGGCTAATATTAGCATTTCGGCAACCACGACTAGCATATATGGTGTAACTAATACCGGAACTACCACTGTATATGTAAATGTTGATCCTGTAAATCAAGCACCAGTTAATTATTTTGCATCAGGCATTATGACAGTTAATGAAAATGCAACTTTAAATCTTGCAAGTACATTGCAAGTGATGGATGTTGATGACAATGGTGCCAAGATGCAAGTCACACTTGTTGCAAATAACGGGGTATTAAATGCTAACAATCTCAATAATATTGGTAGTGTGGTATTTACTGGTGGCAGCAATGGTATAAATAATACAACAGTTACTATGGTTGGAACGAAAGCTGATCTTAATACATTTATTTATAACAATGGATTTACTTTTATTCCAAATAAATATTTTAATGGTGTAGCAACTGTTACCATGACGACTAATGATCTAGGAAACACAGGTGGCGGTGGCGCGCAAAGCACTACAAACGTTTTAACTATCCAAGTAATTCCAGTAAATCAGGCACCAAAAAACATAATGCCTGTCGATCAGGTTGTTAACGAAAATGCTAGTTTGTTATTTAGTGCTGTTAATGGTAACGCAATTAATGCCGTAGATGTTGATGCTAAAGCTAATGAAATAATATCGGTAACTTTAACTGCCAGCAATGGAACAATGAGTTTAGTGAATTCTACAGGCGTTATGCTAATGAGCGGCAACACTGGAACTAATGTCGCGTCATTTATAATTCAAGGTACTATTGCCAATATTAATATTGCTTTAAATAATGGGGTTATCTTCAAGCCAACCGCTAATTTTTCTGGTAAAGCTAGTATTGCGGTTGTTGTTAATGATTTTGCAGGCACATCAAACACAGATACAGATACGGTAAATATTATAGTAAAACCCGTAGAAGTGGCTCTTGTTAATAGCACCCCTCTTTCTCAAGAATTAAATGAAAATTCTACATTGGCATTTACTAGTACTAACCTTATTAGTGTGAGTGGTAGTAATTCTAATATAAATTTCGTGATGAATGAAAATGGCTTGTTACAATTTAATGGATCCAATGCAATTGTCATGAAAGATATAGATGCAGGAGGATCGACTCCTATTGCTGTAACAATTAGTGGGGTCACTCATGGTAATATTAGTTTAATTGCTGTTCTACCTGGAATCAATGTTACCTATAATAGTGGTAACGTGATTAACATATCAGGCACACTAAGTAATGTTAATGCTCAGCTAACATATTTACAATACACTCCAACTGCGCTATATACTGGCTTGGATACTATGACTTTAAATGTCAATGATATTGGTAGTGGAGTATCTACTTCAGTACTATCTACTAGTAATAGTGTAAATGTTTTAATAAATCCTGTAAATTTACCACCAACAAATAATTTAAGCACTTTGTTTGCTACAAATGTTACCACGGGTGGTACAGTAACTGCTACTTTAAGTGTGACTGATCCTAATAATGATCCTAATGCTTTATTTACCGTGTCGTTATCTGCAACAAGAGGTACAATGAATTTAAGCTCAACAGCAGGGCTTACATTTGCTGTAGGTACTGGCGCGAACGATACTAGCGTAACATTTACTGGCAAGTTATCTGATGTTAACGTGGCACTTACTAATTTTAAATACATAGCCCCTAGCAACATAACCAGCAGTATCGATACACAAATTCAAATGACTAGTACTAATTTAGGATATTCTGGACAAACAGCAGTAAGTTCTATAGTCAATGTTGGTACTATTTTTGTGACACCACCTAATATCTCTGGAACAGCATTAATAAATAGTATACCTGGATTATTACAAATTAACGAAAATAACAACATTACATTTAGCCAGGCATCTGGAAATGCGGTAACAATTGCAGATCCTGGCAATATTAATGGAGTGGTGGATGTAGTAATAGTTGCCACTAATGGAACTCTTACTTTAATGAATAACAATCCAAACATTACTATCTATAATAATACTGGAAATTACAGCGCAAACAGCGCGATTAAACAGCCAAATATTTCGATTGTTGGATTAGTATCAGATGTTAATGCTGCGTTAGATGGATTAATATTTACCCCAACAAGTAATTTTGTGGGTAATGCGACGGTTAGTTTTGCACCGAATATTAGTTCTACTGCGTCGATTGCAACTATTCAAGTAAACCCTACATTATTTGCGCCGGCTAATGTTGTTCCAACTTCTATAACTGTAACAGGATATGATAATTATGTATTTAGTCAATACGGTAATTCTTCAATAAGCATTACCGACAGTAGTATTGATCAAAATACTACTATACAAGTTAGTTTTTCTGTAGCATCAGGAACTATAGGTTTTCAAGATTCAACTGGGTTAACATTTACGATTGGGCATGGTGTTCACGACACAACCATGACATTTACTGGCACACTTCTAGATATTAATAATGCATTAAAGACTTTTGAATATTTTGCCCCAGCGGCTAATACTTTAACTAACAATTTGATTACGCGACTTACTATGACAACTAGTGATTTAGGTAATTCTGGATTGGGATCTACCGCTACGACGACTAGTATTATAGATATTGTGGAAACTGCAACAGTTAAACCAGTAATTTCTGTACCTGCAACACAAAATGCCAATGAAAACATACCAATTGTTTTTAGCGCAGCAAATGGTAACGCAATACAACTCAGCGACGTAACGAGTGGCTCTGATTTGTTAACACTAACTATTAGCCCATCAAACGGAAAAGTAACATTAGATCCAACTCATTTAACAAATATAACCATTAACAGTGCATCATCTATAACTAACAGTACAAGTGTTACTATTTCTGGTACAGTTGCTAATTTAATTACTGCGTTAGATGGTATGAAATTTATTCCAACTAATAATTTTTATGGATCAACAACTATTGCTTTAAATTTATATGATGCTAGCCATGGTGTACTGCAGGGTGGCTATACTACTTATTCTACAAATGCAACTGTTATGGTCAATGCTGCAAATCAAGCACCTATTCAGACTATGCCTGCCAATACTAATTCCAATGAAAACACTGCTTTTACAAAAACTTTTTCTATTGATGATCCAAATGCTTACAATGACAATTATAATGTGCAAGTTACGTTAACGTCAGTTAATGCCACCATGACTTTGCAAAGTTTAACTAGTAGCAATCAAACTGGGGTAACATTTATAACTGGTGATGGTATTAATGATTACAATATAGTTATAACAGGACCAATTGCGACTATTAATGCTATTTTAACTAATGTACTTATTACACCAAATTTAAATTATTATGGTAATGCTAGCGTTACGATGAAAACTAATGATTTAGGTGATGCAGGATTATTTGCTGCTAGATCTACGACCGATACTTTTTATTTTAATATTAACCAAGTTGGAATTGTGCCAATTAATAATATACCAGCCACAATTAATTTTAATGAAAATACCACGCTGGCTTTTACTGGTGCCAATACAGTAAGCATACAAGATCTAGGCAATGTTAGTGATGAAGTTAAAATCACTTTAGTTGCAACTAATGGGGTTATGAGTTTAACAAATACTAATAATCTTATTATGGTGACTGGTAATGGTGTTAATAATACTACTATAGTATTTACAGGTACGACAGCTAGTGTGAATGCGGCGTTAGCTGGATTAACATTTACACCAACTGTAAACACTACTGGTAGTGCTAATATTGCTATGACAACTGCCAACTTGGATGGTTATGGTGCATCTGTTGCTAACAATATTGTGATGAATGTCTTGCCTTACAATCAAGCACCAGTTAATACGACGCCAGGTGCCATTACAACTACGATGAACACCCAAACAGCTGCATTTAATTTATCTATTAGTGATGCAAATGTAACTGGTAGTTACTTAAGTAATAATGAACAAGTAACATTAACGGCAACTAATGGAACAGTAACTTTGGGCTCGATTACTGGGTTAATATTTACAACTGGTACTGGCACGAATGATTCTACTGTAGTATTTAGTGGCACAATAGCTCAAATCAATACCGCACTTACTGGAGTTAAATTTACGCCATCTACTAGCTTTACTGGTGTTGCTACATTGCAAATGGTTACCAATGATTTAGGTAATATAGGTTTGGGTACTCCATTAACCGATACTGATACTCTGTTTATAAATGTAAATAATCCATCAGTAGCTAATGTCGCACCTGTTAACAGCGTGCCAGTTACACAAATAATCAACGAAAACACGTCACTAGTATTTAATAGCAGTATTCCAATTAGTATTAGTGATGCAGATGCCAGCAATAGGGATGTACAGGTTACATTAACAGCTACTAATGGAACGATAAGTTTAGGTGCTACAAATCTTGCTAGTTTAAATTTTCAAACTGGTAATGGAACAAACAACGCTACCATGAAGTTTACAGGAACAATTGCTGATATTAATACTGCGCTCACAAATTTACAATTTACCCCAACGGCTAATTACACTGGATCTGGCGCAAAAGTTACTATATTAACCGATGATTTAAAAAATATTGGTACAGGAGTCACATTAACAGATACCGATCTAGTTAATATTACGGTAAACCCAGTTAATCAAGCTCCAATTAGCGTCTTGCCTGGAGCGCAATTTGTTAATGAAAATAGTAGCAAAACAATTGCTGGACTTTCGATTACTGATAATAATACAACTACTGGACTAACAGTTACTCTACAATCTATAAATAATGGAGGAGTAATTAGTCTTAATGGTACTACTGGATTAACATTTACAACAGGTACTGGTACTAGTAATTCTAGTATGACATTTAGTGGTACTTTGGCGCAAATTAATACTGCTTTAAATAATTTAACTTATAAACCAAACACTAATTTTTCTGGTATGGATGGCATTGCCATTACTGTTAATGACACAGGAGCTACAATTAGTGGTGGGGTGACTATTGGCACTAGCTCATTGCCAATCTATGTAGCACCAGTTGCAGTAGCACCAGTTGTTAATGTGCCAAGCACGCAAATTATTAACGAAAATCAAAATTTAACGTTTACGTCGAGTGGTGGCAGTCCTAATCCACTTACTATAACAGATGCAACTATTGGAAATAATAATCTACAGGCTACAATATCTGTAACTAATGGAGTTTTAAGTTTAACTGGTGATGTTAGCAATGTTAGTACCTATAGTACAAGTAGTATTACCAATAACAGCAGTATTACGTTTGTTGGAAAATTATCTGCAATTAATGCAGCATTAAATAATGTAGTATTTACTCCAACCACAGGGTTTGCAGGTACTGCAGTCTTAACTCTTAATTGTTCGGATTTTGTAGCATCTAGTTCCCAAAATGTTAATATTACTGTAAATCAAATAGTATTACCGCCAGTTAATAATTTGCCTGGAGAAAATACCGCCCAAGCAATAGCTAGCAGCGGTACACTAACATTTAGTGGGGATCATTTAATTTCTATTAATGATCCAAATGCTGGTGTCACTACCATAACAGAGGATATAGTAATAACCAATGGTACTTTACAGCTGTCGTCTGTAACTGGACTTACATTTGTTAATAGTACTGTTAATAATAGTGCACATTTAACATTTACAGGCACTCAAAGTGCTATTAATACAGCACTTGCTAGTTCTATATTTAAACCAAATGCTAGTTTTGTAGGTACTGCTGTAATTACAGTTACAACCACAGATAATTTAAATGCAACAGCCACTAATGTTATGGATATTGGTGTTTATCCTGGAACGTACAATGTTCCAGTTAATACGGTGCCGATGTCTAATACTATTGGTCAAAATCAAGGTATAGTATTTAGCACAGCAAATGGTAATGCCATTAGTATTTCTGATCAATTAGCGAGCACTAACAATTCTGATGTACAGGTAACATTAACAGTTGGAACTGGTGGTGGTTATTTTACACTTACCAATATTACTGGTATTAATATCCCGTATAATTATAATCCAACTAACGCGTCTACTATTGTCTTTACTGGTAAAGTGGCTGATGTTAACAATGCCTTAAATGGTTTAATATATACTCCAGCTACTGTCGGTAATACTACTTTTACAATTGCAACCAGTGATTATTTATCTACTACTACAACATCAATAAAACTTGTAGTAACCGCGCCAGTTACTGTTATTCCTCCACCAATTAATTTAATGCCTTATGTATTAAGTCCTAATATTAATGAAAATAGTACTTATACGTTTAATACTAGTGCGGCTAGTAACCAATATAATACCCAGTTGCAAAATTATATAACCCCTACTTTCCCAAATTCGCCATCTAACGATAGAGTACAGATAATTGTTACCAATGGTACGGTCAATCTTCCATTTAATACTGTTGGTATTACATTTATATCTGGAAGCAATAATAGTTCTAATATGGTAATTGCAGGTACAAGTGCTGCTATTGCTAATGTATTTACTGGAAGTGGAGTAGTGTTTACTCCAACATCAGGATTTACTGGAGTTGCAAGTATTACCATTGTTAGCACTAATAGTCAAAGTTCATCAACAACTAATACAATGTTATTAAATGTTGTGCCATACAATCAAGCACCGATCAACACAGTGCCTGCTTCTCAAACCATGTTCGAAAATAGTGGTAGTTTAGTATTTAGCACAGCTACAGGTAATGCAATTAGTATTAATGACTTAGAGTCAGGACCTGCTAACTTTGTGATGAGTGTGACATTAACTGCGACTAACGGAGTGTTAACTTTACCAAATACTACTGGATTAAATATCGCAACCAGCACAATTAAAAGTGCAACAATTACAGTGTCTGGTAGTATAGCGAATATTAACCAAGCGTTAAATGGTTTGATCTTTACTCCAAATGCTAACTTTACTGGTACGGCTACCGTAACTCTTGCTACTAATGACTTACAATCAACGACAAACAGTACAATTAATGTAGCAGTAACTGCTGTACCACTTATAACAGCAAGTACCATGCCTTATCCAATAGCTATGAACGAAAACGCAACTTATACATTTAATAACGCGGCCGGCAGTCAAGGAACAGGAAATTATTTTACGCCGGTGTTCACCAATTCTCCGACTGGAGATAGCGTACAATTAATTGTAAGCAATGGTACTATAAATCTTCCTTTTAATACTGGGGGTGTTACTTTTATATCTGGCAGTAATAATAGTTCTAACATGACAATTTCTGGAACAAGTGCAGCTATTCTTAGTGTATTTACGACAAATGGTATAGTCTTTACTCCAACTGTGAACTTTGTTGGTACGGCAAGTATTACTATGATAACCACCAATAGTTTAGGAATGACATCGTCGAATACCGAATTTATTAATGTAGTTCCAATAACCATGCCGCCGGTGAACAATGTGCCAGTAACACAAAACACTCCAGAAAATCAACAAATAGTATTTACTGGTACCAAAACTATTAGCGTTAGTGATTATTTTGGTACGGCACCAGATAGTACTATTATGGGTTTTCAAATAACGTCGACTAATGGGATGTTAACCTTACCTAATACTACTGGATTAACAGGAACCTATTCGTCCACTAGCGTTGGTTATAGCTCGGTTAACACTAATTCGACTGGATGGTTCTATGGTACAAAAGCTGATATTAATAATGCATTAAATGGTTTGATCTTTAATCCAACTACCAACTTTAGTGGTACGGGAAGTTTAACTATTACGAGTTATGGTTATACCGCAACAACTGCGAGTACAGTAAATGTAACAGTACCTGCTGTTAATCAGGCACCAATTAATGTTATTCCAGGTTTTGTTGGAACTGCCAAAAACGCCAACTTTACATTTAGTGGAGCAAATAAAATTAGTATTACTGATGTTGATGCGGCAGCTGGTAATACTATGCAAGTTAGTATTTCCGTTACTGATGGTTTAGTAAGTTTGGGGGCAACTACAGGTCTTACCTTTACCACTGGCAGCGGTACTAACAGCAATAACATGGTGTTTACTGGTACTAAAACTAATATTAACAACGATCTTAATAATCTAGTGTTTAAACCAACAACTGGTTTTACTGGTATGGTTACCATGACTATAAATACTAATGATCAAGGTAATTCTGGTAGTGGTGGTACTAAGAGTGATGTAGATATAATTAATATTAGTGTAAATAATGCAACAACTAATAATCCTGCTCCAATTAATAGTATTCCAGCAAATCAAATTGTTCTAGAAAATGCAGCACTAGTGTTTAATGCCGCAAATAACAATGCAATAACTGTTAGTGATGTTAATGCAGGAAGTAATCCTGTTATTAATGTTACGTTAACTGCAACTAATGGTTTGTTAACATTGGGCAGTACTAATAACATAGAAATTGCGGCTGGAAATACTGGAAGTAATTTTAGCACCATTACTATATCTGGAACAATACAAGATATTAATGCCGCATTAAATGGGCTAAAATTTGTTGGTAATAGCAATTACTCTGGTGCAGCCAATATTCAAATTGTCAGTCAAGACGAAAACAATGTTGGTACATTGGGCACAGTGTCTTCGGCTACTAATACTGTTAATATTAATGTGAGCCCAGTAAATATAGCTCCAATCAATAAAATTGTTACAGCTGTTAATACTATTAACGAAAATTCAACACTTACTATTAATAATCTATCCATAGTAGATTCAGATAACACTAATGGCTATGCTCAAGTAACATTGGTAGCTAACAATGGAACTATTAGTTTAAGTAGTGCTGGAGGTTTAACATTTACAGCTGGTAGCTACATGAATAGCAGCAGAATGATATTTACTGGAACAATGAGTGATATTAATAATGCTCTATTAAATGCTAAATTTACACCAAACCTTAATTTTACTGGAATGTCTAGTGTTCAAATAACCACTAATGATCTTGGTAACGGTGTGTTTATAAATAGCCCACAAATCACTACTAGTTCGATGTATTTTATGGTGTTGCCAACCGATCTGGCTCCTAGCATCAGTATACCAAATGCTAATGTGGATGTTACGTTAATAGCCACTAATGGAACTTTGACTATGAGTGGATCGTATCCTTCGTTAACTTTTATCCAAGGCAACGGTGCAAATAATACTGTTATAGAAATACAGGGGCCATTGTCTAATATTAATTCTGCTATTGCTAATTTAACATTTACTCCAAACTTCAATTTTAGTGGAATAGCTAATGTAAAAATTATTAGTAATGATTTAGGACACTATGGAACTGGGACAGGATCAGATATTGCACAAATTGTTGCAAGTAATGTACATATTAATATAGTTCCAGTTAATTCAGCTCCAACCAATTGGTTGCCAAATACCCAAATGATTAACGAAAACACCACTTTAACTCTTAGCACTTTAAACGGTAATGGGTTACAAGTATCTGATACGACGTTAGTTACAGGCCAAGAACTTATAGTAACGTTGTCAGCTACTAATGGTACGCTAAGTTTGTTAAATCCTGCGATTGCTAATTTGAATGCTGGTGCTACAGGATTAAATAGTACTAGTTTTTCATTAAGTGGCACATTAACTAATATTAATGCTGCTATAAGTGGATTAATATTTACTCCAACTACTAATTTTAGTGGTGTGGCAACTGTTACAATAGCAAGCAATGATGCAGGAAAGACCGATACTGATACATTTAACATTCAAGTTAATCCAATTAATTTAGCTCCAGTTAACAGCGTATCTGGTGCTCAGGTTATTAATAAAAATGCCACATTTACATTTAGTGGTGGTAACGTAATAACTGTTAGTGATGATTCATTAAACGATCAAATCCAAGTAACTTTAACTACGACTAATGGTATTGTAACATTAGGTGGCAGCACAATTAATTTGGTTTCTTTAACTGGCAATGGTACTTCAAGTATTACAATTTTAGGTAGAACTGCAGATGTAAATACAGCATTGGCAAGTTCTGTGTTTACACCAACCGCTGATTTTGTAGGTATTGCAAATATTTCTATAGTAACTAGTGATTTGGGTCATGGACTTGGTAGTTTGGGTGGGGTAAAAATAGCATCTACCGTTGTTGATGTGTGTATTGTTAATCCATCAGTTGCTAATGTTGCACCAGTTAATACTGTACCTGCCACACAAACAATTAACGAAAATCAAGTTGTAACATTTAGTGCAGCAAATGGTAATGCATTTAGCATTAGCGATAGCGATGCTGGTAATAATGATGTTAAAATCACGTTGACACCTACTAATGGAACGTTAACATTACTATCTACTACTAATTTAACTTTAGTTAATGCTAATTCTACTACAAATACTAGCAGTCCTTTTAGTGTGACTGGTAGTATAGCAAACATTAATGCTGCATTAGCTAATGGTTTAGTATTTACTCCAAACGCTAATTTTGTAGGCACTAGCTCGGTACAGATTGTCACTAATGACTTAGGCAACATTGGTACTGGTGGTGCAAAAACTGCAACTAGCAGCGTTAGTGTTATTACCAATGTAACCAATGATACACCTATCAATAAAATAACCAATTATGTATCAACTAATGAAAATACTGTTTTATCAATGAATTCATCTAATATTACTATAGATGATCGCAATGCTGATAATAATTTAATGCAAGTCACATTAACATCAACTAATGGTACAATGAAATTTAGTGGAGCAATAACTGGTTTAACCTTTACTCAAGGTACAGGGTCGTCTTGGGGATCTTCCATGACTTTTAGTGGTACAAAAGCCAATATTAACACGGCATTTAATACTTTTCAGTTTACACCGACATCAGGTTATGTAGGTAGTGCTAACATTCAAATTACGACTACTAATTTAGTAACTACCGGTGGAGGAGTGTTAACTGCTACTAATAACATCCATATAGGAGTGCTTGGCGCTAATGTTACGGCACCAATTAACAACACAACCAATCCTCTATCTGTTAATGAAAATGCGTCTTTATTATTTAATAGTGCTCATAACAATGTAATTACGATTTCGGATATTGATGCATCTGGCGGTGTAGAACAAGTTAATATAGTGGCAACTAATGGTATGGTTACACTTGGTTCGATGAAAAACATTACTGTAACTGCTGGTACCGGAACCAATGATACCAGCGTAACATTTACTGGAACGATAGCCAATCTAAATGCTGCTCTAAATAATTTACAATTTACGCCTAATGCTAACTATAGTGGTATAGCAAATATTCAAGTAACGGCTAGCGATCTTGGTAATACAGGTGGCGGTGGAGCACAAGTTAATGTTCAAAACATTAATATTAATGTTGGTTTTGTTAATCAACCACCAACCAATGTTGTACCTGCTACCCAATCGGTTTCTACTAATCAACCTTTAGTTTTAGCAGGAACTACGGCAATTAATATTGTAGATACTGATTCTAGTAATAATATAATAAAAGTTACCATAAGCACAGATAACGGAGTGCTCACTTTACCACAAATTACTGGGTTAACCTTTATAACTGGAAATGGCACCAATAATGCAGTTCAAACATTTACTGGTACATTTAGCCAAGTTAATGCGGCTTTAAATGGTTTAATTTTTACTCCAAAATATAATTTTATAGGAACTGCAAACATACAAGTAGTTACTAATGATCAAGATATTTTTAATCCAAAAGTTACAACTAACAATATTGCAGTTAACGTAGGAACTGGCACTCCAACCCCATCGATTAGTACTGTAAATGCTATTACTAATATAACGAACACCAATACGGTTTTAATTCCGATTGCAGAGATTGTAGCAAACGATATTAATCATGTAGTTAAATCTAATATTGTTGCAGTAAATGTTGTGTTTGGCGATGGAACGGCTACTATTTCTGGAAATTATATTGCATATTCTGGCGATACATTTAAGGGATTAAACAGCGGTGCAACTGCTAATGTTTTAATTCAATATACTTTAAGCGATGGGGTAACAATTAATTATGGAACAATTAATTTATCAGGAATTAATAGCCCTACAATTACAACTGCTAGCAATCAAAATATTATTATTGCTAGCGACAACAATGTAGCTGCCAGCAATCTTAGCCACACTATTCCAGCAGCAGTAGTTATGACAAGTAATAATTTGCCAGGTAGTAATGCTCATATTGGGGTATCTGGAGTCGCTGATATTAATAATGATGGCAAGATCGATGTTGTACACTACGATGCAACAACTCAAAATTTAGTTTGGTATAGCAACGATGGTACTGGAGTGCTTACCGCGCCAACTAATACTGTTATTGCATCTGGATTAACGTCTGTTACTAATATTGTATCAGCTGATTTTAATAATGATGGTAAGGCTGATTTGTTTGTATCTAATGGTACAAGTTCAAAATTGTTAACTAACGATGGTGCTGGTAACTTTACAGCGACGATTCCAATAGCTACCAATATAGTAACAGCAGCAGCTGGTATCATTAATAATGATACCAATATAGATTTAGTATATTTAGTACAAAATAGCCAAGCATACTTAGCAACAGGCAAAGGCGATGGTACATTTAATACGCCAACAGCAATACCAAACACTACGTTTGCTGCAACCTTAACTCCTGGTGCTATGCAATTAATTGACATGAACCGAGATGGCATTTTAGATTTATTATTAACAACTGGTACTGGTCAACAAACAACATGGTATCAAAACAATGGTTCAGGAACATTTACGCAGCATATAGTGCAAAACACTTATCAAACTGCAGGAGTTGCAGCTGGTGATATATATAATAATGGTTTAATGAATGTTGTAACTATTGACCAAAGTACCCCAACAATTAGAATATTTAAAAATGCTGGCGACAATGTTACTTTTTCATCAACTGTATTAGTTAATGATCCAGACTTAACAGGAGCTACAAGTATTGCTGTCGCCGATATGAATAACGATGGTTATGTGGATATTATTGTAATGGGTACAACAGGAGCCGCTGCTGGCCACGCAGTAATATATTTAAATGATGGATCTGGTAATTTTACTAAATATATCAATCCAGTTTCTTTTGCTGCATCTGGCGTTAATCAAAGTTTAAATATCGTTAATTTAATAAGTAGCGGTGCCTTACCTTCGATTGTAACTGGCGACAATTGGTTGTCGACCGTATCAGTCGACAGTAACATTGTTGGCACAGCAGTTCATGACTATATAGATGCAGGTGGTGCGCCAATTGGCACAATTGATCAAATTACAGGTAATGGTGGGGCTGATCAATTTATATTTAAACCAGGGTATAAATCAGCAGTTATAACAGATTTTAACAATCAAGATATCATTAATTTATCAGCATTTAAATTGCAAGGAATGACTGATCCTAATTTACAAACAACCATTGTTGGTAATGATACTATTATTACTGTAGTTGGTGGCGACGTTAGCATTAGGTTGGCAAATTATACTGCGGCATTAACAGTTGGCAATTTTATTTTCTATGCATCTAGCATTAATAATCTTGGGGTTACATCAACCAACACTTATACGCCAGGCATGGCAGCTATATTGGTTAACAATAATGCTAATTTTACTATATCAGATCCTAAATTAGACAATCTAAATTCTGGATTAGGGGATTATAATAATGCTACTTTAACAATTGAGCGTACTGTTGGTGCCAATTCACAAGATCTATTATCTATTGGTACAATAGCTGGTATTCATCAAAGTGGCAATAATTTGTTAGATAGTAGCAACAATACAATTGCGACACTAAATACTAGCACTCTTGGTCAATTAGTGATTACTTTTGTAAGTGGTAATGGTGTTTTTGCAACCACTGCACTTGTTAATTCCATTATGCAAGCTGTTCAATATAGGAATTCTAGTGGTTTACCACCTAGCAACGTAAGCTTGGAATATGCTTTTAATGATGGTTCTTTAGATAATCATGGTTATGCAGTTCAAAATATAAATATACATATTAATGCGGCTGATCAACCACCGATTAATATAGTTCCAAGCACCCAAACGGTTGCTATAAATCAATCACTGACATTGTCAGGAATGAATGGAATTACGGTAAGTGATCCAGATTCCAGTAACAGCATAATAAAAGTTACTGTAAGTACAGATAATGGAACATTAAATTTATCTCAAACTACCGGGTTGACTTTTATAACTGGAAATGGCACCAACAATGCAGTTCAAACATTTACTGGAACTGTCAGCCAAATTAATGCGGCTTTAAATGGTTTAATTTTTACTCCAACCAATAATTTTATAGGTACTGCAAATATACAAGTAGTTACTAATGATAAAGATGCTACCAATCCAAAATCGACAACTACCAATATTGCAGTAAATGTAGGAATTGGCACCCCAACGGCATCGATTAATACTATTAATGCAATTACTAATATAACTAATACGCACAATGTGTTAATTCCAATTTTAGAAATTATAGCAAACGATATTAACCATACCGCACAATCCAGCATTGTGGCAGTAAGCGTTGCGTTCGGTGATGGAACAGCAACTGTTTCTGGTAATTATATTAAATACACTGGTGATACATTTAAAGGTTTAAGCAGTGGCGCAACCGCCAATGTGTTAATAAAATATACTTTAAGCGATGGGGTGACAACTAATTATGGAACAATTAATTTGGCAGGAATTAACAGTCCTACCATCACAACTTCTAGTAATCAAAATATTATAATTGCTAGCGACAATAATGTGGCTGTCGGAAATGTTAGCCATCCTGTGCCAGAAGCCATAGTTATGACAAGCCATCAATTGCCTGGTAGTAATTCGCATGTGGGAGTATCAGGAGTCGCTGATATTAACAATGATGGTAAAATCGATGTTGTACACTATGATGCAACAACTCAAAATTTAGTTTGGTATAGTAATGATGGCACTGGAACATTAACCGAAGCCAGCAATAGTATAATTGCATCTGGATTAACAAATGTTACAAACATTGTAACAGCCGATTTTAATAATGATGGTAAAGCCGATTTGTTTGTATCTAATGGTACAAACTCGCAATTATTAATTAATGATGGTGCTGGTAATTTTACAGCTACGACTCCAATTACTAGCAATGTAGTAACAGCTGCAACTGGCATGATTAACAACGATAGCAATATAGATTTAATATATTTAGTGCAAAATAGCCAAGCATATATAGCAACCGGCAAAGGCGATGGTACATTTAATACGCCAACAGCAATACCAAACACTACGTTTACGTCGACTTTAAGCCCAGGTGCTATGCAATTAATTGATATGAATCGTGATGGTAATTTAGATTTATTATTAACGACAGGCACTGGGCAACAAACATCATGGTATCAAAATAATGGTGCAGGCATATTTACTCAACATGTAGTGCAAAATAGTTATCAAACAGCAGGTGTTGCAGCTGGTGATATATATAATAACGGTTTAATGAGTATTGTGACTATCGATCAATCTACTCCAACAATTAGAATATTTAAAAATGCTGGCGATAATGTTACTTTTTCATCTGTTGTGTTGGCTAATGATCCAGACTTAACCGGAGCTACCAGTATTGCAGTTGCAGATATGAATAATGATGGTTATGTAGACATTGTTGTCATGGGTACAACTGGTGCAGCTGCTGGCCACGCAGTAATATATTTGAATGACGGATATGGGAACTTTACTAAATATATCGACCCAGTATCATTTGCCGCCTCTGGCGTAAACCAAAGTTTAAATATTGTTAACTTAATAAATTCTGGTGCAATACCTTCGATTGTAACTGGGGATAATTGGCTGTCTACTGTATCAATAGACAGTAATATTGTTGGTACAACAATTCATGACTATATAGATGCAGGTGGTGCGCCAATTGGTGCTGTTGATCAAATTACCGGCAATGGTGGTGCTGATCAATTTATATTTAAACCAGGGTATAAATCAACAGTTATCACAGATTTTAACAATCAAGATATCATTAATTTGTCAGCATTTAAATTGCAAGGAATGAATGATCCTAATTTACAAACAACCATTTCTGGTAACGATACTATTATTACAGTAGTTGGCGGCGATGCTAACATTAGATTGGCAAATTATACTGGATCATTAACTAGTAGCAACTTTGTATTTTATGCACAACCTAGCATTAACAACCTTGGCGTAACATCGGCTAATACTTATACTACAAACTCTCCTATTTTTATTAACAACAGCAGCAACTTTACTATATCTGATTTGCAATTAAATGCACTTAACCCTGGTTTGGGTGATTATAATAATGCCAGCCTGACAATTAGACGTACTACAGGTGTCAATTCGCAAGATGTATTATCTGTTGGCACAATATCTGGTGTTCATCAAACTGGCAATAATTTATTAGATAGCAATAACAATATAATTGCGACATTAAACACTGATGTTGCTGGACAGTTAACAATTACTTTTGTAAGTAGCAATGGCATTTTTGCAACTTCTACATTAGTTAATTCTATTGCAGAAGCTATTCAATATAGAAATTCTAGTTATGCATTACCTAATAGCGTTAATTTAACTTATTTATTTAACGATGGTATTGCTGGTAATGCTAATTCTACAGTGATAGCTAATACGACGATTAATATGCAATCAAATCAAGCGCCAATCAATACTGTTCCTGCAAATCAAAATGTTTACGAAAATAACCAAAATCAATCTGTAGGTTTAGCGTTTACAGGGGCAAATGCAATTAGTATTGCAGATAGTGATGCTGGTAATGGTTTGGAAACAATAACTATAACCGCAGCTCACGGTATTTTAACTTTTAGTGGAATTGCTAATTTAACTAATGTTGTCAACAATGCAACTACTATTACAGCAACTGGTACAGTAGCTAATTTAAATGCAGCTCTTAATGGCTTAATATACTTACCAAATCTCAACTATTTTGGTAACGATGTTATACAATTAACCACTAATGATAATGGTAATAGTGGTGCAGGTTTCCCACTTAGCACAATTAGCAATATAGGTATAACTGTTGGGCAAGTGGATCAGGCACCAAGTGTTACAGCACCTGCCACAATATTATTTCCAGCCATTGTGGCAGCAACTGAAAGCACTCAAATTGTGTTGGCTGGTAACAACAAAGTATTTATAACAGATGTGGATTCTGCTGGTAAACAAGAGCAAGTAACATTAACTGCTACCAATGGAACGATATCTATAGGTAATACAGCAGTTGTAAACATTACAGCTGGTGCTAACAATACGAGCACAGTAACTTTTGTTGGTAGTGTTCAACAACTTAATAGTGCTTTAGGGTATTTAACATATTCTACTAGTGGTAGTGGTGGTGTTATTACAGTGGCGGTTAGCGATCTTGGAAATACAGGGTTCTTTGGTCCTAAAACCACAACACAAAATATTAATGTGATGGCGCAAAGACCAGTGTTCCATGGGTTGGATTCAGTATCTTCTAATACTTATGTACAAGGTGGAAATCCTGTTGTTATTGATAATCATTTAAGAATTTCCGATTTTAATCTAGATGCTAGTAATAATTATAATGGATCAGTTCTTACGATTTCTAGAGTTGGTGGTGCGGTCGCTGGCGATGTGTTTGGTCTTAGTCTTACAACTTTACCAAATAGTTTTCTGTGGAATAATAATCAATTATATAATGTTCAAACTACTGGTGGAATTATTACTTACTGTGAAATAATGCCAAATAGTCCTCAAAGTTCCATAGTATTTAGAAACACTAATGGTGTTGCTACATTTACTTGTGGTGGGCCAACTTGGGGTGGTGCTATAAGCACTAGTAATTTAAACACTATTCTACAAAATATCACATATACCAATGCTAGCGTAACAACACCATCTAGTATTCAATTGCAATATGTATTTAATGATCAATCTGGTGCGTCAGGGATCACAACTGGTTATATCACGTTAAATATGCTGCATAACAATAATGCACCAAACATTTCAGCTCCAACAGCTACTATATCATTTGGTGAAAATTCTAATTTTGTATTTAGCGGTAATAATATAATATCTGTTTCGGATACGGATACTGGTGGGCAAGAAATAATGACTATAACCGCCACCAATGGTACAGTTGATTTGTCTTATACAAAAGATATAGTAATTACGGCCGGTGCTAATGGCAGCAATACAGTAACTTTTGTGGGAACCACTCCGCAACTTAATGCAGCTTTGGCAAATTTAATTTATGTTCCTAATTTAAATTATACTGGTGCGGCGAGCATTGTAGTTGCGATTAATGATCAAGGTAATAGCGGGATTGGCGGTCCTATAACTACAACATCTACTATTAATATGATTGTTAATTCTATTAGTGGTTCTGCAACTCCTCAAGCAATTTTTAATAACGTTAACAATACCTCGGCAAATGCTTATGTGGCGTGTAGTGCGACGCCAATTGTTGTTAATAATAATGTAACTATATATGATCTTTCTCATGATTTTTTAAATAGTAGTTTAGGCAATTATGCTAATGCACAATTGACTGTTGCTAGAGTTGGCGGTGCTTATTATCAAGATATATTTAGTTTTGCTACCATGCAGCATGTGACCGTTAGTGGTGGCACATTAATATCTGGTGGCAATGTTATTGCCAATGTATCTAACATGTACGGTCAATTAAAAATACAGTTTATTAATAACGGGACAATACCAACTACTGCGTTAGTTAATGAAGTAATGCAGGCTATACAATATAAGAATTCTAATACCATGCCGCCTAGTAGTGTTAATTTGGTATATACATTTGATGACGGTAGTGTGTCTGGGGTGTCTAGCATAGCAACCGCAACTACTACCGTGAACATTGTTGCAAGTAATTTGGCACCAGTAATTACTGTGCCAGCAGCCCAAACAATTACGGAAAACACATTGCATCAACAATCTGGAATTATAAACTTTAATGGTAATGTAAGTATATCTGATGTGTACAATATTTCTAATTCTCTTGAAACTATAACATTAACTGCTAATAACGGATTATTGTCTATTGATAATAGTCCATTGTTTAATTTAACTAATGTTACTAATAACGCCAGCAAAATAACAGCAACAGGCACTGTGTCCCATTTAAATGCAGCATTACATGGGCTTATATATATGAGTAATGCTGGATACGTTGGCAACGACAGTATTCAGTTAATTGTAAATAATAACAACCCCGACAATCAATTTATTGGCAATTTAAGTGCAGCTGGCAATATTAATATAAATATATCTCAAGTGTTAAATAATGCTCCACAAAATATAGTTCCAGCGACCACGCAAAATGTTCTTGTAAACGGTACACTTACTTTTGATGGTAATTTAAGCATAACCGATGCTGACAACAATAATATTCCAGAAACAATAACCTTAACAGTTGCTAATGGAATGTTAACATTTGGTAACAATACTACTAATTTAATTAGTTTTACTAATAATTCATCTAGCATTACAGCGACTGGTACTGTTGCTAATTTAAATGCTGCGTTAAAGGGACTAATATATACGCCAGATGCTAGTTATCTTGGTGGTGATATTATTACATTAGTTACTACCGATAACAATAATGTAAGTGTTAATGGTTCATTAAGTTCTACTGGTAGCATAAATGTTCTTGTTAGCCCTCCAATAGATACTCCAATAATATCTGCACCAGCCACAATAAGTTATAGTAACAAAACGGGACAATATACATTTGGAGGTGCTAACGCTATACAGATATCAGATGTAGATGGCGATAATGACACAATGTCGGTTATTTTATCTGCCGTTAATGGTAAAGTAATTTTGTCTGATACATCTATTATAACAATTACAGCTGGTGCTAACAATAGTAGTACTGTAACTTTTACTGGTACTGTTAATCAAGTTAATACAGCATTAAACAACTTAACTTATACCATTGGAAATAACAATTTAGACAGTTTAACAATAGTCAGCAAAAATTCTACAGACGGCAGCCCTGCCATTACTAAAGTAATAGAAATCAACAATAAAAGTATAATTAATAATTTAAATGCAGTATCTAGCAATACTTATATAGAAGGCGGATCTGCAGTTATTATTGATAACGATGTTAATGTTTTTGATAAAACACTTAATGCCCTTAACGATTATACTGGCGCTAGATTAACTATTTCAAGAGTTGGCGGTGCTAACCCTAACGATGTGTTTAGTATAGATATAACACATTTTCCAGCCAATTATGTATGGAGTAATAATCAACTACATAGCCCTCAGTATACTAATGGAGTTTTAACTTATTGCAATATATTATTTAACGTCCCTAACAGTAGCATTGAATTTTTCAACAATAATGGGACAGTAACTCTTTGGGCGCGTGGTACTACTTGGGGCGGCGCAGTGTCTGCCATTAACTTTAATCTTCTAACTCAATGCGTTAAATATAGTAATTCTGTTGGAGATCTGCCATCTAGTGTTCAATTGCAGTATACATTTAATGCTGGTTCTGGCGGGGGGGACACAATAGGTTATATTACGTTAAATACTACACCAGTTAATACAGCACCTACCATTACAACACCACCTAACACTATAACTTTTAACGAAAATACTAATTTTATATTTTCTGGAACTAATGCTATAGCAGTTGCAGATGTGGATGCATTTAGCGGACAAGTGTTGGTAACGTTATCTGCAGCTCATGGTATAGTGGTTTTAGGTTCAACAGTGGCAGGTCTGGTTGTAACAGCTGGTGCTAATTATAGTAATACAATAACTATTTCTGGTACTGTTTCTCAAATTAACACAGCATTAACGAATTTGCTTTATGTTCCAAATGTTAATTACACAGGAAGCGACAGTATAACTGTTGCAATTAATGATCAAGGCAATAGTGGTAGTGGTGGTGCTTTAACAGCTAGTAGCACTGTAAATATTAATGTTAACCCTTATAGCAGTGGGGTGCATACACCACCAGTAATTGATAATTTAGCTGCTACATCTGTAAATACGTATGTAGCAGGAAGTACAACCCCAGTTATTATTAGCAACAACATAACAGTGTCTGATGCATTTAATGATTCGGTTAATAATAATTTAGGTAATTACAGTAATTCGCAAATAATTGTTACAAGAACTGGTGGTGCTAACGTACAAGATGTATTTAGTTTTGGAACAATGCAAGATGTAACGGTAAGTGGCAATACTTTAATATCTGGTGGTAGTATAATTGCAAACTTTAGTAATCTATATGGACAATTACAAATTCAATTTATAAATACCGGTGTTATACCAAATAGAATATTAGTTAACGAAGTGTTGCAGTCTATCCAATATGCCAATTCTAGTTTTACGCCACCTAATAATGTTAATTTAACTTATACGTTTAACGACGCAAGTGCCGCAAACAGTTTTGGGGTAACATCAGTTAGTACAACAGTAAATATTACTGCAAATAACACTGCCCCAGTAATTACAGCTCCTAGTGCCCAATCAATTGTAGAAAACACACTTAATCAAACAGTTGGTACTGTACAATTTAATGGTAATATAACCGTTGCAGACAGTTATAATACGACTAATGCACCAGAAACTATAACGTTAATTGCTAATCATGGCTCGTTAACATTTAATAATAGTGCTGTTGCTAATTTAATTAATGTGATTAACAATTCTGGCAAGATAACTGCCACTGGTACAGTTGCTAATTTAAATGCCGCATTAAATGGTTTGACATACACAAGCAATGCTGGGTTTGTTGGTAACGATACCATTAAGTTAATTGTTAATGATAACAATCCTGGTGGTCAATTTAGTGGTAATTTAAGTACAGCTAGCAATATTAATATAGCTGTTTCACAAATTATTAATCAAGCACCTGCAAACATTGTGCCAGCTACCAGTCAAACCGCTATTTTTAACACTAATTTTATATTCGATAGTAATCATTCTAATCTGGTGCAAATAGCAGATTCGGATGCCAATACTACAGAAACAATTACTTTAGCGGTAAGCAATGGAACGCTAGCTTTTAATAGTAGTGCCTTAACTAATATAACAAATATTACTAATAACAAATCGACTATAACAGCAACCGGTACTGTTGCTAATTTAAATGCTGCCTTAAATGGATTAGTGTACACACCAAATGTTAATTATCTTGGCCAAGATACTATGCAGCTAATTACCAATGATAATAATAATGCGAGCGTTAATGGCGCATTAACAACTACCAGCACAGTAAATTTAGCTGTGGGTGTAGCAGTTAATACTTCAATAATTATGTCACCTACTGCCGTTAATTATAATGCAGCAATGAATAACTATATATTTGGTGGCAGCCAAGCAATTCAAGTATCAGATATTAATAACGACAATAATTCAGAAATAGTTACATTAACAGTAAATAGTGGAACAATTACTTTAAATCCATCCGTAACCGTATCAGCTGCTGCCGCTTTAGCTGGTACTGGTATAGCAATTACAGCAGGAGCTACCAACAGTAGTACAGTAACTTTTTATGGAACTATTGCGCAAGTTAATGCTGCATTAAATGAATTAACCTACAAACCAGCTGGTTCTTCTTATACAGATCAAATTACTATTGCAACTCGCGGTGTAACAGCTGGCAATACTGCATTTACAAGCCCAACAACTACTAACATTGTTAATGTTGTGGCGATCAAACCAGTTATTCACGGATTAGATGCTATATCGGCTAATACTTATACAGAAAGCGGAACCAAGATTATTATTGACAATAACGTATTAATAACGGATCCAGCACTAGATGCTGCAAATGACTATTCAAACTCAATATTTACTGTATCTAGAGTAGGTGGTGCTAATTCACAAGATGTATTTAGTTTATCATTTGCTGGCGGTACCTTTTCGTCTGTTAATGGAGTTGCAACTCTTACTGGGGTGACAGATAAGGCAACATTGAATCGTATTATCCAAGGATTGCAATATAGCAATGCTAGTGTAGATCCACCAGCTAGTGTAGCACTACAGTATACATTTCAGGAAGGTTATACCGATCCTTCTGCTGTAACAACTGGTTATATTACAGTAAATACTAAACAAATTAATACAGCACCTACCATAGTGTCGCCAGCTACAGTATCGTTTAATACCAATACTAATTTCATATTCTCTGGTAGCAATGCCATAACAGTTGCTGATGCTGATGCTGAATCTGGTAAAATATTAGTAACATTAACTACCACAATAGGTACTATTAATATAGACAGCATTACATCTGGTGTTATTATTACATCTGGTTCTAATGGTAGTCGCTCGATAACTATGTCTGGTACTGTGTCTCAATTGAATGCTGCATTAACTAAATTAATGTATGTTCCAAGTATGAATTACTCGGGAACAGATAGTATTACTGTGGCTGTTAATGATCAAGGTAACACTGGTGGTAGTGCTTTAAGTGCGCTGCCTAGTGTTATAAACATTCAGGTTAATAATTATATACCTGGAGATACTCCATTAATTACAGCCCCTAGCAGCGTAACTTATAATACAGCAAGTACTGGTTATTTGTTTGGTAATGATTTTCAAATTACCAATACATACGGTGATAATCTTGTTGATTCAATTAGTTTATCAGTAAAATATGGTACAATTAATTTAACAACTACGGCGGGTATATCGATTATATCAGGAGCTAACAATAGTAGTGCAATAACATTTAGCGGTACTGTGTCACAAGTTAATGCAGTATTAAATAGTTTGCTTTATAAAAATGCCACTAATCTAACAGACACTCTTACCATAACAAGCAATAATTTAACCGACCATAGTAACTCTACAACAACTAGTGTAAATATTTTAATTAGTCAGGCTAGTATTTCGAACTTAGATGCAGTATCAGCCAATGCTTATAGAATTAATGGTTCACCAACTTTTCTTGATGCTAACGTTACAGTAGCTGATGTTACTCGGGATGCTAACAGTAATTATATAGGTTCATCTTTAACTATTTCGAGAGTTGGTGGCGCTAATGCTCAAGATGTGTTTACTATAGATCCTTCAATGTTTCCATACAATATGTTATGGAGTAACAATCAAATATACCAAGCTCAATATACTAATGGAGTGTTAAGTTATGGGCAGATATTATTTAACAGCACTTCAAGCAGTCTGGTATGGACTTATAGTAATGGAACGTTAACTCTTTCTGCAACCGGTGTCACTTGGGGCAGCCCATTGTCTGCTAGTCAGTTTAATTTTATTTTGCAAAATATTCAATATAATAATACTAGTTCCACACCACCATCTAGCGTTAAATTACAATATGTATTTAATGATGGGCTTGGCGGTACAGCAACTGGTTATATTACCGAAAATATTACAGATGGCAACACTTACAATAAAGCAGCAGTAATTGTAGCTCCTACAGATCTATCTTTAAACGAAAATAATAGCTTTATGTTTAGTGGATTGTACAAATTATCTGTGTCAGACTCGGACGCTGTAAGTGGTGCACAAGAAGCTGTAACATTAACAGCAACTAATGGAACAATAAATTTAGATGCTGTAACTACAGGCATACATATTACGTCTGGTGCTAACTCGACTGGCACAATAAGCTTTACTGGTACGATTGCCCAAATAAATGCAGCACTTAGCACTTTAATTTATACGCCAACAACTAATTATGTTGGAGCAGGTAGTGTTTTGGTTATGATTAATGATCAAGGTAATACAGGTGGCGGTGGTGCTCAAACTAATGGTCAAATTATAAACATTAAAATTAACGATCCAAGTACGTTGCATCCAACTATTAACAATTTGGATACAACATCGGCAAACACTTATGTGGCAACAAGTACAACTCCAATTATTATTGATAATAATATAGCTATAACCGACACCATAAAAGATGCATTCAACAATGGATTGGGCAATTATAGTAATACCCAATTAACAGTTGCAAGAACAGGTGGAGCTTATTATCAAGATGTGTTTAGTTTTGCCGCAATGCCAGATGTTACGGTAAGCGGTAACACTTTAGTATCTGGTGGTAATATAATTGCAAACTTTAGCAACGTGTATGGACAACTACAAATTCAATTTATAAGTGCTGGAACTATACCAAATAGAGCATTAGTTAACGAAGTTATGCAATCGATACAATATCAAAATGCTAATACAACCCCACCATCTAGCGTTAATTTAACTTATGTGTTTGATGATGGTACCAATAATACTAATGGTCGCAATATAGCGACTTCTAGTACCACAATTAATATTACTACAAACAATACAGCTCCAGTAATTACAGCACCTAGTACGCAAGCAATTATAGAAAACACAGTGCATCAAACAGCTGGTACGGTACAGTTTAACGGCAATATAAGTGTTGCAGACAGTTACAATACAACAAATGCATCAGAAACTATAACATTAATTGCTAACAATGGTTCGTTAACATTTAATAATAGTGCTATTGCTAATTTAACTAATGTTATTAATAGTGCAGGAAAAATAACTGCAACTGGCACTATTGCCAATTTGAACGCTGCATTAAATGGTTTAACTTATACTGGCAACGCTGGATTTGTTGGTAACGACACGATTAAACTAATTGTTAATGATAACAATCCAGGTGGCCAATTTAGTGGTAATTTAAGTGCGTCTAGCAATATTAACATAGCTATATCACAAGTTATTAATCAAGCACCAGTAAATATTGTACCTATTAGTCAAACTGCGACTTATAATACTAATTTAATATTTAATACTACGAATTCTAATCTTGTGCAAATATCAGATACGGATGCTAACACTACAGAAACAATTACTTTAGTGGCCAATAACGGGACATTAGCCTTTAACAGCGGTGCATTAACAGGCTTAACTAATGTTGTTAATAATAAAGCAACTATTACAGCAACTGGTACTATAGCTCAATTAAATGCTGCTTTAAATGGATTAGTCTACACGCCAAATGTTAATTATATCGGTCAAGATGCTGTTCAATTAATTACCAATGATAATAATAATGCGAGCTTTAACGGTGCATTAATTGTTACAAGTACAATAAATGTAGCTGTTGGTTTGCCGGTTAATACTCCATTAATTAATGCGCCAACTGCTGTTAATTATAATGGCATAGTTAATAGCTATATTTTTGGTGGTAGCAATGCAATTCAAGTATCAGATATTAATAACGATAATAATTCTGAAATGGTTACCTTAACCGTAACTAATGGAACTATTACCTTAAATCCATCAGTTACGGTATCAGCAGCAGCCGCTCTCGCAGGTACTGGTATTGCAATTACGGCAGGAGCTACTAACACTAGCACCGTAACTTTTTATGGTACTATTTCGCAAGTAAATGCGGCATTAAATGATTTAGTATATAAACAAGGCAGTTTTGCAATAGATCAACTTGTGATCACAACTCGTGACGTAACAGCTGGTAACACTACAGTTACGAGTCCTATAACAACTAATATTGTAAATATTGTTGCAACTAATCCAACTATGCATGGGTTAGATGCTGTTTCTGCTATTACCAACACTCAAGGTTCATGGAGCTTTGTTGACACTAATGTAATGATCAACGATCCAATTATTGATACTACTAATAACTATACTGGTGCAACACTTACTATATCGAGAGTTGGTGGTGCTAATGCACAAGATGTATTTAGTTTATCATTGCCAACTGCACTTACCCAAGATAGTGGTTGGTGGCATAATAATGCGTCAGTTAATGGAATGGTTACTGCTGGTGATGTGCGGGTTTTGGTTAGTGGTAGTAATTATGGTAAAATCACTTTTTCGTCGGTTAATGGAGTGGCAACTATTACTGGAGGTACGCAAAACGTTGGTATAAATAGCGATAAGTTTAATCGTATTATACAAGGATTAATGTACTATAATTCCAGTTCAGATGCTGTGTCAAATGTTGTATTGCAATATACATTTAGCGATGGTTATGGTGGAGGAGTTTCTACCACAACTGGTTATATTACATTAAATGTTGCTCATACTAATCAAGCTCCAACAATTACAGTTCCAGCTGCTACTGTATTATTAAATGGAAATAACAATTTTGTATTTGGTGGTGCTAATCAAATAGTAATGGCTGATGTCGACAATACTGGTAGATCAGAATCAGTTACTTTAACTGCAACCAACGGTATTATTAATTTAGGAACTACAACAGGGATCACAATTACAGCAGGTGCTAACGGCAGTAATACATTAACTATTACAGGGACTATTGCTCAATTAAATACTGCAATAACGAATTTAATTTATATACCAAAATTTAACTATATAGGAGCTGCTAGTTTAACTGTTGCGATTAATGATTTAGATACTACTAGTGTTAATGGTTCTTTAAGTGCTTCTCAGACTATAAATATGAATGTTAATGGTTGTATACCAGGGGATATCCCAACCATTACAGCCCCTATTAGCGTAGCATCAGTCGTAAATAATAATTATATATTTACAGGAATGAGTGCTGTGCAAATTACTAATCTGAATGGTGATAATGGTTCTGACTCCGTTACCTTGTCGGTGCAAAGTGGTAAAATTACTTTAGGCACAACATCTAACATATCGATTATATCAGGAGCAAACAATAGTAGCACGGTAACGTTTAGCGGTACTGTGGATAATATTAATGCTGCATTAAATAATTTAACTTATATAACAACTACTAATAAAGCAGATGTCCTTAATATCGTAAGCCATAATTTAACAGATGGCAGCGCAATGAGTAAGTTTATCAGTATTAACAATGGTGTAGCAGGTATTAGTGGTTTAGACAAAGTATCAGCTAATATCTATCAATCTGGTGGCACGCCAGCTCTTTTAGATAATAATTTTATAATTACCGACACCCCAAATGATACTAGCAACAACTATAGAGGTGCATCATTAACTATTTCGCGAGTTGGCGGTGCTAATTTTCAGGATATATTTAGCATAGATATAACACAGTTTGGATCTGGGGTAATATGGAATGGTGGCCAATGGCACGAACCTCAATATACTAACGGAGTATTGACGTTTGGTCGTATATTATTTAATGGTGTGCAAAGTAGTCTTGAGTTTACTTACAGTAATGGGACAGTCACTATAGTTTGCAATGGTAATATTTGGGGTAATCCAGTAACAAGTAGTCAATTTAATCTTGTAATGCAAAGCATTAGGTATAGTAATTCTAGTTTATCGCCACCATCTAGTGTTCAATTGCAATATGTATTTAATGATGGCCATGGTAGTACGGTAACTAATTATATTACAGAAAATATTATTGCAAGTTATAATCAAGCACCAATCATTACGGCTCCTACTAGTGTTGTTTTACACACTAATAATAACTTTATATTTTATGGAGCTAATCAATTATCTATTTTGGATGCAGATGCAGGTAGTAGTGGGGTAGAAGCCGTAACTTTAACTGCAGCGCATGGTACTATCAATCTTGGCACTACAACAGGGATAACTATTACAGCAGGTGCCAACTCTACTAGCACAGTAAGCTTTACCGGTACTATTGCGCAAATTAACACAGTATTAAATACTTTAACTTATGCTCCTACTAACAATTATGTTGGTACAGATACTATTACTATGGCGATTAACGATCAAAGTAATGCTGGTACTGGTGGTGCTAGAAGTTCTAGCCAAACAATTAGTATTACTGTTACTCCAACAGTTATTACACCATATGTTGCTATTAACAATTTAGATGCAACATCTATAAATACTTATATAGCAGGAAGTGCTACCCCTATTGTTATTGATAACAATGCAACTATATCTAATGCAGCAAAAGATTCGCTTAACAACAATCTTGGTGATTACAGCAATACTCAATTAACTGTTGTAAGAACTGGTGGTGCGTATTACCAAGACATATTTAGTTTGGCTGCTATGCCAGATGTTATGGTCAGTGGCAATACTTTAATAGCTGGTGGTAATGTTATTGCAACACTTACTAATGTCTATGGACAATTGCAAATTCAATTTGTAAATACTGGAACCATACCAAATAGAGCATTAGTTAACGAAGTGATTCAATCTATCCAATATCAAAATTCTAATGCAACGCCGCCTGCAAGTGTTAATCTATCTTATGTGTTTAATGATAGTAATAACAATGTTAGTGGTGGTAATGCTGTAACTGCTAATACAACCATAAACATTACTGCAAACAATGCAGCACCAGTTATTACAGCTCCAAGCACTCAAACAATTATAGAAAACACAATAAATCAAACAATAGGTACTGCCCAATTTAATGGCAGTATAGTTGTTGCAGATAGTTATAACACAACTAGTGCACCAGAAACTATTATATTAATTGCTAATAATGGTTCGTTAGCGTTTAACAATAGTGCTGTTGCCAATTTAACTAATGTTGTTAACAATGCCGGCAAAATAACTGCAACTGGCACGGTTGCTAATTTAAATGCTGCATTAAATGGTTTAACTTATACTAGCAATGCTGGATTTGTGGGTAACGATACTATCAAATTGATTGTTAATGATAACAATCCTGCTGGTCAATTTAGCGGTAATTTAAGTGCTTCTAGTAATATTAATGTAGCTGTTTCGCAAATTATTAATCAAGCACCTACAAATATTGTGCCAGCTGCAAGCCAAGCTGCGACTTATAATACTAATTTAATATTTAATACTGCCAACTCTAATCTTGTTCAAATATCAGATGCAGATGCTAATACTGTCGAAACTGTTACATTAACAGCCGCCAATGGAACATTGGCCTTTAATAGTGGAGCTTTAGTCGGTTTAACTAATCTTGTTAATAATAAAGCAACTATTACAGCAACAGGTACTGTGGCTCAATTAAATGCAGCTTTAAATGGATTAGTATATACGCCAAAAGTTAATTATCTTGGACAAGATACTATTCAATTAATTACCAACGACAATAACAATGCAAGCTTTAATGGTGCATTAACTGCTACAAACATAGTAAATATTGCGGTTGGGTTATCAGAAAATACACCACTAATTACATTGCCAACAGCCGTACAGTGTATTATTACAAATAATGCTTCAACCAACGGTACATATATATTTACTGGTGCAAATGCTATTACGGTATCGGATCTAAATCACGATAATAATTTAGAAATAGTTACACTAACTGTCAATAATGGAACGATAACTTTAGGAACTACTAGCAATATAACTATTACATCTGGCAGCAATGGTACTGGCACTGTAACTTTCTATGGTACAATTAATAATATTAATACTGCATTAAATAATTTAACCTATAAGAACGCTCTTGGTTTTTCTGATCAATTGACTGTTGTAACTAATGATGTTGCAACTGGTAATACGGCAAATACTAGTACCCAAACGATCAGAATGGTAAATATAGCAACTTCGTCAGTTATTAGCGGTTTAAGTGCTACATCACCAAATACTTATACAGAGGGTGGCGCAGCAGTTGTTGTGAGTAATACTATAACCGTAGCTGATTTACACGCTACACCTCTTAATAGTGCAGCAGGTGATTTTTCTGGTGCTTCGTTAACTATTCTGCGTTCAACAGGCGTTCAAGCACAAGATGTATTTAGTTTTGGTACTATGGCTGGTATCACAGTAAATGCTACTACCTTAACCAATACATCAAACGGTCAAGTTATTGCAAATTTAACTAATGCTAATGGGCAATTATATATTAGTTTTGTAAATAACGGCACTATCCCGACTACGGCTATTGTGAATCAAATATTACAAGGCATAAAGTATAGTAATTCTAGTGCAGATCCAGCATCTAGTGTTAATTTACAATATATGTTTAATGTTAGACCTGGTTATGGAGCTGCTGATATCACTAATGTTTATACAATAGTAAACGTTGCACAAGTAAATACTGCACCAACTATTACAGCACCGAGCACAGCTATTTCTACTAGTAAAAACGCAAATATAGTATTTACTGGTTCCAATGCCATAACAGTCGCCGACGTTGATGCCGATGGCAAAACAGAATTAGTTACTTTAACAGCAACTAATGGAACAATCGATTTAGGATCTGCAGCAGGAATTACAATTACTGCAGGTGCTAATGGTAGTAATACAGTAACTATTCTTGGGACTATTGCAAAACTAAATGCTGCATTAACTAATTTAATTTATGTGCCAAATTATAATTATTTAGGAACGGCGACTGTTACTGTTGCAGTTAATGATCAAGGTAATAGTGGTAGTGGTGGCGCGTTAAATGCTACCACTCAAACTATAAATATGAATGTTCTAGGAACTGTGCTTGGCGATATTCCTGTAATTACGGCTCCTACAACTGTTGTTTATAATACAGCATTTAATAGCAACTATGTATTTACTGATGTTAATACTATTCAAATTACTAATAATCAAGGAGATAATGTTGTTGATACAGTTAGTTTAACTGTGCAAAATGGTACAATTAGTTTAGGTACAATATCGGGTATAACTATTGTATCTGGTGCTAACAATAGTGGTACGGTAACTATTAGCGGTACTGTAGCTCAAATTAATACAGCATTAAATAATTTAACTTATACCACTGTTAATGGAAATGCAGATATTTTAACTGTGGTTAGCCATAATTTAACCGATGGTAGCGCAACTGATACACTTGTAAACATTAGCACCAATACTAATACAGCTCGTATTAATGGGTTAGATACAATATCGGCTAATATTTATCGTTCCGGTGGTTCTGCAACTACAATTGATAATAATTTTACAATCGCAGACGTTACTAACGATGGTACCAATAACTATACTGGATCTACATTAACTATTTCGAGGGTTGGCGGTGCGAATGCTAGTGATATAATTAGTATAAATATTGCTGGAATACCTCCTAATACTACATATCAAAACGGCGGTTGGTATCAATCTACTCTTACTAATGGTGTTGTTACATATGGTAGAATGTTATTAAATCCAAGTGGTCTTCAAGAGGGTTCATTATACTTTACATTAAGTGGCGGTACTGCTACGTTGAGTTTAGTTGCAGATTGGGGTAGTTCATTGCCACCAGCTAATATAGTAAATGCTATTCTTCAAAATTTACAATATAGCAATTCTAGTTCTACGCCTCCTACTAGCGTTAAATTACAATATGTATTTAATGATGGGCATGGCAATATTACAACTAGTTATATTACAGAAAATATTATTGCAACTTATAATCAAGCACCATTAATTACGGCACCTACTTCTATAGCATTTAACAAAAATGGCAATTTTATATTTTATGGCAACAACCTATTATCTATATCAGATCTTGATGCTGGTACTAGTGGGCAAGAATTAGTAACATTAACTTCAACTAACGGCATAATTAATTTAGGAACTACAACAGGCATAACTATTACAGCTGGTGCTAATGCTACAAGCACTGTAAGCTTTACTGGAACTATTGCACAAATTAACACAGCATTAAGTAATTTAAGTTATACGCCAACTAGTAATTATGTGGGAACTGCTAGCATTGTGCTTACAACTAATGATCAAGGTAATACAGGTACTGGTGGTGCTCAAAATACTAGCAAAACTATAAATATTAGCGTTAACAATCCAGCAATTGTTATTACCAATACTACTATTAGTAATGTAGATGCAACATCTGCTAATACTTATATAAATGGTAGTGAAGCTGTTATAGTTAACAATCATATAACTATAACCAACAGCACCTTAGATCTTTTAAGTTATGGTTTTGGTGATTATAGCAATACTCAATTAACAATTGGGCGTGTGGGTGGAGCTAATACTCAAGATGTATTTAGTTTTGGCACAATGCAAGATGTAACTGTTGTTGGTAATAATACATTAGTTTCTGGTGGCAATGTAATTGCAAACTTTACAAATAGTGCTGGTTACTTGCAAATTGAGTTTATAAATAGCGGTACTATTCCAGTTAGATCGTTGGTTGACGAAGTAATACAAGCAATAAAATATCAAAATTCTAGTGGAACGCCACCTTCTAGTGTTACTTTGTCTTATATGTTTAACGATTGTAGTGGTAATACTGGAGTAACAGCCAATACTATTGTTAATATCGATCCACATGTTAATATCGATCTACCAACCCTAACAAGTTTTGCAGCGCCTATTGGCACAGTTAATGAAGATACTCAAATAGCATTAACTTTTGCTAATCTAGCAGCGCAAGGAAATGAAGCAGACGTAAATGGTACGGTAACAGCATTTATAGTAAAATCTGTTACCAGTGGTACATTAAAGATCGGAGCAGATGCAGGTAGTGCTACAGCTTTTAATGCAGCAACTAATGCTACAATAGATGCAACCCATTATGCATATTGGACACCAGCCGCAAATGCTAATGGTATCTTAAACGCTTTTACCGTAGTTGCTAGAGATGATTCAGGCGCAACATCTACAACCAGCGCAGTTCAAGCGCAGGTTATAGTTAATTCAGTAAATGATTTACCAACATTTACTAATTTTTCTGGAGTGATTGGCTCCACTCAAGTGAGTACGCCAATTAGATTGGGACTTTCTGATTTGCAAGTAAAAAGCAATGCGGCAGATGTAGATGGTACTGTTGTATCATATGTAGTACAACAAGTTTCTACTGGTACTTTAACAATTGGTACTGATTATGCCAGTGCTACGAGTTTTCAAACTGGCGTAAATGATACCATAGACAGTACTCATTATGCATTTTGGACTCCTACTACAACTACTGGTGCTATAAATGCGTTTACAGTCGTTGCTAAAGATAACAGTGGGGGGCTGTCGGCTTCAGGAGCAGTGCAAGCTACAGTTAATGTTGGTGATTTTCAAAGTAATTTAGTATCAGCTGTTTCATTAATAACCTCTGGATCAGATAGTGGAGATCTTAATAACGATGGCTATATAGATCTTCTAAGTTCTAATAATTATTGGTATAAAAATAATGGGGATATGACTTTTACCGCTAAGCAATATAAGACTAGTGCTATCGATGGTTGGTCGATAGCTACAGCTGCAGACCTAAATAATGATCAAAATCTAGATATTATCTACACAAAAACAGATGGAACTGGTGCAAATGGTATATTTGGGATCTTAAAAAATACTGGAGGAGGTAATTTTACAAGTATATTGTCGTATACTTTTCCCAATGGTGCGCATGTTTCAGCGTCTGATTTTAGGGTGGTTGATATGAATAATGATGGGAAATTAGATGTACTTGTTGCCACCTATGATACCAATTCGGTCGCCAACCCAGCTGTATGGCAATTTACTCAACAAAGTGACGGTACTTTTATTACACCAACGGTAACAGCTGCTATAAATAGTTATTTTATGGACGTTGGAGATATTAACCATGATGGTAGGTTAGATATAGTTACTCAAGATACGGTTAGTTGGAGCCTTGCCAAACAAAATACTAATGGAACATTTACTACAAATACCATAGACACTAATTTTGGATATGAAGGAGGAATTTACTTACAAGATTTAAATGGAGATGGAAATTTAGATGTAATTGTAAATGGAACAGCTATAAGAGCCTATATAGGCAGAGGGGATGGGACTTTTAATTCCAGTTTTATTGTTGATACTAATTATTCCTCTCTTCCAAATGGAAGAGTAGGAATGGATGATCTTGATTATGATAACGATATTGATATTGTAACTGCTTATTCCAATGGTACAGTTGTAGTATACGAAAATTTAACTGGTAGTACTGCTGATAGTAGTTTAAGTGCCAGCTCTTTTAAAACACACATTGTAGCTACCGGTTTACCTGCAAATTCAGTTACAGGAGAACCACTAATTGCTGATATTAATAATGATGGTCAAAAAGAAATTATAATACCAACTGTCTCTTCTGGAGTATATATATTTAGTTTGCCATATGATATGACTATACCACGCATTAATACTCAAGTGGTAGGAACCTCTTCTCAAGATGTTATAGATGCAGGTAGTGCTTCATCTGGAAGTTATAATTTAGTTACTGGCGGAGCTGGGGCTGATTTGTTTAGAATTAAATCAAATTATGGCTTTACGGTTATAAAAGATTTTAATGTAGCTGAGGATAAGCTTGATATTTCTGCGTTTAACTTATCTAATATTACAGATAACACCAAAATAAATATTGCTAATGTTAATGAAGATACATATGTCTATCTTAGAGATACTAGCACCCATATAAATAGTACTATAGTACTACAAAAAGTAAATTTTACTTTAGTAAAATCTGGTAATTTTTTACTTGTCGATCAAGCGCCTAGTATTACTGGGCTAGATACTACTTCAGCTAATAAATACTATAAAGGTCAACCAGCAGTTGCCATAGATCTTTCTGTTTCTGTGTCTGATAGCAATGTAAATTCATTTAATAGTGGAGCAGGAAATTATAGTGATACTAAATTAACCATATCTAGATCGGGTGGTAATAATAGTGATGATGTATTTAGTTTTGGAACCATGGCAGATGTTACTGTTAGTGGCAATAGCTTAATGTCTGTCGGCTATGTGATTGCAAATTATACTAATACATCTGGTTTATTACAGATTTCATTTGTAGCTAATGGTTTAATTCCAACTGGAAGTTTAGTTAACGAAGTAATTTCAGCTATAAAATACCAAAATATTAACGCTAATCCACCAACAAGTGTTACATTAGCATATACATTTAACGATGGCAGTGGTGCCGCTAATGCTAGTGTTACTAATAATATTGTGGTTAATATTGATCCACCACAAATTACTGTGCCAACTTCGATAACAACCTTTACTGAAAATACACCTCCAATTGTTCTTGCGGCTGGTATTTTAATAACTGATATAAATGGTCTGGATTCTTTAAATAATGAACTGGGAGATTATAGCGGAGCATCATTAACTGTTGTGCGTAATAGCTTTGCAAATGTTCACGATATGTTTTATTTTAACAGTATGTTGAATGTTTCTTTAAATAGCCTCAATAATACTTTAGTGGCTAATGGTAATGTAATAGCAACTCTTGAAAACCATGATGGTCAATTAATTATTCATTTTGTAAGTACTAACGGTACTATAGCAACCACTGCATTGGTTAATGAAATAGCAAGAGCTATTATGTACAGCAATAGTAGTACTAGCTCACAAGGTGGCATAACTTTAGATTATACATTTAGTGATGGCGGTGCATTTGGGGTAGATTTAACTGCCAATGCTAATGCTACGATTAATATTACTGCAATTGATGAGCCAGCCCAAATAGCTATGATGCGTCATGACTTCTCAGGTGTAGATTCTCACTCTGGGGTATCTAATGTTGCTGATATTAATCACGATGGTAATTTGGACATTGTACATTATGATGCAACAACCCAAAATTTAGTTTGGTATAGCAACGATGGTTCTGGAGTATTTGATTCCCCAACCAATAGTATAATTGCATCAGGTTTGTATGATGTTACTAAAGTTATAGCTGCTGATTTCACCCATCGTGGCTATGCTGATTTATTTGTAGCAAATGGAACTAATTCGCAATTATTCATTAACGATGGAGCTGGTCATTTTACTATGTTTACTCCGATTGCTGGTAATATAGTAACAGTTGAAGCTGGAGTTATGGAGAATAATATAAGTAACAATATGGATCTTGTCTATGTATCACAAATTGGACAAAACAGTCAGTTAAATATAGCCGAAAGCAATAATGACGGTACTTTTAATATAAATACTAATCCTATTGCGACGTTTACTGGAACATTAACTCCAGGTGCTATGCATATAGTTGATATTAATCAGGATAATAAATTAGATGTATTATTAACTCATGGGCAATCTACTACTTGGTATCAAAATGATGGTGCAGGGGTATTTACACCACATGTAATCCAATCTGCTTACGAAACAGCAGGCGTTGCAGCTGGTGATATGTTACACAATGGTTTGATGGACATAGTAACTATTGATCAAAGTGATCCAATTATTAGAATGTGGACGAATACTGGAGACAATGTTACATTTAATTCAAGTATAATTGCTAACGATCCTGGTTTAACTGGAGCTACTAACCTTACGGTAGCAGATCTTAACAATGATGGTTATCTAGATATTACGGTTATGGGAACAACAGGTACAGAAGCTGGTCACGCTGTGGTATTTTTAAACGATCAACATTATGCTTTTAATAAATATGTAGATCCTAACCAAACCGTAGAATTTAACAATAATGATAATATAACTGCTGCAAAATTATCTACAGATGCACAAACTTCTATTATCAATGGAGAAGATTGGTTAACTAGTTTATTAGTAAATAGCAAAGTAATTGGTACTACTGGTAATGATGTAATAGATGCTGGTGCTGCACCAGTAGGTACTGTTAATCAAATTTCTGGTAATGGTGGTGTAGATCAATTTGTATTTAAGCATGGTTATAATTCGGCAATGATTACTGATTTTGATGATGGTCATAATGTAATAAATTTATCTGCATTTGGCTTAACTGGAATAAACGATCCTAATTTGCATATAACAGTTGCTGGAAATCATACTAATATTGTAATTACTGGAGAAGTTAGTATTGTTTTAGAAAATGATATTAATGCATTAAACAATAATAATTTTATTTTCTAGATGTTTACTTGATAATTACCATAAAAAATTTTAAATATTAATGATATTTTTGCTGTTGGAACCCTCCTTCGCCTTCGAAGGATGGTGGGCGCCTCAGGCGACCGGGTGGATGTTATATGCAATCTTCAAAGACTTTTTCTAAAGACGAGTTATCTAATATACGTTCACCCCATTTTAGTAAATCTTCACAGTTGGCTTGGTCGATTTTTTGTAAATAGACAGCTGGAATGTTTTTAAATTTATATACCAATTGACGTAACAATAAAGTACTTTCGCCTTGTTGTAATCCCTGTTCTAACCCCTGTTGTAATCCTTTTTGTATTCCAATACGTTCAGCAGTTGTAATGTAAGGCATACGTAACTCCTCTTCTATTTTTTGAACCTCTTGATTATATTGTAATTCAAGTGGACCTGGAAGTGCTATAATCCAGTCTAAAAATTTGTATAGCATTATAATGTCATCTTTAATCCATCCTTTGACATATAGATGGCGCGTTAATGCTATTTTGCTTATTAGTCTTTTTTCGAGATCTTGTTTTTCTAAAGCTATCAGTTGGGCAAGTATAACTTGGGCAAAAGGATTAGTTGATGCTTCTAGTTCTTTAGTTTTGGATTTATAATCAGTTATCTTAATAATTGGGAACTGTATTTCTAATCTTGAATCCCAAAGTTCTTCTTTATAATGTACTGATCTCCAACTTTCTTCACGATCAATTAAAATAGCCAAACTAGCAATTGGTTTTTTATATAGATCTCGAATACGATAACGATACAACAGCATTCGTTCTGCAAAACGTGGATCATAATTAGCCTGAATTTCTATATGAATTAATATAAATGTTTTTTGTCCATTTTTAAGGCAGACTTCAATTAGCTTATCTGCCTCTCGATTGCCAACAGGAGCATCTCTGCTGATTTTGTTAAGCTCTTTATCTAGAGTTTTATAACCATTAGTCCAATCGATTTCTACATAATGCTTATGCCAACAATATTCCATGAACTGTTTAAAATAGACATCTAAAATTTCTTTCCATGGTGAATCAAATTCGGATTTTGGTAGAGTCATTTTTTAATTCTTTTGTTTGGTTTTTTATATTGTATTAATCTATACATATAAAACCAATAACAAAATATTGTATTAAAAATAATTAGTATATCTTATTTTTAAATGGGGATTGTTTTTAAAAGGCTTAATTTTTTACGTAAAATTATGATCTTATATGCAATCTTCAAAGACTTTTTCTAAAGACGAGTTATCTAATATACGTTCACCCCATTTTAGTAAATCTTCACAGTTGGCTTGGTCGATTTTTTGTAAATAGACAGCTGGAATGTTTTTGAATTTATATACCAATTGACGTAATAATAAAGTACCTTCGCCTTTTTGTATTCCAATACGTTCAGCAGTTGTAATGTAAGGCATACGTAACTCCTCTTCTATTTTTTGAACCTCTTGATTATATTGTAATTCAAGTGGACCTGGAAGTGCTATAATCCAGTCTA
>Ga0302200_10000159_pt1 | contig 68533 bp, 72 predicted proteins | sample II_Bog_N3_1_FD_194585 | JGI IMG/M metagenome (GOLD analysis project Ga0302200, IMG submission 194585) | Peat permafrost microbial communities from Stordalen Mire near Abisko, Sweden - II_Bog_N3_1 | ecosystem: Environmental > Terrestrial > Soil > Wetlands > Peat | place: Sweden: Abisko...
AATGCAGAAGGTGAGGCTTTAGGGTGGATTGATTTTAAAATGGCGTTGGCTCATTCGGATAATGTTTATTTTTATGAAATGGGTAATCGTTTAGGTATTGATAAGCTGGAAAAATATGGACGGATGTTTGGTTTAGGAGCTAAAACAGGCATTAATTTGCCTTATGAATCAGATGGTCTTGTAGCGAATCGTGCTTATAAACGAAAAGTTTTCAATGATGATTGGTATTTATCGGAAACATTTGACGCTGCCATCGGTCAGGGTTTTAATTTGGTAACACCATTGCAGATTGCTGTTGTTATGAGTGAAATAGCCAATGGCGGTATTCGATATAAACCATATCTCGTAAAACAGATTACCGATCCAAATGGGCAGGTACTGAAAGATTTTAAACCGGAAGAACTGGGGCGACTGGATGTCAGTCCAGATATCATAGCACTTGTTCAAGATGGGCTTAGAGACGTTACTACAATTGGAACTGCGGCATCTGCATTTGGAAAAGATTTTCCAGTTAAAATCGCTGGAAAGACAGGAACAGCTGAAAACTCACAAGGCAAGGATCATGGCTGGTTCCTTGCGTATGGACCATTTGATGATCCCAATATTGTCGTGGCTGTTCTTGTCGAACAAGGTGGTTTTGGTGCACAGTCAGCGGTACCAATTGGTAAAAAAATTCTAGAGGCGGCATTTGGTCTTGTGGATCCAGAGGATGCAGCGCAGGAAGCAGCACAAAAGTAGTTGTAATTATTGGTTGGACTATATATATTGACAAATTAAAAAAAAGCAGGAATATGTCAAGAAAAAGCGAAATAATATTTTAGTAATACTATAAACTGTACAAATAAAGTGGGAGTACTTATGAGTGAAGATGTGATGTTTAAAGGCAGTCGGGTTGGCTTACAGCTGATTTTAAACGAAACAGCGAATTTTGATAATATTCGGGAGCAGTTGAAAAAAAAATTGGAGTCTGCACTTAATTTTTTTTCGGAGGGGACAATCATCAAGGTAGCTGCGAATCGGCTCACCCAAGAGCAGGAAGCCGAACTGAGTTTATTATTTAAGCGTTATGGGATAACCTTACAGGCTGTCGATTTTTCTCGGCAAAAAGAAATTTCAACGAAACAAGAAGAAATAGAAATTGAAATTCCGGGAATACGGGAAACGACGATTATTAATAAAACAGTACGCGGCGGTCAGGAAATTATTTGTAATGGTTCCGTAGTGGTTCAGGGAAATGTAAATCCTGGTGCTAAGATTATCGCTGGGGGAAATATTGATATTCAAGGGGTGTGCCGTGGTATTGTCCATGCAGGAGCATTTGGTGATTCCAATGCATTTGTTATTGCTGACCATATGATGGCAATGCAGATTCGTATTGCAGAACTGATTGCTAGGGCACCTGACCACATAGAAAAAACAAAATGTACGGAACGTGCTTTCATCCGAGATGAAATGATTGTGATTGAACCGGTACATAGATTGGGGGCTGGCTAATGAGTGAGGTTATTGTTATCACTTCTGGAAAAGGCGGCGTTGGCAAAACGACGACGACGGCGAATTTGGGGGTAGGTCTTGCTGAGCGAGGCAAAAAAGTGGTACTTATTGATACAGACACAGGTCTGAGAAATTTGGATTTGCTGCTGGGTCTTGAAAATCGAATTATGTATGATTTGATAGATGTGACGGAGGGGCGTGTTGCTTACAAAAAGGCGTTGGTTCGTCATAAAAAATATGATACACTTTATTTATTGCCGACATCGCAGGTTAAAGATAAAATGGCAGTGAATGAAGAACAACTTATAACGCTTTGTAATGAGCTTCGCAAGGAATTTGATTATATATTAATTGATTGCCCTGCTGGTATTGAGCAGGGATTTAAGACAGCAATTGCTGCTGCCGATCGCGCCATTGTTGTGACTATGCCTGAAATATCGGCGGTACGTGATGCCGATAAAATTATTGGTGAACTGGGGCGAGCGGATAAAGAGGACATTGAACTGATTGTCAATCGCATTCGTCCTCAGATGGTGCGAAATGGTGATATGCTTGATATGGATGATATTGATGAGATCTTATCTATTAAATGTATTGGACAAGTACCAGACGATGAGCTGGTTGTTACGTCAACCAATCGAGGTGAGCCTGTAATTACAAACCATAATTCTTTAGCAGGACAAGCTTATCGTAATATCGTTGGTCGTATCTGTGGTGAAGAAATTCCCTTTATGGAATTTTTAGAAGATGGATTTTTGGTGAAATTGAGACGCGTTTTTGGCTGGTAAGGAGGTTGATGTGATGTTGGAATCGATTATAAAGATGTTTGGTAAGACAAATAAATCATCAAAAGAAGTAGCTAGGGATCGGTTAAAGGTAGTTTTGATTCACGACAGAGCCAATATTTCGCCAGAAGTAATGAAATTATTGAAAGATGATATCATTAAAGTGATTTCAAATTATATGGAAATAAACAAACAGGAGATGGAAATCACTTTGGCTAATGACGAAACATCCGTAGCACTCGTGGCAAATATTCCGGTAAATAGAATGAAACACAATTCTGGTATCCGAAGATGAATCAAACATGCAGTCGAAGCTGTGATTCTTTGTAGCCGATGGTCTTTTGCGAAACGCGTAAAAGACCATTTTGGGTTGTGCATTTACGTTGCGTTTTATATGCGTCAATAGAGAAGCTATTTTTTATGGAAATAACAGGGGGACCTAAAAGGTAAATTATTATGAATAACAGATTGTTACGAAGATTGGATATAACAATGATTGCCACAGTAGCTGCAATCATTGTTATAAGTTTAGTTATCATTGGAAGTGCCACGCATATCAATACACCAAGTGATGAACGCTACTGGTTTGTGCAGCGGCAGGGGATTTTTGCAATCATTAATGGTCTATTGATTTTTTTTCTATTGAATTTCGATTACAAAATGTTGCAGCATTATGGAAATCGTCTTTATATTTTCAATTTAATCATGTTAATTGCTGTTATGGTGCTTGGTCAATCGGCTTTAGGTGCACAAAGGTGGATACAAATTGGACCGATTACATTGCAGCCATCTGAGTTTTCAAAAATAATTATGATTATTTCCTTAGCAACCATATTGGAAGATAAAATTGGCAAGCTTAATACGTTTAGGGATTTATTGCCAGTTGCTGCTTATTTGGGAGTACCTTTTTTGCTCGTGCTGAAGCAGCCGGATTTGGGTACATCCCTCGTTTTTTTAGCAATCTTTGTTGGTATGATTTTTGCTGCGGGGGTCAACTTGCGCTTGCTGGCAATGATTTTTGGTGGAGGCATCGCCTGTTTGCCAGTTGTGTGGCATTTTTTAAAAGATTATCAGAAAATGCGAATTATGGTGTTTATAGATCCGAATGTAGATCCACTGGGGTCAGGATATCATATTATTCAATCCAAGATTGCGATTGGATCTGGCATGCTTTTTGGAAAAGGTTTATTTGGTGGCACACAGAGCCAGCTTAATTTTTTACCAGAAAACCACACGGATTTTATTTTTGCGGTTGTTGGGGAAGAATTGGGCTTTGTGGGAGCGGCTATTTTGTTGATACTATATCTTATTCTTCTTTATCGTGGCGTAAAGATTGCTCGTGAGGCTAGTGATAATTTTGGAATGCTGTTAGCGGTGGGGATTTCTTCGATGCTGGCATTTCATGTGCTTGTGAATGTTGGGATGACGACTGGTATTATGCCAGTTACGGGTATTCCTCTGCCGCTCATGAGTTATGGTGTTAGTTCTCTTACGACAAATATGATGTCAATTGGTATTTTGTTGAATATTTATATGCGAAGACAAAAAATATTATTTTAAAAAGCAGGGTGCTGGTGTGGTGCCCTGTTTCTCGTATGAAAAATTTTAGTCTTATTTGAGCTTAATAATACAATAGTAGTAGATAAAATAATAGTCTGTGTGATGTTTTATGTTTAATTTTGAATGGATAATGGAGGTTGTTAAATTATATGGTAAAACTTGAGCCGGCAATGATTCATGCGGTCAATAAACCAGCAAGGTATACCGGTAATGAATTTAATGCAATACAAAAAGATCATGCACGGGTGGACTGTACATTCGCTCTTGCCTTGCCTGATGTATATGAAGTTGGTATGTCAAATCTGGGCTTGAAAATATTGTATGAGATACTGAACAAACGTAAGGATACGGCTGCCGAACGTGTATATACACCATGGATTGATATGGAAGCTAAAATGCGGGAAAATAAAATTCCATTGTATTCATTGGAAACATTCACCCCGCTGTCCCAGTTTGACTTTGTTGGTTTTTCTTTGCAATATGAAATGATTTATACTAATATTTTAAATATGTTAGATTTGGCAAATATACCAGTTTTTACTGTGGAACGAAATGATACTGATCCATTTATTGTCGGTGGCGGACCATGTGTATATAATACGGAACCTATTGCAGAATTCTTTGATTTTTTCATCGTTGGTGAAGGAGAAGAAATCATTGTTGAAGTAGTCGAGTGTTTTATTCAATGGAGCAAAAATGGACGTGCCCAGGGAAGGCAAGGTTTGCTCAAACGTCTTGCGATTTTGGACGGAATTTATGTACCATCATTTTATGCGGTGCAATATAATGATGCGAATTTGATTGAATCTGTTTTGCCGATCTATCCCGAAGCTCGTCCGCTTGTTCAAAAAAGAGTTGTGAAAAATATGGATGAGGTTACTTTTGTGGAAAATCCAGTGGTGCCTTATATCGATATTGTGCATGATCGGATCATGTTAGAACTTTTTCGTGGCTGTACAAGAGGCTGCCGCTTCTGTCAGGCGGGGATTTCATACAGACCGGTACGTGAACGCACACCAGAACAACTGAGAGCTCTGGCGAAACAACTCGTCGCATCGACAGGCTATGATGAAATGGCGTTGACATCACTTAGTTCAGCAGATTATTCATGCTTGGGCGAATTTGTTGCAGATATTATGGAAGATTTTAAAAATGAAAAATTGGCACTATCCTTACCGTCACTGCGTATCGACAGTTTTTCGATCGAGCTTGCTCATAAATTGCAACAGGTAAGGAAAAGTGGTTTAACCTTTGCCCCGGAAGCCGGGACCCAGCGGTTGCGTGACGTTATCAATAAAGGTGTGACCGAAGAAAACCTTGAACAAGCGGTAAGAAGTGCTTTTGAAAATGGCTGGAATACTGTGAAATTGTATTTTATGATGGGGCTGCCGACTGAAACAGATGAGGATATTATTGGGATTGCTCGACTGGCACAAAAAGTGGTTGATTTATATCGTCAGGTTACGGGCAAACGCGGTGCACGAGTAACGGTCAGTGTGGCTTATTTTGTGCCAAAACCGTATACACCGTTTCAATGGTTTCCACAAAATACGCAGGAGGAGTTTGCTAGAAAGCAGAAACTTTTAAAAGAGCATCTCAAGGATCGTTCGATCCAGTTTAACTATCACGATGCGCACGTCAGCTATCTTGAAGGAGCTATTACGCGTGGTGATCGTCGTCTCAGTAAAGTTATTTATGAAGCATTCAAGCAAGGTGCGAAATTTGATGGGTGGTCGGAACTTTTTAGATATGATATTTGGATGAAAGCTTTCGAAACTTGTGGAATTGATCCAGCTTTTTATAATCAGCGGGAACGCAGCAAAAATGAATTATTGCCATGGGATCATGTAACACCGGGGGTTAACAAAGAGTTTTTGCTTAGAGAATATCATCATGCTTTAAAAGAAGAACTTACAGAAGATTGCCGACGTGGTAAATGTAGTGCCTGTGGAGTTTGCCCGAATCTTAATGTAAAAGTAGTGGATTGGGGGAATCGTCATGACTAAATTTCGGACGGAAATTACCAAGGGCGATGAAATTCGTTATGTATCACATCTTGATTATGCATCTCTTATGGAGAGGGCGATTCGCCGGGCAAAATTGCCAGTTGTTTATTCGGAGGGATTTAATCCGCATATGAAAATCTCGTTTGCTTCTGCGTTGGCGGTAGGTGTAACAAGTGCTGCGGAATATATGGATATTGAACTGAAAGAGCCTGTAACAGAGGCTGTATTTTGCGATAGACTGCGTCAAGCCTTACCAAATGGGGTGAAACTTCTGCGGGCAAAAATGTTTGAAGGCAAACAAAAAGCGATGATGGCAATTGTTGATCTTGCTGAATATAATGTGCAAATACCGTTGACGGGGGATCAAGCAGCTATTTGTGAGGTTGTGCAAACCTATAATTTGGCACAAGCCGTTACGTATACCCGCAGAACACCAAAATCTTGTAAAGAAGTTGAAATCAAACAGTATATGCAAGAGGAAATACAGGTTGCGTTTGCAAATGAAATAATTATTTTTACGATGAAGACGAAAATAACACCTGCGGGCAGTGTGAAACCAGGTGAAATCTTACAGGTGTTTAAAACACAATTTTCGATGCCGATTATGGAAGATGAGGCTTTGATTCATCGTACAGGATTATATGCCGGGGGGCAGACCCCGATCGATCTGGTATAGATTGGGAGAGATGAAGCGATGAAATCCATTATTGTGAATATCGTTCCAGAAGAGACTCGTATGGCTATTATTGAAGATGGCGATCTTTTAGAAATTTCAGTAGAGCGGACGGAAAGTGCCCATTTAGTTGGCAATATTTATAAAGGCAGGGTACAAAACGTATTGCCGGGAATGCAGGCGGCTTTTGTCGATATCGGGCAGGATAAAAATGCATTTTTATATATTGGTGATGGTCTACCAAAAGAAGCCGTGCAGGCTATATCGAGCAATGAAAAAATCCATATCGGGCAAAATTTGCCGATTCAGATCGTCAAGGATGCACTTGGCACAAAAGGTCCTCGTGCTACTACTCATTTAACGCTGCCAGGACGCAATGTCGTTTTGATGCCAACCGTAGATTATATTGGAATATCAAGACGTATCGAAGTTGAAACCGAACGTGAACGACTGAAAGAGATAGCCGAACGGATTTGTCCTTCGGGGATGGGGATGATTGTTAGAACTGTCGCAGCGGGTAAAAGCGAGGCGGTTCTGCAAAAAGATGTGGAATATCTTACCAGACTATGGAGTTCGCTTATGGCAAGGAATAAAGTATCGAATCCACCTACTTTGTTGTATCGTGATGCTGATCTTGTTATTCGGATTGTGCGGGATTATTTTACGGAAAATATAGATAAGATGGTGATTGATAATAAAGATGCTTATGTGCGGGTGTTGGATTTACTAAAATATACTTCGCCGGAACTTATTGATAAAGTAGAATTATATGAGGGCGGCAAGTCGGTTTTTCAAACGTATCAAATTGAAAAAGAAATTGAGAATCTGGGAAAACGGCAAGTCGAACTTAAATCGGGTGGCTTTATTGTCATTGATAAGACAGAAGCCCTTACCGCTATTGATGTCAATACGGGAAAATTTGTTGGTCAGGCGAATTTGGCAGATACTGTATTTCAAACAAATATGGAAGCTGCTGTGGAAATTGCGAAACAGATTCGTTTGCGTGATATTGGCGGTATTATTATTATCGACTTTATTGATATGGAAACGGCTATCCAAAAAGGACAGCTTCTGGCACTTATGGAGAACAAAGTACGACAGGATAAAACGAAAACAAATGTGGTTGACATTACGGCATTAGGACTCGTTGAGATAACACGTAAAAAATCGCGACAGAATTTTGAAAGCATTATTTATAGTGAATGCCCATATTGCCATGGGCGCGGTGTTGTGGAGTCCCCAGAAACATTGAGCATTAAAATCAGCCGAGATTTAAGGCGTATGGAAAAAAATCATCATGCAGTAAACGGCTATCTGGTTCAGGTTCATGAGCGCGTGGGGGCGGCATTGGATCAATCAAAAATATTGGAAACGCTGGGTAAAGAACTTGGTTTTAAAATACAAATAGAAAAAATCCCAGGGATGCATCCGGAGGTTTATTCTATCTTGCAAGTGAACTCCCAATAATAGAGATTGACAAGATTATTTGCTTATGATAGAATTTTATGATGTAAGCACATGTATGTGTGTTTTCCCAAACCGCACGATGAGGTTCTAAAAATAGTTTTGGCTATACCGTAATCGGCGAGTATTTTATAGGGAGGTGTAATTATGTACGCAATTATCAAAACTGGTGGTAAACAATATCGTGTTGCAGAAGGCGATGTTATCACTGTTGAAAAAATAGTAGCAAATGAAGGTGATGTTGTTACTTTTGACGAAGTTCTTACCATTGCAAAAGATGGCGAAGTTCTTATCGGCAAACCTGTTCTTGCAGGCGCTAAAGTAACAGCTAAGGTTGAAGCTCAGGGCAAAAATAGAAAGATTTTAGTTTTCAAATACAAAGCAAAATCAAACTATCGTCGTCGTCAGGGTCATCGTCAACCTTTCACAAAATTAGTTATCGAAAAAATTGAAGCTTAATTCAATAAGATGATTAAAATTCAAATTTTTCGTCAATCAGAAGGTTATGTAACCGGGTTTGAGGTAAAAGGTCATTCTAATACCGCTGATTACGGACAAGATATCGTTTGTGCAGCAGTTTCTGCACTTGCGCAGACAGCACTTTTAGGGCTGGGGCAGTATTTGCATCGTGATATGGATTATCGTGTTAAAAGCGGTGATTTGTACACAGTTTTGAAAGATGCACCGGATGATCTGACAGATGCTATTTTGGAAACAATGATTCTAGGATTAAAAGAGATCGAAAATATAAATCCTAAGAGTATTCACATTTTAGAGCACAGGAGGTGAAATGAGTATGTTTAACTTTGAATTACAGTTATTCGCCCATAAAAAAGGTGTTAGTAGTACGCGTAATGGACGTGATAGTGAATCGAAACGTCTTGGTGTAAAAGAGCACGCTGGTACAGTTGTAACAGCAGGTAGTATCTTAGTTCGCCAAAGAGGCACTCACTTCCATCCAGGGCAAAACGTTGGTATCGGTAAAGATGATACGTTATTCGCTAAGGTTTCTGGTAAAGTTGCTTTTGAACGCAAAGGCCGTTATAACAGACAAATTAGTGTTTATGCTGTGGAAGAAGCTATGTAATTAACTAATACCTGCGCCTTTTATAGACGCAGGTATTGTTTTATTCCGCTAAGCGTAGATTGTTGTGATGTATAAAAAGCTGGTATTGGTCTAATACCAGCTTTTTATACATCACAAAGAAGAGATTAAAGGAGACATATATGCAATTTATAGATAGAACAAAAGTAACCATAAAGGCTGGCGATGGCGGCCATGGTAAATCAGCATTCCGTCGTGAAAAATTTGTGCCAAAAGGCGGTCCAAGCGGCGGCGATGGCGGACGTGGGGCAGATATTATTTTTGTTGTGGATAACAATATGAATACGTTGCTAGATTTTCGCTTTCACCATAAATTTGTTGGTAAAAACGGCGAAAAAGGCGAGATTAAAAATTGTTATGGACATGCTGCTGAACCTTGTTATGTTAAAGTTCCACAGGGGACAATCATAAAAGATGAAGCGACTGGTGAAGTTTTGGCAGATTTAACAGAAATTGGTCAAGAAGTTGTGATTGCTAAGGGGGGGCGTGGCGGTCGTGGTAATGCGAAATTTTCAACGAGTGCCAATAGAGCTCCGACTTTTGCGGAATTTGGCGAACCAGGTGAAGCTAAAAACTTACTGCTGGAACTGAAATTATTGGCGGATGTTGGTTTGGTTGGTTATCCAAGTGTTGGTAAATCAAGTATTATTTCGATGGTCTCAGCGGCTAGACCGGAAATAGCGGACTATCATTTTACAACGATTACACCAGTATTAGGGGTTGTAAGCCTAGGTGAAGAACATAGTTTTGTTATGGCAGATATACCAGGATTGATTGAAGGTGCTGCAGAAGGCGTTGGACTTGGTCATGATTTTTTACGGCATGTAGAGCGAACAAAGGTAATTATCCATGTTCTGGATGCTTCTGGAATCGAAGGCAGAGATCCGGTTGAGGATTATCATAAAATTAATCACGAACTCAAAAAATATAGTGAGCGAATTGCAAGACGTCCGCAGGTTATTGCGGCGAATAAGATGGATTTGCCGGAAGCTAGAGAAAATTATGAAAAGCTCCAAAAGCTTGCGGAAGCGGAAGGCGTAAAAATATTCCCGGTTTCAGCTGCTACTAATGATGGCTTGCAAGTTTTGATGGAATGTGTTTCGCAGATGCTTGACGAATATGTCGAAGAGCCCGAAGTTGTTGAAGAAGTGAAAATCTATGAACCAGCGATTGAAGAAGATATTACGATTTCTCGTGATATGGCGGGCGAATTTGTTGTATCAGGTAAAGCTTTGGAAAAATTGGTTGCAATGACGAACTTTAATAATGATGAAGCTTTGCGACGTTTCCAATATATTTGGCGCGTCAAGGGGATTGAACAAAAACTCAAAGATCGTGGTGTAAAACAGGGCGATACAGTTCATATTATGGATATGGAATTTGAATATAAAGAATAGTTTTTAGGAGGAAAAATTTTTGATTCGAAATACATTAAATGGAAAACAAAAAAGATTTTTACGTGCATTAGGTGTTACTACAGACCCTGTTGTACAAATTGGCAAGGAAGGTCTTACTCCCTCGATTGTTGAAAGTGCGATTGATGCAGTAAAAGCTAGAGAACTGATTAAAGTACGTGTTTTACAGAATTGCCCTGAAGTGGCTAAAGATGTGATTCGGATGCTTGCCGAACGAACCGATACGGATCTTGTACAAGTAATTGGTCGTAATGGGCTTTTATATAAGAAAAATTTTGACAGACCTAAAATTGAACTTCCATAAGGTAGCGCAGCAGGTTATGGTTTAAATAAGATGCTTTTGCGTGGAGTGTAGTTAAGTTAGTAAGAGTTGTGAGGGAAACATATGGATACGAGATTAGAATTAAGTAAAACTAAGCGAATTGTTGTAAAAATTGGGACAAGTACGCTTACGTATGCAAATGGAAAATTAAATTTTAACCGAATTGAAAAACTTGTGCGTGAATTGTCAGATTTGGCGAATCAAGGTCGAGAAATCATTTTAGTGACCTCTGGGGCTGTTGGAGCTGGAATGGATCGTATGGGGCGCAAAGATCGTCCCAAAACGATTCCGGAAAAGCAAGCTTTAGCTGCAGTTGGTCAAGGAATTTTAATGCATATGTATGAGAAACTTTTTGGCGAATATGGTCAAACGGTGGCTCAGGTACTTTTGACAAAAGAAAATTCTTTGCAGCACAAACAGTATATGAATTCCCGCAATGCCTTATTGACACTTCTAAAAATAGGTGTTATTCCAATTATCAATGAAAATGATGCGATTGCTGTGGATGAACTTAAAATAGGAGATAATGATACGCTGTCAGCGATGGTGGCAACATTAGTCGATGCCGATGTGCTGATTATTTTATCTGATATTGAAGGTGTATACACAGCAAATCCGCAAATAGATAAAACAGCACAACTTATTTCGGAAATAAATGACATCACACCGGAGATTGAATTGATGGCTAGTGGTGTTGGTTCGAAATTTGGTACTGGCGGCATGTTTACCAAACTGCAGGCAGCTAAAATTGCGGTAAATGCCGGGGTCACGATGCTGATTGCTTCTGGGGCGCGTGAAGGTATTGTCCGTGATATTTTGGCTGGAGAAAAATTAGGAACTGTATTCCCAGCAAGAGAACTGCATTTGAAAGTAAGAAAAAGCTGGCTGGCTTTTGGCAAACAAATTACCGGTGGAATTATTGTGGATGCTGGTTGTGAAAAAGCAATGCTGCAAGAGGGCTCTAGTCTTTTAGCAGCTGGTATTCTTTCTGTTGAGGGTGATTTTATTGAAGGAAATACGGTGCGTGTTTTATCAAAAGACCAGCGCGAGATTGCTCGTGGTATTGTAAACTATAAGGTAGAAGAACTCAGGCAAATTATTGGTAAACAAACAACCGAGTTTTCTGCGATTCTCAAAGGGAAAATTTACGAAGAAGTGATTCATCGCGATAATATGGTATTAATGAGTTAATTGATTGTTTTGGAGGTTTTGTGAAAATGAGTTTAGAAGAAAAAATCATAGTCAAAGCCGCTCAGGCAAAACAGGCAGCTTTTGCTTTGGCTGTTTTATCGACTGAAGCAAAAAATCAAGCATTACATGCTATGGCGGCGGCCTTGGAAGATCGGAGCAGCTTGATTTTACTGGAAAATGCAAAAGATATCGATGTTGCCAGAAAGATGGGGATGAGCCGTTCTCAACTGGACCGTTTAATGTTGAATGAAGAACGGATTGCACAAATGGCAGAGGGGTTGAGACAAACGGCAATGCTTCCTGATCCAATTGGTCAGGGAATTGCTTCGACACTTCGCCCAAATGGTCTTGAAATTCGCAAAGTTCGTGTGCCGCTCGGAGTAATTGGTATTATTTATGAAGCTAGACCGAATGTTACAGCGGATGCAGCGGGGCTTTGTTTGAAATCGGGCAATGCTGTTATTTTGCGTGGTGGGTCAGAGGCAATTTGTTCGAATCAAGTTATTGCTTCGGTCATTACTAAAGCAGCCTATGAAGCAGGAGTTCCCGAGGGTGCTATCCAGTTTGTTGAAACAACAGACAGACAGGCTGTACAGATCTTACTTAATCTGAATCAGTATCTGGATGTGATTATTCCACGCGGGGGAGCCGGTCTTATTAAGGTTGTTGTCACAAATAGTACGGTTCCAGTGATTGAAACAGGTACAGGTATTTGTCACACATTTGTCGATGCTTCGGCAAATTTGGAAATGGCAAAAAACATTTCTATCAATGCAAAAGTATCCCGTCCTTCGGTTTGTAATGCTATGGAAACTTTGCTAGTGCATCAAGCGATAGCTGGCGATTTTTTGCCGTTGGTCATTGATGAACTGAAAGAAAAAGGAGTTGAAGTGCGTGGCTGTGAAAAGACAAGATTGTATTACAGCGATCTCGTGCCAGCAACAGAAAAAGATTGGCAGACGGAATATGGGGACTTGATTTTATCTGTAAAAGTCGTTGCTGATATTGATGAGGCGATTGCACATATTGCTAAATATAATACAAAACATTCAGAAACGATTGTTACGCAAGATTATACGAATGCGCGTAAATTTCAGCAATATGTGGATGCCGCTGCGGTGTATGTAAATGCATCGACACGCTTTACGGATGGATTTGAATTTGGGTTTGGTGCAGAAATAGGAATTAGTACACAAAAACTTCATGCCCGTGGACCAATGGGGTTAAGCGAACTTACCAGCGTTAAATATTTAATTTCGGGTGAAGGCCAAATTCGATGAAATGCCTAAAAAATTTTTTCGGTTATATCAAAACGTTGTATCAATATATACAAACACCGAAAGGAAACCATGATTTTTTTGATTATATCCAGTTTTTTTTCCTTATGGGGCTTATTAGCATAGCGCTGCTGATGGTTTTAAAATGGATTTGTGGAAATTAAATGAGAGACAACGATAACATTGCTTATAGAAATAGGCAAATATTATGACTAGGAGCATTTTTTATGTCACAGCAGAAACACCGCATCGGCATTCTGGGGGGTACATTTGATCCAATTCATGTGGGTCATTTGATGACGGCAGAAGCTGTACGTGATGAATATCATTTGAATAAAGTTATCTTTATACCAGCTGCGAATCCGCCGCATAAACAAGACCAACATGTTACGCCAGCAATTCACCGCTTTATCATGACATTGCTGGCAACTTGTTCAAATCCTCATTTTGAGGTGTCTTCATTGGAAATGAATCGACCAGGTTTATCTTATACGATTGATACGATTTATGAGTTAATTCGCCGGTTTGGCAAGGAGACAGAGTTTTATTTTATTACAGGTGCAGATGCTATTCAAGAGATTCCTACTTGGGATCGCATTGAAGAGCTTTTAGGTATATGTCAGTTTATAGCCGCGACGAGGCAAGGCTGTTTGCCAAATGTTGATAATATAAAAGAATACTTTGGTGGACTTGGGGAAAAACGGATTCATCGTTTAGCGACACCAGAACTTGAAATATCTTCCACAGATATCCGTGAGCGTATTAAAAAAGGGTATTCGATAAAATATATTGTACCAGAAAATGTTGAACAATATATTCATAAAGAAGGATTGTATTTGTGAAGCATTGCGAGTGAAAGCTTTTCTTTTATTCGATGCGATACAATTGTTGTTTTCTTAAACAGGAACTTGTCAAGATTTAGCGAATTTTAGACTAATAAGAAGGTGTTCTATATGAAAATTGCAGAAATGAAAGAAGTTTTATCGAAGCGATTGAAAGAAAAGCGATATAAGCATTCTTTAAGTGTAGCTGTGACAGCTGGACAATTGGCAAAACGTTATGGTGTTTGTGTTGAAAAAGCAGAGATATCCGGTCTTCTGCATGATTGTGCCAGAGCATTTGCCGTAAATGAAATGATTGAACAAGCGAATAAAAGACAGATTTTTTTTTCGGATATAGAACGACATGTACCTATTTTACTGCATGCGGCACTTGGCGCTGACATGATCGAAGAATCTTATGGAATTAAAGATCCAGCCATAAAACAAGCGATTCGTTTTCATACTGTCGGTGGTGCGGGTATGTCAATGCTGGATAAAATCATTTATTTGGCGGATATGATTGAGCCGGGTCGTGACTTTCCTGACATTGCTGCCTTACGGTGTCTCGCTGAAGAAAATCTTGATCAAGCAATGCTGCTGGCTTTTAATCAATCCCTGCAGTTTGTTTTGAAAAAAAATAGTGTCATTCATCCAGATACAGTACTTGCACGCAATGAAATCTTATTAAAGGGATAAAGAGGTTTCATGGAAAATATGGTGCGATATAAAAAGAAAAAAACAAGAAGAATTCGTTGGGGCAGACTCTTTATTTTTATAACTGTTTTAGTCAGTATAGTAGTCTTATTAGGCTGGGGTCTATATAGTTTATTTTTTGTTCTAAAAGGGACCTATGACAACTATTCATCTATGTATACAGATTATCAAACGAGACAGGAACTTAAGAAAAAAACACAGGATCCGAAATTTGAAGCATATACAAATATATTGCTTTTAGGAATTGATGATGGTGCGGGCGGCGCAGAGAGCGAACCTGGACAACGTGCGGATACGCTCGTTGTAGCGGCAATTTCTCATAAAGATGGAAGCGTTCATTTTTTATCGATTCCACGCGATACGGTTGTTTCGATAGCGGGACGAAGCCGCGAAGAAAAAATCAATGAAGCTTATTATTATGGTGGAGCACCGTTGGCTGTCAAAACGACAGAAAAGTTATTGCAGATTCCGATTCAAGAGTATATTGCGATTGATACAAAAGCTTTTGCCGAATTAATTGATGCTTTGGGTGGCATTGATTTGTATGTTGAAACTAATATGGATTATGATGATCCATATGCAGATTTGCAAATACATTTATCACAAGGCTATCAGCATTTAACGGGTGATGAAGCTCAAAAATATCTCCGCTATCGCAGTGATGAACTTTCGGATATCGGCAGAATGCGGCGTCAGCAAAAATTCTTAAAAGAGTTCTATGCAAAAATAATTCGGTTTGATACAATATGGAAACTACCAGCAATTATCGATATATTGAAATATCGCGTGACTACAAGCATGGAAATTTTCAATATTTCACAAATGGAAGCAATTGTAAAATCTTTTTTTGCAGCAAAAGTTACAACTGATATTTTACCAGGTACGATGACAACGGTTGATATGATTAACTACTGGCTGCCGGATCAAGTGAAAATCCAGGTGCAAATTGATGCGATGTTTAAAAATGAAATGTATGTAAAAGATGTAGACGCAAATAATAAATAAATATATATATTAGGAGGAAATCAATAAAATATGTTTAGTTCAACAGAAGAAATGAGTAAAGTAATTGCCGAGGCGGCCAGTGATAAGAAGGCAAGTGATATAGTTACACTTGATATGAAAGAACTTACGGTGAATACAGATTATTTTATAATTTGTAGTGCCAACACATCAACGCAGGTGAAAGCTATTGCAGATCACATTGAAGACGTCTTACAAGAGCAAGGTGTGCCGTTCTTGCACAAAGAAGGGCATCGTGAAGGCGGATGGGTTTTACTGGATTACGGCGATTGTGTGGCACATATTTTCACAGAAGAAAATCGTCAGTTTTACAATTTAGAAGGTTTGTGGGGCAATGCACCATTTAAACCTTATGAAGATTAGAGGACATTATGGAAGAAGACAAACAAGAAATTCAATTTAAGCCGAGTACGGTAGCGGAACTCAAAGTAGCCAGGCTTCATGAAATGGGTGCTTTTCTGGATGCGCAGACAGGTAGTACATCAGATGATATATTACTTCACAAGACGCAACAGACTGCACCTGTAAAAGTCGGTGATGTTGTTAAAGTATTTTTGTATCGCGATCCGAAAGGTCGATTGACAGCGAGTATGCGTATACCAAAAATGAAGGAAGGTCAAATTGCTCGCTTGAGTGTAATTAATGTGAGCAAGGATGGAGCATTCCTCGATGTTGGGGCAGAACGTGGTATCTTTATGCCTTATGCCGGTATGCGTGGAAAACCACAGATTGGTGAAGTTGTATGGGCTAAACTTTATACGGATAAGTCAGGACGTCTTGCGGTGACCATGGTCGTTGAAGATGAAATGCGGCGAGCATCAAGACCGGTTGAAAATCTTAAAATCGGTGATATGATCCATGGAGCGGTTTATAATTATACGGATCAAGGTGCTTTTTTATTTACGGATGAGCGCTATATTGCGTTTGCTGATAATAAAGAATTAGCAACCAGACCGCGTGTTGGTGAAGAAGTAGATGCACGTGTAACGTTCATTCGTGACGATGGACGTATCAATGTATCACTGCGTCCGATAAAAGAACAGGCGATTTATGTTGACGCGGAAAAAATTATGAAATTATTAACTGCCCGCAGTGGTAAAATGCCATATAGTGATGCTTCTTCCGCGGAAGTGATTCAAGATAAATTCCAAATTAGTAAAGCTGCTTTTAAACGTGCGTTGGGTCATTTATTCAGACAGGGGCTGATTCAACAAAAAGATGGCTGGACTTATTTACTGTAAACTGATATACTTCGCTTTTTGATAAAAAATATAGAACGAATTAAATTATTATGTAGCGTCCCAAGGGGCTATAGGGCTGAACGGCGTTAAGCGGTGTCCTGTAGTCCCTTTCTGGTAAAGTGGCAGCCAGTCTTTACTTCGTGTACTATAGGATATTTTCATACATAAATAAATTTTTCTTTTTAGAATAAAGTTTGCTGCCAAGAGTTCTTTATGCAGCTAGTTGTAAAAACTTTTCAATGAATAGGAGTATTAGGCAGGATTTAGCCATGTTACAACGAATATTGTGCTAATAGGTGTATTTGCTAATGCTGTATTTTTTTATATTATAATACTATTGAATTTACTAGAAATGTGGAGGCGATTCTATGGCAGATAGAAATGCGGAAAAAAAAGGAATTCTTTTAGAAACGGGTACCAATGAATTTGAAATTGTGGAGTTTAGTATTGGTGAAGTAAACTATGGTATCAATGTGGCAAAAGTTCGTGAGGTTATTACACGTGTTCCTGTCACTAAAATGCCGCAAGTACATCCGTTTGTGGACGGCTTGTTTACTCTGCGTGGTCGTGTAATGCCATTGGTTAATTTACCGCGCTGTTTGAATGCTATAGGAAGCGAGGAACCAAAAAACATTATTGTCACTGAAATTAACAATTATAATATTGGATTTTTAGTGGATAATGTATCGAGAATTCATCGTATTTCATGGAAAGATATGGAACCTTCACCAGAAGTTGGAGAAGACTCCATGGTTGTTGGTGTTATTAAAATGCCGGATAAGATCGTTTTACTATTGGATTTTGAAACGATTATTGCGAAAATTAATCCGGAAATCAATGCGAAACTTACGACATTCAATGATGGAACGTCGGTTGTTAAGGAAAGCAGAGAAAATATGCATATTGTGGTGGCGGAAGATTCACCAATGCTCCGCGATCTTCTTGTTTCAACACTGCATGAAGCTGGCTACAAATTTGTTAAAGATTTCAATAATGGGAAAGCGGCTTGGGATTATTTGTCTATTTTAGCAAAAGAACCAGGTCCGATTGAAGATCAGGTAAAAATCATGATATCTGATATTGAAATGCCGCAAATGGATGGGCATCGTTTACTTAAATTGATTCGTAGCGACGAGATTCTTGCGAATGTACCGGTTATTTTGTTTTCCTCTTTGATTAATGAAGAGATGCGTCGCAAGGGAGATAATCTCGGGGCAAATGGGCAGATTTCGAAACCGGAGATTGGTCAACTCATTGATTTATTGGATAAGTTGATTTTTGACAGTAAAAAAGATACAGAAAAAGTATAATGCTATATTGATTAAAAAAGCAGACTTTTTTTGGGGTCTGCTTTTTTATGCGTATTTTTATATTGGGTGTAGCTTCAGATAAATTTCAGCTTTTACGTATAGAATAAAATATTGTAATAAAAATTATAAAAATAGAAGTATTGTATAATATGGAATAGTGAGGTAGTAATCACGTGCGAGAATGTATTGAGTTAGGTCGACAAATTTATCATCATCGCGATACGAGTGATTTTAATTTACAGCGTTTCATTGTTTTTGTCGTTCGAGCTTGGCTGCATCAAAAACAAGTTAAAGAATTGAAATCTTTTTTTTTAAAAGATGCAGTTCTACAGAGCATTGTGTCGGGAAATTCTATATTTTTTGAACAATTGACACGTCATGTTTTTTATCATCAATCGACGGTTCAGGAAAGGTTTCTTTTAATTAAAAATCATTTTTCATTTTGTGTAGAACACTTTCAGGCGAATGCTTTACAAAAAATTTATTATGATCAACAGCTTGTTTTGTGGAAAGCGGATTATAAGCAGGAATCATTAAACATTGCCCTGGATTTTCAGTATGTTGACCGCAAAGAAGGTTTGTTGAGCATTGAGCTTACTTTAGGGAAAGAACGGATTTATCATATTACGTTTGGTTTTGGTCAAGATGAAGACCAAAAAGCAATTTTGTGGATTGGTGCCTTGCAGGGCAGTCTTGGTGGAGCAGATTGCATTCGTGAATTAACTAAACACTTTTTCGGGTATAGACCTAAGAATCTGATTTTATATGCATTACGCTTAGTAGCCTTACAACTCAAGGTTGACCGCATTAAAGCAATTTCGAATCTTGGCTTTTTTACCAATACACATGTACGTTTAGATAAGAAACTAAAAACATCCCTTGATGATTTTTGGCAAGAAGCAGGAGGAACTTTGAGTAATGATCCACGCTTTTTTGAACTTCCACTAGTGGAAAAACGTAAAACCATTGAGGAAGTTAAATCGCAGAAACGTAATTTATATCGAAAAAGATATGCTGTGTTAGATGCAGTAGCCCAAGACGTGGGAAAAAATCTTACTTGTTATTTGCAAGTTTAAGTGTTCTGATAGGGAAACTACAAGTGGTGATTTGTTAATTTTACAATTCGTCACTTGTAGTTTTTTTGAGTTAAGCTGCGATACTATTTTGCTGGATTGCATATTTTACTCTTACCAGTGTAAAATACAAAGGGGGAATAAAATTAATTAGGAGGCATAATTGGGGGGGAGATTTATGAAACTGTTAGATATATTAAAGATAAAAGAGAATTTTTCACCAACCGAGCAAGTGATTATTGATTATGTTATGGAACACTATCAAGACGTTGCTTCTTTATCAGCACGTGATTTAGCAGAAAAGACATATACGAGTTCAGCTGCAGTAGTTAGATTGTCACAGAAAATTGGTTTAAAAGGATATGCGGAATTTAAGATTAAGTTTACGAGTGAAGTTATGCGCGTTTCTTCACCAGCGGGGTTTTACGAAAATTCCATTACGAATAAGGATTCTATTTTATCTATTTTAGATAAAGTAGCGCGTATTGAAATTGAAGCAATTCAGGAAACAAAAAATGAGATTAATGTAGGGCAGATTATTAAGGCGATTCACTTAATTGATGAGGCAGAACATATTGATTTTTATGCCATGGATAACAACTTACGGATTGCTAAAATTGCTTGTTATTGTTTTCTACATGCCGGAAAATTATCAACGGTCAATTCGGCTGTAAATGCGCAATACGTACAAGCTTTAGCTTCACCCAAGAACCATGTTGCTTTTATTATAAGCCGGACGGGTGAAAATAATAAATTAATTGAAATCGCTGAAATATTGAAAACGCGTAAGGTGAAAATGATATTAGTTACAGCAGTCAAGCCATCAAGTTTAACAAAACTTTGTGATGAAACTCTATGGGTATCCTCGGAACGGGAATTTAATGAATTAGGAACGATGGTTTTTCTTAGCGCTGCCAAGTATATGTTTGATGTTTTGTTTAGCGTTTTATTTGCAAAACATTATGAAAGTACGTTGTCGCGTAATGAATTTTTTGAAAAAATATTTAGAGTTTGAGGATTATTATAAATATAATTTATTGATTATTATTTAATTTTTGTGAAAATTTGGACGAATGATACAATAAATTGCATAGAACAACTACATATATTGAAACAAATATCCTAAAGCCGTTCAAACGATTGAACGGCTTTTTTTCATGTGGTATATTTTTACTAATCTTATAAGATATAAACACATATGCGGAGAAACAGAAAGTATCCTTTGATCAAGGAAAACTTCCTGACAAGATGGAGGAATGTGTATTTGTTGATTATCGAATGAAAAAATTTGTATAAGGCTAAATCATAAAAAACCGCTTAGGCGGTGTAGGAGGAGAAAATCAAATATGAGTAAGCAGGAATTATTTGATAAGTTTTTGGACTATATGGTTCGATTTGCTGAAATTAAAGCAGTCGCGGCTTTGAAAGATGGTTTTATTCTCACGCTTCCGTTAACGTTGGCAGGTTCAGTATTTTTGTTAATTGCTAATCTACCAATTGGTGGGTATAGCGATTTTATGAAAGGGCAGTTTGGTGCAGATTGGGCCGCACCTTTGAACCAGGTTGCAGGTTCAACTTTTGGAATCTTGGCAATCTTGTGTGTATTGGGAATATGTTATAAATATTGTCAAGCAGAAGGCAGCGATGCAATAACTGCATCTTTATTAGCTCTAGGGTCATTCCTGATTGTTACCAAAGGTTCAGTTTTGACGAAAGCCGGCGATGTAGTAAACGATGTTATACCAAAAGGCTGGGTAGGCGGCAATGGCGTTATTACGGCTATTATTGTCAGCTTATTGGTTGCCAAGGTTTTTTGTTATTGTGACAAAAATCATATTGGCATCAAGATGCCGGCTGGTGTACCGGATGGTGTAGCAAAAGCCTTTGCCGCATTGGTACCGGGAATGATTGTTTTTACGGGTTCTGCTTTTGTATTTTTCCTCTGCCAGGCAGTTGCGGGGCTTACATTTCCAGAAATTGTTTTTCAAGTATTGCAGACACCATTGCAGAATTTGACGGATAATCTGGTAGCGGGCATTATTATTGCTGGAATACAAAGCATTCTTTTCTGGGCAGGAATTCATGGCCCTAACATAGTTGGTGGTGTAGTAGGACCAATACTTACGGCAAATGCAATTGATAATCAACATTTACTGGATGCTGGTATGTCACTCATAGGCAATCCACAGGCAAAAATTATTACAATTCAAGTATCGGATGTATTTATCAAAAGCGGCGGCTGCGGGATTACGCTGGGATTATTGATTTCAGCTTTTATAGCAGCAAGGTCGGCGCAGATGAAATCAATTTCAAAATTAGCTTTTATACCAGGGCTGTTCAATATCAATGAGCCAATTATTTTTGGTTTGCCAATTGTATTTAATCCCTATTTTATTTTTCCGTTTATCGGTGTTCCAATCATTGCGATGATTATGACTTACGCGGCAATCGCAGTCGGATTCATGTCACCATTTTCAGCGGTGCAGGTTCCATGGACTACTCCAACAGTAATCGCCGGATTTTTATTAGCGGGCTGGCAAGGAGCCGTAGTGCAAATTGCGATTGTGGCTATGGCTACAGCCGTATATTTCCCGTTTATGAAAATACAAGATAATATTTATTATCAGGAAGAATTAGATGCAAATGAAGTTAAAGACCATCCGTCTGATCCTGTGGACAATGCGGAAACCCTACAACTGAAAACACAATAAGAAAGTGAATTACTGAAAATAGAAAAGATCTATGATGATGTTTTGTGAAAAAATATGAATAAATTTCTTAAAAGGGGTTAGCAAAATGAATAAAAAATTGAGTACAGTAATCGCATTGGCTTTATCGGTTGGTATCACAAGTTCAGCATTTGCCGCAGCAAACAGTTTTTCTGATGTTCCGAAAGATCATTGGAGTTATGCCGCTATTAATCAATTGACCAAAGATGGTATTATCGAAGGTAATGGTGATGGTACATTTGCGGGAGATCGACCGATGAGTCGTTATGAAATGGCGGTTGTTGTAGCTAGAGCGGTGGATCACTTGCAAACAGCAAATCCGGCAGATCAGGCCTTGGTCGAAAAATTAGAAAAAGAATACGCATCAGAAATGAAAAATCTTGATGCTAAATATAGTGCTCTTGATAAGAGAGTCGATAATGTTATGCTAAGTGGTTTTGTTCGGGCAAAGTATGACAGTGATAATGCGACGATGGGAGCCCAAGATAATAATAAACATTTCTATATGGATTTCGAAGGTAAGATGAAAGTCGATGAAAATTGGGATGCCCATTTTCAAAGTGAAACACGCAAGGGATATACATCGAATCAATCATGGCGACCAGGTTATGCTTATGATAGTGCAACGGGTACAATGGTTGCTACAACGAATAACAATTCCAATGATCAAGATGGTACTATCCAAAGAATTTGGGTGGAAGGCAAGGCTGGTGCCATTGGTGTAACTGTTGGGGCAAAATGGTGGGGATTGGGCTATCAAAATGTGCTTTTTGGACATGCAGCCGATGGGCTAATGCTTGATTATAATCTCACACCTGATTGGAAAGTCAGTGCCTTTGAGTTGCGACCTAGGCAGGGAGCTCTTACAACGTCAGTTGCTGGTGGGGATGCTAATCTGCAGAGTGGTATGAATTTATACGGGATTGCTTTTGATGGTAAATTAGGTCATAATTTGGATACGAATGTTACTGTCGGTGCCAACGGGGATAAAGAGATTAATGGAGAAAGTAGATGGGGATCCGTTGATTTAAGGACACAGTTGGTTGATAATCTTAAATTGACAGCGACTTATTCTCGCACGAATGCAGAAAATGAAAACAATTCGCAGGAATATCGACTTGATTTCAAAGGAACGGATCTCAATAATGTGGGATCTTTTGGGTCTTATTTCCGTTATTTCAAATATGCTCCTTACGGCGATATTTCGCATGATGACGAGTGGTCGTCTATGCCGGGCAATGCAAAAGGCTGGATTCTAGGCGTAACGTATGTGCCATATAAAAATGTTCAGTGGGAAACATTTTATTCTAAGCAAAATCAGGTTGTGGGAAATCTTGATAGGAATCTTTTCCGTACACAGATTGATTTCCATTTCTAATTATGGATGGCAAGGTTATAGCAATTTAAGTTGCTATAACCTTGTTTTTTTGTGTTTGACATGGACGAAAAAATAAGTGGAAGTCCTGAGTATAGTTAGATCAGTGACTTGATTGCTGTAACTTATAAAATTGTATCAAAAAAAGCACACATTGCTGTGTGCTTACATTACCTAAATGGTGGCGGCGCAGAGATTCGAACTCCGGACACTGCGGGTATGAACCGCATGCTCTAGCCAACTGAGCTACGCCGCCGATTAAAATTGGTTGCGGGGACAAGACTCGAACTTGTGACCTTCGGGTTATGAGCCCGACGAGCTACCAACTGCTCCACCCCGCGATAAAAACCATATGAAATTTGGTGGGCAGGGATGGATTCGAACCATCGTAAACCGAAGTTGGCAGATTTACAGTCTGCTCCCTTTAACCACTCGGGCACCTACCCATTCTTGTGCAATGGAGCTGGCGAGAAGACTTGAACTCCCAACCTGCTGATTACAAGTCAGCTGCTCTACCAATTGAGCTACACCAGCGCGCTTAAGAACTATATTTATTATAAGCATCACACATATAAATGTCAATACTTTTTTGAAATATTTTTTGGTTTATCGGTTGGAGTAGATTGGAACTAGATATTTATGCATTTTGCTAGCTGGATTTTTTTACTTATCCTAGTTTTTTTTCTTTGGCTTGTTTTTATGCATCGCAGCAAGTGAAGGAGAAGGTTTTTTTTCTTGCCAGCCAACATAGATAAATAATATAAACCCAATTAGAAAAACCAGCAGGCTAGTCATCTGTGCGGATTTAAATAGCCCAAAAACAAGATTGTTGTAATCACCGCGCAGATATTCAAGGAAAAAACGTGCTAGGGAATAGAGCATTGTATATAAAATAAAAGCTTGTCCCTTGGCATGTTTGCTGGAACGAAAAATTAAGAGTAAAGCAAAAATCACGATGTCAATCTGCCCTTCCCATATTTCAGCTGGCCATAAAGGTTGATTGCCATAGGTTTGATAGGCGAGGGTTGTTGCTGGATAGATGATGCCAAATGCAGTGCCAGTTGGTGCACCAAATGCATCACCATTTAAGAGATTTGCAATGCGCCCCAATGCCTGTCCTAAAATGATAGCTGGTGCCATAATATCTGCCAGCGCCCAGGTATCGATTTTATGGCGTTTTGTATAGACTATACCAACAATTGAGCCTAAAACGACACCACCTTGAATTGCCATACCGCCTTGCCAGACATTAAAAATTTCCGTTATATGATTTTGATAGTAGCCCCAGTCAAAGAAAAAAACATCCCAAAGCCTTGCACCCAATATACCGCCAAGACCGCAATATATTCCGAGGTCGGCAATGTGGCTGTGCCATCGCCCGTCTTGTTTAGCGAGAAAATAGGCAACACCTGTTGCCAAAATAATACTGAAACTTAAAACAAGTCCATAGGCGCGAATGGGAAAATCACCAATGAAAAATAAATATTGATGCATAAAGAAAAAAACCTCCTTTTAAAACTTCGTGCTGGTTACGTAAATATATAAGTAGTTTATATGTATAATCGATACTATCGTGTAGACTAGTTTCATTTTATTATTATAAGAGATATGGTAGAAATAAGCAATTTTACAGTCGTTTCTTTCGCAAAAATTTACAGCGATTTTGTTTGATATTTTAAAGCCCATGTGATACGATAATAGATATTACATCAAATATCATAATAATGTTGATAGAGACAGTAGGCTTTGAACTAAAATTCAAGCGAGCCGGCGATAGTGTGAGGTCGGTATGAGTCGTTTAAAGCGGAACATCACTCTGGAATTGCAGGCTGAAAGAAATTGCAAGTAGGCTGTGCCGGGACCTACCGTTATATGGGTTGCATATGATTGTATGTGAAATAGGTGGTATAATGACAGCTCGGCTTTCATCCTGTTTTTGGGTGGGAGTTTTTTTAGTTTACGGAAAGCTTTCATCTTGTTTATGCAGGATGAAAGCTTTATTTTTAGGAGGGGAAATGCATTGTATAAAAAAGTAGAGACAAATCTTAATTTTGTCGATCGTGAAAAAAACATTGAACATTTCTGGAAAGAAAAAGATATCTTTAAAAAAAGTATTGAACAGCGTGAGGGTTCACCAGCATTCACATTTTATGATGGACCGCCTACAGCGAATGGAAAACCGCATATTGGTCATGTTTTGACGAGGGTTATCAAGGATATGATTCCTCGCTTTCAGACCATGAAAGGTCATAAAATTCGTCGTAAAGCTGGTTGGGATACACATGGACTGCCGGTTGAACTAGAAGTTGAAAAACAGCTGGGACTCGATGGAAAAGAACAGATTGAAAAATATGGAATCGAACCATTTGTGAAAAAATGTAAAGAAAGCGTTTGGCAGTATAAAGGCATGTGGGAGGATTTTTCCAGCACCGTTGGATTTTGGGCGGATATGGATGATCCTTATGTAACCTATGATAATACGTTTATTGAATCCGAATGGTGGGCGCTTAAACAGATTTGGGAAAAGGGTCTTTTGTATAAAGGGTATAAAATCGTGCCGTATTGTCCGCGCTGCGGGACGCCGTTATCTTCCCATGAAGTTGCGCAAGGCTATAAAGATGTGAAAGAAAAATCGGCGATTGCCAAGTTTAAAGTAAAAGGTGAAGATGCTTATATTTTAGCATGGACGACTACACCTTGGACACTGCCATCAAATGTGGCACTTTGCGTGAATCCAGATATTACGTATGTAAAAGTAAAAAACAATGAAACAATTTATTATATGGCGGAAGCTTTATTAAAATCAGTTCTTGATGGTGAATATCAGGTACTCGAAACGTTTAAGGGCAAAGATCTTGAATATAAAGAGTATGAACCATTATTTACGTTTGCCAACGTTACGAAAAAAGCTTTTTTTGTAACTTGCGATACGTATGTTACAACGAGTGATGGGACAGGGGTTGTTCATACTGCGCCGGCTTTTGGGGAAGATGATTCAAGAGTTGGACGTAACTATGATCTCCCGTTTGTTCAATTTGTTGATGGCAAAGGTGAAATGACAAAAGAAACAGATTGGGAAGGTGTTTTTTGTAAAAAAGCCGATCCGTTGATTTTGCAGGCATTGAAAGAAAAAGGACTTTTATTTAAAGTCTTAGATTTTGAACATAGTTATCCACATTGTTGGAGATGTGATACGCCGCTCATTTATTATGCAAGAGAATCCTGGTTCATCAAGATGACAGATGTTAAGGAAGATTTGATTCGCAATAATAATACGGTTAACTGGATACCAGAAAGTATCGGCAAAGGCCGATTTGGTGATTGGCTCGAAAACCTGCAGGATTGGGGGATCAGTCGGAATCGGTACTGGGGCACCCCACTTAATGTTTGGGAATGTGAATGTGGACAGCAGCATTCGATCGGTTCGATTGAAGAACTGAAATCCATGTCGGATAACTGTCCGGAAAATATCGAATTGCATCGCCCGTTTATTGATGATGTGACCATTACGTGTCCAACGTGCGGTAAGCAAATGAAACGTGTTCCAGAAGTTATTGACTGTTGGTTCGATTCTGGCTCCATGCCTTTTGCCCAGTGGCATTATCCGTTTGAAAATCAAGATATATTTAAAGAGAATTTTCCGGCAGATTTCATTTCGGAAGCTGTTGATCAGACCCGGGGCTGGTTTTATTCACTGCTAGCTATTTCGACGTTATTGTTTAATACAGCGCCTTATAAAAATGTTATTGTTTTAGGACATGTACAAGATGCCAATGGTCAAAAAATGAGTAAATCAAAGGGAAATGCTGTAGATCCGTTTGATGCACTCCAAGAACATGGAGCGGATGCCATTCGTTGGTATTTCTATGAAAATAGTGCTCCGTGGCTGCCAAATCGTTTTCATAAAGCAGCCGTCACCGAAGGTCAGCGTAAATTTATGGGCACCCTTTGGAATACCTATGCATTTTTTGTTTTATATGCCAATATTGATGATTTTGATGCAAGTAAATATACACTTGGTTATGATAAATTACCGGTTATGGATAAATGGCTTTTATCGCGTCTCAATACATTGGTTAAAACGGTGGATGATAATTTATCCAATTATAAAGTGACGGAAACAGCAAAAGTTCTGCAAGGTTTTGTTGATGAAATGAGCAATTGGTATGTGCGAAGAAGTCGGGAACGTTTCTGGGCTAAAGAACTTACGCAAGATAAAATCAATGCCTATATGACTCTTTATACGGCGCTTGTTACAGTTGCCAAAGCGGCTGCGCCGATGGTTCCGTTTATGACGGAAGACATGTACCAAAATCTTGTTTGTGGCATTGATGTTGCCGCACCGGAAAGCATCCATCTTTGTGATTTCCCAACTGTCAACGAACAATGGATTGATAAAGAGTTAGAAACAAATATGGAACTTGTCCTTGAAATCGTGGTATTGGGTCGTTCGGCAAGAAATACGGCAAATATCAAAAATCGTCAGCCGATTGGCAATATGTATGTTAAAGCAGCAGTTGAATTAAATGATTTTTATAAAAAAATCGTGGAAGAAGAATTGAATGTTAAAGCGGTTACGTTTAAAGATGATATGGAAGAATACTTAACCTATAGTTTTAAACCGCAATTTAAAGTGCTGGGACCGAAAGTTGGTAAACAAATCGGCGAGATTAAAGCAGCACTTGTTACAGTCAATGGTCATGAAGCCAAAGAAGAACTCGATAAAACTGGTGAATTAAAGCTTACTCTCAAAACGGGTGAAGTGATTTTACTGGCGGAAGATATGGAAGTTTCCATGGCACAGACGGAAGGTTATGTATCGGATCGCTATAATGGCGTAATTGTGGCACTGGAAACGACATTGAGTCAGGAACTTCTTGAAGAAGGTTTTGTTCGTGAAGTAATTAGTAAATTACAGACGATGCGCAAAGACAATAAATTTGAAGTAATGGATCATATCACAGTTTATGTAAATGGCAATGAAAAAATTGCGAAACTGGTGACGGCGAATGCAACGACAATCAAAGATGTTGTTCTGGGGAATGAAATCCATGTAGGCAAGATGGCAGGGTTTACGAAAGAATGGAATATTAATGGTGAAAAAGTCGAATTAGGAATTCAATAAGCTAAATTTGAAAACACGATCTTCGTTTCGGCGAAGATCGTGTTTTCATTAGGGAAACGCAGTAGAATCTTGACTTTCAATTACTCTATACGCTATAATGTTAGTCAGTAATAGCTAAAAAAGATGTGTAACTTTGTATATTTATAAAGCTGAGGAAACAGAATAGTAGATTAAGACTATGTGTCAGAGAGTTGGCGGCAGCTGCAAGCCAATACATAGGTTGATCGAACTCACTGCGGAGGCGCAGCCATGCTGCCGTTGATTGCGTTAAAATTAAGAGAGGGCGGCAAGACCGTCAATCAGGGTGGTACCGCGATAAATTCGTCCCTGGCTTTATAAAGCCAAGGGACGTTTATTTTTTTATGCAGCACGCACATGTTTGAATTTTAAGGAGGAAAAAACATGGAAGAACGTTATGTCCCGCAGGGAATTGAAAAGAAATGGCAGAAAAAATGGGCTGAAGAGCATGCCTATAAAACAGAACTTGACCGTAGTAAACCGGAGTATTATGTCTTGGAAATGTTCCCGTATCCATCGGGCAATTTACATATGGGACATGTACGAAATTATTCGATTGGTGACGTAATTGCTCGTTATAAGGCGATGCAGGGATACAATGTACTTCATCCAATGGGATTTGATGCATTTGGTATGCCGGCAGAAAATGCAGCAATCAAACACGGCGTGCAGCCAGCAGACTGGACGTATTCAAATATTGAAAACATGAAACGCCAGCAGCGTGAAATGGGACTTTCCTATGACTGGGATCGTGAAGTAGAGACTTGCCGACCAGAGTACTATCGTTGGACTCAATGGTTTTTTGAATTGTTTTATGAAAAAGGGCTGGCGTACAAGAAAAAAGCATCTGTTAACTGGTGCAATGAATGTAATACAGTGTTGGCTAATGAACAGGTTATCGATGGTCACTGCTGGCGTTGTGACTCTGAAGTAATTAAAAAGGATTTAGCACAGTGGTTTTTTAAGATTACGGACTATGCGGATGTGCTTTTGGAAGATCTCAAAGAGCTGAAGGGCTGGCCGGAACGTGTTAAAACCATGCAGGAAAATTGGATTGGTCGCAGTGAAGGTGCCGAATTTAGTTTTGATGTACCGGATTTTTCTGAGAAAATTCCTGTATATACTACGTGCCCGCATACAGTTTTTGGTGTGACCTATGTAGTTCTAGCCGTAGAACATCCTTTGGTGGAAAAATTGATTAAAGGCCGGGAAAATGAAGCGGAAATTCGCAGCTTTATGGAACGAGTTCGCAAGCTGACGGAACTGGAACGCACATCAAGTGAATCGGCAAAAGAAGGTATGTTCACGGGTGCTTATGCTGTAAATCCATTTAATGGCGAACGTGTGCCAATCTGGATTACAAATTATGTCCTTTATGAATATGGTACAGGTGCCGTTATGGGCGTACCTACGCATGATGAACGTGATTGGATGTTTGCCGATACCTATAATCTGCCCAAAAAACTGGCCGTCAATAATCCAGAAGGTACATTAACGTTAGAATCAATGGATCATGCTTATGTGGATGCTGGTATTTTGGTGAATTCAGGAGAATTTACCGGAATGGATAGTGAAAAAGCAAAACCAGCCATTATTGAATGGATTGAAGCACAACAAGTGGGCCAAAAACGCGTTAATTATCGTTTGCGTGATTGGCTGATCTCACGGCAGCGTTATTGGGGTGCACCAATTCCGGTTATTTATTGTCCAAAATGTGGTGAAGTCCTAGTGCCAAAAGAGGATTTACCGGTTAAATTACCAGAAGACGTGAATTTTGCGGCTGGTTCCGTTTCACCACTTGCTCAGGCGGAAGATTTCGTGAATTGCACTTGCCCAAAATGTGGCGGTAAAGCAAGGCGTGAAACCGATACAATGGATACGTTTATGTGTTCATCTTGGTATTACATGCGTTATACCGATCCTAAAAATGACAGAGCACCGTTTAGTGATGAACAAGTAAATTATTGGATGCCAGTTGATCAATATATTGGTGGAATCGAACATGCTATCTTGCACCTTTTATATTCACGCTTTTTTACAAAAGTCTTGAAAGATGCCGGGCTGGTTAACTTTAATGAACCGTTTAAAAATCTTCTGACGCAGGGGATGGTCATTAAAGATGGTTCTAAAATGAGCAAATCTAAGGGGAATGTCGTATCACCAGAAGAAATTATCAGTAAATATGGTGCCGATACGGCGCGTCTCTTTATTTTATTTGCGGCACCGCCGGAACGTGATCTGGAATGGAATGACCAAGGCGTTGAAGGTGCCTATCGTTTCTTAAAAAGAGTATGGCGCATTATTAGTGAATTTGAAGATGTTATGAAACAAAATGTCGCAGATTACGATACAGCGGTTCTCGCGAAAGACGAAAAAGAATTGCGCCGCATTTTGCATGTTACGATTAAAAAAGTGACAGAAGATATTGGGGATCGGTTTAACTTCAATACAGCAATCAGCTCCATTATGGAACTCGTCAACGCCTTTTACAATATAAAAGATAAAAAAGATCTAAATGCTGGTCTTGTTCATGAAGTGATTGTGGATCTGCTCAAATTATTAGCTCCTTTCGCGCCGCATATGACGGAAGAACTATGGAGTCTCATCATCGCTGATGGCAGTGTGCATAAAGCCAAATGGCCTGTTTATGATGAAAAAGCAACCATCCTTGATGAAATCGAAATTGTTTTGCAGGTCAATGGCAAAGTGCGTGATAAACTTGTGGTAGTGGTCGATTTAAGTCGTGAAGATTTGGAAAAAGCGGCACTCGCAAAGCCTCATGTACAAGATTACATTGCTGGGAAAACGATTGTGAAAGTGATTTGTGTTCCGAAAAAACTTGTGAATATCGTTGTGAAATAAAGAATGATCAAATACCGATTGATGGCAGTTTTGCTATTGATCGGTATTTTTGTCGCTTAGGATATTTTTGCGAAGTCTTTAGAAAAAATCTTTTTTATATAGGATTTTAAGATTTCATGACGAAGCAAGTATATACAATTTTAAAAGTAAGGGTCAGTTATAGAAAGCGGGGATGTTATATGCCAATGTACAAACGGTCCATGGCGGTGTTTTTGGTTTTGGCAGTACTGATCATTGGTGGAAGTTTGTATGGTTATTATGAAAAAGATAAAGTTATTACGTTGGATGCGGCGGCCAAGGGTGATTTGCCAGCAACTGAGATTACAGTATATGTGTCTGGTGCTGTCAATAAGCCAGGAGTGGTAACACTGCCAGAAAAAGCAAGAGTTGTCGATGCGGTGAACCTCTGCGGTGGTGTGCTGGCGACTGCCGATGCTGGGAAGATCAATATGGCACAAGCATTAAAAGATGGTATGCAGATTGTCATACCTGAAAGACTTGCGGCAAATTCATCCGGTAATGATGTGCAAAGCAAAGTGTCAGGTGGTTCTTCTGGTCTTATCAATATCAACACTGCAAATGCAAAAGAACTGGATGATCTGCCCGGAGTGGGACCAGCAATGGCGCAGCGTATTATCGAATATCGGACAACTTCTGGTGCATTCCAAGCAATTGAAGATTTAAAGAAAGTCCATGGTATGGGGGCAGCTAAGTTTGAGAAACTCAAAGATAAGGTGTCTTTATGAAAATAGGACAAAATCAGCTGATATTTATCAATTTGATTATTGCTTCGTTTGTGCTGGGCATTTTTTGTGTAGGGAAGCTGATACTGCCCTTTAAGTGCTTTGTGGCGGCTTTTGTTGTTCTATTGCTTTACGATGTATGGGGGCTTTATAAAGCAAAAAAATCTGTTGTTTATGGAGTATGCTTGCTGTTTTACTGTTTGGGATTTATAGTCTGCAGTGAGGTTTCGCTGGTGTCTTCGCATGATATTAGTCATTCTATGAATGAGTCTGTCCAAATCCAAGGGGTTGTTGCCGAGGCACCTAGAATTACAGTAGGAACAGATGACAGTGAAAAAATTCGTTATATCGTTGAAGTTCAGTCAGTTGGCAAAAACAAGGCTCCTGTTTTTGCCGATGGAAGTATGTATGTATATGTTTCACAACCAGTGACAAAGCCCGTGGCCAGAATTGGTGATGTTGTTACTGCAACTGGAGTTGTTAAGGCTCTGCATGGCTATCAGAACCCAGGGATTATTGATACAGTCGCCTCAGCCAAGCGGCAGGGCATTACAGCACGTTTAAATTTAGGGAAAAGCGATGTTAAGATTACAAAAGCAAATGTACATCCTTTTTTGCGTAAAGCAGATGAACTGCGTAATAATTTACGTGCAGCTATGGAAACAGTAATGTCCAAGGAAGATGCAGCCGTTCTATTTGCAATGCTGTTTGGTGGCTATGATGGAATCAAACCAGAACTTTTAGATTCTTTTACCGCAACGGGAATTATTCATATTTTATCCGTGTCGGGATCTCATATTACGTTATTGGCTGGGACCTTGGTTTGGCTGGGACGTGTTTTGCGTTTTAAATCCTCTGTTATGGCTGCTCTACTTACCTTGGTGATTTTAGCTTATACTGTGCTGGCGGGCTGTGTTTCACCGGCGGTTCGTGCCGCTGTTATGGGAATATTGACCTTTGCTGCCTTGGCATTTGAGCGTGAAGCCGATGCGCGGCGGATACTGAGTTTAGTAGGACTTTTGATGATTTTGCTAAAACCGCAGCTCATCTATGATATTAGTTTCCAATTATCGTTTGCGGCGACTGGCGGACTTTTATATTTCGCACCGTTTCTAAAAGGCAAACTCGATTTTTTGCCAAAGTGGCTGGCGGCGAATTTATCTATCACCTTGGCAGCGCAAATCATGGTTTTACCTTTTTTAGCATGGTATTTTAATTCGGTGTCAGTGAGTTCATTACTTGCAAATCTGCTGGTAGTGCCGATTTTAGAATACGTGATTGTTTTGGGTCTTACCGCTGGTCTTTTTGGTTTGGTGCTGCCCGTTGCACAAAGTATACTATTTGCACTGTGTAGTTTATCCATCGGTTTTGCCTATGAAATCACTAGTTTCATAGCACGTATTCCCGGTGGTAGTATCTATTTACCATCCGGTGGTATTGTAATTGGTTTAGGCTACTATCTTTGTTTGGCTGGCTGGGTTCAGTATGGCAGGGTAAAAGAAATGTGTCGGCGACTTGATTGGACGCATTATAAACAGGTGCTTTGTGTGCTTTCTTTTTTAGTAATCACAGCCTTTGTCTGGCAATACAACAGGGATCAGCCACTATCTGTTCATTTTATTGATGTCGGGCAAGGGGATGCGGTTTTGATTGTGTCACCACAGGGCAAAGCCGCGATGATTGATACCGGTGGTATACTAAATAGTGATTTTGATATAGGTGAAAGAGTTGATTTGCCTTATTTGCGCCATTATGGGGTTACGAAACTCGATTATTTAATTTTGACACACGTTCATGTCGATCATGCGGGTGGCGCTGGCTCTATTTTGCGTAAAATTCCGGTCGATCATATCATAACAGGTCGCGAAAATCGTCAGGAATATGCGCAAGTATTTAAAATGGGTCTGGAAAATGAGCGAAGCAAAGCGATGATTCCGGCATATGCAGGTCAGACAATTTTTTTAGATAATGTAAAAATGGAAATCATTCATGCGATGGATGCCGTACAGGGTGGGACTGGCAATGAAGCTTCCAATGTAATAAAAATTAGTTATGGGCAGCATAGCTTTTTGATTACGGGGGATTTAACGGAGGCAGAAGAAAAACAGATGATAGCTAAGTCTGTTGATATGCGAAGTACCGTGCTTAAAGTCGGACATCATGGTTCAAAAACATCTTCTAGTCAAGAATTTTTAGATGCAGTTCACCCCTCTTATGGCGTTATTTCCGTTGGTGCCGACAATAAGTTTGGTCATCCCGATCAGGTGGTTTTAGATCGTTTAGCACAGAAGTATATTCGATTTTGGCGAACTGATGAAGCAGGCGCAATCGTTTTTTCCAGCGATGGAAAGCGATTGGACGTTCGTATGTTTCGCGATGTTGACTAGCTGATTTTGGTGGGTGGTTTGGTTTTACAAATAGGATAAAATATTATATGATACATATAAACAGCATTTCCTAACGAAATGGAATAGATAGGTGTAGAAATAAATGAATTATGCTGAAGCAATGACAGCAATTAAAAAAAATGATCTAAAATCGGTGTATTTGATTTCAGGTGAAGAAACATATTTGATCGACAAAATAGAACAAGCTTTGCTGGAAAAATTATTACCGAATGAAAACAGGGATGGTTTGCAGCGATTTAATGGTGATATTGATTTACATGAATTGATGAATCTCATTGAGTCAGCACCTTTTTTTACGGACCGGAATGTCATTTTGATTCGTGGCACAACGTTGTTTAAGGAAAAGAAAAAAGCCGCCAAGACAAAAGAAACGGCAAGTCCAGTGGAAGATCAATTCATTCATCTGCTTGAGAATATGCCTCCTTACAGTATTTTGATTTTGGAAACACCGGAAAAAGCGGATAAACGTCGTAAAATTTATAAAACAATTGCAAGGTTTGGTATGGCCGCTGAGGTAGAGGCTGTTAGAGCTTGGAATATCAAAGACTGGTTGCAGGAAAAACTCATTGAAATTCATAAACAGTTTGATCGTGAGGCGTATACGTATTTTTTTGAAATCACAGGGGTGATGAATCAAATTTCTTTGGGATTTTTAGATCAGGAACTGGATAAACTGCTTCTTTATACCGATCGCCAGTTGATTACGAAGCAAGATTTATTGCAGGTTTTATCGAGTATTCCGGAAGTATCAATTTTTTCGATGCTCGATGCCATTAGTGATAAAAATATAAATAAGGCGATTATGTTATTATCCGAGCAATTAGCGGGCGGGATTCATCCTCTGGCGATATTGACACTTTTGACGCGTCATACGCGTCAGCTTTGGCAGGCGAAGACTTTGCAGGCCAAAGGGTATAAGGGCAAACAACTGGCGGCACCGCTGGGACTTGTTCCTTTTGTGGCCGAAAAGGTTGGTATGAAAAGTTTGAAGTTTACGGAACCTGTTTTAAAAAAAGCTTTGCTAAATTTGGCAGATGCGGATTATAAATTAAAATCTGGTCAAGCGAATGTGGCACTTTTGGATCAAATTGTCATTGAGTTATGTATGTGAATTGACATAAAAAAGCCATCGCTTATTTTTACTTTTTATTTTAGTGAAAAACAGTGATGGCTTTTTTATGCAAAATTTTGGTAAACGTAAGAAAGCCTGTCCGTTAGGACAGGCTTTTTATCACATCATGTAAAATTAGTTCGCTAAAGCATTAAGTTTACGAGCTAAACGAGACTTTCTGCGAGCTGCAGCATTTTTGTGGAAAACGTTGTTAGCAGCAGCCTGGTCGATCGTTTTGCTAGCAGTAATAAGGAGGGCCTTAGCTTCATCTGCATTGCCTGCTTCAATAGCTTCGACTAATTTACGGGAAGCAGTTTTAACAGCGGATTTTGCAGAAAAGTTTCTGGCACGACGTTCAGCGTCAGATTTTACACTACGAATAGATGATTTAATATTTGGCAAGTGATTCACCTCCTTAATGGTTTGTTACCTAACAATTCTAGCATGCTGGCGTGGGAAAATCAAGACTTAATTTTCCAGAGAGAAGACTGCCGGGGTGATTGAGATCGCAAACAACGTGCCGTAGCAATAACCAAAAGCGATCTATTTACTTGCGGGGAGATTAGATAAAATGATATACTTATAAATAGTATTCGTAATTAGCTCGTAGGAGGAAAAAATGCAGACTAAAAATATTCGTAATTTTTCTATTATCGCTCATATTGATCATGGCAAATCAACGATTGCGGATCGTTTGATTGAATATACAGGAACTTTATCAAAACGTCAAATGGAGGCACAAGTTCTTGATACCATGGATCTTGAACGCGAACGGGGTATAACGATTAAAGCACAGACTGTACGGCTTGATTATCAAGGGAAGGATGGACAGATGTATCAGCTTAATTTGATTGATACACCTGGGCATGTTGATTTTACCTATGAAGTTTCACGCAGCCTGGCTGCTTGCGAAGGAGCTTTGCTTGTCGTGGATGCAGCACAAGGTGTGGAGGCACAGACTTTGGCTAATGTTTATATGGCATTAGAACATGATTTGGAAATTATTCCGGTCATTAATAAAATCGACTTACCAAGTGCCGATCCGGAAAAAGTGAAAAAGGAAATTGAAGATATTATTGGACTGGATACATCGGATGCAGTTCTTGCCAGCGCAAAAGCGGGGATTGGTATTGAAGAAATTTTGGATCAGGTTGTAGCGAAAGTTCCAGCTCCTTCAGGAAATCGGGAAAAACCGCTGAGTGCCTTGATCTTCGATTCTTATTTTGATGCGTATAAAGGTGTTATTGCTTTAATTCGCGTTATGGATGGCAGTATTAAACCAGGCATGAAGCTAAAGATGATGGCTACGCATAAGATTTTTGAAGTCACAGATGTTGGCTGTTTCAGACCATCTCCAGTCAATGTTGAAGAACTTAGTGCTGGTGAAGTTGGCTTTGTGGCAGGAAGTCTCAAAAATGTAAAAGATGTGCGTGTTGGTGATACGGTAACATATGCTGACAACCCAGTTGCAAAAGCATTGCCGGGGTATCGTGGCATTAATCCGATGGTGTATTGCGGTTTATACCCAGTGGATAGTTCGGATTATGATAATTTGAAGGATGCACTCGAAAAACTTCAATTAAATGATGCAGCTTTATTATTTGAACCTGAAACATCAATGGCGCTTGGCTTTGGCTATCGTTGCGGTTTTTTAGGGCTGTTGCATATGGATGTTGTCCAAGAGCGGCTTGAACGAGAATATAATTTAAGATTAATTACGACAGCTCCGAGCGTAATTTATCATGTTTATAAAACCAATGGTGATTTGCTGAAAATTGACAATCCGGCGAATCTGCCACCACTTACTGAAATTGATCATATTGAAGAACCATTTGTAAAGGCAACGATTATTGTGCCAAATGATTATGTTGGTGCGGTTATGGAAATTTCACAGGATAAGCGCGGTGAATTTAAGAATATGGATTATTTGGATGTCAATCGTGTTCTTATTAAATATCATATCCCTTTGAGTGAAATTATTTATGATTATTTTGATCGTCTTAAATCATCAACACGTGGCTATGCTTCGCTCGACTATGAACTTACAGATTATCAGACATCAAAATTGGTAAAATTGGATATTCTTTTAAATGGTGAACCCGTTGATGCTTTGTCAACGATTGTCCATGTTGACCGAGCAACGCCGCGCGGACGTCAGCTAGCGGAAAAACTCAAAGCAATTATTCCACAGCAGATGTTTGAAATTCCTATTCAGGCAGCAATCGGCAACAAAGTTATTGCCCGAGAAACAGTACGAGCCCTGCGCAAAGATGTACTAGCAAAATGTTATGGCGGTGATATTACGCGTAAACGTAAATTGCTGGAAAAACAAAAAGAAGGAAAGAAACGCATGAAGTCTGTGGGTAATGTAGAAATTCCGCAAGAAGCTTTTATGGCGATTTTGAAGATTGATTGATATGAAACTGGGACTATACATTCACATACCATTTTGTTTGCAGAAATGTTTTTATTGTGACTTCCCATCTTTTGCTAATATTGCAGATTTGAAAGAGGCTTATACGGACGCTTTGTGTATGGAAATTATTACGCAAGGCGCTCTTTTGCCTTGTGCGGTCGTTGATACAATTTATATTGGCGGCGGTACGCCCACCACATTGTCGGAAGGGATGCTGCGCAAAATTCTCAAAGCAGTAAAGCAGGCTTTTCACTTTAGTGAGGCTATGGAATGTAGTATCGAAGCAAATCCTGGTACGGTGAATCAGCAGCAGTTAGAAAGTCTCCGGGCAGCAGGTGTCAATCGCATCAGCTTTGGTGTTCAGACTTTTGAAGATAAGCTACTTGTCAAAATTGGCAGAATTCATACGGCAAAAGCAGCACGCCAATCTGTTTTGCTGGCACAAATAGCCGGATTTACGAATATCAATCTTGATTTGATGTACGGGCTTCCTGGTCAGACTTTAGGCATGCTCGAAAAAAGCATGAAAGCAGCTATGGATTTAGGCGTGATGCATATTTCGATTTACGGTTTAATAATAGAAGAAGGAACCGTTTTTGCTGCGCAAGAAAAGCAAGGTCAATTAGATCTTCCCTCGGAAGAGCTTGTAGAACAGATGTATGATCGAATTATGTCAGTGTTGCCAGCTGCCGGATATGAACGCTATGAAATTTCTAATTTTGCGAAAGCAAAGTGCTATAGTCGGCACAATTTGAAGTATTGGCAGAATCAGCCCTATCTGGGGCTTGGTGCCGCCGCGCATTCTTATATTGCTGATCGTCGTTACGCCAACACACATGATGTGAAAGCCTATATCGCGGCAGTAAAAAGTGGAAAACTTTTAGCTGAGCCGGAAGAAGATATGACAAGCACTATTTTAATGGAAGAATTCTGTTTTTTGGCTCTGAGGACAAAATGGGGAGTTGACTGTGAAAAATTTGCAAAAAATTTTGGTCAGTCGATTTTTACTATATATGGCGATGTCATCGAGAAATTGCAAACCAAAAATTTGTTGGCGGTCGACGCAGGAAAGGTTTATTTGACAGCATTGGGCATGAAATATGGCAATCAGGTTTTTGCCGAGTTTCTTTTGAATATATGACAAAAAAATGATTTACAATGTTGACATTTTGCCGGAAGAGTGGTACATTTTTATTAGACATTAGCACTCACTAGTTCAGAGTGCTAACAATAGGAGGTGGAAAAATGCTTGACGAGCGCAAACAACGTATTCTCCAGGCAATTATTAATGATTATATTTCCACCGCAGAACCTATTGGCTCTAGGACAATTGCCCGCAAATATGATCTGGGTGTAAGCTCAGCGACAATTCGCAATGAAATGGCCGACTTGGAATTGCTCGGCTATATAGAACAGCTTCATACATCATCAGGTCGTATACCATCGTCAAAAGGATATCGTTTTTATGTTGATGACTTATTGATTCCCACGGCGATGACGGAGAATGAAATTACACTGATCAGGAATTGGTATAAGGCAAAAGTAAAGCGTGTTGAAGAAGTTTTTCAAGAGACTGCAAAACTTATATCAAGAATGACAAAAAATGTTTCACTGGTGCTTGCACCGCAGTTATCACAAGCTGCTTTTAGGTGTCTGCAATTTTTACCGCTTGATGCAAAACGTGTGATTGTTGTTATTATGACAGATGCAGGGTTTATTGAAAATAAAATTATTTTTGTGCCATCTGGTGCTGCGTTTGAAGATTTTCAACGTATGGCTATTGTCATAAATAAACATTTAATGGGGCACACAATGGATTCAATCACAACAATTACCTTGCGTAAAATAAGAGATGATATAATGGATACATCTTTATTTGATGCTGCGATGGATGTGATTGATAAGGCTTTAATGGTTGATAAAAAAGAGCGAATTTATTTAGGTGGTACAACGCAGCTTCTAAATCAACCAGAGTTTCGTGATGTTGAAAAAGTCAAAAATATTTTATTAATGCTAGAAGAAGAACAGCTCTTATGTGATATATTACATTCTAATACAAGCCATGGACTGAGTGTTTCAATCGGTCATGAAAATAAATACAGCGGCATTCAAGACTGCAGTATTATTAGTGCAACTTATCATTTGGATGGAGAGCTTTTAGGTACGATTGCAGTTTTGGGTCCAACTCGTATGGAATACGGGAAGACGATCGCTTTGCTTGATTTTATGAATGAAAATTTATCGCAAGTTTTACAAGAGTTTGGTTGGTAAGTACAAGGCATTTTGTAAAGAAACGATATAAATGAGAGGTCACAGACAATATGTTGACTGATAAAAAGAGGTGAGGTTTTAAAAATGGCATTTCTCAAAGAGGAACTGAAGAAAAAAGATGCTGTAATTATGGATGAGATGAAAAAAGAAATTGATAAAGCCGAGAAAGAAGACCAACAGGAGTCTCAAATTGAGGAAGAAGAAACATTGGTCGCCGATGAAGTGACAACGGAAGTAGACAGTGAAATTGAAACGTTGAAAGCTGAGTTGGAGCAAAAACAAAAAGATGTTTTAGAAAATGCGGATCGTGTAAAACGTCTGCAGGCTGATTTCGATAATTTCCGCCGCCGTACACGTCAAGAAAAAGAAGAGTTATCAACCTTTGTCGCTCAAGGTTTAATTAAAGATTTGCTGCCGCTTTTAGATAATTTAGAGCGTGCTATCAGCGTAGAAACCGCTGATGAAACATCGCTTCGTGAAGGTGTTTCTATGATATACAAACAGTTTTTTGCAGCACTTGAAAAAAATGGACTGGAATCCATAAAAGCAGTTGGTGAAAAATTCGACCCGAACTTCCATCAAGCTATTATGCGTGTCGAAGATGCGGATAAAGAAGATGATATCGTTGCCGAAGAACTGCAAAAAGGTTATTCAGTTCATGGTCGAGTAATCAGACCAAGTATGGTTAAGGTAGTTGCTAATTAATTTTAGATAAATAAAAAATAAATGATCGCAGAATCAATTATGAGTATTAGTAGGAGGAATTTTACATGTCAAAAGTAATAGGTATTGACTTAGGTACAACAAATTCAGTTGTGGCTGTAATGGAGGGTGGCGAACCAACTGTTATTACAAATACAGAAGGCAGCCGTCTTACACCATCGGTTGTTGGTTTTTCAAAAACAGATGAACGTTTAGTAGGGCAATTAGCAAAACGTCAGGCTGTATCCAATCCAGATCGTACGTTTGCATCGATCAAACGTCATATGGGTACCGATTATAAAGTAACCGTTGATGGCAAAAATTATTCACCACAGGAAATTTCAGCAATGATTTTACAAAAATTAAAAGCAGATGCTGAAGCGTATCTCGGTGAAACAGTAACACAGGCTGTTATTACAGTACCAGCTTACTTCAACGACAGCCAGCGTCAGGCAACAAAAGATGCGGGTAAAATTGCCGGTTTAGAAGTACTTCGTATTATCAATGAACCAACAGCAGCAGCGCTTGCCTATGGGATGGATAAAGGCGAAGAACATACGATTTTAGTATTTGACCTTGGTGGCGGTACATTTGATGTTTCCGTTTTGGAACTCGGTGATGGTGTATTTGAAGTAAAAGCTACAAATGGTAACAATCACCTTGGTGGTGATGATTTTGACCAGCTTGTTATGAACTGGATGGTTGAAGAATTCAAAAAAGAAAACAGCTTGGATCTTTCGAAAGACAAAATGGCTGCACAGCGTCTAATTGAAGCTGCTGAAAAAGCAAAGGTAGAATTATCAACGGTACTTTCGACAAATATAAATCTGCCGTTTATTACAGCAGACGCGAATGGTCCTAAACATTTGGATCTAACTCTTACACGGGCAAAATTTGATGAACTTACGGCAAATCTTGTTGAATCTACAATGGGACCTACACGTAAAGCACTCCAAGATTCAGGTCTTAGTGCAAGTGATATTGATAAAGTTATCCTTGTTGGTGGCTCAAGCCGTATTCCTGCTGTTCAGGAAGCAATCAAGAAAAATCTTGCCAAAGAACCACATCGTGGTGTAAATCCTGATGAATGTGTAGCAATCGGTGCTGCTATTCAAGCAGGGGTTCTTGTTGGTGAAGTAAAAGACGTTTTATTATTAGATGTAACACCTCTTTCTTTGGGGATTGAAACATTGGGTGGCGTTTGCACAAAAATTATTGAACGCAACACAACGATTCCTACTTCTAAAAGTCAAGTTTTCTCTACTGCTGCTGATAGTCAGCCTTCAGTTGATATTCATGTATTACAAGGGGAACGTGAAATGGCAGCCGGCAATAAAACATTGGGACGTTTTGAATTATCAGATATCCCACCAGCACCAAGAGGCGTGCCTCGTATTGAAGTTTCTTTCGATATTGATGCCAATGGTATTGTGCATGTATCTGCAAAAGATTTGGGTACAGGCAAAGAACAGAAAATCACGATTACTTCCGACAATGGCATGAGCAAGGAAGATATTGATCGTATGGTTAAAGAAGCTGAAGCGCATGCATCCGAAGATAAACAGCATAAAGATGAAGTTGAAACTCGGAACAATGCGGATTCTTTAGTATATCAGTCAGAAAAGACGATTAAAGATTTAGGCGATAAAGCTGATAAAGCACAAGTAGAAAAGATTCAAGCGGCAGCTGAAGTTGTCAAAGAAGCTTTAAAAGGTACAGATCTTGAAGCAATCAAAAAAGCAACGGAAGAACTGCAAAAGCCACTTTATGAAATGAGTGCAGCAGCATATCAGGCAGCTGAACAAGCTGGTGCAGCGCAAAGTCAGGGTGCCCCTGATGCTGGGCAATCTGCTGGTAAAAAAGATGACGATGTAGTGGATGCGGAATACAAAGTTGTTGATGATGAAAAAGATAAAAAATAAGATACTGTCAAAAATTAATTGAAGAAAAATTTGTAAATAGAAAATCCAATAACTCCGGCTGAGTATTAGTCGGAGTTATTCGGTTAATTTGACATATATAGGAGTTTAGGTGGTGCGAAGTGAGTAAGCGCGATTATTATGAAGTCTTAGGTGTGGAAAAAGGTGCCTCAGACGTTGAAATTAAAAAAGCCTTTAAAAAGATGGCAAGAAAATACCATCCTGATTTGAATCGGGACAATCAAAAAGAAGCGGAAGCGCAGTTCAAAGAAGTGAATGAAGCCTATGAAATTTTATCCAATCCGCAGAAAAAAGCACAATACGATCAGTTTGGTCATGCAGCATTTGATGGATCAGGCGGTGGCGGTGCCGGGGGCGGATTTGGTGGTTTTGGCGGCGGCGCGGAAGCTGGCGGATTTGGTGATATCTTTGACATGTTTTTCGGTGGCAATGGCGGGGGGCGTGGTTCACGTCGACCGGGACCAGAACGTGGCAGTGATTTACGTTATGACTTGGAAATAGCGTTTGAGGAAGCTGCTTTTGGTAAAGAAGTGGAACTTAATATTCCTCGTACCGAAGAATGTACAAGTTGTAATGGTTCCGGTGCAGCAGCTGGCACGAAACCGGAAGAATGTCCACAGTGTCATGGGAATGGACAGGTACAATATGCACAAAATACGCCATTTGGCAGGATTGTCAACTCGCGAGTTTGTGATCGCTGCGGTGGAACAGGAAAAATTATAAAAACTCCTTGTAAAGAGTGCAGCGGCAAAGGTACAAAACGCGTTAAACGTAAAATCAGTGTTAAAATTCCCGCAGGTGTGGATAATGGATCAAGAATTCGTGTTTCAGCAGGCGGGGAAGCTGGCATTCGTGGTGGCGGTCCTGGCGATTTATACGTGTATATCTTTGTTAAATTGCATCGTTTATTCAAACGCGATGGTGTAGATGTACTGTGTGAAGTACCAGTATCTTTTGTTCAGGCAACATTAGGCGATAAAATCGAAGTACCGACACTGGACGGAAAAGTTGAAATGACGATTCCAGAAGGTATTCAGTCGGGCTCTGTTCTGCGTCTAAAAGGCAAGGGTATTCCATTCCTTCGCGGGTCTGGTCGTGGTGATCAACATGTAAAAATCAAAGTATTGACACCACAAAAATTAAGCAGTAAACAAAAAGATCTTTTGAAAGAATTTGCGGAAGCAAGTGGTGAAAATATCAATCCAGAGCAAAAGAGCTGGACTGATAATTTGAAAAAATTCTTTAAATAAAATTATCGAAAAATAGAATTCATTTAGAAAAGCACTGGTTTAAACTGTGCTTTTGAAATATAATAAAATAAGAAATGCAAAAAAGCAGCCGGGGATATCCTCGGCCGTGCTTGTTTCAGGTGAATAGTGGAATAACTGTTAAGGGAGAGATTGCATAGTGAAATGGGCTGAAATTAGTATACGAACAACACATGAGGCAACGGAATTGATCGCGGAAATCTTTCATGATCTGGGAGCTTCAGGAGTCGTTATCGAAGATCCTGAACTGGTGAATACATATCGTAATTCAGGAATATGGGATTATACGGATATCCCCGAAGCAACGAATACAGAAGTTGTTACGGTTAAAGCCTATTTGCCAATGGACGAAGAATTGGATGATAAACTTCGGACCTTTGAAAAAGAAGTCGATGCCTTAGCAGGTCACAATATTGATAAAGGTACAGGGGATATTTCTTGTAGTGAAATTCAAGATGAAGACTGGGCTAATAATTGGAAAAAATATTTCCATACGGAAAAAATTGGCGATATTATTGTAATTAAACCCTCATGGGAAGAGTATACGGCAAGTCCGGATGACATTGTTATTGAACTTGATCCTGGCATGGCATTTGGAACAGGGACACATCCGACGACATCTATGTGTATCCGGATTTTAGAAGAAATCGTTACCGGTGGCATGCATATATTTGATGTTGGTACGGGGTCTGGTGTTTTAGCGATCGCCGCAGCCAAGTTGGGGGCTACTGATGTAACTGCGGTAGATTTTGATTCGGTTGCTGTTACGGTTGCTAAAGAAAATGTCGCAATCAATCATGCCGAGTCAGTCATTTCGGTTGCGCGTGGAGACCTTTTAAAAGGGGTTGACGGGAAAGCGGATATTATTATTGCCAATATTATTGCTGATATTATCATTCGTTTATTAGATGATATTCCTACTAAACTTAAAACAGGCGGTACCATGATTGCCAGCGGCATTATTGCTGATCGTCTTGGTGATGTTACGGAAGAGGTTATTGCTCATGGACTTTTGGTTGATCGTGTGCTCGAAGAGGGTGGCTGGGTTGCTATGGTAATCCGCAATGGAGGAACGGTGGTGTGAGGCGAGTCTTTATTGATGGATTGCTAGCAGATGAAATCAAAATAAATGGTACGGATGGGCATCATATTATACATGTTCTACGCGCTAAAATTGGACAGAAACTGATTGTGGTGGATGCTTCGCAAACGATTGCTGAAGCTGAAATTATTGCTTTCAACCATGAAGAAGTAATACTGAAATGTATCAAGCAGATTGATGCCAATACTGAGGCTCCTATTGAGGTTGTTTTGGCGCAATGTCTGCCAAAAGCGGATAAAATGGATTTTGTCGTGCAAAAAGCCGTAGAGCTTGGCGTAAGCAGTATTGTACCAGTCATCAGTACCAATTGTGTAGTCAAGTATGATGCAACAAAACAAATAGCACGCAGAACTAAATGGCAGAAAATTGCCAATGAAGCTGCCAAACAATGCGGACGTACGATTCAGCCTGTTGTAGAGCCGATTGTTAGATTCAAAGAAGTATTAGAAAATTTAGATCCAGATACAGCAGCCTTTATTTGCTATGAAGGGCAGACGGATATTCCAATTCGTGATTTTTTAAGACACAGTACAGCACAGCGGTTTTTTGTCTTAATTGGTCCCGAAGGCGGGTTTACACCAGAAGAAGTGGAGCTTTGTCTGAAAAATGGAGTTCGGGCAGTGACGATGGGACCTCGTATTTTGCGTAGTGAAACAGCGTCATTGGCAGCTGTAAGCCTCGTTATGTATGAAAATGGAGATTTAGGTGGAAGGGGTTTGTAAGTTTTGCCAAAAGTTGCCTTAACGACTTTAGGATGTAAAGTAAATCAATTTGAAACTGAAATTATGGAAGGTTTATTCAAAAAAAGAAACTACGAAACGGTTTCTTTTGCTGATCAAGCCGATTTTTATATTATTAATACCTGTTCAGTTACGCATTTGGGTGAGAAAAAATCACGACAGCTGATTCGTCGCGCACAAAGGCTGAATCCCAAAGCAATTATTGCTGTAACCGGCTGTTATTCGCAGATTGCCCCAGAACAAATTCAAGCTATTGATGGTGTGAATGTTGTTATTGGTACGAAAGAGCGCAGCAAAATAGTTGATCTTGTGGAACGTGCTGCCGTTGAACATAATCTTATTACGGATGTTACGGATATTATGCAAGCCAAAGAATTTGAAGATATTCCTTTATTTGATATGCCGGGACGTACACGTGCTTTCCTGAAAATACAAGAGGGTTGTTCAAATTTTTGTTCGTATTGCATTATTCCGTATGCCCGTGGACCACTGCGTTCAAGAAAATTAACCAGCATTAAAGCTGAAGCAGAAAAATTAGTCGAGGCGGGTTTTAAAGAAATTGTTTTAACGGGGATTCATCTTGGGGCGTATGGGCGTGATTTTCCAGAGAATATCAATTTGGTTGACGCAGCGCGTCTTGTTTTAACAATACCTAACTTAAAACGATTGCGGCTTGGTTCGTTGGAATCTATTGAATTATCGAAGGATTTATTTGATTTGATTTGTGCCGATGATCGCTTTAGCCCGCATCTCCATTTACCGCTGCAAGCCGGCCAGGATGATATTTTGCAAGCAATGAACCGTCACTATACAACCGAGGAGTTTGGACGGCTTATTACGTATGTAGAAGAATCTGTACCCGGGATTGCTATATCAACGGATATTATTGTGGGGTTTCCTGGTGAAACAGATGAAATGTTTGAACAGGGGCTGGTATTTGCTAAATCTATGAATTTTGCCAAGATGCATGTTTTCCCTTATTCAAAGCGGACTGGTACACCAGCGGCTACGATGAAAAACCAGGTTCCAGAAACTGTAAAAAAACAGCGCGCTCATATCATGCAAAAAATGGCAGATGAGAAGGCTGCAGCTTTCCATGAAGGTTTTATTGGATCGGATGTTTCTGTCTTATTTGAAGCAAATCATGATGGTATTTTTGATGGACTTACAGGAAATTATATTCGCGTTTATGTCAATGAATTCGTTGAATGTGGCGAAATTTATCAAGTCCATATTGAAAAAACATATCGAGATGGTTTATGGGGGAAAATTTGTTGATAAAATTTATTTTTTAGCAGGGATATGCTAAAAAAAGCCGAAGTAAACAAAGATACAGTATAAACTGTATCCAAAGATTTTTTTACCGAAAGGAGGTGCATTATGCATACTGATTGCATTTTTTGTAAAATAGCAAACAAGGAGATACCAACCATGTTTGTTTATGAAGATGAATCTGTTGCTGCTTTTAAGGATTTAGAACCACAGGCACCTATACATGTGCTGGTTGTCTCAAAAAAGCATATTGCTAACCTCCTGGATGTTGCTGCTTCAGATCAAGGACTGCTTGCCCATATTATTGGTGAAGTCATTCCGACGATTGCTAAAGAATTAGGCGTGGATGAAAAGGGATTTCGAGTCGTAGTCAATACCAAAGCCGATGGCGGACAGACGGTGCCGCATCTTCATTTTCATTTATTAGGTGGAAGATCAATGACATGGCCACCAGGTTAAGAGTTGACAATAAAACCCTAGTTCATGTATAATATTTAGGTGTAGTTAAGCAGTACACTCCCATGTCAAGTGGAGGGGGGGAGAAATAGATGTCAGAAGTTAAAGTTGGAAAAAACGAAACAATCGATAGTGCACTCCGCAGATTTAAACGTACTTGCCAAAAAGCTGGTACTTTAGCTGAAGTTAGAAAACGTGAGCATTACGAAAAACCTAGTGTTAAACGTAAAAAGAAGTCCGAAGCTGCGCGTAAACGCAAATTTAAAGCTTAATTTTCGTTTCGGGGGAATTTTAATGTCACTTAAAGAGCAATTGACTGAAGACATGAAGACAGCCATGAAAGCGAAAGCAGAAGGAAAGCAACGTCTTTCTGTAATTCGTATGGTTCGATCTGCACTTCGGCAAGTCGAAATTGATGGTAAAAAAGAGCTCGATGACAATGGAGTAATTGATATCATCAGTAAAGAAGTCAAGATGCGTAAAGATTCTATTGAAGAATTCAAAAAAGGAGATCGTGAAGATCTTGTTGCGCAAGTTGAAGCTGAAATTGTAGTATTGATGTCTTATCTGCCTGTACAACTTTCTGAAGATGAAATTCGCAGCCTTGTAAAAGAAGCGGTGGCGGCTAGTGGAGCTTCATCACAAAAAGAAATGGGTAAGGTAATGGGACTCTTGATGCCTAAAGTTAAAGGTCGTGCGGATGGTAAGCTTGTGAATACTATCGTACGCGAAATGTTAAATCTATAAGAATAAAGACTGTTTTAAACAGATGCAATGAACGAACCTCATCTTGTTTGAAGGAGTATTGTAAAATTTCATAGAATTGCTGGCAGTCGCTATGCTTTTCATAAAACTGACATCGTTTTTATACGGTGTCAGTTTTTTTTGCTTATCTTTTGGAAATGGAGGAATTCTTGAGGAATTTGTGGAATTAGTTATATGTATGAAATAAGTTCTATGTAGTTTGTAAATAGAGGTCAAATTGGTTTAGTGGGCTAATGGGGAAGGAGGCATATTATGCAAATTGAAGTGATGGGCTTGCCTATAGTTCAGATCCTATTGGTAGCAATTATGTTTTTAGCGGTTTTAGTTGAAATAAAAACTGGCGGTATGGGGCTGGGAACATTGCTAGGCATCGTTGCCGCTGCTGTGTTTTTCGGCAGTCAATATGTAAATGGACTGGTCAGCTTTTTTGAAATAGCAATATTTCTGGGTGGCGTTTTATGCATTGGAATTGAAATGCTGACGCCAGGAGCAGGAATTTTTGCAGGGATTGGTATTGGTGCGATGCTTTATAGTTTAGTGTTGTCTCTTGGCGGTACGAGTGAGGCAATTTATGCTATTTTACTTGCTGGAGTGCTTGCAATCATCCTGTTTGCATTGATTTTAAAAAAGTTGCCATCGAGCCGTTTGTGGAAAAAAGTTCTGCTGACGGATACTTCAACGGCGACACGCGGCTATGTGAGTGCCACCGACTATACATATCTATTAGGTAAAGATGGTATAGCGCTGACGGAGCTTCGCCCAGCTGGAACGGCTATGATTGATGAAGGTCCTTTTGATGTAGTTTCTGAGGGAACTTATATTAAGCGGGGTGAATCTATAACGGTTATCCTAGTCAATGGTAGCCGAATTGTCGTTCGAAAAAAAACATGAAATAAGAAAATGGACTAAGTTAAGTAGAGGAGGATCTTTTTATGGATGCGATCTTAGGATCTGGGTTTTTATTAGTTGTAGTAGTTGCGTTTGTGATGCTGTTTTTACATTTTGTGCCATTGGGGTTATGGATTTCAGCACTTGCCGCTAACGTGTCTGTTGGTATTTTTACATTGGTGGGGATGCGGCTTCGGCGTGTACCGCCATCGAATATAGTTTTGCCGCTTATTAAAGCCAATAAAGCTGGTATTGATGTATCGGTAAATCAATTGGAAGCGCATTATCTAGCTGGTGGGAATGTAGACAAGGTAATTGATGCCTTGATTGCAGCTCACCGTGCGGAAATACCACTCCCTTTTACGCGTTCGGCAGCAATTGATTTGGCTGGTCGTGATGTGTTGCAGGCTGTACAGATGAGTGTCAACCCGAAAGTGATTGAAACACCGATTGTTTCGGCAGTTGCTAAAAACGGGATTGAACTTAAAATCAAAGCGCGAGTTACAGTTCGTGCGAATATTGACCGCCTTGTTGGTGGTGCCGGTGAACCGACTATTATTGCCAGAGTTGGGGAAGGAATTGTCACTACTGTAGGGTCAGCGAATAGTCATACCGATGTTTTGGCAAATCCAGATGAGATTTCGAAAACAGTGCTTGGAAAAGGTCTTGATGCCGGAACAGCATTTGAAATCCTATCGATTGATATTGCCGATGTTGATGTAGGTCGTAATATCGGTGCTGAATTGATGACGGATCAGGCAGAAGCTGATAAACGTATTGCTCAGGCTAAAGCAGAAGAACGTCGTGCTATGGCTGTAGCAACCGAACAGGAAATGAAAGCCTATACCCAGCAGATGGAAGCAAAAGTTGTTGAAGCGCAAGCAGAAGTTCCTCATGCGATGGCGGCCGCACTGCGTGAAGGTAAACTGGGTGTGATGGATTATTATAATTTGAAAAACATTAATGCGGATACGCAAATGCGTGAAGCAATCAGTCACGCCGGTTCTGATGGACAGCTTAAAAATCCGCCACCAGTGAAATAAAATAGTATGGAACTGGTATTAATCGTTATTGCTTTTGCGGCATTTGCGGTCATTAATGATGCAATTGAAAGCAATAAGAAAAAAGGGAAAAATGTTCCGCCATTACCAACGAGATCAGCGCCGAAAAATCGCCGAATTGATGTTGATTTTGGCGGAATGGAAAAAGAACCCGATATTATAATTCCACCAATCAAAGGCGCACCACAGCTTGAAACCGAAGGTGTTTATAGTGAGCCTGAAGTAATCATAAAAAGCTCGTCGCCAGTATCAACTGAAAAAAATAAATATGCGTATTATTTAGAGCATAGGCATGAGCAGAAAGCAAAAGATCATGCTCAGTATGAACAGGAGACCAAGGTACCGGCAACTGTTAAGCATCATCAGCAATCGACGGATATTCATACAAATGTAATTTTGAGTGCGATGGCTTACGCACAAATATTGGAACGTCCCAAGGCCTATCAAATGGTCCCGAATCCTTTTTTCAATCAAATGAAAAATAAATAAGAAACTTTATAAAAAAGCGAAACCCGTATGTTAATACATCCGGATTTCGCTTTTTTTCATCTGTTATAGGCATGATTGTTTTGACCGATAGATATACGCGATAATTCATGCAGACGGTTAAAATTTCTATCTTGTATAAATTTGTTTTAATAAGTGAACAGCAAACGATGAAATGGTTTCTCGGTTATAAAATACTACACAAAATACGATATATGATTGATTTTTTGCCACGCTTTTGGTATATGCAGTTTAAAAATTTGTTTACAGATTTTTTTATTATAAATAATATTTATCCATATATTACTAAAGTAAGCGTAAAAGCGTAATTAGTGGTAGTTTGATTTTAGTATTTTAAATTTTTTCTTTTGTGCAAAAAAAGCGCACAGAGGAATGATCTGTGCGCTTTAACAGGATGAGAGACGTTATACTTCGGAGTTAAGAACTAGAGACTAATCTGCAGGGAAATAATCTCTAAATTTAGGATAACTCATTTTCATGACAAATCCATGACGAACTTATAAATAAATAAGGGGATGCAAAATAAACTTTAAAGTTGTAGCTGCGGAGTAAGTAATTAACAAAACCACGATAGTAGGGATTAGTTTACGTTTGAAAAACATAGTAAATATAAGGCTTAGTCGTCTTCACATAGAGAAGATGTTTTTTTATATCAATCTACCGTAATGTGCGCGTTTTTTCTTTGATATAGGTGCCAACCATCTTACCTATCGTTTCTTTACCTATTTTATCAGGATGTAAGCCGTCGGTAGTCAATTTAGGCGATAGCCATCCGCAGGTATCAGTTAACGGCGTAGCAACATCGACATAATTGGGCTGATTCATAATCCAGGCATTAATTTTTATTTGTTCATCTTTCCAACTATATGTAGCAATAAGACCATAAACTTTTTTCATAGCGTCAGGATTAATCGGTGTTACAGTGAGAAAAATTGGTAGGATTTGATGGCTCTGACATTTTGCTCTTAACATTTCCAAACCATCAATAACCTGCTTAGCACTACTACCTTCACGGATGTTATTGACACCACCCATAATAACAAGTATTTTTGGTTTGAAAGGTAAAACATCTGCTTCAAAACGCCGATTCATCGCTTCAATCGTATCGCCGCTAAAGCCAAGATTTAAAACAGGTAAACCGGCATAAGTTTCCCAATCATACATAATATAGCTAGGGGGCGTCGATACAGCACCACCGCCTTGAGTTATGCTATCACCAAATGCTGCCACTTGAATATTTTTATGCGTAACATAAAAATATGTGCGAGTAGACCAATTGCTGAAGGAAGCATCTTTTTTGTTTTTAGCTCTTACACGCCACCAATAAGTTCCTTCATCTCGATAAGCAAAATCATCATAATATGTGCGATCATCGTCTTTTAGAAAATATGTATTTAACAGTGTATCCGGTGTGAAAGGATTATCATCCTTATCATAAAATACTTGAACTTCATATTCACTGGCATTCAAATATGGAATCCATGCATAGACCGGATATAAGGGAGCGTAGTCCATTTTATCAAATTCCGTAGTCGTAAGTGGGGAGGTTGTATTGATTTCAACATCGATCAGTGGCTTCGGTTTTGTAATTTTTGCAATTGTTTTTCCATTAATATCAAGAGCTTGTACTTGCCAATATAGGTCATCTTCTTTGACTCTTAAAGCGGATGTATCGAGCTCACAACCGTTCGTATAAATTTTATGCTGAACGAAGACAATCTCAGACGGATTGATTTCTTTTCTTTTTGTAATAACTAAGTCATACATAACCGCATCAGGAACAAGTTTCCAAGTAAGTCGTATTTTTAAAATTTTCAGATCCTTGCTCACCTTGTTTTTTAGCACGATTTTATTTCCTGTTATTTCTTTATTTTCTGCATGCACCACGGGTAATAAAGTAACAGTTATGCCATAAATTATGAGTAGACCAATCCATAATCGATTCCGAGTATTTATCATAGTTTTTTCACCAAATTTCTTATAATGTTTGCTCCCATGTAAAGTGAACTATCTCAATATATGTCTATATCCGGCAGCCTGTGCATCTTTTTCCGTAAAGAACCACTGCGAAACATTCTTTGTGCGGCTGTAGTATGGATCACCAGGCGGGTGATAAATCATAGTACCTTTTTTAGGATCAACATGCCCTTTAATGCCTTCAACATTCGAACCTTGTTCAGTATATCTTTGTTTTGCCGATCCAGGATTTTCGACAGAAAAGGGGTGTTTGTGTCTCTTGTTTAGGTGGTGGTGTGTGCAGCCTTTGTGTTGATGTTGTTTTTCAACAGGGTTGCATCCTTTTTCATATAGACTTAATGACTCTTAAAAAGATTTTCATTGTTGATACAATTCCTAACAAAAGTGAGTCAAAAATTGCTATTTTATTTCCAACAAATAATGTTTTCATTGACTTCTTTACGTTTTCCTTTTGGTATTGTATTACCAGGATACCCCACAGATATAACAGCCATAAGTTCCAAATTTAAAGGAACTTCTAAAATATTTTTAAGGGTTTCTTCATTTTTTAATATTTCGCCAATCCAGCAAGTTCCGAGACCAAGGTCATTTGCTGTTAAAAGCATATTTTGAATTGCAGCACCAATAGCTTGAATATGTTTCATATGAATTTTAGGGATAGCTAATCCTTCTAAATTTGCTGGATCTAAAAAGACAGTAATCAGGCACGGTGATGTTTGTACCCAATGCTCATAAATGGTTAAAGCGGAAAGTTTTTTCATAAGAGCTTTATCGTTCATTATGACGGCAAATTTCCAAGGTTGTAGGTTATTACCTGATGGAGCCCACGTTGCAGCAGCTAATATAGTTTTTATATTTTCTGGATTTACAGGTTTTTCTCGATAAGATCGAATACTTCTGCGAGTTAAAATGTTATTGGTTAAAGAACTCATAAAATCCCCCTTTTACAAAAACCTATACGTACACGACTTATATTAATGCCCTTCGACTTTCTTGTTCATCTTGCATGAATAGGTTTCTTAATTTATTTCTCTGTCTCGTCATCTAAAAACACTTTTATTAAAAAATTATATTCAATAAACCTTAATCTCTAGCAGGGTATATTCCCGCTATCGCTATAAAATATCTCAGTCCAGGAAGCGGGGATTTATCTTTTAAATTCGGGAGTGCGAAGGTTGTCTGGTTATTACCTCCGAATTGAGCACCTAATAAAGAATATAAAGCTGAATTCTCCGCAATGTTTAGAATTTGACCTTCGCAAGGTAACCACCCTCCAATGTTGAAACCAAGAGGGAACAATCCAATAAAACTCAGTATCGGTTCACCCATATTAATTCGCTCCTTTTTATGTAATAAGCATAGTACTTTAGAACTACGCTTATTATATTCTATTACTACTTAATGATCAATTCAATTTCAATTAAATTTTAAAATAAAAAATGGTTAAGAATATTTACTTTGAATTTGCTATGGGCTATAATTAGACATAGAAAAGGTGCTACCGATAAACGGTCAGCCCCAAAATATTTAGATTATAGTAATCCGCCTAGTTTTGGAGACCGGGGCGGATTACTTTTTTTGTAAAAGTACCACAAGAACAACAAAGAGCAATAATGTCACATTTGTTTCGTTCATGGGCATCACCCCATTTCAGGGGCAATATTGACCGCCTACCGTATGGTAGCACCTAAAAAATTATATCATACGTGATATGATATAGACAATATTCAGCCATCCTTCGGGTGGCTTTTTAATTTATACGACTTCAAGATTTTAAAAATACCATTAGAGCTGATAGAGCCATTGCCACGGAACCAATTTTTCTTATCCAATCAACTCTGATGCTTTGTTATTCAGCAAAGTGCCAGCTTTGCCTCCAAAGAAACTATATAAAAAATTAGTAATTAAACTAAGGCTAAGATATGTCACGCACAACAAAATAGCTTGCCTTAAGTATGATCCATTAATATCAATAAATTGAGGCATAAAAGTTGCATAAAAGATTATAGATTTAGGATTTAAGAAAGAAATAAAGAAGGTTGTTTTTATACTTATTTTATCACTACTTTTATTTTCTTTTAACGTAGGTTTATTAGTTGTCCATGTTTTAAAAGCTAAATATAACAAATAGCATATAACAATTGTCTTTAAAACTGTATATGCCATTTCAGATGTAGCAAAAATAGCACTTACACCTATAAAAGACATCAACGATTTAACCATGCACCCAAGATATAAGATTATTGATTTTTTATATTTTTGATAATATTTTTTACACTTTAAATTTGCGTACAGTGGTTTGCAAGTCTTCTGCCATTTTTGCTAAATGCGTGCTAGCACTGGCGATTTCTTCCATGGAAGCAGATTGTTCTTCTGTTGCCGCTGAAATTGTCTGTGTTTGCTCAGCTGATTTATGGGATTCGTTATTTATATTATTAGATGCTTCAACAACACGTTTTGTACCAGCATCTAATTGGATTGTTGAATTTGTAATTGCTTCTATGCCGGTTCCTATTTCCGTAATCATAGTAAAGATATTATTAAATTTCTCTCCGGCACTATTGGCAAATTCTTGTCCAGATAGAACTTCTTTTTTGTTTTCATCCATATAAGAAACGGCTTTTTCTGTACTTATTTGAACATTTTTTATTAAGACAACAATTTCTTTTGTAGATTGAGCGGACTGTTCCGCTAATTTTCTTACTTCTTCGGCCACAACAGAAAAACCGCGTCCAGCATCACCAGCTCGCGCTGCTTCAATAGCAGCATTCAATGCTAATAAATTTGTTTGATCTGCAATAGCGGAAATCATACCTACAATTTTATCAATTTCTTTAGAATATCCATCTAAAGCATTAATAACTTCTGCAGCATTTTCAGTTTTTTCACTAATAAGTGTCATTTGCTCTATCGTTGTCTTAATGGCTGTTGTTCCTTCAAGGGCAGTATTTGAAGTTTTTTTACCGGATTCACTGACTGCTTGTATATTTTTAGTTACAGTATCAATCCCACTACTCATTTCGCTAACAACGGATGTCGTATGTTCAATAAGTTTAAGCTGTTCAGTACTACTATCAGCGACATTTGTCGTTGATTCTGCTACCTGCGTGGCTGCTTGTGCGGATTGTTCTGCACTTGCTGTGAGCTGTTGCGAAGCGGAAGCCATTTGTTCGGCCGTATTTAAAATTTGTTGAATCAATGTTCTTACGCTGCGATTCATTTTATCCACGGATTGAGATAATATACCGAATTCGCTTTTATCTTGCATACTTTGTTTTGGAACGTCAATCGAAAAATCACCAGCGGCAATATGTATTAAGAAATCTACAGTCATTTTTAATCTAGTTCCTATTTGCTTAATCGTTAATATACCAATACCTAAACCTAATAAGATAACAAATAAAGTGATTATAATGAATGTCCATACAGATTTAGCCATTTCTGCTTTGCCTGTTTCATTCATTTCGGCGCCACTCTGATCGGCATTATCTGCTACTTTATCCAAATTGGAGATAACATTTACAAATAAAGGTGCTGCTTCTTTTTGAGATAAAGTGTATGCTTCTTGTTTTTTGCTTTGTGTTACTAGATCGAGTACCTGGTTGTTAACAGTACGAAATTTTTGTAGAGAATCTTTCAGGGCGTTCATATCGTTAATTTGCGTTGATGTCAATGATAGCTGTTCATAGGCTGAAAAATTTTCATCTAACTCTTTTCTTTTTGCAAGGAGATCATTTTTGAGCCTTTGATTTTCGCTTTCTTCGGTCGTGAGCATTAAACTATATACATCTTCTACAGATTGATGTAACAATACTTTGCTTTTATAAGCCAATTGAATTTGTTTTACATTTGTTGTGTAAAGTTGATCCATTCGAGAACTGTCTTGTTTTAAATCTATACTGCCTATTACGGATACACCAATGATAGCAAAAACAAATATAGCAATCAAAAGCGTCAGTTTTTGTTTAACTTGTAAGTTATTGAACCATTCCATATTAATAAGGACCTCCCTGATTTTAGAAACATATTTATTTTGAAACATATAGTTACATAATTTGGTAATGTATTGTATGTTTATTTTTGAAAAGCAGTTGAACTATCTAAGCTATAATTTATTTTTCAAATAAAAAAATCCATGTATTCACACAGAAACATGGATTTTAATTGATTCTCGTTATAATGTTTATTACGTGGAAGTTCAATTAAACCCGATAATGGCATGTTTTGTATAAAACATCAATAAACTTAACACGAACTTTCTTTTTAACTAATTATACTCCATATCAAACGAAAATTCACTAAAATAAATAAAGCTTTCTCTGTTATGTTTGTGTATTATTTGTTGTACAAGCAAATTCAATCCTGTCTTAGTTAACATGTAGCGTTGTCCTTCAAATATTCAGCAGTAAATTTTACAGCTTTATTTGTTAGCCCCTCACATAGATGTGGTGGGTTATCTGCATTAAATCCTTGAGGACGCAATTTGCCGCATGATAGGCTGCCAAATTCTTGTTCGAAATCTTTTGCGAAACGATAACATAAATTAACTATTTTTTCTGTTGATAATCCGGTTTCTTTACCCCAGATACCTATAAACATTAAAGATCCTTCTACTAAGCCACACTGTGCGCCAAATCCACCAGCGCCGTGCATACCAATAGCAGATTGGAGCACTTGCAGGTCTAATTTTAAGTTATGTAACTCTGATAATATCTTAAGCATAACCGTTGTACAATTAACATCTTCATCCCAATAATAAGTATACACTTTTTCACGAATGTACTCTTCTTGAATCATTTTTTCATCTCCCAATATCCAAATGTGGAAATAATCATTTGTTTGCATATTATTATTGCAGGGTAGTCCATCTAAAAACACATATCCGTCATCGATTAACTAACCCAAACAACAAGAGTTACTCAAATACAATCAGCCATCCTTCGGGGTGGCTTTTTAATTTATACAATTTTAGGGGCTTATGAACTACATTTTTCTCTTTAGTCTATTCCTATTTTAAAATTAATTCAATTAAATTTTAAAATAATAGCTATTTAGCCCCCTAACGAAGTTGGAGTCCAACCCATTGATGATATATAATAAATACATGGGGGAATGGACATGCGAGGGAAAATTTATACGAAAGAATTTAGAGAAACAGTATTGCAAGAGGCTAATGAAACAAATAATATAGCCCAAGTTGCTCGCAGACATGAGATATCGCCTAAAACAATTTATAGCTGGAAACAACAAGCAAAACATAAAGCATGGGTCGTCACAGCACCAAATTCGAAAAAAATAATAACCTATACACCTACGGCTCAGGAATTTAAGGAATTAGAAACTCAAAATGGTCAACTTAAGACCTTGCTAGGAGAAAAAGATCTTGAAATTGCCATCATCCGTGATATATTAAAAAAAGCTCAGCCCGGCTATCGGACAGAATGATTATTGCCGATGAATGGATCAGTCGGGGATATATGTCCATATTGGTACTCCAAATCATTGGTATAGCAGAATCAACATACTATTACCATAGACACACAGTGCCGCAGAGAGAGCCTGTGGTTCCAAATACTCATGTTGGCAACCGCGGATATTCTTTAAATAACGCTAGTAAGCGGGTTAGCGATGAGCAAATCAAAGAATGGTTAACAGCGCTCGTTTTAGGTGAAGAAGGTGCCTACGGTTACCGGAAATTAACAAAATGTTTAAAGCTACAGTATCTTTGTTTATCAACAAGAAAAAGGTCTATCGGCTATGCAAGGAACTGCAGCTATTGAAAAAGCAACGAGAAATCAAGAATAAGCATCCTCGTCGATTAACACGTAATCGCATCATAACTAGTGTAGATCAATTGTGGGAGATTGATATCAAGTATGGCTACATTGCTGGCGAAAATCGTTTTTTCTACCTTATGTGTCTGATTGATGTTTACGACCGCGTGATTGTCGATTACCATATCGGTTTAACTTGTGAAGGCAAACATGCTACTTATATAGTAGAGCGTGCGTTGTGGAAACGCAAATTAGTAAATCGTTCAATGCGCCCGGTGATTAGAAGTGATAACGGTCCACAGTTTATTAGCAATGCCTTTGAAAATACCTGTGAAGCCTTAAACGTTGAACATGAGCGTATACCACCCAAGACGCCGAATCTTAACGCTCACATAGAATCATTTCATAGCATATTAGAAAGAGATTGTTATGCTAGAAATGAATTCGCTAGTTATACTGGAGCGTATAAAATAGTAACTGAATTTCTAGACTTTTATGTTAACCGCTATTTACATGGTAGCTTAAATGATATGCCTCCAGCTTGTTTTCATGATAGAGTAGTAAATATGGGCATAAGACCTTTTACAGTAAATGTATAATGTTCTCATGATTTATGAAATCCTGCGAAATAATGAGCTATTCTATGATACCGCTTCAACTATAGACAGTGACTCCAATATTGGGGGTTTGAACCGCACAAATTTGTTGAATTTACGTAGTGTATGGTTCTATGGAATGAGTCCTGTTATAGATCCCTTCATAATCCTTAGGCGTAATTGTTGTGCATTCTTTCAGCATGAAATCACCCCTTACTCTGAGAATAGAAAAACCGACAGCATCAACTATCTTTAAGAGAAATCATGAAACACAAGTTCTGTTTTGGTAATTTTATTTCAAAATTAAATAGAAATATATAAACTACTGGCATTGTGCTGGTGGCTTTTTCTTGTAAATTTGCATATTGGGAATGCTATCGATTCAAGTGAAGTGAGATTAGAGAGAGTCGAAGAACTATTAAAAAATCTAATTTCGAACGATGATAGATATACAAGAGTAAAGGTAAAACTGAATTAATAAAAATTCAAGCATCCTTCGGGGTGCTTTTTTATGTCAAAAATAAAAAAGTGAGCATAAAAATAAATTTATACTCACTTTCAAATGATTTCATTGCTGAGATCCATCAGCATTCATTATGAAATCTGTCGCAATAGTATCAATTATTATCATCCCAGTGATGATGGTGATGGTGCGGAGGAGGAGGTGGTGGACCATCAGGACCGTCAGGAGGAGGTGGCGGTGGACCATAAGGACCATCAGGAGGAGGTGGTGGCGGGCCATAAGGAGGTGGTGGACCATCAGGGCCACCAGGACCACCATCATAAAATTGAACTTGAGCTTGACCCTTATCTGCGTGCAGTGGAGAAGCTTCTGTAATACCAGCTACAAAACCAACTTGAACTAAAGCCATAAGCGTAAGTAAGGTGATTTTTTTTGCTAAACTTTTCATAATTAACGCCGCCTTAAATTTTTCGTGGAAGATAAATAAACATCAAATATCTCCTCTCTATATAATAATAGACCTTTGAAATTTGATTATGGTTTGAAAGGTATTTGAATATGTTTTTTTACTAATACGGAACCAGTCTTGTAATGGAAATGGAGGAAGTCCGTGTTCGCGAGTTATTTCCAAGTGCGTCCGTGGATCAGTTTATATCAACACGGCTGTAGACCTCGAAAATGGCGAGATTAAACAGAAAAATGTGCAACGGAAAGTGTACTTTGACGAGCAAAACGGCTATTTATTTTTTTAGTCAAAAAAATGAATAGCCGTTTGATGGAATCGCTTTGCCGAATATACTCACCGATTTTGGTATAGCAAAACTCTATCGGCTATCACGTTGCATATATTGCAATAGTAATCTACTAACCGTATAAGATGGGGAGATAACATCAAGCCTATGTGCAAAATGTAGATAGCTAGATTACTTCGTGTGAGTGAACGTTGTGCGGTGATATTTGTCAATAAGATGATCCGTATGAGGATATTTGCTAAAGATGTAATTGATATTGGCAGCGAGAAACAGGTGCAATATTGTATGAATCCGATTTACTTCTTTAATGAGAAGTGATTGAGTTTAAATTTGTATTTGCTGTTTAAGGTCGACTTGAAGGAGGGACTAGCAGTGGGGGTGAGAAAGAGGTTCAATGATGTGGAGTTGGGAAAATGATGAAAAGTGTTGCATTTATTTGTTTTGACGAATAAATATAGACAGGAAAAAAACGAGCATAAAAATAAATTTATACTCGCTTTTAACTAGTTTCATTCTTGAGGCAAATTAGTATTCATTATGCACTTTACCATAACAGTATTAATTATTATCATCCCACTGATGATGATGGTGAGGGGGCTGCGGAGGAGGTGGTGGTGGACCATTAGGATCAGCTGGAGGAGGTGGCGGTGGACCATCAGGACCACTTGGGCCACCATCATAAAATTGAACTTGAGCTGGACCATTATCTGCATGCAATGGAGAAGCTTCTGTAATACCAGCTACAAAACCAACCTGAACTAAAGCTATAAGCGTAAGTAAGGTGATTTTTTTTGCTAAACTTTTCATAATTAACGCCGCCTTAAACTTTTTGTGGAAGATAAATAAACATCAAATATCTTCTCTGTGTATAATAATAGACCTTTAAAATTTGATTATGGTTTGGAAGGTATTTGAATATGGTTTAAATATGATTTAAATTAGGCTTTTTATTGATAAGGGAACAGTCTTGCAATGAAAATGGGGAGGTGCTATGTTTCTTTTATATAAAAATTTAAAAGATAAGCTGCTAAAAGACATTGTGGGGGGATTTAAGGTGCTTTTTTCTTACCTCAAAACAAACTCTCAGGTCGTGGTGAGTCGTGGCAACAATATGGAAACAAAAAACTTTTTTTACAAAACAAGCAGAAAGCATCTGTGTAAAATATAGCCTATTTATTATAGAACAAAACATACAAACGCATCAATGATCCGATGGCTAGTATGGCATATGAGAAACCTTCATAGTTTGTGTAAACCTCTAAGGTGATGTAATATAAAATCAACTTAGAGGTTTATTTATGGCAAGAAAAAATGAAAGTCCTCAAAAGGTAGCAATGCGGGAAATGATGAAAAATTATTTAAAAGATACGGATCTTAGAATTCAAGAAGGATCCGATGTCAAAAACATCATGCGCGACATGATGTCCGTTCTTTTGGAAGGTGCTCTTTATGGTGAACTCGATGACTCCCTTGGTTATAATAAATATGACTATAAAAACAAGGATACTGACAATAATCGTAATGGTCATTCAAATAAAACAATGCATACGAGTTATGGCGACATGGAAATGGAAATAGAACGTTAGTCAGATATTGGGGAATTTTAAACAGATTCCATATTGTGTTTAAAAAGATACAATATCTTCAAAGGTTATTCACAACATCTTCACATGAGACCTGTAATATATATAATATGAGTTATCGCAGAGAAACTAAAAACGGTAGATTAAAATATTGATGATGTATAAAACATTGAATGTTGTAGAAAATTTTTCGCCAGCAGTTTACAATGTAAAACTCCATATGCATATGGAAATAAGGGGAGTCATATCATGAATAAAAATTTAAACAAAATAATAATGAGTGGTCTTATGGTAGCAGCAATTTTTGGTTTAGTCAGTAATACGGCAGTGAATGTATCTGCTTTAGATCAAGTAACGATAGTACATATGGCACATGTAATGAATGGTAATGTAGTCAATGAAAATGATGGTCTAAATGTACTGACAAGTTTAGCTCATGTAATGAGTACTAGCAGCAAATCAAAGTAATGAATGGTTCAGACGGTGAAAATACTTCCCATAGCTCAGAACCATGAGTTTTGGTATAATGGTTCTGCTATAAAAATGGATATGTTACCGTTAACATAGGAATTTCCTCATTCTGTTTATCAAATAAACGACCACTAAACATTGAAACAGATAAATACCCTTGATTCTTTATTCAGATCAAGGGTGTTTATTTTTTGTGACTATTGGCATGGTAAAATATCCCTTATTATCAATTATCAAAACAAAAACCTATACTCACACGACTTACGTTAAAGCCTCTTGGCTTGTTTTGCATGAATAGGTTTCTTTGCTATCTGTCTCATTTTTTAAAAACACTTTTAAATCTTCTAGGTGACCGGATTTTATGATCAGTTCCATTAGTTCTGGGTCAGCGTCCGGTTTGTTGATCCAATTGCGAATACGTTTTGCCATCAATCGTTTTTCTTCGGATCGGGCAGGGGATTCACTAATAATAGACATACGCTACTCCTTTTGGATATCATAATAACAGTATTTCGGAACTACTATTTCTTCTTTATTAATTTCCTGATCTGATGTTTACCATACAAAAGGTGTAGCATTTAATCATGGATTTCTTTCTTTGGATATTTAGATTTCCCTTATTTTAAAATTATCCAGTCTACATTGTTCGTTTAAAATTTTAAAAGTAGGTTCCAATAATAAATTGAGAAGAGTTAATTCATAAGGGGGTAAATCAGGATCTCTATCGATTTTGCATAAGAAGTTCATACGAACTGATTTGGTTAAACAACCTTTATTTTGACAATTTTTATTTTTGTCAAGATTATGTCTTTCTGCATCTACATAAATATGAAACTGTCTGCCGGACGTTATAATCTGATTGTTAAACAGACATTTTCGTATTTCATTAGCGATTTTGGGCGGATGCTTGTCGCCGCCTTCGTTGAAATTAAAAGAAAGATAGAATTCAATCATCTTTGACAACCATTTCTATAGTTAATCTTTTTATACTTTGAATTTTCGGACAGTAGCTCGTCCGCCATTTTTTCTAAAGGTGTGTCTATACTTACCGTTACATAAGCGTTGGTTTTTGACAATACATATGAGATTTTTAGATTGGCAATATTAATATACATTTTTCTTTTTTATTTTTTTACAAAAAAATACTGCTAGTACATAGGAATCGGTATATTTATACACGATTTACTTATGCAACCTGGCAGTCATAGAATACTTCTTTAGACCCATAGTTTTGCGACCTTGTTTTTCAACAAGTTTGCCAATATATAAACAAAAAAATTTATAGTGTTAATTATTTTTACTCATAAGTTATAATATATTATTATTTGCTTAATTGCAATAATAAGTTACTTTTTCTTAGGACATATTTAAAAAGAAGCCTACTTTCAATTGAAATTAAGCTAAAAAGATACGTGATTTTAAAAATTTAGTCGGAAATTATTATATCATATTCCATACGCTTTGCTGTATCTTTGGCAACATCAGCACCTAAAAGCTTCTTTACTATATGGAATGACATATTAAGACCAGCGGAAATTCCAGCAGAAGTAATTATTGAACCTTCATCAACATATTTGACATCATGTTGAACTGTAAGCTGTGGATATTGTTTTTCTAATCTTTCGATTTCCATCCAGTGGCTTGTAGCTTTTTTGCCGTCAAGTAGTCCTGCTTTAGCTAGAAGAAATGATCCGGTACATACAGATGCTAGTAAATTAACGACATTAGATTGTTTTCTTATCCAGTCAATGGTCTTTTCGTCATTCATTTCTATCTCTCTAGCTCCATATCCACCAGGAATGATTAATATATCTAATTTAGGTGCGTTATCTAGACTATATTGCGGTGTTACTAGAAGACCATTTCGCGCCTTCACAATCTGTCCATCTATTGAAATAACATGTACCTGAAAAGGTTTTTCCGATTGATCGGGGCGCGTAGTTATTGAGAATACTTCAAATGGACCTGCGAAATCTAGCACCTCAACATCATTAAATAAAAGAATTCCTACATTCCATTTTTTTGTCATAGAGCTATTCCTCCCAATTTATATATTTCATTATAGTTTGATTCAAATGCTTTTGCTTTTAGTTCTATGCGGTGGGATTATAGTGTCATTTTATCCTCAACGGTTAGGTATATATTAACCGAATTATATCAGCCTCAGACATGCTACAAGATGGCATAATATGTTTGGTTGATTTCAAACATATTTGATATGCCTTTCGGTTGGTACGTAGTTTACGTATTAGCTATATACATTTTTTCAAACAAAGGTGCTATTGTTTTTATTGCTTGGTCAAATTCGGTGAGTTCCAAATCATTTAAAATATCAGTTTTCTCTTCAAACATACATGTTAATAGGTCTACTTCGTTTATAAGAATTTTGTAGCCTTTTTCGGTCAATGCAATATTTTTGCAGCGTCGATCATTAAGAGATATTTGACGGCTAATATAACCATTTTTACATAATTGATTAATGATTTGAAGTACGTGCTGTTTTTGAATGGATAAGTGATTACTCAATGTTGTGGCGGTCAATGGTCCATAAGAATCTATAATGCATAACGCAATCCATTGGTTGGCTGGTATTGGAAAGTTTATTTTCTGGAAAAAATTGCTATTAAGGGTATGAAGAGTATTAATAAATTTAGCGGAAAGTTCTTTGCAATCAATATATTCCATACAAACGATAACCTTCTTTCTGCTTCTTATTGCGAAAGTTAATTTTGCGAATCAAGACCTTGAAATGACACAAACTTACTTATTTATTATTTTTATTATATATTGTAAAAAAATTGTCGTCTATATTAATGATTTATATTTTTCTAGTTAGTACATATGTTCTTTTTGGCATATTTTTTAACCGCCTCAAAAGAGGCGGTCTGGATCGTTACTTATTTCACAAACGACATGTATAAATTAAGAACTGGTGTCAGTAGTTGTTACTACCGTGGTTACTTTTGTTATTGTGGTATTGCCTTTGACATATTTTTCAGTTGTGGTTTTTGTGTCCGACTCTGACATAGTTGATGTTTTTGTTGCGGATGCAGCTTCAATGACTCCTAATGATAAACTAGATTGAATAGTAAAAATTAAAGTAAGAATGAACACAATTTTCAATAACTTATTCATAAATAGACACTTCCTTGTTTATAAATAGACTTCCTTGAATAAATAACACTAACTTTGTAGATTAGACAAACTTAAGTAAAATCCTGCCTTTTAAGAAAAAAATACTTGATAATGAAATCTTATAAGCAAGGCACAATATAATTAAAAATGCAATCTACGAAGCTTTTGAACCATTCGTTCTAGCCGTAATTTCAGCATCATGGGCTTTTACATAAGCAACGATAGGATTAAAAATTTTTTCTTCAAGTGATTCAGGTGAAATATCTTTAACTAGAGGTTGATCATAGTGTTTGTGCGATAAAAGTACATCATTTTCGTCATAAAAATAGATGTCATATTTTTTAAAAGAATTACGGTTGATGTCATATTTATATTTATCTATGGAATGATCCGCTTTAACTACAACAGCCTTTACTTCATCGCTTTGATCAGTAGCATTAATGTGATTTACCAGCTGTTGTTTCATTTCATCACCGTACACTTCTTTGATATAAATAATGATAATGGATTTATCTACAGAATTTGACTCGGGTGAGCTCTTATATCTTATAGACTGTGTATCAAAAAAATACCCTTCTAAACTAGTTGATATAGCCCATTGCCAACGATCTGTCGCAAAGCTGGTGCAGGTAAACAAAAATAAAAAACTCAATATTAAAAGCAAAATACGTTTCATGGTGATAATTCTCCTTAAAATAAAAATTATTTTTAGTGTTCCTTTACTTCATCCAGAAATATTTCGACTGTAGGACATTTCCCCGCTTTAATAGCCGCGGTCAATTCAGTGTCAGAATCTGGGTTTAAAAACCAGTTTTGAATCCGTCTAGCCCTAAATCTATCTTTTTCAGGAAGTGCTGGGCGATGATAGAATTTTTCCATAAAAATTTCTCCTTAGTGCTGGTCGATTTTCAAGGCACATAGTCATTCTTAATCACGGCGTCACGATCTTTGAAATAGACTTTGTTGTGTAATTTTTTAGCCATAGTGTTGATTTTAGATTATTTTAACGCGAGTACAACTCTATACATATTTTTAAATATTCGATTGAACCTGTAATTTGTGACAATATGGTTAAGTTGTTTTGCGTAAAATAATAATCATAAAATTATTTATTTAAGTTGCAGTCCATCTTCTATATTTTTTATAGCCATACGTAAACTATTTTCTAAAATTTTGAGACGATTAGCAAATTCTATCTCATTTTTTTGCCGATGCATAATCTCATCTGTTTGAACATAAATTACAAGTTGTTCTAATTCTAGTTTTTGTTTTTCTACATCTTTAAATATCTTTAACATAGAAAAAGCCTTCTTTCTTTTAATTTATAAAAAATTCCATAATATACTTATGATACCTGATTTTTGTTTTTTTTCATAGGGGGAACGGTGAATATTTTCATTTTACCTTAATATATCCTGAATTATTCATGGTGGTTTAAAAACACCACATCTGTGTATAGCTTTTCTCAATCACAATTAAAAAATAGAAATATACTTCATTTTCACTTAAAAATGGGTAGACGAACTCTGTTCGTCCTAAAATCTATTTTTTAATTGTCAAAGAACAGGCAATTTGGTTAAGATATTCATCAAGAAGTGGTTGCAAAAACTGGTGCACCCCTGTTGAGGCATACGTACTGCCCTTGCGCAGTTTAATCTTTAGTAAATCGCCAGTAAACTCGTCATAACAAACCAGTGGGGGTAACCATGTGCCGAGTAATGGTAGTTAAACGCTGCTCCCTTTTGCTTTCCGGAAGTTGGAAGAAGTGTTGAATCTAAACCAGCAGAATTCTTGGTGGTTGGACAACGGAGTAAATTCGTTTGCGTAAAGCACAGGTAATTTTATAAAGCTGTCTCAATGTTATTTCGTCCAGACGAGATCCAAAGCGTGAGCGTGTGAGCTGAGAAGCAAGATTCTGTTTGCCAAAACAGTTAGTAAGAACAGGATCTTTTGAAAGGTAATCGGACACATCGTCTGTAAAATATCCGGCACAGATTAAGTAGATTTTTTTGTAGTAAAATTGCATCATCGAGATGTTGACGGTTTGCGTTGTCGTTTGTTTTAAAAGAATTTTTAAGTAATTGATGGAGTCCCAATTTATCTACAAAATTTATGAAGAAGCAAAAGACCAGCATCTGAAGATAAATTGCCACCGTTAAAATTGATATTAATTTTAATATTGCTTTGTAAATGTAAATTCGCTAAACTAGATATTGGAGTCTCTCCTTTGTTGTTTGTCTTTGTGGTGAATACATTTTAACAAAATTGAGACTCTTTTTGTATCTTTTTTTTATTGCACCCATTGGGTGCAATAGTTTTAACGTTATAATGCTTGAATTTATCGGCATTGCATCGCATTTTTGGATTTACGTGAATAATTCAGGTTCACTTGTATTACTTTCGTGTTCCTAACATAAATTTTCACGCCTGTTGATTAACCAATAATATCCATTAAAACTAGACAAAAACAGAGGTGCGACAAAATTCTTGAATAAACCCTACCCATTCAATTGAAAGTTGACCGTATAGCAACTGCCTTGTAAATTCTA
>Ga0302200_10000160_pt1 | contig 68491 bp, 110 predicted proteins | sample II_Bog_N3_1_FD_194585 | JGI IMG/M metagenome (GOLD analysis project Ga0302200, IMG submission 194585) | Peat permafrost microbial communities from Stordalen Mire near Abisko, Sweden - II_Bog_N3_1 | ecosystem: Environmental > Terrestrial > Soil > Wetlands > Peat | place: Sweden: Abisko...
CCGTAGGGTTGAATCCATCAGGCAGGGACGTTACCGAGCCTAAATCAAGGTAGCCACCAACCGTAGGGTTGAATCCATCAGGCAGGGACGTTACAGAGCCTAAATAAAGGTAGCCACCAACCGTAGGGTTGAATCCATCAGGCAGGGACGTTACCGAGCCTAAATCAAGGTAGCCACCAACCGTAGGGTTGAATCCATCAGGCAGGGACGTTACCGAGCCTAAATCAAGGTAGCCACCAACCGTAGGGTTGAATCCATCAGGCAGGGACGTTACAGAGCCTAAATAAAGGTAGCCTATTATTTTTTCTTTACCTGTAAATTGGTCTTCGCTAATATTATAGCGGGTTTTAAATTCTTCTTTTTTCATGTCTTGCTAAGTTTTCTTTCGTTTAAAGTTTTGTAAAGGTAATGGGTTGTAATGATATGTGCAAATTTAATTTAAATTATTTTTAAATCTTTTTTAAATTATTATTTGGATATATGAATAATAGTCCCTATACTTGTATTGTGATTGACAGACCAACATATAAGGCATATAAAAATATGATATATAGATGTACAAATTCTTTATATCCTCGTTTTAAAGACTATGGGGGTCGTGGTATCATGGTTTGTGATAAATGGTTAATTGGTTATGAAAACTTTTTATCCGATATGGGCGAAAGGCCGTCATCGGAATATTCAATTGACAGAATTGATAATGACGGTAACTATACACCTGAAAATTGCAGATGGACAACACGCAATGTTCAAATGACAAATAAAAGGCAAACTATTGTTCATAATCCGTTGGTTATTTTAGATGTTGTAAATAAATTAAACATGGGTGTATCTGTAAAAGAAATAGCAAAAAATTCACCCATGTCACAAGGTGGGATATATCATTACAAGGAAAAAATCAAGGCAAAGTAAAAAAAACGTAAAAAAGATGAAAAACTTAGTATTATTTCACTACCATAAGGTAAAAGGAGCAAGAGTAAAGCAAGTGTATTTAATAGCTACCGAAAATGAAATAAAAGTAGGTAATACTACTGGCTATGAGTTATACTTTTATCCTGAAGGTAATAAAAGTAATTCAGTTATAACTAAAAAAGATGCTGATATAATTTTATCTGGCGATGAAGTAAAAGCACACAATGCAGATTTATATCCATTATAAGTATTTTAACTATGAATGACTTAAAAACACTTCCGACAACTGAACTTTATTCATTATGGGCATTTTCAAGAGATATGCTTACGTTTTGGAAAGGCAGTGATAAGAATATTGAGAAATATTACAAAACTATTTCCGATAGTCTTATGGACGAAATTAACGCGCGTATTGAAATTTTATATCCTGAATTAAACCACCTTATATCATGAAGTACCGAAATCCAGATAATTATTTAACCATAAAGAATTTTATGGATGCGGGTGTTTATATTAATATAGGCGAAGCTGTTTATACCTATCAATTCATTAATGGAGAAAGTAGATTAAGTCTTCATGGGCTTTTTGATCGTATTGATAAAAACAAGATCGTGCATTTCTGTAATGGCGATAAGTGTTTATCATACGAAGATTGCTATTTATCAAATGTGACTTACGTTGAATGATATTAATTTTAACAATCATGAAAAACGCAGAACAAGTATTGCAACACATGGTACAGGGAATGCCATACAAATTAGCCAATGAATATAAGCCGTACATACTCGAAGCAATGAGGGTGTTCGCAAATTTATCATGTATTGAGCAACGCAAATTATGCCTTGAAAATGTTTTAGGCATGGATGCAAATCTTGAATATATGCAAGATTATATTTTAGAGGCTATGTTAGCTGTTCAGCCATGAAGCACATAAAGCGAAGGATTAAAATAATATTTAAGGGGAATATGGTTTATTATTACGAATTAACGCAAAGTGATTTTCAATATTTCGGTAATTGTAATTTAGGGTATCAGCCTATATGTAAAATTAAAAAAACACTCTGACTTGCCTTGATAACGTTTCAGGGTACACCACCTCGCTACAACATAGCGGGGATTTGGTGGTATATGGCAAACACAAAAATATTAAAGGACAGGAAGCAGACGTACCCATTTAAGACAATGGCAATAGATGAAACGTTTAAGGTTAGTAAGCAAAAGTATAATTCTATGCTTACCGCTTTTAGGTATCATAACAGCAAGTTTGATAAAATAGAAATTAGTGCTGAATTAAGTTCGCCTGGTTTTTATGAAATCACCCGCACCAAATAACCCCAACCATGGAAACACAGAAAAAGGCGAGCGTAGAGGAATTAGCGGAGGCTTATGTATTAACTGGTAATACGGCAATTAAAAGCCATCAGCAGTCATTCATCGCAGGCTATAACGAGTGTGAAAAGACCCTAATTGTCACCCAGCAATTAAACGAAAGTATTATGCAAACTAATACAGCTATGGGTAAGAGGTTATTGGCATATGAGCAAGCTTTGAATACAATATTAATAAGTGATACGTTAACAGAAGCAAAGCAACATTGCGTAAATGCGCTAAAATTGCCTTGTGACTTTCCTATACCATATAGCGAGGCTGAAGTAATAGATATGTTAAAGTCATTACGTGCGGAGATTGGCACTATGGTGGGTGATTTTAATGAAGTTATAAAGATTGCCTCTTTAGACCCAACCGATTATTTAAAAAATAAGATATGAAAATTTTAGAAGATAAAATGCTTAATTGGCAGGATAGAGCAGATAATTTCGCAGGTCATAAATCTGTTATACTGTTACATGATGCTATAATGGTCGCTCAACAGCATTGCGACCAAACAAAATCCGAAGTGATTGAGAAAGTGTTGGAGCTGATAGGGGGCATTAAAGTATCAAGCGATCCGTACGATATATTGCCAACCCTTATAACCCAAATCAAAGCATTATGAGCGAAGTAACAAAAGGTGAATGGATAAGTAAAAGCAACATGGTGTATGTTGACGATGAAAACGGATACGTTATACTTGCAAATGTTGGTGGGCTTAACGGCTCTGAATTATCCAACGCCACCCTCATGGCAGCAAGTAAGGATTTGTTAGAGGCGTGTGAGGCAACATTAGATGCACAAACAAGAAAAGAAGTTGAGGCAGCAAAGCGGATGTGTTTAAGCGCCATCCAAAAGGCCAAATCAATTAAATAAATAAGGATATGAAACTAATAATAGATTACCAAACAATAAAACGTCCGGTTGAAAAAACCAACCCCTACCAAAAGCAAATCCTAACATACGATAAGTTCGGTCAGGTAGACGGCGGATTTATTAACCCCAAGTGGGAAGAGTGGGAAAATTTACAAGGTAAAACTAAATAATATGAAATTAAAACTAAACCTATTTGTAAAATCTAACGGGAGTGTTAGGATAACAAAACGAGATGATGGTGCATACCAAGACGAGATATATTTAAAACTTGAATTATTGTTGCCAGATGCGTTATTTAAAAGACCTGTTATAAACGCTTCGGTTAATTTAATGGCAGCGGATATTGAACAGTTTATTTTAAATCCAACTATTAAAACAGATTTACAAAACGCAATTGAGGGGGTTGTAGGTGCAGATATAACTTTGACAATAACTAATCCTGATAGCAAATGAAACCCAACCTCCCCACATCAGAAGCCCTAAAAGCCCGCAGAATAGTTTTGCGCACGGCAATATTTACAGCATTATCAATATCGCTTGCTTATATCGCACTTGCTCCTAAGGAGAAGTGTAAGCAGATGGTTGAGGTGGCTAACCGTACTAAACCCGTTGACACTATTAATGCTTTTTATAATCACAGCGAGATACCAACACCACTACCAATAGATACCGCAGGATTGCTATTGAATATTGAGCTAAGGCACATGGATTTAATAGCCAATATAAATAATCAAGACCTCTTATTTTATCAATTTTCTTCAGAATATTATCAGACTAAAAAAGATAAATATAGGGTAATGGGAAATAATACACAGGTTGTAAAAAAGAAAATGATAAAGGTTGAACGCTCAATGAAAGATAGTATTGATGAATTATCAAAGGCTATAAAAACTAATCACAGCGAGATAAAGAAATGATTTACCCATTAATCATAATAATTATAATAAGGGCAATCGTAATGAACGATAGATGGTTGCATGACAAAATTTAACTAATTAAAAACGATAAAAAGGATGAAAAAAACAATTATAACCGCCATTTTCGTAGTAGCTGCGCCAGCGGCATTTTCACAGAACAAACACTTACCGGCTAAGGTAACAATCACATTAACCGCACAGGAGGCATTACGAATTGACAGTGCAGTACAGGCGGGTGCAAATAGCTTTGATAGCAAGAAAGCCTCGCAATCCTTCGGAATGGCTTTTGCACCGTTTTACCAGCAAGTCAGTAGGCAATTAGTTGTGGATAGCGTTAAGGTTAAAAAGTAATAAACTAATCCCTGCTCCGGGCAAATGGGCGATAGAGAAAAATATGCAAACCGAAACAGAAAAAAGATTAACATGGCAACAATTAAAGGAGTTTTGCAATAAAATTCCTGAACAGTTTTTAACTAATGAAGTTAGTGTTATAGGCGAAGAACGAGGATTTGATATTGAAATAGCAGAAACTCTTGAAGAAGATTATTATCAAGATGATTATGCATTTCAACCAGTAAGTGTCTTTGATGACACAGATGGAGAAGTATTTGAAGATATGGGATACGATATAACACCAAAAGGATCACCATTTTTATACATAGATTTATAATTAAACCCGCCGCAAACGGTTATTTGCACAAAACAAAATGAGTATAATTACTAGTATTGAAACTTTCGTTTCAACCGAAATCAAAAAAATCACAGGTGCAGCCCCTAAAATCGAAGCAGATTTAGAAGCAGCAGCCACATTTGGCGTAAATGCCGTTAATTCATTAAAGGCTTATATTGCCACGCCACAAGGGACGGGATTAGAAGCGGTAATTGAAGCTATACCTGGAATAGGCACGTATGCCGCCGATGTAATCAACTTTCTGCCGCAATTGGTAGTAGATTTAGGATGGGCTAAAAACGAGTTTACTAAATCACCCGCAGATGTATTAACAGATGGGCTAACTGTTGCTATTAATGCCGCAACCCCAAACGTTAAGGCTACTAATTTAGCTACATTGGCAGCGCATATAGGAACGGTGATTAATCCATCGGCAACAGTTCAAACATTGCTTAGTGTTATCCCGGCTGCTTATGTTGCACCTGCCACGGTGACGGCGAACTGAATAACAAAGATTATAGAGTGGGTCACAACCATCAAAAGCACAATTAAATCCGTATTAAAAAACGGGCGTACATAAACGGTACACGTGCCATGGGCCTTTCAGCGTTGGGTCTTACTTACACCCCCGCAAGCGACCATACAGTAACTAATCAGCATATTGTACGTGGCGGGATGCCTCACATCTAACCGGTGTGAGGTTTTGGTGGTATATGAAAAGACTATTTATCGACTTGTTCTGCGGGTCATCCTCATTTAAAGCAGAAGCAGAATCCCACGGATTTGAGTATTTTGGAGTTGATTGGGAAAAATATGAGCACGTCTCACTTCAAAAAGATATTGGCGAATTAAAGTTAACAGATTTACCGCCTTTTAGTCAATATGATAAAATACACATACATGCTTCCCCTGATTGTAAAACCTACACAATTGCTGCAATTAGTCATCATAGGGACGGAGTAAAACCAAAAAGTGAATATGCCATTAAATGTGATAAGGTAAATTCATACATTTTTGCTGATTTTTTCAGGGTAGTTAACTCGTTGTACGGAAATAAAACATCCTGGAGTGTCGAAAACCCCCGTGGGATGCTTCGTAAAATGTCGTTTATGTCTTTTTTAAAAATGGATACCGTTTGGTATTGCCAGTATGGAGATGACAGGGCGAAACCAACAGATATATGGACATTTAATCTTAATTGGACCCCAAAACCGTGCTGTCATAATGGTAACAAGAATTGTCATCATCAATCTGCACCACGAGGTAGCAAAACAGGGACTCAAGGTAGGAAAGGTAGTTACGAACGTAGTAAAATACCGAACGAGTTGTGTAAAGAAATCGTATTAAGTATTGGATAATCTTTTCAATCCGACCCTAAAAAGTCGGATTTTTTATGAAGTGGCGGGATCTTTAGTAACGGTAACGTTGGTAGTATCAGCGTTAGTGGAAACAGTAGGTGTATTAGCCCCTACAATCAACGCATCATCTTTCTTTGAACTACTCGAACTCGATCCGAAAAAATATCCGAGGACTGTACCTAACGATCCTACAATGGCTATTAATATTTGAGGGTCGGGTTTAATATCTCTTATGCTGCACATATAGAAATAAGAAATTCCTAAAATGGTAACAATTACCGCTAACAGCGATTTAATGTTATCAGATAACCATGATGTTTGTCTCATTTCTTTTCGGGTAAATCGATTACTATTATATCCATACCCAAATATACAATTATTATTAAATAAAAAAGCCACTACATAAATGCAATGGCTAATAACCGCATAGAAAACACGACTTGACTATATGGCTAATGACTGTGTTGTAATTGCTTTTAATATATTTACATCCCATAATCGCCTTACACCGTTTCCTCGCATGGCAACGGTTATATTTTCCTTTCTTAATCGTTGAATCATCCCGTCAACGGCGTTTGGTGTTCTAAGTAATTCAATAGCTATTTGTTCTGATGTTGCCCTTTCGTTTCGCCTCCTGATTAAATATTCAACATCCGATTGTGTCCAACTATGGTTGCTTTTACCAGGTTCGTGCCCTTTTGATCTTTTTGCTAATGGTATACCGTTAGCCCTAAGTCTTTGAACTTGTTTAAGAATAGAAACGTTAGTTGATTTTAATTCTGCGGCTATATCTGAAACCATTTCATCATTAGCCCACATTTTCATAAGTGTAACAAGTTCGTCGTTTGTCCACCTATGCCCTTTGTAGTGCATTGTTTTTTTCATTTTATCGTGCTTTACTCGGCTGAATTACCGATATACAAACCTAACTATTTTCCGGCAAATAAACAAAACAAAAAAGCCATGCGTCTCGTCCCACATGGCTAAAGATAATCAACGGTCATATCTTAAAAAGTACGGGGATTATTCCGGTATATATCTCAAAGTAGCAAGCACATCTTCAGTAACCTCACCCTGCAACCTAATCTCATCGGGCCAGAATATGCAAGCACCACTATCCACCGACCAATGCAGCTTAGTACTTTCACCTTTAACAAAGTTATAACCCATTGCAACATCTTGCGTGAACAGTATTCTCCCACCTCGCAAGTCTGCTATTTGGTGCGAGTTGTTGGATTGATCGAGGATTGTCATGCAAGTATCCCCGCTAATATGTGATTGTAATAACCAGCTATTAATTCAGCACAATCTATACCGTTTATAATACGCCTTGCATTAACAGGGTCGTTAGATGTTCCGGTAAAATAGTTGTTAAGGCTTTTGCCTGTAAATAAACCACCTTTCATGCCTATAACAATAATGGCAGCAGCATAATCAGTTTGTAAAGCTAAAGCAGGATTGTTAATTAAATCAACGCCTAATAACTTGCTAAACTCTTCGTAATTACCCTTCCAAGTAAGTTGAACAAAACCACGACCATAGTACGTTTGATGCGTAATAGGGTCAGGAACGCCATAGCTATGCCCTTTGCCTAATCCAATTTCACTAATCGACTTAAGTCTACTCTCATGGTAACAAGTGGCTAAGACGTAAGCTATTTGGTGTATATCCGTAACGGCATGTTTGATACATTCTTCAAGTATAGCATTTACGCTGTCAACTTGTTGTTGACTTAGCGTTCCTGCCATTTGGCGTAGGGTGGTGAATAGTGCGGTGATGTTCATTTACACAAATATAACTTTTCTTTGCGAGTTTTGGAAAAGTTGTGTAAAAAGTTGCAAGTGTCAAAAATAGTTCATTACTTAGCGGTGTAGATAATAGTTTCTACATAAAAGTTTTGCAACATGAATTATTTAAAAATCTCCAACAAGGGCTTAATCTGCCCTGAAGACTTGATGCTCATAGGCTCAAGCACAAAACGTGAACAATCAGACAAAATTGGAATGTTTGGTAGTGGGTGGAAATACTCATTGGCATGGTTGCTTCGTAATGATTGTAAGCCAATTATTTTTAGTGGTAAAAATCAAATTGAAGTTGATTTTGCCGTTAAGATGCACCGAACAAATGCAGTTAATATAATTACTGTGGATGGTAAAGAAACATCTTTAACTACTGAAATGGGGCCAAAATGGACAGGATGGATGGCTATTAGGGAGGTATTGTCAAATGCAATAGATGAGGGGGATCACTCCATAACAACAGCGTGGATGCCTGAATTTAAAGGATTTGAAGATACTACTACTATTTATATACCCATGAGTAGTGAGTTATCGGATGTGATGTTAAAATTTGATAGTTATTTTTCTTTTTACCGAAAAGAAAGCTATTCAAATGAAGATTGCAGAATGTTTGTTAAAACTGAAAAAAGCAATCTTAATATTTACCGAAAGGGTATTCGCTGTTTTGATACGAATACTCGCTCGTTAATTGATTTTGATTTTAACGATATTCATATAAGCGAAGATAGGCTTACTTCTGATACTTATATCGACAAAGCTATTTGCGATATGATTAAAAAGGGATTGCCAAGTAATATACTTAAATTAATCATACTTGAGGAAAAGCATTCATGGTTGCCCGTTACATTAACAGACCCACTATTGCAAAACCTAATTGAATTAGCGCAATCAGGAGAAAACTTTACAACAGAAACATTGCAAAGATTAGGCGGAATTTTGTTTTCAATGCCTAATTCATTGGTAGTTCCTGCGTCATGGTTTGAAAAACTTGAAAGTTTAGGGTTGGTAAAATCACCATTTGAAAAATTAGGTACAAGTCATAAATTTATACGCACCGACTTAAAAGACCTAAAAGGTATTGAGTATTATTTGAAGGGTATGGGGTTTTCGTTTAATTTAACATCCGGTAAAAGCGAAACGGACATTTTTTATAATAACGGTAACGTTTACGTAAAAGATGACACCACCTATGATGATAAAATGCTAATAGGTAAAATGTTCTATGGTATGAGTGTTGATGAAATAGCGTCTATTATAATATAACATCCCGTAGTTCCGCAAAACTCTGCGGAGTTGTTACAGCCCTGTACCCTAAAAAGGTCAGGGTTTTGTTTTTACCATGAAAGCCATGATTAATAGGATTATGACGGCGGAGATTAGCCAGTAGATCATTTACCAATAACCTTAACAGGATCAAATCCCAACCTACTCACCAGCGTACTATAAGCAATATGGCACTTACCCAACGTATGAAATCCAACATCGCCAGTTAATGACATCCAGTACACATAAGTCTTCCCGTCGCTAATTAATACAGACCAATACACGGCGGGTTTATTAATACCTTTCATGTCTCCTAGCGTACCAAATGTGCCGCCATACACTTTGCAATAAATATGTTGTGTAGCTAATAATCGGGCAGTATCTTCTTTAGCCAGTTCTGTGCCGATGTTCTGCGATTGAGGCTCAGGAGCAAGGTTTCTATTTTCATCCATAGAAGCCGTTGCGGTCGCCTGTGACCATGCTAAATCCTCAAAGGGTATAACGTGACCACGGCTGTCACCACTACCCGAATATAACACGTCGATTGAATGGGGAAAGAATGGTATGTGTGCCCTGTCTATCTTTAGCTGATGTACGATAATTAAATGTGAATTGGTAAGCAATTCATAATTACAAATCGGATTATGCGTTTTAGGGTTGAATATGCTGATATACCCACCTGTTGTGTCGGTTATGCAGTTGGGTAATGTTTGCCCCTCGCTATTCACATAAAACCCAATGCAAATAATTATCGCAAGGAATATCACCCTGCAAATGTACTGTAATGATTTTTTCATGGTAATTTAATTTTGTATTTGGTTTCTAAATATTTACGCCTATCTGAAAATTGAATGCTATCCAAGACAGATTGTTCTCTACTAGTAATTTTATCTAGTTTGCTTTGGTATAATTTAACCTTTTCATTATACGGCCCAGCTTTCATATCTGCAAAAGAGGATCCCCAATATTCATCATAAATAAAATTGGATATATCTTGATATTTAGTGACACTATCCTGTAATTGAACCTTAGTTTGAGCCTGGCAAATGAAAGGAATGAATAGAAGTATAGTGATAAGTTTTTTCATGTTAAAAGTATAATCAACCAATAAATAAACGAAAATACTAATGTTCCCGATATTAAAAATATTGCTGCCCAAGTAACCTGTTTAACTTTCATATGCAATGTAATTCAATGATTAAAAGTATTAAGAATACTAATGCTATTATAGATATACCATATTTTTGCAAGAGGTTCATTTAACAGCGATTAAAGCTAAGCCATGAGATGTATGCCTTTCCGTAATAAAACCACTAACTGATTTATGTTTCAATTCGTTTAGTTCCATTTTGTAATCCATTTGCATTTTATATTCACGAAATTCAATTTGCAATGTATCAAGTTTAGATGCCGTGCTATTTTGTTGACCCTGCATTTCTTTTAGGGTATTCTTTGTTTCAACCTGAAATACCTTTGCTTGTTCCTGGTTTGTTTGAAGTTCAAGAAAATTAGAATCAATTACGTGTCCAAAATATATAACACTGCCTATCATGCCTATAATAGGCACTATATTGGCTTTTAAATGTTCACTCCACGGCTTTGTTAAACTCATTGCAAATCTTCTATAATTTTATTTTGTCGTTCTAGCTGTCTTTGCTGGCCTTCTATTATTAGATCCTTTTCAGCAATAATAGCTTCATAGTTTATTTGTTCTTCTTTTCGGCTTATCATTTTAAAATACGTCCATATCTGCAATATACCAAATACAACAATTATGCCCCAAATGATATTCCCGGCATAGCTATCTGAATTTGATTTTTCGGGTGACATTGATATAGGTATAAAATATTATGGTAATTACCGAAAACCAAATTACAAAATTATTATGATAAGATACCCACTTTGGTGAAGCAAATAAACAAGCGATATAATATATATGTAAAACAACAAATGTATAAATAAAATAGTTTATAAATTGTCGCTCATGCCATGATAGCTTTATGCTGCTTGTTTGCTTCCATTCAGACAGCAGTGTAAATATAAACAAAACGGGCGTAATCTGAAACAACACACTCCATATAGGGGTCCATGATCCCCATTGCATTTGAATAGCCATGCACAACGGGTACAAATGTGTTATTAAAAATAAACGCCCGTTCCTACTCATGGATGCGGTTGTGTTGGGTTTGGTGGTATTCCAGGCTCGCTTTCTTCCACTTCTTCGATTTGTTCGTCTTCTGGTTCTATCATGATTTTTTAATTAATGATTCTTAATTAATACCAACTTGAAGTCGAACTGTCAAATACTAAAATAGTCAATCCTCCTGCTGTTGGTGCCGTTATGCCATCCACTACAGTGCCATTTGCATAGGTAACCGTGCTAATGGTTTGAGTAAATTTAATTCTTACTTCATCCTTATCAACTGGAGATGATGGCAGATTAATGGTTAATGCTAATAATGCTCCTGATGGATTTATAATATTATATTGGTTATTAACCAGTGTGACTGTTGACCCTGTTGTGGGTGTAAAAATAGTGTGCGATTTGTTTGGAATAGTCGGTATAGCCCAATTACCCGAACCATTAGTACCTGTGGCTGTCCATACATTGCCTACTGTTGAGGTTGTATTTAATAATGGGCTATTAAGTTGCGGGGATGTTAATGTTTTATTAATTAGTGTTTCCGATCCTGTCAGGGTGGCCAAATAAGCTCCAGCGTAACTTTGATTAATCGGTGAACTTCCAACCATTGAATACGGAGCAGTTACTACAGATGTATTGCTAATTTTAGCAGGTAACATTGCAGACATTAAAGATTTTACAAATTCATTAGCTATTACACCACCCATATATGCCGGTTGTGGATGTATATTATCTCTCAATTGCTGATTTGTAGCTGATATTTCTCCAATGGCTGAATTAACATCGGCCATGTAACATCCCCCCTGTTCGGCGGCAACTCTAATTATAGCTGATCTGTAATTGCCCCCCAATTGATAATTTGCAGTAGCATAACCATAACCCGTCAACGATTGTGAAATAAATGTAGGCGGTATGGCAATAATTGGAATACATCCAGCTGCTTTAATATAAGTTATGATATTGGCAATAGTAGTTTTAAACGATGACATACTCGTTTGTGCTTGTATATCATTAGTTCCAACCATAACTCCTACATATGATCCGGGTGTTAGCGTTATTCCCTGCATCACAGTATATTCTTGGGCTGCTGTATAGCCTGAATTACCATAGTTATATACAGTACATTTTCCTATTCCCCGTTTTCCCTCGACTATCCATTTTAATGTATTAGGCCATGATAGATCAGAGCCTTCGCCAGATGTTATACTGTCTCCAAATGCATAAAAAATAATATCATTACCTGAATATGCTGTTTGCGAGAATCCTGAAACGAAATCATAAGCATAAACAGCTCCTGAACTTGTTGCCGATGTATCATACCACCCGACGCCTACATATGCCATCGGAGACGGTTCTGAATATTTTGAGACAAATACTCCGTTTACATAAAATTCAATATTATTTGCACTTATAATTCTGTAAGATACAATGGTTGTTGCCGATGATGATATTCCATATGCAGCCGTTGGCAATAACACTCCAGTTGATTCCGAATAAGAAGTCCCATTAAATTGGCCTAAATACCATTTATTATTAGCATCAATTGAAAAATATGTATATAATCCGCCTCCAATATCTACCAATACTCCAAATCTTGTTCCACTGTTTGTACTAGGTGATGTAGAGCACGTATACATATTACCTATTATGGGGACACCCCCAACAACATCTATTGCATTAGCATTAGTTATTGAACTTGTGGCCCATGTAACTTGATTGCTTGCTGTTAAGGTACTTTGTCCTGAAATAAATCCAGATGTTCCAGTATTATATTGCCTTTGGGAGAACAAGGTGGCATTAACAACCTGAGGTTGCTGTATATTATCTTGCTCGTATACATTATCAGTTGCTTTAGATACCCAATCAGGCATATTATTTGCTTGTTCTAAAGCCGTGTTATTTCTATCTGAACTAAATATTTTTAAAGGGGTTGTAAGGGTTGAATTTGAAAAAGTAACTCCATTTGTTGATGGTGTTGTTAAAATAACATTAGCATCAGCTGATATAATATTGCCTGATATTGTTGGCGCTGTAGCAAAATTATAATTGGCGTTTCCTGCTGAATTTTGAGGAAAATATATAGGTTTACCCGATGCGATTGTATTGGCCGTATTGAATGAAGCATAATTATCTGTTGATCCATCGGATACGCCGCCAATCCCGGGCAATGTTATAGGAATGAATGATAACGAATTCCCAATTGAAACGTTATTAAACGTTGTTGCAGTACTATTGTAAAATAGTAAATCATTGTTTGCAAACGAAGCAGGTACAACATCTATAGTTGCCTGCACATTAGAAGCAACATTCCCAGATGATACGCCCGCTAATTTATAATACACCAATCCAGTATTAGTAGTTGTAAATTGATGGATTAGAGTAAAGGTAGTACCACCATCAATAGACTTCTCGGCATAAACAATTCCAGTAGAGCCGTCTCTTCGCAATCTTATAATATCGCCAACAACAACAGATATTCCGCTACTTGTTCCAACTCCTGAATTTTCAGCATAGTAATATGTTGAACCATCCGCATATAGCTGATAATACCACGGGGAATTAAAATTATTGAATGTATTGTTTACATCAATCCCTAAAACTGCTAATTGATTTGCAGAAGATGCATATGTAGTTCTTATTTCTCCTGAAATGGTACTACCAAGTGAGCCATTCATTAATACATACGCCGTACCGGATGTCGCTGTATAATTACCGCTTGAATAAGTAAAACCAGTACTTTGATTTGGCGTAGCCGTTGTTAATGCATACGATCCAGAGGGAGTTGGGTATGATTTATCAATTAATGCGTAATTTAAATTAGAAACATTTGAACCATCTCCGGCTAATGTTTCATCCGTTGTTCCGCTTGGCGTAAATCCGCCGCTAATTACAATATTACCAGACCCGATCAAAGATTGACTATTAACTGTTTTAATATTTGTGCCACTTACCAATATCGGCTGATATCCACCAGTCAATTGCTCCAATGTAACCAACTGGGTTGGCAGAACTGCATCAACTCCATATACAGGCATATAAAATGTAGGTAGTCCACTCCCGGGGGCAGAATCAAAAGCAGTTCCTGATCCGCCGAACATGATTGTAGAGCCATATAAATTTATAGGACCTCTATAACTATCACCACCCAAAAATATCCCGGTATTATTATATCCTATTAATGGTGTTCCTGATATGTTCAGACCGAAATTATACCCGGTTGTTGGGTCGTGAAATTGATACAACCCCGTTGTACTACTTGTGCCACCTAATGCAATGGGTTGATTTTGAAGACTTCCTACTGTATCTATTACTATTTGACCGTTTTTTATTGTTAATATCCCGTTTAATATACTGTTGCCATTTTCCTGAACATATGTAGTGCTATCATTATTGATGTTCCCGCTTCCGTCAACAACCAAATGTTGGTTAGTGGCTAAATAAGGTAATATTCCGCCAAGGTTTACAGTCCCGTTAAAAATAGCGGTGTTATTGAATGTAGCGGTATTGCCCACTGTAAGAACCGAAGTTGATAAGGCTTTGCTGAAATTATATGAATTAGTTCCTACATTATATGAAAATCCACCCGGAACATATGCTTTGTTTGTCCCATCTAAGAATAATCCGCTTGCATTACCCGATCCGCCCGCTTTTATATAGCCTCCTGTTAGGAGTTGGTTTACCTGGGCTGCGGTGTAAAATTGATTGAAGTACTGCCCAATACCTAAGTAAAACTTAGTGTTTAAGCTGTCTGCTGTTCCATTGTTACGGGGCGTTGTCGGCGATGATACAGAACCAGGAGGCGCACTCGTAGGCCAAGCTGTTTGTTGCGCCCAAACTGTTGCCGTGGCTATTGTGATTATTAAGGAAAGGAGAATTTTCTTCATTGGTTGTAAATATAATACGAAAAAAGAATATAAAATAGACAGATAAATGTCTAAATTTGTAGCATGACAGTACGAGAATTACTAAACAACCCAGATTTTAACAATGCTAGTATATCCAAAGAGGTATTCGGGCATAAGCGGATTATCAGCGATAAAGAAAAAAATAACCGTGGCAAATCATGGCTAAAAGGCGATTTCGAAAAAATATCTGATTATTTTGAAAAAAAGTATAAATATTATTTGGAAGTGACAGATTAATGTCTATCTTTACACCATAATCATAGCAATGCAGTTATGGTGTAATTTAAAAAACAAAATGGAAACTAACGATTTCAAAACAGTACAAGACGTAATTGATTATTTAAAGTTAATGAAAGCTAAAAATGATAAATTACAAAAAGCTAATCCCGATTTTAATATTAGCTTAAAAACAGTTAGCGGATTGCCAATTGATTTAATCTTTGATTTGTACGATTTTATTCACGAAGGCGACAAAAGCTATGTGAGTTCTTATTCAAGAGTTCAAAAATCAGGCGACCATTTAACACTAAGCGGTTATAGTTCAAGACTGCCAATCAATTGTAGTTTTCAATCTATTAAAGTAAGGGACAAAAAAGAGCTTCAGCCATTACCAGAGCGCACTCAATACGAGGCTATTCCGCAATAAAGACGATTCAGGTAGCAAATTAATGGCTATCCCCCAACCCTGCAAGTTTCGATTTGCGGGGATTTGGTGGTAACTAAACATATTAATCAAACAGATATGAAAACAGAGAAACTTGAATTAGCGCACTTGGCGGCATATTTACCGTATGGATTGAAAGTAATGCGTGGCGATGGAATACAAGATAGGTTATGCGGGATAATGTTTAGCGACGATACCGATTATAGGAACACTAAAGAAACGTATCATAATATCGAACATCCACTGGCTAATCTCGAAACACATACCGTGGAGTTTGAAGATATTAAGCCTTTATTAAGACCATTATCGGAATTGTATAGTACTGATGGATTTTCTTTATCTAATATGATCTCACATGGTTATCATAACACGTTTTGGAGTGAAGAAAAATTTAGTGTAAAGCATATATACTATCACGACTTGGCGATATTGCTCGAGTGGCACTTCGACGTATTCGGTTTAATTGAATCAGGACTCGCTATTAAAATATAATGACGGTTTATATTTACACCCTTTCTTGCCCAACTACAGGACAAATTAAATATGTTGGTAAAACAATAAATTTAAAACAACGATTTAGGGATCACATGAAAGATTATAGAAACATGAATAAAAATAAATCATGGATTAAATCTCTAAAAATCCGGGGGCTATCACCTGTAATGCAGGTGATAGATGTTTGCTTAGGTGAAGATTGGAGATTTATGGAAGATTTTTGGATTCAGATATTGAAAACATGGGGTTTTGATTTAAAAAATCAAATACATGGAGGAAGAGGAATAACTGTTTTGTCTGAAGAGTCTAAAAATAAAATATCACTTTCTTTAAAAGGTAAAAAACAGAGCGAAGAGCGAAGGTTAAAAAACTGCAAAAAAGTTCTAAAATATGATTTAGATGGCTCTTTTATTTGCGAACACGAATCAATAACCCACGCAGAGATGTCCTCAAATATTAAAAATGGTATATTGGGTTCAATTAAAAGAAAACAATCGGCAGGGGGATATCAATGGAGGTTTTTAAATGGGATTATAGAATTACATATAGAACCTTACAAAAAGAATATGCACAGATCTTGTAAATCCGGAAAATCAAAAAAGCCAGTTTACGAGATTGATAAAAATGGCTCTATTTTACATAAATACGAATCAATATCTTTTGCAGAACAAAAAACAGGATTAAGTAATATATTTTACGTTTGCGCTGGATTAAGAGCCCATACAAGGAATAGATATTTTATATATGCTTAGCCCTACCTTTAACCATACAAAATAATTCGTAAGGAAGATGAAAAGAGAAGAAAAGTTCAAGTTTGTTTATAAACATGATGACGGCAGGTTTTTAATTAGTTGCTTCTATACACTAGATCAATTATTAATTGTATCTGAAGATGATATATATTGTTCATTATCGGATTGTAATTGCCAGCCAATAGGTGAAACTAATGTCGTTGAGTGTGGATGTGATTCAGTAATAGATGGATTTAAACTTCATGATAAAATTCAATCCACAGGCTTAAAAGACAAAAACGGAGTTGATATCTATGAGGGAGATAAGTTAATTAATCCATCTGGGGAAGTTGGTATTGTTGAATGGTACGAGGCTGGATTTTATTTAAAATGTGACAGAAAGAGTGGGCAATCATTCTTCGTAGCACTAACAAAAGGATTTGTTGTAAATAAAACTCAAATAGGTAATATAAACCAAACCAAACCCCTTTAACCCTACCCATAAACGGCATAAAAAGAGAGAAAAAGTATGAAAAAAATAAGTACATTATTTAAAAAAGACCCTAACGATTTAGGTCGAGTAATCAACGAAATTAATCCCGAAAATGAATGGGCGTTTACCAATGGTATCCCGACCAGAAAATACGATGGAACGGCATGCGCAGTAATAAATGGAGATTTATATAAGAGATATGATGTTAAAAAAGGCAGGAACGTGCCTCATTCTGCGATACCATGTCAAGAGCCTGATGAAATAACAGGACATTGGCCTCATTGGATTAGGTGTTATATTAATGAAAAAGCAGATCAATACCATTTTAAAGCCTTTGATATTGCACCCGAATTACCAGAAGGCACTTATGAATTATGCGGTCCTAAAATACAAGGGAACCCCGAACAATTAAGCGAGCATTATTTAATAAAACATGGGTCAGGTAAATTAGAGATAAATGATTTGTCTTTTGAAGGAATCAAACAGTTTTTAACAGATAATGATATTGAAGGTATTGTTTTCCATGAAAGGGGTGGTGACAGGATGTGTAAAATTCGCAAATCTGATTTTGGACTTAAACGCACTTTAACCGCCTAACCATGCTATCAAACGAAATTAAAGCAACCCATGAGGAATCCAAATACGATAAAGAATTAACCGATATGTGTGATTGGTTCTTATCTACCGATGAAGGTAAAAATTGCCGTAATCCATCAAGCCCATATTACTATATCGCACCTATGGAAATTGCACGAATACTAATCAAATTCAAAAATGACAAGCGAAATTAAAGCAAAGATATTCAGCCTGTATTTGGGGCAGAAAGTAGAATATAACTTCAATAATAAGAAAAAACAAGATACAATATATGGTATTATTTCTAATCAAGTCGTGTTTAACGAAGTAAGCGCAGGAAGTACAGTTACAACCAAAAATATTGATAAATGTTATCTTGTTCTCCGATCTGTTAAGCAGTTGACGGGAGTTGAGATGACAGAAATTCATAAACTTTTATTCCCTAATACTTTTTACCCAAATACAAATTATGTACTTCAGTTTCTTAATGTTATCGAAAGCCCGTACCAATACTCCTTAGATGATGATTTTAATTGCAAGGCTGAGTATGAAGATATATCAGCATTAATTGACTATCTCCGCTCAATCGGCATAGCATTGCCTGTGACAACTGTAGTCGATGGTGCTGTAAGGACTATTGGGGTGGAGGAAATGGTGGAGGAAAAAATAATTTGTTTGGATATATAAAAATAATTTTATATTTTTATGTCGCTGTTCCGTTATGAAGAAATTTAAAATATCCCGCTTGCACATTGCCATAGCTCATTCAGAGCAACGGAACAGCCTTTGTGTATAGCGGGTTTTTATTTCCAATGAAAACCTTTAAAGAATTTAATATTTATCCTGATAACGAATACCCTATGATGGCTAAAGCTGTTTTTATAGACGGGGTTTATAGTGGAGTTAAGTTGATGTTCAAGGCGGGACGTTCTAGTTACATCCATTTTATTAATGATGCGGGATTAGAAGCGGAAAGGTTATTTTTATAATGGGTAGGCAAAATATATCAAAATGGGAAGTTGCGTCTATTTATAGTGCTATGTCTGAAACGCTTGAAATAATAAAGCAAATACCAGATAATGAAATAAGAAATGCAATTAATGGACTAATAAATCATTGCAAAAAAAGGGCAAATGAGTTAGACCCAAAATACAATAAGCCTAAATCACTACCCGCCGGGGTTATTAAATTGGAAGGGGAATAAAAAGAGATGAGAAACGAATGGATAGATGTAAACGATAGTTTACCTAATGATTATACCGATGTATTGTTTTATAATTCAGGGTATAAAAGGCAATTTATAGGCAGACTTTATGATAAAGAAACAAAAGAGTTTTGGGATCAATCAGGCGATACACATAGTAAAGTAACATACTGGATGCCGTTACCTCTTAATCCTTAACCCCCTTATTAACTTACAAACTAACTAAACAAAATATTATGGACAGAGAAGATTTGGAATGGCTACAATCAGTGCAAGAACAAGCATACAGGCTTTACGCAATTAATAAAATGCCTGATGATGATTATAACGACTTAGATAATTTGATTGAAAGGATATTAGAAAATAACGGAGTACATAATTCTGATGAAGATTTACAACCGTAACCCTTTAATCAACAGGTGTTATTAAAATTAAGGAGAGGGAAAACCAAGTAAAATTATTATTTAATACAACATTAAAATGGACGCAGTAATAGTAATATATTTAATAATCGGATATTCCCTCTCTATTTTTATGTGGGGAGTTAAGACAGAACAAAAATCCTTTTTTAAAGGAGAAACAACATATCTTCTCATAGAATATACAAATGGCAAAAGAGAATGGATTGATGATATTACAACTATCAATGAACCACATACTGTTATTACAAGAATAAACACACTTAATCAAAAGTAACCCCTTTAACCTCCCACTTGGCGGTAATACAGTTTAAAAAAAGAAAAAATGGCAAAAGTAAAATGTTCAACGTGTAGTACAGCTTATGATTTTGATATTTTAGAGCAATGCGATAACTGTAAACTATTTCATTGTCCTAAATGCTATGATAAATTTACATGTAAAAAATGCAATAATAATACACGAAACATTGAATATAATTATAAGGACTTGGCTTTAGATATTAATCCTAATTTAGTTTCGTTTCAGGATATTTATACTACTGGATGGTATATAAGAGATGAAAATGAAAGACATATAGCCGATTGGCATTTGTTCGAGGAAGATGCATGGAAAGAAGCGTACAAAGCACTTGGAGGGACACCCCCTACGGCTTTATAATCACCGTATACGTATCGGCACTATGCCCCGTTCCATCATCAGGACTCGTCACCACCACATCAGTACCCGTATCCTGGTAGTTAACAGGCGTGTAGTTATTGCCAGATGAATCACGGAATAGTACGGTGGGGTTTGTGAAGCCAGTGTATGGTACGGTGATAACAACTGGCGTAACACCTTGAAAAATATCAGTGATTATATCAGGAATAACTTCACCTCCTTCAACATCAATCACTATTCCACTCCCCTGATAATTAGGGTTTACCTGATTATCTCCAAAAGCACCAAAAGTATCATACTGAGATAATTTACTAATTAGCCATCCTATCAATTGATTGAATGTATCATTTTCAACGGCAAAATTAATAAACGGCTCTTGCTGGCTTATACAAGTCCAAAGCGTATAAATATCATATTGCTGGTCTTTGATGTTGGTATATTCCTGTGAATCAAAATACCAAAAACCTTGCTCAATATAATCGGAAATCACAAACATGCACTTCAGCGCCCTTGTAAGTGTTGAATTTACTTGTGCTTGTGAATATAAGTTCATTACAATGTTGTATTTAGTATAATCTGCGTACCCCTATCTAATGCATCCTGTGCGCCTGTATAATTAGCGTACAAAACGGCTACCTGAGAATTTGACATTTCAATCAAAAGGTCAATTGACGATTTACGGTAAACTTTATCCATACGAGTTGACGGAAGCGTATCTGTTAACCTTTGCACCTGAATATTGTATAATCCTTGCTGTAAGAAGCGATTTGTAGCAATATCTGCCTCTGCGGTATAAATACTACCACCTACAGGAGTTATTGGCGTAAGCGTCATTACAATCGTTAATGCGACGTCTTGTGTAAGTCCGGATATGGTGATTACATCGGGATTGCCGCCACCAATAGGAAATGCGATGGGATTTGGATAGCCTGTTAGTGGCGTATTGTCTGATTGAAGTATGGTAAGTGTCCTGTTTGAAAAGTTAGTCTTACTATCTCCCCCAGAATACGGCGAAGGATCGATTAGCTGAAACTGCGTAGGGTCAGCAAGTGGTACGTAAGATATTGATGCAGCGAAACTCATACTTTACTAGCTTGGTATTGTTGTAAAAGGTATGAAGCATAAGCTATAGGAACAGCTATCTCAACGGACAATGTATCTGTATTAGCCCACCCGGATGGCAGCGACCTAAACGTGAAAATTGTTGTCTGTGTCCCGTTAACTCCTATTCCATTTGTAACATTTACTATGTTATTTTGAATAGTTGCTGCAGTAGATGTAGTAGTATCATAAACTGTGGCTAAACCTGTTATATCGAAATCATAGCCCGAAAGCCCAGATATAGTTAAAGTCTTTGCTACTACATCTAATGAAGTAGTAGCCAAATTTGATTTACCGAGTAAAACTCTCATACCTCATATTAAGTTTTGTTGTTGTAAATATAATGCTTATATTTGAATTAACAAACGCCATGCAGGGCATAGTTAAAGATATTTTAATCCTTATTGGCGGATAGGACTGCATTCCTTGAAGCCGATAAGGATTTTTAATTATATGCCATCAGGATTCTACGAAAGGAAAAATTTAAAGCCAATAATCAAAAGGTTTAATGAAAAATACGAAATAAATAAAGAAACAATGTGCTGGGATTGGAATGGTTCTCTGGAAGGAGGGGGATATGCGTCAATTAGAGTTAACCGAAAAATGGAATTGGGGCATAGAATTTCTTATTCGTTATTTATAGGTGAAATACCACACAAAATGGTAATTTGCCATAAGTGTGATAACACTAAGTGCGTGTCTCCCTTTCACTTGTTTTTAGGAACTCAACAAGAAAATGTAAGCGACTCTCTTAAAAAAGGGAGAAGACCTAATGAGAAACACCCAAGTATGTATTCATATATAAAAAAAGGCTGTAGGTGTGAAGATTGTAAAAAGATAGCCAGTATAAATTCAAAAGAGAAATATAATAGAAAAAAAAATAAAATTAATCAAATTTCAAACCTATAGATTCTCCTTTTTTAATTACTTCCTGCGCCTTATCGATAGCACTTGTAGGAATATCTAATTTAAAAGCCTCTATTTTTTCTTTGTATTTTTTAGCCTTTTCCAAACACTCTTCAATACTATCTCCAATTGCTATTAAAGCCCCTATATTGTCAAAATCGGAAAAACGGGGTATTACATGATACGTGTCGTCAATTATACAATAATTTCTTAATTTGACCCATCTTGATATGCTGTCAGGAAAATCAATATTATACCAACGGTTTTCTGCCCAAGGACTGTCAAGCATAATCTCTATGCCATACTTGCCCTCAAATACAGGTTGTATCATTTTACCATCAGAGCCATGCCATATTATCTCGGATAAGTTTTGCAGCATTTCCATATATAATTCCCCTGGTGGGCTGCCTAATCGGCATGTAATATCAGTTATCTTGCTAACCTTATCTTTTCCGCACCTGCCCTCGGTATGAAAGAAATTCCTGTAACGGTGTTTTTCTAACTCAGGGGCTATAACATCGTTAAATTCGGTAATTAGCGGTGAGAATTTTTTATATTCTTTAACTACGCAACAATAGCTAACATCTTTAACCTCATATCCGAATATAGTCTTATCAGGAAAATTCCCGTCAATACAGTATCCGTCATAACCATATTCAACAATATCGTCACCATCGATAGGGTCAACAATAAGCCATTCAAGTTGCTTACTTGCAGCGCCTAATTTATATTCTATTTCATCTAAATAAGCCTCCGATGTTTTATAGTTAGAATGATGCCAAGTTTCACCGTCACCCCTATATAAATTGGTTTTTATCCATTTATCATCAGTTTTTTGCAATGCTTTTCGCAATGCATCTATGCCGATTATTTGCTTCATTTCAGGCTGTGCAAGACCTTTTGATTTAAAGAATTTATTTGATTTGTACCGTTGCAGTTCAAACTCGTCGCCAAGTCGGCTCCCCCAAACACGTTTCCCTAAACTTTCAAGGAGTAACTGAGTTTCACCAAAATAAATGGACGGGAAAATAAACACATCAACTTCATCTATATATGCCTCCCAACTTTCAACCCGTTCAACCTTTGGTATGCCTCGACCTATCCAATCGTTTTTACTTTTTGGATACTCTCCTCTCCATTCCGAAAAGTAGTAAACATGCTTAAAATCACGGGATAAACGAACGGCTAATGATAGGTATAAACCATCATCAAATACTAAAGCAATTTTATCTTTTACTATTTCGTTCATTTCATAAATTCTTCAGACGTTTCATCATCGCTCCACAACTCATCGTCAATAGGGTCTATACCCTCTGTTGGTACGCTAATCTCCGGGTCGGGTTCGTAGTCGTAATCTTCATCAGGCTCTATCATCTTCTCCCAAATTTAATTGTAATAATTGGTAAATACTATCTAATACCTCTTTTTGTTTGTCCGTAGCAATAGTTATGCACCGTTCCCCGTTCGGGTAAGTGGTGAAGGCTACCGATTCTGTTTCGGAATGTATTGTTTCAATTGTCACCCGCATAAGAAGAATATTTTTTTGCCTTATATGGCTTCACATCATCGACATTCTCACGTAATACAGGCAAACCAGTTTCAACTGTCTGCCATAACTGAGTTGGTAATCCTTCGCCTTTTTCGGGGTATCTCGCATCTGAATTATCAGTCCATTTAGCGACCTGTTGCAATATAGCAGGGTCAATTTGACCTTTCGCTTCGTTTGATAGGAATGTGTTAAGTTTATCCGTTGACCCCATTGCTGTACTTATTTGCTGTAACTGGTCTGCCAAAGGTATATGCTCACTTAGACCAGTAGCTGTTGCTAATAGAGGGGATTGTTTTAAACTTTTGCCTGCCGTTTCTGCATCTATATATTTACTATATGATGCATAAGCCTGCATAGATAGAAATAATGGATGGTCAAACAATTGAGATGGTAGACCTAATACGGCTCCTTCTTTTTGGTCGTCATCTGATTTGTAAAAACCTCCGAAATATTGAGGGTTAAAAAAAGCATAAGCCGCTAATGCCCCACCTATTGAACCTTTTTTCATGTTCCTAAGTATCATATCAGCCTGTGCATCAGTAACGCTTTTAAACCCGTCCTTTTTCCCAATAGCCTGCAATATTTTAATGCCACTTGACAGAATGCCCCCACCCGCATAATGATACCCCTCTAAAGCGATATTAGATGGTACTTTCATAAATGGGACAAGTGCCCGTAAAACTGCACCTGCCGTCCTTGTGCCAACATGGTCACCGTTTTCAAGTGTTTTTGCAAAATTCTCAAATATAGATGCGAACTTATTGTCAGACATAAATATTCGCCTTTCAGCATCCTTGTATGCCATCATTCTATTTTGAGCATCTATTATGCTGTCATTAGGATCAAATCCGGCACGTATTGTATTAGCTACACGTTTTGCATAGCTATGTTCCCATGCTATACGTTTAAAAGGCGCTTTAATAGCAGAGTGCAAATGACCTATAAAGTCCAGCGCTTCGGGAGTCCCTTCTTTCAACCCATTTTTACTATATAAAGCCTGTAAGTCACTACCTCCTTTTTTAACAGCATCATAAGCGTCTTTCATCCCTTTCGTTGCGCCTTTTGCAAAAGCTTTACCAATTGACGATGCCATATCGAGGTCAGGATTGTTTTTAGCGGCACCCTTCATCCTACTTCGAGATACGAATTGTTCTCCAAGTGATTTTTCACGTATCCCTTTTGGAACCAATAAATTACTAAATCTTCCTGCCTGTTCCTCTAATGGTATTGCGGCCATTGTTGTTGCACCTGCTGCAAACAGCTTACCCAATACAGGCAAGGACGCTAATTTAGAAATCCTGCCATACTTAACCACTTTGCCTAGACCCTTATCCCATGCTGCTTTTTGACTTTCAGCTATTTTAGCAATACGTCTGTCTGCCAAAGCCTGTTCCCTTATTAGGTCGGCACGAATGTCTAAATAATCTTTATCCACCTTCACCTTATCCATTACACGCTTTTCATAATTACCCGACTTAAGCGCTTCGGTCTTTTTCACCATCCGCCCTTTCGATGCAGCCAAACGCTTCTCATTCCTTTCAGCCAAATGCTTATCAAATCCGTCTTTTATAGCATCTTCAATATCGTCAAGGTCAATTCCGTCTAAATGGTCTTTTAAGTCATTGTATATTTTATCGGCTACCTGTGCAATATTTACAGCGCCTTCCATAACATAGTTACGTGCAAGTTTAGCCATTGGCGCAAGAAACTCAACAGGTATTTTATTAGCGCCTATATTAGCCCGTGATTTTCGGGCAAGTGTGATTAATTCCGCCTTTATATCTTCACGCTCTTTTCGTAAAGATGATTTTGTTATTTGCCTTTTTTGAGTACGTGCATCCAGTTCCTCGCCCCGCCTAACCTTATCGACGGTATTTTGGTCTGTTAATTTACGCACCTGTTCTTCCCTATCGGCAAGTTTGCCTTCCAGTTCTTCTATTCGTTTGGCGTGCTGCGCTACTTGCCCTTTTTCTTCTGCTGATAGTTCACCGCCATTTTTAGCTTGCTTAGCCCGTTGTTCCATGTGGCTAATAGAATAGTCATCTGCCATTTCCTCTTGCCTCATACGAAGCGAACGCCCTGCAATATTGCCTATCTTTTCAGTAGCTTGCCTGTTTTTTTCAATTAACTCACGGTTTCGCTCATATTCAATATGGTTGCTTGACGCCTTTTCGGGGTTAGCTTCACTATCTTTAAGCAGGGCATTTTGCCTGTTTTTTAGCCGTTGCTTTTGGTACTGCAAAGCAGACTGTTCATCTTCATTGGCTGTATGCTTGCCCGATATTACACGATCCGCTAATTCATTAGGATCAACTTCACCACTATCAACCAAACGCTTGCCTTCCTTAGATACTTCATCTACCGAACGCTTATCTCGTGGGATATCTTCTTCACGCTCTTTTTCGACGTGGGAGTTTGTTATGCCGGTTTTGTCCTCTTCGGTTTTTTCGGGTTGCTGTACTTCGCCTGGAGTGCTTTTATCTCCGCTATCGTTAGTTGTTCCATCTTCTTTTTTTTCATTAACAGGCGGCTCATCACCGCCCGTTTCATTTAGCAGTTCCCCGCTCCCTTGTACCCCTTTTTCAGAGCTTTCGGAATTTTGGTCGGCATCTTCATCCCTTCCTTTACTACTTTCGCTTTGGCTGCTTTGCCCGCTGTCATCTTTTTCATTTTCTGTTGGGTTTTGTTGTTTATTTATTATTTCCTTTAGTTGATTATTAAGCCCTTTGCGCTTTTCTTTTAGAACATCTTGCTCTGCTTCCTCTACTGGGTTATTGGCTTGTTTAACAAGTTTATTATCGATGTCGGTTATTTGGTCGCCAATGGCTGTTTTTTGCTTCTCAACTGGGTCTATTTGCTTATGCACATCGTTGACCTTATCGACTGCCGATTGTTTTTGTTCATCGGTAATAGGTAATTCATTTATACCGTCAATAACTCCTTGCTTATCTTTAGCTATCGCATTTGTAAATGCCTTTACCGAAGCGGCTTTCCCGTTCAAAGATGATGCGACTATTTGTTCCTGCTTTTCTTCGGGATCGTCTGCCCTGTACGCATTGTCGGCATGTATGCCGCCTTTAACCTGCAAATCGGTAGGATTTTCTTTTGCCTCATGTACCGCTTTGATAGAAGGCAAATCTGCCTGCATAAAATTATGAAGGTCAATTAATGGCGAACGTTGTTGAACTTCTTTTGCAGCGCCATCAGAGGCTTCTTTACCTTCGGGTTCTCCATGAAATATACCCGTTAACCCGCCGAAAATAGCGGTTCCCTTTAGCCCATCAAATGATGTGCTTTTACCTTGCAATGCATTGGAAATAAACGGAACGGCACTAAATGCGGCTGCTTGTGATGTAGAGTGTAATATCTTCCTTCCAACCAATTGCGCTGTTTTGTTCCACCCCGAATCTTCCATAGCCTTTGCGCCTATTTCAGATACTTTACCCGCTGCACTTGCTGCGCCGTCAAAAAATACACCTTTACCGTATTCCTTCATTCCGTTTGCAAAAGCTGATTTAACAGCATCGCCGTTTGACTGCCCTGCATTTACAGCATCGTCATACCTATCAGACAACCCTTTTACTCCCTGTTGAATAGGAAATTTGCCAATTAGTGCATTTGCTATTTTAGGTGCGTATTTTCCACCTTTAGATAAAACTTCCCCTAATTTACCCAACTTTGCAACATCCAATTCAGGTGTCAACGCAAGTTCTATCAGGTCAGGGGCAAAACCCGCTGCGGATGACGCTACACCTCCCATGGTAGTATTTGGTAGTTGGTTTGACTCTGCCGTATTTTTTTCTATTTTAGATATGCCGTCTAACCCCGACGCAAAATTATTAACCAACTCCCTTGCAGGAGCTAATGAAGGGCTATTCATTGCGTTATTAGCCACGAATCGACTTAATCCTGCTACGTCCTTACTTATTCCTTCGCCTATCTTTGCGGGTAAAAAATCGCCTATATTACTCCACGTATTATTTGGCGCATGTTTAGCTTTTAATTGTGCATCGTATTCCGCTGGGTTGCCTCCTGCTTTAATAACCCTGTCCCTGTTTTGTTGCCCAATCTGTTTAACGACATTTGGGTCAAGAATGGGTTTATTAGGCTGATTGTGTTGATTGGTATGTGGCGTATTTGTAGCTGCTTTTTTAGGCAATATCCCAAAAGGGTCACCACCATCGCTTGTTTTTGCAGGCGCTGACTTAGGTAATATTCCTAAAGGGTCTTTTGGGTCAGTTACCTCATCCATTATTTCAACGTCCCTTCACTTATTGCTAATTCAATCTGAGCATCAGTATACCCCGCTGCTTTTAGTTGTGTATGAGTATATTTTTTACCGCCTTGCGCTGAATATGTCTGTTCTTTTTTAGTAGAAGCCTGCGGTTGCTTTCCCCTAACAGTTGCTTGCGCCTCCTTATCAATATCACTAACAGGAACTTTCAACTGCTTTAATGCAGCACCCATAGTTTCGTGATATGATTTTGGGTCGGATGGGTCAAGTGGAATGTCTTTTGATTTTTCAACTTCGGTATACGGGTCTTGCAGTTTGCTATATTTGCTACTTTTCTCAAATGGCACTTTATCCCCACCGAACATGCCTAATGTTTTATTTGCCTTTTCAGGATTTTTATCATACTGTGATTTTAATTGTTCGTTGTACGCTTGCTTTGACTTATCCAATTTTACCACGGCAGGCACATGCAAAGTCTGTGTTCCATCAGGATTGCTTTGTATAACAGGCTTATCGCCCGGTTTAAACTGACCTTTCGGCACGTTATTATCTAAGTACTGTTGTGCCTGCTGTGTATTTCCCTGTCTACCTGCCTCGAAAGTGGTATATGTAGGCGTAATTTTTGCCGCACCCGACCCTATGCCATGCGATTGTTTCCATTCTTCATGAGCATAAAAGTTATCAGGCTTTTCAGGCTTTTGATATTTAGATTGCCCTGGTATATTTTCTACGGGATGGTCTTTAATAAACGCCTGCACCAAAGCAGCCTGTTTTTGTTCAGGCGGAATATTTGGGTCTTGCGCTATTTGCGGATATGTTTTAGCAAGTATTATAGGCGCATCTTTATTAGTAGTTACGTAATTAAGCAACTTGTGTGCATACTCAGTTTGGTTAACATATTTTGTGCTTTGCGTAAAAGTTCCTGTTTGACCATTAATACTCGCCTTAAACTCTTTCGGGGCAACATATTTGCCCGTTAATGGGTCTGTATCTTCAACTGCATTTTCTTTTACACCTTTTGTAATATCATCAATATTTTTGTTGAACTTATCCATATCGGGCTGCCTTTGCAAACTACCAAAATCTTTGATGTAGTCAGGGCTGCTTTGAGGTGAATTAAAAGACTTCATCATCTTATCGTGAGCATCATCGGCAAACGTATTGTAAAAATCCTTATTCTTTATGCCCTGTTGCTGTATAAACTTTTCATTTGCTGCGCCTGCTTTACTATCGCTTACATAGCCGCCTAAGTCTTGAAACCCCTTATCAACTTGTGCTTGTAATTGCGCTTTTTTATATGGGTCACGCTCATTTATCATTTGCCTGCCAACCGACTGTAATTGGGAGTATTTATCCATATACCCCTGTCTGTCAGGTTCACGTATGCCTGCGGGTGAAGATTTAGCTAATTGGCCTTGTAGCTGCTTAACCTGTGCGTCACGTTGTTGTTTTTGTTGTTCAACAATATCTGCAAAGTTTTGTACAGCAGGCGCATTGTCATATACCGTTGCCCCGCCTTGCCCAATTCCTATATTCAAGTGCCCATTGCCCATTACGCCATATTGTTAAAAGGGTTCGTAGCATACGGGTTATCTACAGGAGTGTCGCCCGTAGCGTATGCGGGTTGAGAAGATTGGGGTGTTGTTCCTGTGGTCGTATTTGGGAAAGTAGAATTATACTTCGCCAAATTAGTAGCTATACTTGTAGCGCCATTAATAGCGTTGCCTAAGTTTTGATTGGATGCCCCTTGTAATGCTGCCGCCTTGTTAAACTGCTCTGTATATTTATCAAATTTGTTATACTGCTGTTTCGCTAATTTCTGTTGCGCTAAATCGCCCCTTGACTGCATGGCTAAACGTAAATTATTTTCCCGTTGCCCTGCATCTGCTGCGTTTAATGACCCTGTTGCTAAATCTCCCTGACGTACAATAGCTGATAAGTTAGCGCCTGGATTTGCCGAACGGTTTTGTTGGGCTAATGCGCTTGCCTGATTTTGACCTATATTGTTTATTTGGTTATTGTATTGTTGCTGTGGAATACCTTGTTGAGCCATCTGATTAGCTATATTCAGGTTGTCGTAATATTCTTGCGGTATATTGTATGTAGGGCGGGGATTATTTTTATTAATCTCGCTTGCGTCGTGACCTTCTTTAATACTTTTGTAGGCGCTAATACCTGTACCTACCAATCCGCCAATTGCGGCGACAGCTATAAATGTGATGATATACCTTCCTTTCTTATTAAATTACTTGCTTCCATGATTTATCAGTCTAAAAATAAGGATTTATACGTTCTGTTTCAATAATCATTTCACGCAATTTATCTTCATCTGTTTCATTAGTTGGGTTAGCATGAATTGTCATCCATTTTACAGGGGTAAGCGTCTGTACTACACGTCGTGTCCCCGGAATTGTTCTGTCCATACAGGGTGCAACAATATGTTCGGGTTCCCCCTCATCTGTCCAAACCAAATATTCTCCCTCTAAAATAACAAAAAAATGCTCTGTTTTATGTAATTCCGTAGTAAATGTACAGTTTTTTGGGATATTTATTGTTCTAATATAAATTCCCGGCGAAAAATCTTGTATCAAAGGCACTTCTGTACGGTTAGCTGAATGCCATAAAGCAAACTCCAAAGCATCTTTTGCATCTTTTGCGGTAGGCGTACAGGTTTCTTTCGTGACTTGTATTTCGCTCATCTTACGCCAATTTTACTAATTTTTTCATTAACTTCAACCGTAAACAATGCAACAGGCAAATTACCCGTTCCTGTAGTCAATGTTATTAACGCCCAATTGCCTTTCAATTTATCGCCGTTAAGTAAATCCGTGTTTTTATCCCGTAGAAATTGAGCTGAATAAACGCCCTCTTTAGTATAAATCGTTGTACTGCCACTCGAATCTGACAGTATCCCCTTAACGAAATCCAAATCTTCTAAATCGCTTATTTGACCAAGCGATGTTGTGATCCCGCCAACGGTAGTCACCCACAATTGATCCGACTGAACAGATAATGACTTGTAGGTCTTAACTTCTTTTGGTTGACCATTACATACCAACTGTATGATTGACGGATAAGACACGCCACCAAAGTATGTATTACTACCAGCCTGACCGTTGTTTGATACGTAAAATGCCCCACTTCCCGCCACCAATGATTGCTCATACAAAGATATACCCCAATCAGGATAATAGTCCCTGAAATCGCTCCATTTCTCTTGTGATGGGTTATAGGCTAATGTTGTCCCCGCTTGTTGCGTCTTATCGCTAATATTAAATGCCTGTATTGAGCAATTGGCGTTAGAGTAAAATAACACATACCCATTGTATGTTGCTGTTATAGTTTCAACAAAAAGGCCAGTTGTAGTCCTGCTGATACCAACTTCCCCACCTAAATTAGCTTGTACATACCCGCCAGATATGTTTAAAATCTGATAGGATATTTGGTATATATGCCCTGCGGTTACGGGGTATGATAATAGGGTTATATTACCCGCTTGGCAGCTACTATGGGTTGCTACCGGACCCGACACGCTCCACCCTGTCGAATTTGCTTCGGTGGTAAGGGTTACCGCTATTGGTTGATATTGTATCGCTGAGTAACCCATATCTATACGCTAACTGTTATTGTTTGAGCGGAAACGTTATATACAAATTTAATAATTTCTGCGCCAACTCCTATACCATACGTTCCGTTTGCACCTGCAACAACTGCGTATCCGCTATATGAGGTTGAGGCTAATTCAGTACCGCTAACAGATGGCAAATACGTACCAGAAGAACCGTTCATTATCATATTACTATTGGATGCTGACTGGTTTACATAAGCACCATTTATTGTGCTTGCAGAAGTATCACGCCCCGCTATAATAAATGTAAATGTAGGCTCGGCAGGATAATTAGCTATTAACTTCTGTATGTTAAATTCAAATCTTCTTGTGGGTTGAGGCGGATTAAAGTCACTTGATAATGCCCATGCATTTGCAGCATCAGTACTTCCATATGGTAAGAAGTTCTGACCTGTGTAAACTGGCTGCTGATAAACTGCTGTTGCACCCGGTGTATTTACATAAGCGTAAGCATTAATAGTAGTATTCGTTAGTATATCTATAACCAATATTCCTGTTGCCCCTGCTACACCCAGCGTAGTTACATTATAAGTAGCCGACTGGTCAAGTATTGTAAGTGTTGCAGAAGTAATAGTTGTATTGCTTGCACTTGATGTTACTTGAACGGTGATTACATCCCCGATATTGGTAGTCCCGCTTGCGCTTGTATAAGCGCCTCCATTAATACTATATTGACCACCCGTTATACTAATTGGGATAGGTGAAATATCAGCACCCATAACAGTTATGCTATTTGATGTTTCGAGTGTGCTTAATGGTGCATTATTTACAGGTGTAAATGAGAATGCTTGTATATGTGCTGTTGTTGCCGTGAATGTACCGTTTTGACCGTCGATTGTGAGTGTAGCTGACTCGGGTGTATTATATGATGATGAAGTCGTTAGTTGAACTGTCACAACGTCGCCTGCATTTGTATTTCCGGTTACAGACGTATAAGCGGATCCATTAATACTATATTGACCTCCTGTAATCGATATAGGTGCAGGTAATGTATTACCAGCAACAGTTATAGCATTTGATGTAACTAAAGTATTTTCACTTTGACCAGTAAGGGAAGTAAATGAAAAAGGGTTAACCGTTTCACTGCCTGTTGTAACGCTAAAAGTCCCGCTTGTGCCCGATACGGTTAATACCGCATTGGTTTGTGTAGATTGGCTTGAACTCGTCGTAACTTGAACCGTAACCGTATCATTCGGGTTAACAGTACCCGGCGAAGATGTATAAGCACCACCATTTACGCTGTACTGCCCACCTGTTATACTAATTGCAACGGGGACATTATTCCCTGAAACTGATATTGAATTGGACGTTTCCAAAGTGCTTAGTGGCAATCCTACCAATGGCGTAAATGAGAAAGGATTAACCGTAGTCGTCCCTGCTATCCACGTAAGGCAAACATTCTGCGTTACAACACCCGAACCGGGGTTGAATTGAAACGTGCCGACAGTATTTCCGACGAATGCTCCTGTTGGGGTGTATGTAGCTATTCCTGTTGTGTCGTTATATGAAACGGTTGCATTTGTGGGGTTAGTTACATCTGATATGCCACTTGGAGGAATGGTATAAGCGTTTGCTACCTGCCAGTCTGTATTGTTAAAAGTCCAAAGAACGACAACACTTGACTGAGCCTGTATGCAGGTTAGTAATTCCTCGTAAAAGTCATTGTAGTATTGTGGTATCTTAACACCCGATAATGCCGCCTGCCTGATTGCGCTTTTAAAGAACTTAGACATCTTTTTAGGGATAGGCAAAACATCGGTAGATTCTATTTTAACAGGCAGAAAATTATTGCCGTCAATCATATATGCCACATCAAATCGGGTACAAAAACTTTCCTTAAAGTTACCTATACCTATTTCTTTAGCCTCATACCTACCGTTATTTAGCAATTTATTGGATATGCTTTCCTGTTCATCTTCTGCGTTTAGTTGGGTGTAGGTAATATTTACGGGAATATAGAATATAGATTGTTTCTGAATAGCCAATAACACATCGCCACGCTGCCATAATACCATAATACCGCCCTTTGATGAAGATGTTTCACCGTCACCGTCGCCATATATATTGCCCTGATAAAAAGTATTTAATCCGTTTACTTTACTTCCTGTAATATATGCCTGACTGGTAATTATTGATGCCGCCCTATCTGTTTGTTCCAATTCGTCGTAATAAGTGCGGACACGACCAAAACTACTAAATGCTGATTGGTAAAAATCTGAATAGTTCAAGTCGGTAGCAAGGTATTCAATCGGCGGGTTTGAATATGGCGAAATTGCATCTTCGTAAACCCTTGTCTTATAATATGCGCCACCGTCATTAATTATGCCGCTTGTTTTGTCAAATGCGCCGTTTGTTATGGTTATTAAATCCCCTATCTCGTACCAAACTGTTGTGTTTTGATTTGTTGATGCTGCCTGATTGTTTGGCGAAGGTGAGTAAAGACGAAGAAAGGTGTTTAGCCCATCTAATGCGCTTGTATCAAACGTTGCAGACTTCTCCATCTTAACAAGATAGTTTGTAGGGTCAAAGCCTAAAACGGAAAGATTTACGCAAGGGTTGTTAATGTAAACAGGTGAACCGCCGTTGATGTAGTAATGTAAGGTACACCTGTCCCCTGCTGCATAATCGTATGAAAGTACTGTATTTACACCCTCATTTGAATATTGCTGATTGAACAGGTTGAGTGGGTTTATGCAAAATGCAAGTATACTGCCTGTACTTGTCAAATCCCCAAAATCCTTATTGATTATCCCCCAAAACTTACCGTTCCACATAATATAGTCGGATGTGTTGTAAGCCTCGCCGTTACCTAAATTGGTGTAATGTGCTGTATCTGTCGGGTCGCAAGGGGTCGTTATCTGATAGGTGTCACCAACATTATACGTTCCTGTTAGTGATAGTGATGGCGAGTTCGCTTTCGCATCCCAACTTGATATATAGTGAACAACTACCCCCGAAACATCGAGCAATTTATCAACTGGTGGCTTTGTAATAACCCATTGCGCATCTACAGCACCTGTTGGTGGCGCTGATTGAATAGCCCATGTGATTTGTATGGCGTTGCCGTTTACCTGTGCATAAGACGGGGTTGGTATGATATAAGTATTGTCCGTACAAAGCGGTAAAAAACGTTGCTTGCTGTCACGGAACGACAAGGCAAGTTGATATACTGTATTATCTAATGCTGTTGGGATAGAATTTGCTACCGTTGCGCCAGCATAAAATAATTGAATGCTATTTGATTGCATCCCGTAATACGGTTGGTCTACCCAATCAATGGTATAACTACTGCCATTCATTGCATAGCTTGAATTAGGTAATTTAGCCGCAAAAGAAGCTACCACAGCACCTAAGTTTCCTGTTTGAGAAGATGGCACAGTATACGAATAGGTCAGCGTAGACGAAGCATTATGTATGTCAGCATCTGTGACCGTAATAACATCGCCTGTCACGGGAATACCCGTTACCGTTAATGTCATTAGGCGTTTATGGTTTCCCTCACCACTATTGGACTCGCCATAAAATGCCCCTGTGATTTTAAAAGGATTGGTTCGCCCAGTTAATGGTATAGTGATATTTGGGTTATACCCAACTGCCCCTGCCACGATCTGCACAGATGGACGAGGATAAAGTGTAGAAAAATTACCTAAAGCAATGTAGTTTCCGTTAATCTTTGCCCCTGCTTCGGACGGCCATATATAGTCGTAAGTTTGGTTCGTCTGTGTATCAGGAACAGGTATCTTAACTGAATTATTATAAAAAGCGAAACTGTACAAGTTGGTTGATGGGTCGTATGCCTCGTAAACCTCTGTTGCTACGCTTACAGATGTGTTTGGTAATGCCAACACATAAGCCCTATCCACACTTTTAATGATGTAGAAACTGTCTGTACCAAAACGAGCTGCAATATTGGTAGTAACTACCCTTATGCTGCCCATGTATACTGAAACAATAATATAATTGTTCTGCGTAACATCAGCTCCTGCTATCGGTGTATTTTGTTGGTACGGAACAACCCTTGCGCTCCATGTACTCCATGCTGAATAATTGTAATCAGCGTTAATGTATTGGCAATTGAATTGAGGCAGATAGCCAAAAAGGTAATTGGCAGGCTGTCCCGCATCGTTCCCATAAGTACCTGTTGGCGGAAATGGGCATTGTGGTTTTAAGAGGGATAGGTCTTCGGGCAAAACAGTACCATACCCGCCTGATGCGAGGGTTTTAAGGTTGCAATATCCGACTTCTAAGCCTTTAGCCCACCACACAAGGTATGTTGAGTTTATCAGTTCACAATTAACCCAATTCTGAGGATTAAGTGGTAGTAATGTTTCGCCCGCTGAATTTGTTAAGTCGGTATAGATAACAGATAAAGTATTCGTAGCATTATCATATAGCAAAATCTCGTTATTCCCGTTTGAGTTATACCTAAAGGCTATTATCTGTCCTGTATCGGTAAATTTATTTCCACCTATAACATCGTTAATTCCGGGCAGTAAAGCGCCGCCTATGGCAACCATATCCTCTATGGAAGTGGATTTACCTGCTTGCTGATTGGCTGTACCTGATGTGCGTAGGTTTCTGCGTAACGGGCTATCGATATTACCCTCGATATACTCAATGGCATCGTCCTGATTCAGTCCTCCGTTAGCGGGCGCAATTAAGTCTGTTATCTCCATTACGCTTTAGCTACTAATTTCCAACTTGCCCGTTCTGCATTTTGCAGGTCGGTGATATTTGCAGGATTGATACGAACTTTTGACTTGCGTTTTTCGTTGTAGTACTCCCGTCTTGCATTTTTGCATAAAGATGCGGGGTATTTCTTAGGCAAATCAGCCATATTTTGCCACCTTAACCAATAGACCATAGCTTCGGCACAATCAATAGGTATCATATAATCCCCTGTTTCATCATCAAATCCATCGGTCATACCTTCAAAAACTACCTGAGAATACGGGAATTTACTATCTATTACGATTATACCGTTCTGAATGTCAATATTGTAACGTCCTATTGTTGGCGTACCGCCCGATGCCCCGTAAAGGTTGAATGATGTGCCGCCTGAATAAAAATTAAGGTAGGTCAAACCAAAGCCATAAGGGTAACCCGTAGGGACTGCATCTGAATAAGAAAAATTGTTTATTCTAGGTAGCCCCGCAAGTCTGTCGGTCTGATTAAAGTATATACCATGATAGGTATTTAATTGGTCATTTAGCTTTAAAGGCACTATTTCGCCAATTTCGTTGATTAAACCTATCTTTGAAAACTTAGTACACCATGTTGGTATCTCAACCGTTTTGTTAGGGTTAATATCTAAAACAACCGTTCTAAACCCACCCATTATATCGAGGTTAAATTCGTTTTCTATGCACCTACGTCCGATGTGGTAAATTCTTGTGAATGCATGGTCACTTAGGTCTGCTGAGAGTAAGAAATCGGCAACAATCTGCTTGAGTGGTTTAGTCAACATCTCTAATTCGGATTAGTTTGTAAATTCTCAATAGTAGGGCGTGGCTTTTGCTCGGTCATCATAAGTCGCTGAACAACCGAAGCGACAATTTCCGATTCATAGTTCTTAGGGCAATTAATGATTGTGTCGAGTAGATTAGTACCACTTGGTATTGAACCAATCATATTAATATTTACCGAACCAAATGAAAACTCTGTAAAGTTATCATATACAATTCGGTTATTTTGGATATAGTATAACACGACACCCCCTATCTTTGGCAGAAAGTTTTGCATGAACCTATCCTTGTTTTTTATCGGTATAACCTGTACGTTTCGTGCGCCATTAGGTATTACCGCTTGAATTTCCTGATTATTTGGCAAAGCGGCAGGTGTTGCTGGAAGTGTGGTATATTTCACTTTCAGCACAGAATCATACAAGACAGGCAAAGCTGTATATGTCGAAATGAACATATCGTTGCTGAAGGTAGTTTCACCCGAATTTGAGTTCTCAAAAGCATTACGTGTCGCCTTTGCCGCAATTTCTTCAGCTACTACCTGCGCTACAAAATTCAAACGGAACTTTGCATCAGCAGGCGGTACACCTCTGTAAAAAGTGGTGAGGGCTACTTCGGAAATTGAACGATATGTTGTGCCTGCCATTGTTATTTAACTATTTGCATTGATGTATCGGCAAATTGCTCGACGTCTTGCGCCCCAGTATTAACCCCAATATCCCGTAAACATAAATATATTATTTGGTCTATATCAACTGTGTTCCAAAGTGGTTGAACGCTATTTTGTGCTGAATAAACAGGTCTGTTATTAACAGCTATCGTAGCGACGCTAATTAAAAAACCGCCACCTGTACCGCCTATTGAGGTATTCGGTGCTGATAAAACATCACCAACCAAATAGCCGATGCCTGTATTCTGTATAACCACGCTTGTAACCACACCGCCCGCAACTGTTATGTTCGCCGTAGCGTTATTGCCAATACCGCCCTGCAATGGTACGGAAAGGTATGTCCCGTTAGTATAAGCAGCGCCACCAACCAATGTGCCAACCGTAGTTATTGAACCTGCCAATGTATATCCCCAAAAAGATGTTGTAAGCATATATAAGGCATCCAAATTAGCAGAGCTTAACGTTATAGGATAGAACTGCAAATATGCGGGATATGGCGTGTAAATAGGGTTGTTAACAGTAGGGGCGTCAAAGGCAGATGATAGGTAACTTGGCACTTCGTTTTTCTCTGCTTTGGTAACAGGAATACCGCTTGCCGATATGGTATCTATGCGTAACAAATTAGTAGGTATAGGCGCATGTCCTGAACTGTCAATTGTTAGCGTACTTGTTGCTGAAAAAACGCTTAATCCCTCGCTTGATCGCCTGTCCATAGGGTAACGCTCATACAGTTTGTTGAAATATGAAATCTCTGCTGCGGGGAAAAGTAGATTAAAGTCGTCAGGCGATATGTACCCGTTATAGCCATTTTTGTCGGCTCTGTATTTAAGCCTGCTGTATGCTTGGTCTATGGATAACGGTTTTGCCATGTACCAAATATACAAATTTTCATTAAACAAAAAAGCGGAAACTTTTTACATTCCCGCCTCCGATTATGAAAACTAACTAAACTTATTCCGCTGTAACCATATCTTTAATGCGGTTCGCCGCTTCTTTTACTTTTTCATCGCCATTACTCCATTGCGCTGTTAATTCGTCAACAGCGTCCCTGCCAGTATCTATCTTGCAGATTACGGCGCCTGTTTCCCAGCTTACATGTCCTTGTATAATGGTTGTATTTATTACGCCTGCCTGCAATGCCTTTAAGAAGTTAAAGCGAACTTCAACTTTAGGGTCTAACAACGAGCGCATAAACGCACTTGGGTTCTCTTTTGATTTTAACACCAATAAGGTGCGTATTGAATGTGAAGATTGCTCTGTATCAATACCGTATAATGAGGCAATTGATAGCATCTTTTCTTCGGTCATCTCACGGGCAGCCTTCTCAGCCTCAAATGCGCTGTCCAAACCTTCCTGTACCTTTTTATTGTGCTCTTCCTGGTCTATCAGGAAATAAACGGCAGGGTGTCCGATGTTATATTTATTTTTACAGCCTGCAAATGCATCCTGCACCTCTAACGCCGCCAATTTAGCGGGTTCAGTACTATCAACATGAAGCAATCCTTTTTTGAACTGTAAATCGTTCCTGCTATCATTTATCTGCGATAATGATAACTCATCAGGCTGGTCTTTAACCCAAATTGACTTTTGGAATGAGTGTATGTAACGCCACTCCTCTAATAATCCACTTTCAGGGTTTATAGCATGTCCGCCATTTGCCACGCCTTTGATAGCGGGATAGGGTGAACGCTTTTCGCCTGTTTTACCGTCCGTTGGTATTGCGGATGAGTTTATAGGGAATAATTCAAAGGTTTTGCGTGTACGCTTGGTCAATACCGCTGCTGGTGCTGACTTTTTTACGAAATTGGGATTGCCTGCCATATTGGTTTTTTAATAGGGGCGCAACTCTCGCCACGCCCCTAATTAATATTAAGTTGTTTTTGTTAAAATAGCATACTGTGATGCCCCGTTCACCCTTGCGCCAAAATAGCCAATGATGGTACGTACTTTCTCAGCAGTTGTGCTTGTTGGTGTTTCTGCAAACAAACCTGTTTCAGCATAATGCCATTTTTGGTTGTTCACGCCACCGGGTTTTTGATACATCACGGTAAAGCGAGGTAACATAACCTGTGATTGCGCTAAGTTATCGCCCTCTCCGCCCATTTTCTTACCACGAGGGATAAACAATGAGAAGTTTTGACGTAAACCTAAGCCTGACGAACCGAAAGTAGTCTGCTCATCAAATATGCTGTAAGGTATCAAGTTGTACTTACGACGGAAAATCTGAATAGATTTAAAGTCACGTTTGAAATCGATACCGCCACCTGTACGCCCGTTGTTATCATAAATGATAGCGCCGTTGTTGTACTCTGTAGATAGTGAGTTCTGCATATCCTGAGAAGCGTAGCTGTCTTGCAGAATGTCATACTCACCCGGTGCGCCCATGCTATCCAATGCACGGCTCATGCCTCCTAATGTTGAAGCGACGCCAAACGTGTTATAAGTTAAGTTGATACCGTTAGCCTGTACCTGTGGTATAATACCGTTGGTAGAGCTTTCGCCTGTACTTAACTGGTTGGCTTGTTTACCTTCCATAAGCAGGTATTCACGCTCATATAGCGCCATTAAGTTGTCGTTTGCTGCTTGGAAATAATCCCATGCGTAACGACCATCAAATTCAAACTCGATCTTCTCAGCTAAACCTTGGTCGGTAATATCAGCGTCCTTACGTAACTGAGTTACAAAGTTGCTGTATTTATCAACTGTTTTGATACGGGTATTGGTTTTGCCGCTACCTTCGCCAACTGCAATATAGCCCATAACCAAAAACTCATTACCTATTGCGTAAGATGCATTATCAGTTGTGTTAAACGGTGTTGCTGTTACGGTGTGAGCATTTGCAGTAGCTTTGTTAACTGCGGTAATTTCAAGTTCTACGCCCGTTTGCGCATTACGGATTTTCATGCCAACATCAGGTGAAGATACTGTTCCCGAACCCCAATAGTAACCTGCTGCTACCGTTAAGGTAATCGCTGCACCTGCTGATACTGTTTGGGTGTTTGACGAGGCGACATAATCCATGTTGCGACCGTGTTCTTCATACCATAAGAACTGTTTGTTGGTACTTTCCATCTCATTGCCTTCCAACTCTGAAACGAGCATATAGGGCAAGAAATTAAATTTTTGTAAGAACTGTTCGTAAGCGTGTACGTTTACGACGTTCAATATATTGATTAGCCCCGAACGGGTGACCTGTGGGGCACTATAACTTGCTGGGGTGGTAACTGGTATTGCCATTTTGTTTTCTTTTTAAGTGGTTTGATTAATTGTTCCTATCTCCCACCATTTGCCACGGATTTTTTGGCGCCCCCCTCTGTCCGCTTGTACCCGGCGTAAAGTTGAGGTTCTTAATATCTTCGGCTATAACTGCCTTTTTACCTGCCTCTTTCCCTGCGGTAAATGCGGATGTGACAATGTTCTTAATGTTCCGCAACTGGTGCATATCCTTTGCTATCCTTGCGGGATTAAGTTTGCCCGATTCATCTCGCCAACCCATTTCTGTAAATGTTTTAGCAGGGTCGTAGTTGCGCATTTCTGTTGACATTAATGCCCGTTCTTCTTCGGTTATCTTGTAGGGAACTTCCTCGCCCTCTACTTCAAACTTGTAATCATCAACGGTTGGCATTGTGCTGTCAACATACTGCTCCCATTCTTTACGCTGTGCTGCGAGTGCTTGCTCATCAGGTTGCGTTTCAGCGGGTGCTTGCTGTTGTATTTTAGGCAGTTCTATGGTTTCTTTTTGTTTATTTAATGCGATACGGGCATCTGAGCCATGCATAGCCAATAGGTCTAATGCTGATTCTACCGCATCGTTATGGGCGTTAGCCTTATCGATTGCCGATGTGTCGTCAGGGTCAATTTGCGCTACGTCGATACGGTCAAATGATTTTCCGTATTTAGACTTAACCTCTAAATCGATACGCTTGTCGTTCCATTCAGGATTAACCTTGCGTAAATTCCACTTGATAACGTCCATATCGGACATATTATCGTAGTTGCGCCGTTTTTCTTCAAGGTAATTGGCCAATGCATCTTCTTTGCCCGCTTGCAACTCCTCGTATATCTTACGGGATGTTTCGTTGGTAAAGGTTGGTTGTACTTCTTTAATGACCTCAACCTCTTTTATTACTTCACGAACTTGCGGCTCTGTTGGAGTTGCGGGGGTTTCTACTATTGGAGTCTCTACAACCGGCACTGATTCTACCAATGTAGTTTCGGTGCTTGCAGGGGTATTATCCACAATAGGTTGCTCTATAAGGGTTGGTGTGCCGCTTGCTACGGTCTGCCAGGGGTCATTAGTCGGTTCTGCCATTTTTTATGATTTATCAGTCCGTGCTATCCTCAATATTCGGCTTGTTTGGTAACAAATATAAATAAGCGATACAATTAATTAATTATACATTTTTATAGTATTGCTATTGCAATATTGAAAATAATGTTTTACCTTTATTTTATTGTGATACAGGTTTAGGTTGGCGAACGAGATGCGATATTGAGTTCGCCTTTTTTTAAATTATAAAATGAGTAAAAACAAACAAACGATTATAGGCAAGCAAATACAAGAGGCAAGGATAGCCAAAGGGTATAAAAATCAGGCTCAATTAGCAGTTAAGTTAAATATGTCGGTAGACACGATTGCGGGGCTTGAAAGTGGGCGTAAAAAAAGCACTTCTCTAACCATGCTGCAACTTATTGGTAAAGAGTTGGGGATAACTTTTGAGATATGACCCTATCTCAAATAAACCAGCGGCTTGATTTGTTTAAGGATTATTTGGCGTACCGACTGGATGCTAAATTTACTCAATTAGGTTTTACATATACGCCTGAATATATCGTAAAGATGTTTGTTACTCACGGTTTTTTGATAAACATGAGGGATATAGCAGTTGAATTATTATCTTTTGACCAATGGCTTGTGTTATATAACCATGTTGATTTGGCTTTGTCTACTGAAAAAATAAACATAGGCACAACGCCTTTAATGCAAAAAGTTTCTTACGGAGGCGTTAATAAGCCCTATGAGATTTTAGGTAGTTTTGATTTTTTTAAAAGTATGGATGAAATGTTGAAGCGTGAATACCCATTAACACCAAATGAATGTTATGAAAAGTAAAAGCATAGCAAAAATACTAATACCTGTTGGTAGGACTGACGAGCAAAAAGAAAACGTGCCTAATATGGGATTAAAATATACTGACCCAAATAAAAAGTCATATACAATCATAGAAAAAATGATGCCATTGGTTGACCAAATAACTAAAATTCATCTAAAAATACAGGACTTACAGGGTAAACATGTTAAAAGATTGAAATGAAAACATACAAAGAGGGTGATTACAATAAAAGTTTGGTTCATAACGCGACAAAGTATACATTTCCTTGCATCAAGCATAATGGTAAGTTGTGGAATTTGGATATGGATACTATAATGCAGTATCCTGCGTATCACAAATTCGCTGAAAAAGAAACAGATTTAACCCAAAGAGAACAAGACCACTTATTAAGGGTTGATGCAATTAGAGATGAGTATGAGAAAGAAGTTTTTGACATTCAAGAACAATTAGATAGGATGACCATTAAGTACCAAGCGTGTAGTAACATACTTGAACGACTTAGAAGCTCATTTTGGCAATATATTTTATTTAGGTTTAAGATATGAGCGAAGTTTCAATTAAAATAGCCCATGAGAAGTGGGTGTCACGGGATTGGCATAAGTCTAAGAGAAAAATATATACATTAGCATGTCAGGCAAGATTTGAATATGAATATGCCGTTTCAATACGTGAGTTAAATGATGCAAGAACTTGGAATTTTAAACGGTTTAATTGGATATGAAAAAATATTTTAAAATGGTTTTAACCCCGAAATTTAGAATTGAAAAAGTAGTAAACACATCGGGTATTACGCATTTTTATATTCAAAAATTTCATTGGTACGGATGGAGATATGAATATTAAAAACCACCAATTTGTTACAGAAGCGGGCATCAGTATAATTACTCTATTTCTGATTGCGAAGATTATATAAAATCAGAAATTGATGCGTTTAAAAATAAAGATATTAAAAGTATATACAAAGTTTACTAATATGACAATCCCTATCTTAATCGGCATCCTATACGGAATAGGAATAATTATTATTGTTTGGGGTATTTGTAAAGCGGTAGTTAGATGAACCGCCTACTCTGCTACCTACTAAACCATCAATGCGTATCATACCGATTTGCTTCGACTAAGATATGCTTACGCTGTGGGTGTAGGTGGGTTAAAATTAAAGGAATATGGAAAAGGGTACATTAACTGGCGCATACATGGAGTTTGTAAATCTAATACACAAACTCAATTTTGGTTTTGAAACGGAGATAAGCAGAGATGATGATAGGGTTGTATTTACAGTTATATTTGGCAAAATAGGTACTGATTATAAACAAAAAGGATGGGTTGTAAATAGATATTTTGGTGTAAATAATTTTGATAGCCTATATGAATTTCATAAAGATGCTTACTTGAGTTGTATAGATTTATTAAAACAATACAAGTTAGATATTGTTAACCCTACATGAACATCACCGAACTTTGGATAATTATATCCACCATAGTATTTACGTTAGCGGCTTTTAGCTATCCAAATACAGCACCATATTATTGGGGATTCAGGGGATTTGCAATTATATTAGCCATATTAGGTTGGTTTATTGTATTTACCCAATTCCTGCACTAAGCCGGTTGCCCCTGCCCCTGAGCCTCTTGAGGCGTAGCCTCCTGCTGATTATCGGGGTGCTGTTGTAATGCTGCACCTTTAGCCATAGCCTGCATTGCATCAAGCACCGTTTGTTTTTGTGCGGCATTCGTAATGTTTAACCCCGCAAAAATAAAATCTGGAATATCCGATAGTTTCGCCCCCGGTTTCTGCAATATAGTCGTAGCAATAGCCGTTTTCAAAGCACCGCTAAACTTGTAATCCTCCTGCATAGCCACACCTTGCTGTTTCTTATCTTCCAACTCCATCTTATTAGCGTGAATCATTTGCTGGGTCTGCATATCGCCTTGCTGTTTAGCCTGTGCGTTTTGGGCGTTTAACTGCCCCTGTTGCTGTATGTTCTGTTGCGCCTCCTGCGCTGCCTCTTTTTTACGGCGTTTAATTCGTGCTGCCATTAGATAGCTTGCGTATTTCAAATCTGTCTGCGCTACCCTGCGTATATCAACGGCATCATGGAACTCAATTTGTTTCTGCGCAAGAGCCTGGTTAATATCGTTATTCAAATTAGCCTGTTCCTGCTCATCCAAAACTACCTGTATCATCACATCAAATGCCATTTTACCTAAGTCATCGGTTGCCTCTAACTTCAGGTTCTCAATCTTATCAGTTCCCAAAGCACGTCCATACCCGTCATAAGATAATACGCCATACTTTTTGCCGAATACCAACATATCCCAAAGCATGATTTGCACCAATTTAGCCACCCGTTGCTTGCTGTTTAGGAACGCATCATATAGAAAATTGCTTGCCGACTGTGCTATTTGCTTAGCGTTCTGCATAACTTCTTTACCTACCGCCTGATTGCTTATCTGCCCCGAAGCAAGCTGATTATCGCCAACAATCCTGCTAAGTATGTCATAGTGCATATTCCACTGGTTCATTAGCTGATCCAGCTTTGATGAGAATGGCACATTTGCAGGTTCAATGGGCGCTTTCCTTTGCCCATCACCGTCATCTTCAATAGATTTATAGTATTGAATACCTGTTTGCTTGTAAATCTTATACAATTGGAACGGGGTCAAATCTGCCATTCCTTCACCCAAAGTTATATCGCTCATAAAAGCAATATCTACCTTAAATCCATCAGGGGCGGCGGATGCGATTATCTTCTGTTGTTGCAGATAAATTAACTGCATCATCTTAATGGACGGTATCATAGCTTCTGCCAATGGTTTATTACCTAATGCGCTATTGTCGGGCATATAGATAACGTAGGGCGAATACACCTCTGTCAAATTCTTTTCGGGCTTAACCATGTTCTTTGATAACCCCCATTCAAGCAGGTAATCGGTATCTGTTATCCAAACGCCTGTATAGGTGACCTCGTAAGCAGGGCTGTCTATATACTCCTTTTCGGGCACTTTAGCATACTTTCTATTCAGCACTTCTTTACCGAACCTGTCCTGCTCAACGGAATAAGTAATGTTATTTAGCGTTTTCAGGTAAAGTATAACGGTGCTAACCCGGAAGTTGTCATAGGGTCTTGACGGGGAGTTGGTAAAGTATTCAGACCATTCAAATGACCATGTATCGGGGTTATTATTCTTGCCCCGTTGCGATTTAGCTAATTCAAATAGTTTTTGCTCTGATACCTTGCTTGGGTACTTTTGCCTAATATCCATGATGGACATAAAATATATCTCACCCATGAATTGCCAGTCACGCCAGTCGTAATATTCGCTCGATGAGGCGATGAAGTTTTCGGGGCGGACATTACGTATCTTAACCCTTGAGTTGTTGTCTACCTCAACCACGCTTACCAAATAGCCTGCGCAAATGGTGTCCATCAGCGACCTGTCCTTTATTACGCCATCAAAGTCATTTTCATAAAAAACAATCTCGATACCGTTTTCCATCAATACTTCTTCACGTTCTTTGTAGTTGAACCCGTACTCCATATCCACCTCGTTCTCATCTTCGGGGTCGTCGTCCTTGAACTGCTCAATATTTACTCCGCTTTCATGCTGAAGTGTCGCTATGCGCTGTTTCTCCATCATTTTGAAAACGTCGTTATCCCTTGCTGTTTTCTTTTTATCCTGCGTAAATGGGTCTATGGAATTGCAAACAACTTTTTCTACACGCTGATTATACCTGTCTTTAATCCTTGCTATAAACGGCATAGCGATAGGTAACGGGTCAAAAATAAGGTTGATAACAGACATTTCACCGTCAACGTCGAGTATGTCCATATACTCATCCATTGGCTGTTTACCCATCATAAACGCCCTATTGTAATCGAACCTTTGCTTTCTTGCCGCCCTGCTTTCCCCGCTGAATGAGCCGTTATTCCAACCATCATAAGTTGCTTTCATAAACTGAAGTCCGTATTGGGCGGTTCTTTTGACATCATCCGGCTCAAGCGGATTCGGAAAAGTGGAGTTTTCTGACATGAATACAAATATAAAATATTTTTGGAATAGCAAAGGATAAATCGTAAATTGCGTCTAGCAACACGAGAATTTATGGAATTAATAAAACATCTTTACGGGTTAGCCCGTACTTTAAAGTCTATTCAGGTAGATACTGAAACAACCCAAATAAAGCTATCATCAGTCGATATAGAACTCGACTATAACGACTATAACCATATCGAACATGAACTACATGCGTCTTTGAAGACCTATGAATTTAAGTATATTGAACCAATAACTGTATATTATAAAGGTAGAGTTAAGGGATATATCCGTGTAAGTATAGACGGGATGACTTTTAATATTTATAAAAAAATTGAGGGTTATGATGTGTCAGAAGTTAAGGTTAAGAAACCTTTTAGTAGATTTTGGTAATTATGAAAGCAAAAGATATTCACTACCCATCATTAATTCGTGAAATGCAAGAGTTTGGCGCAAAGCGTTCACTTGAATTTGAAAGTCCAAAAGAGGCTAAGAAAGCATTTGAAAAATTAAAAGATGGACTTAATAACAAAATAGAATGGAAAACGCCATCGCCTAATGCTTATGATGGTTCAACAATTAGCCGATTTGACTTTGAAGTGCCAATAATGTTTAACCCAAACCTTACTCACATTTCAGGGTTTGACTTTTCAAAATCGGGCTATCGGATGGGATACGACCCATACCAACCATATACAGAACCATCAAAATATAAAGTTATTCGTTTGCCACGTAAGGTTAAAAAACAACTTAAAAAGTTTTGGAAAGGTAAAATGGTTAAATCAAAGTTACCTTTCTATTTGGGTATATCAAAGGTTAGTCAGTATTATTATTGTAAGGTTAAGGAGGAAAAATAGTATGATAAAAATAAACTTAAATGACGAAACAATAGCCCTCCTGCAACGCATGGGTAGTGTCGTAAATGCAGAAGATGGTAAAACTTATTACTTTCTGCCTTTTTGGTTTGAGTGTGATAATGAAAGTGAAAATTCATTTATTATACACCATTTGAATAGGCTGCCAAAGCCGTTAGTTGATAAGATAATTAAAGATAGGGAGATATGAGCGCAGCCGCAATAATGTGTTTAATGGATTCAGTTAAATATAAAAAACCAAATTCAGAACCAATTCGGGGCGGAATGGTAATATTTGGCATGAATACCCCACGCACATTAATTGAGAAAAGTACTGAAATTGTATTTAAATGGGTCGACTATAACGATGGTCTATTTTATGTCGGAAAACAACTTCGTATAATTGATGGTCAAGAATATGTTTATACCATACAACTATCAATATACGATTATGAATACACAAAGGGCAATTATGTAGTAATTGGTGATGAAATGGGAAGATACTGAAGACCAGTGAAATTCCGACATATGTGAAAATAGGACTTGGTGTAAATTAGGACTGCACGCAGAAAGAGCATAAAACAGAATTACAGCCGCATTCGGTACTGATAGGGTCTAAGGTCCTTTGCTTTTTAAACCGTCCAAGTCCTTTTCGCCCGTACATTCCTTAACTTCATAAACTGCTTAACCTTTTCGGGTGCGGTATTATTCCGTACGTTCTCAAACCCGCCAATTAGCGCCATACCAAAAGCGATCACGTCATCATAAGCCGTACGGTCATCCGTAGTGTATACTTTCAACTGCTGCACCAATTCCAAATAGTACAGCTTATGCCAATGGTTTTTTAGGTATTCATGGATAACCTGAGTGTGCTTTTGCAGGGCGTAAGGGTCTTTAGATGGCGTGCCATACTTTACAGCCACCCTTTTTCGCTGCGGGTCAACGGTAATAGCAGGTCGCCACATAACATAGTTCTTAAAACCGTTTTGGAGGAATGTTTCGTAGTAGTCGTCCACATCACTTTCATAGTTAGCCTTGCATCCGTAGTATTGGCACATCAGCATCACATTCTTATGAAAATCCGCTTTCATTCGGGTACGTTGCGCATATCTGCATACCATCATTGCGCTATTATCCGGGTCGTTAATCACACCTTTCCTATACACATAGGCAACCGCCATAGACGCCTGCTTACCCGTGGTAATAGTTGCTGCAAAAGGGTCGACACCGATAGCAAACTCATCTGTCATAGCTGGGGCGAACAGACCGTTAGCGTGTAATTTCCGCCTGTTGCTCTCGCTTAAAGGGTTTAAAAAGTCCCAACAAATCTCGAAGTAACCTCTCTTATCATCACGCCATTTAACCTGACCATCCATGTCGTCACGGTAGAAAGTAATGCGCCTTAATAAGTTTTTAGGTGCTTCCTCCATTAGATAATCTTCCTGTTGCCCCAATTCAGGTGAGCTGAACTCACCGTTACCGTCTTTGCCTTGAAAGGCGTGTTTGATATTTAGCGGATTTTTTCTTTGGGCAGACAGTAATGCTTCACCCTCTAAGTTAGCCCATGTAGCAAGTATATATTCCTTTGCTAATGCTCTATTTGATATGCCATACTCATCTACAAAAGGCTCTCCAGTTAAGGGGTGGTTGGATAAGAAACCGAAATCTGCGGGTATAAACAGGTTGGTAAGCATGGTGTTCGTCCTACCCGTTGCCTCGCTCTTTGTTGACATAGCCGAACCCACCCATGTTTCATAGAAGTTCTTACCGCCCTTCTTCTCCATTTCCTCTACGGTAGTAGTCTGTAATGCCTTGCCAGTAATGTTAGCGCCTTTCATTAAACAGTACTTCACAATCTCCCAACGGGTGTTTACATTTACCTCCAGGGTTTTACCATTTTCGTCACTGTAGTAGGTAAATAGTTCCTCACCATCATACGCTTCTTCCGTAGAAGACCTATGGTCAATGGATGAATTAAGCGCATCCTGGTATATCTTTTTGTCCCCTTTTGTAGACTTTTTACGAGGTTCGAAGAAGTCGAGCGAGCTTGAAGGGCGTGTTTCGCCGCTATCCAATGGCTTCAACCATTCGGGCAACTTTGTCCAACTTGCCACCATCTTATTGAATACTACCTTTACATCTGAATTGGTCTTAGATTGTATACCCGCCCTGACATCTGAATTGGTAGCGGTACGGAAATATACCCATGCTGTTGAGAATACGGTTTTACCCATACGCCTGTTGGTAATCAGGTTACCCCCCGCAAGGTTGCTGTCCTGCTCTATTCCCCATATCCATAATGCTATGTCACGCTGCGCATCGACAAACATCATTTGCTTACCTTTATCAGTCCAGTAGTTAAGGAAAAAGTAATGAAAAGGGGTAAGCCATTCAATCTTACCATTGTTAAAAAACCAGTACCCTTCCCTAAACCGTTTCATCTCCTGAAGTAAAAATGCTTCGGTAGGCTCTATTCCCCGTTTAGGTTGTTCTGTATAAGTAAATTTCTGTTGTTTTTTGGGTAGCGAATCGCCAACTATAAATCCTCTCCTTATAGGGGATGGTGGCAACGGTACTGTTATTTCACCAACCTCTCGCTTTCTATTGCGCTCCCACTCTTTAATGGCTGATTTAAATTCAAAGTCGTTCATTTATTAAGCGCCATAGCTTGAATGTTACGTACTTTAGGCTCTGGGGACTCCGCCTTATCATCAATTATCAGCGCCATCCCTTTTATAAGCGCCGCCCTCTCGAACATCTTCATCAGTTGGTCGAATGATTTGTCTTCCTTGTCCCCGTTCAGGTATATCAACCCCACCTGACTCCCGTCGTTCCTTATCACTATGTCGTTTGCCAAGACGGATGCGGCTTGGTTTAGCGCCAGTAGCAATCTTGGAACGCCGTTTAGCTGCTCGTCGCACTCTAACAGATATTTTCGCTGGCTTTCTTCGTCCAAGTCGAGAAACGCTATCCTGTCCATTTTCTATTGATTTTATTACATTTATCAAGCGCTCATTCAGCATATTAAGGAACGCTACCCCTTTCGGTGTTATCGCCCCGTAACCATGTTTAGCCTCTGTCTTATTGTAAATATAGATATATTCTTCCTTTGCAAGAAAATTTATTGAGTAGTTAGTAATTTTCCATCGCTTGTTAGCTTCCTCATGGTACAGAAATTCATATATGTTGTATATAGATAACGCATGGGCAAATCTACGCTCCCGAACCGAACCGAACAACTCCCTTACCGATGCCATAATAAGCAATGTTCGCTCAATACCCACAAGCATATCCTTACCAGAATATCCTGTTTGAAATAACTTATCGTTCGCCTCGATCTCTAACCTCTGCTTGAGGTTACCTATGCGCTCATGGTACTGGCGCTTCATCTTCTTTTTAGTCCTGCGCTCAACGACTTCTTCACGGCGTTCCAACTTCTTTTCCAAAGCCTTTTTAAAGTGTCCCCGTAACTCGGCAATAGTGTCGTTACGCTCTTTAAGGTAGGTTTGGTATCGATGGTTTTTGCTGATTAAATCCTCTAACAATGGCAATAACTTACCACGCTTATCATGCTTTATGTAGTAGTTGAAGTCTGACAACTTAACGTACTTGCCATTATTTACAGCATTGCTCTTTCGTCCTGCTTTGGTATTGCCTTCTACTTCCTCAAATATAACCTCGCCACGCTTTAGCGAAATCTTCCTGACACCCGCATGTTTTGTAGGCGTTTTTGGCATTAGTCGGCAACTCCTATAATTTCATGGTCATACACCTTTACATGAACCTTTCCCTCATATTCAAACATATACTGGTTGTCATCTATGGTTAACACCACATCGCCAACATTATACGGGCTATCCGTAGGGGTAACGGTTAAGCGCACATGGCACTTTTTAAAGTTTGGTATCCAATCGGGTAGCAATATACCAAGTGGCGTGAACCTTTTTCCCGCAATTCGTTCGGCTATGTAAGTCCCCTTAGTAGGTAACATCTCGCCACCCTCGCCAACCTTAAAGAACACCGAATTACCTTTTATCATTTTACCGGTTACTTCACCTAAAACAGTATCGCCATTCTCATACTCAAGGTAATGGGTGAACAATTTATCCCCCACTTTATATTCGGGATACCTCGGGTTTTCAGACAATACATAACACACCTGCGGGTTAGCCTCCTTGCGGTCGAGGTTTTCAGTTCGCTGACCTGTGTAAAATCCGTACTCATCCCGCTGCTCCCAAACGATTGGTATAACCAATTCTACCCCATTAGGTAACGTATGGTAAAACTTAGACCTATCGTCGTATGAAACAAAAATCCAGTCGTTTATGCACTTCATAAACTTAATCTAATACCGCATAAACATCTTCTTCTTTCATGATAAGATAATTCTTATCCGCATAGGTGACATTAGTGCCGCCGTACTTACCAAACAACACCTTATCGCCAGTCTTGATAACCTGAGTATCTCCTACTGCCATAACAGTACCTACCTGCGGTTTCTCCTGTGCTATTTCGGGTATAATTATACCACCCTTTGACATTGTTTCAGCAGCCATTTGTTCAATAACAATCCTGCTCCCTATTGGTCTTATATTTATTTTGCTCATATCTTATTTATCATACTTTACATCACTATCAAACTCTTTTGGCGTAACCTTAACCTCTTTACTACCCCGCCTCAACACATAAACATCTTCCAAATAATAATTCGGAACAGACATGAGTGTGTACTTCTCGCCCTTGTAATATACTGTTCGGTTGATTAAGTGTTCGTTAGCCATATTAATAGCCATCCACCCCGCCAAAGACATAAGCAACTACGAGTGGCAGGAAGTATGGACAGCTAATTTCTTTTTTATCTCGTTGTTGCACACGCAATATACACCTTGTTTTTCACATTTGCAAATCATATCTTTACATCAGGTGAGGGTGGCAATGTTGCCCGCCCAATATTCCGAACCAAAAAATGGCAAATTCAATCAATCTAACCGTAGTCGTTGACCCGAATGCGGCAAATCCAAACCCCTACTTACCAAACTCTGTTTACGTTACCGCAAGTGACATACAATGGTTCAGGGCAGACACCACAAGCCCCGTCGCTAACGTCGTTACTACGCTTAACATCAAGTTAACCATCAACAACTCCAAAAGAGAGGCGGTTTACCTGTCTTCAACGACACTTTCCGCACTAACAACAGCGTTTCCGACATTCATCCCATTGGTTGTTTACCAAAATCTTGAAGGAACTGCCCCAACAGGCGGCGCAGGTACAACTTATTACTACAACCCTGCCGTTATCCAGTTTTTCTACGCCGATGCCACAACAGGCGTAGGCAGCGTAGCGTCACAGGTTAATATCATGCTTCAAAAAGGCAACGGAACCACAAGCGGTAACATCCTTGTTTCCAATACCGCTTCAGCTATCGCAACAGCTTTAGGCTAGGCACAAGAAAGCCCGGAATGCGTTTTGCACCCGGGCTTTTTATTTATCACAAGGCAATCGGCCGACCCTTACTTCGCCTTCAACTCTTCCGCAGCATTCTCCTGACCAGTTCCCTGAACAGGCTCAACCGGATTGTCAGCACCCGCTACTTTAGCCGCCTCAATCTCGCCTCCAATAGCAGCGTTATCCTTGCCACTAACAGGCTTATATACTCCCGTCTGCGTACCATCCAAAGCATCCACCTGAACCTTGCGTATACGCTCAGTTATATCTTCATACTCCGGTGTGCCCCTTTGGTAATTCTCCCTTACCATAACCAGTTTATGCACATCAGTTTCGTATTTCCAATGCTTCGCCCCTTCCGGCGCACCATCAGGTAGTTCTGTTTCTTTACTCATCTTATTTTTTGGTTTGATTGTTCGATGTTTTTACAGCAACTTTCGTGCCCTTTTTCTTCACTTTGCCACTGGCCGCACCCGCACCCCCCATCTTATGGTTGCCAGTAGTAAGCGCCTTGCCGGGATGACCACCCTCCTTAAATCCGAGTACCTTTTTTGCCGGTTTGGTCATTTCTTCTTCCCCTTCAATCCCGCCTTAATCGCATCGCTCGCATCATCGCCGTAAGTCTTCATACCACCACTGCCCTTAGACGGTTTGCCTATCACCCTACCCAATGCAGGATTAGCTTTCTTAATGCTATCCACCCGCCTCGTAGGTACTTGCCCACCCTGTTTCAATACAGAGTAATTAGTCGTGTCACGCTTTGCCGGGGTTACTTTTGATTTTGCCATAATTATTTCTTCTTTATAAATGTAACTTTTGTGCTATCACCAACCCTTGTTACACTTGACGCTTCAGGCATATAGCCCTTCTTTTTTAAACTATCTACCGTTTTTTGTTGCTGTGGATTTGGTCTGTCTGCTACTGGAAATTTTTTGGTTATAACATTTGATTGCTTGGTCGGAGCAGTTTGCTTTTTCTTAATTGCCCCTACTTGTTGTTTTGTGATTTTCTTTGCCATGATTGTTTCTTTCAAATATATAAAAAACTCATTCTATTTCACAACAGTATGAGTTTCACCTTTTAAAAATTATTTCTCTTTCCTTACGCTTAATATAACATCACTCCAATACTTCGCCCCTTCCGGTGATTTAGCATGATCGAACGCCTGCCCAATCGCCTGTGAAAAAGTTTCAAATTCTTCATCCCACTTTTCTCTGGGAGTATTATCGAAAGCTTTCATACGTGCTTCTTGCGGCAAGAAAGTTTCAAAATAATGACGCAATGAGAAATAATTAATAACACATGGGCGTGGATATAAATTACCTAATGATGGATTTATTTTACTGTAAAGCCTATTAAAGAACGCTGTATATACCCATCCCAAATCTTTAGCCAATTCTCCATCAACTCCATTGTAGAAATATGGTTTAGACCATTCTGAAAACTTTACCAATAAGTTTTCTTGATAAGAAACGTCAACATCTGTTTCTACTGCCCTTATCTCATATACATTTCTTTCTGGAGTTGTAGGAATAAATATCACAGGAACGTTTTGCGCCAACATAGCAAATTCACGCAGCATTTTGTCTGGCATTGTTACCGATTGGTCACTGCCAACATTCAATGACAATTCTAAATAAGGTTCTTTTTTGTTGAAATCATACTCAACTCTTAATTTTGTGTTCATACTTTACTTTCTTATCCGCTGACAACATCGTCACACGATAATTCAAATGTATGGGATAGGTTTGGTATTTGCAATAGCTTCATAGTATTTATCGGTTATGTACCCAATTAAATACGCATAAGCTTCATCGCTATCTTTTGTCAGGCTTATATTAATGTGCCTGAATATCATATCAACCACATGGAATATTTCATGAGCGATAGTGCCCGACGAAGCCTCTAATCCTAGCCTTACTATTGTTTGACAATGCCCCCTGATAAATAATGTATGCGCATTCTGCCCCTTTATTGAACCGAACAGGAAGTCATCTTCAGTAGCTAATTTATAAGCCGCTTTTGATAATCTGCTCTTCATTTCCGACTTCAACTCTTTATCACTCTCCCCAATAGAGAACATGATATCGAAAGGGTAAATAACAAGTGGTACTATGAAATTCATTCTGTAAAAATACAAAAATTTTGTAGATAGGGGGTTGGAGGATTACCCCCACCCATTTCGCCACCCTACCCCTTAACATAAACCCGATCCCCTACAAGCCACGCCCCTCTCTTTTTTGACTTTGCAAACCGGCTTGGTTGGTTTTAACTAAGTGGTTGCGTCTGGCTGATAAAGCAATTACAAAAATGCTTATTAAGCGCATCAACATCTAATGGTATAACATACGCATTGCTACTACTTACACAATAATAAGCCATCCTTACATCAAACTGTATTAATAAATTGGTCAATAAGTCGGAATCATTGGTCAAAAACACGGAATATATAAAATAACACTTGACACGTATTACTAATTGTATTACATTTGTATCATACAATTAAACAAAGCAATATTATGAAAACTCAAATCAACTTCCACAGGATTAACAACGATGTAAATGGCAACCCTCGCTATGTATGCCACTTTTTAGCAATTAACAACGACTATGATGAAGCGGTTAGATTAGCCCGTAAAATGGGCGGTAAACGCTTCCATAACAAACAATTTGGTGGCGGAATAGTATTTCAGTCATATAATTTGCAAGATACTGAACGCCATATTAACGAATTGAAAGGAGTTGTTAAATGCCACGCATAAAACTAACAGAAACCAAACAACCCGCTCCGATACGGTTATATCCCTCGGAGCGGGAATACATTGAGGCGAAGTACAGTAACCTTAGTGAAGCAATCCGACTACTAACCAAAGGCGGGAAGTATGAGGAGCAACAGAGGCAAATCGAATTATTAACCAAACAAATTAAAAACTTACAGAAATGAAAACCTTAGAATTAATCGAATTAGCGGCAAACCAATGGAATATCAAATTTAGGGTACAATACTCAAGTCTTGATCTAACCATTGAAGATTTAGAAGGTGCAATAAATGAAATTAACATACAGTTGCGCGATACTGTTCCAGTATGGATTAAAGTAGCAAAAGACGGCTTACACGCAACTATTTATAACGCCGCCGGTGTTGAATTGATATACAATCAAAAAGTTGCAAATGAATATTCACACTTAACCGATTATGCAAATAAAAATCACACCCTAACCCCCGATCACTTAAAAAGTGCAAAAAAGGTGTTGCTTAAACATTTGGCTTACAAAAAACAATTACCAGTGTTTTTAAACGGTAAATTCTACGCTGAAACTAAACGTGCTTTAAGTGGATTAATATAATGAAAACCATCTACTATATTACAATAGGCACTTTACAAGGTGAAGTAACTACATTTTTGCAGCCATTTACAACTCAATTCAAGGCCCGTAAAGCGGCTGAAAAAATGATAACAGGCAAGCCACTACTTAGATATTCAATTACTAATAATAAAAATATATAACCATTATGAAAACAAATTCCATCGCCGAGCGCATAGCCCTCAACCCGCCACGCTCACCAAAGCCAATTTTATATTGGCAAGCCTCCAACGGAGACAAAAACAACAGCATAGCACTATTACGACACAAATACGGCAATTCAGTAACCTATAAAGCAATACGATAATGACCAGAGAACAAGCAATCAGGGCGCAAAAAGGAACGCCAAGCCCTTACCCTGCATTCACCCCACAACAAACAAACGGCAAGTTTAGCGAAAATACGCCACTACTACCCCAGGCAACCCTCATCCTCTGCACCATATACGCAACAGTAGCAATATTTTGCTTAGTTTGCGCCTTAGTAGTCGGCATCATGCAAATGTAAGCCCAACCACCTCCAATCCCCAGCCCGATCCCACAAGACCGGGCTTTTTTATGTCCTATCCGCAACCATTTAATTGCGGCTTTAAATAAGGCTATTTAAGACACTTAAAATATATGATGCATATCAATTACAACATCACCGCCAAAAGCACTAAATACGCCTCCTTTAGTGCCTTATTTGGCAAATGTGTAGTTGTTTGTATTATCTATTATCAAATTCAAATAACATAAAAAAGCCTAAAAACTGCAATAAGATATGTTTAATATGACAATTGGCATAAAAATAATGTGTAACTAATTGTGTCTCAGTATATTGCGTTTTATTCCGTCTAATATAACTTATTATTCTAAATATCAAAGTGGTAAGTTGGTATTTTTAAGGGTGTACTTTTCATGGTCTTTCCTTTACTGGTTTAAAATATCTTGCTTAACAACCCGATCCCTAAAAATCTGCATAGGCTTAAATAAGCCAATTTTAGCCATTTCTATTAATTCAATGGCTTCTGATATACCAATAGCAAAATAAACCTTTGTCGAGGCATTGAATAATCTCTTATGGGTATTGTATTGGTTTTGTATATGCTCCGTTGCGCAAGTAACGCCATCTTTCAAAGTTAACTTAGTGCCTAATTTCTTGTTCTCGATCATAAGCGTAAATTCAGAAAAGTAAATCCTGGTATCTGGGAAACTATCATTAGAATTTTGCATCGAGTGTTGCGACTGCTCCCAAAATGACTTTTTCCCCTCATGCTTAACCGTTTCAAATGGGACGTTCGGCAAATACTTTTTCATGTACTTTCCAATACTGGACTGTTCTGAAGCTTCTTTGTATTCCGTTTTTTTACGTTCCTTAATGGCCGTAAATCCAGTTCCTTCACACTTTTCGCATGGTAAACATAGTGGTTTGCCTTTGTGTCCGTATCCGTGGCATTTGGTGCATAGTTTAGAATCCATATTTATGTTTTAAAAAGTTTATTGCATCCTGATCGTTATTTTTTAGGAATATCTTGTACAAATGCCTATCCCTACTTTTCTTATACTCCGTTATTAGCGGATCTTCTACCCATTCTTTTACGACTACCTTTCGCTTAACCTTTTCGACCGGCTTAATATTGCCGTTCATGTCGATGGTTATGGATTTTTTGTTGAAACGTTTAGCCATATTTTAAAGTTATGCACTTATGCAAGAGTTATGCAAGCCTTGCATAAGTGTAATTTATATGATTATCAGCGAGTTATAGAGGTGTTATGCACTTATGCAACTTTTACCGTTCCTTGATATAATAAAAATATATTATATATATAGTTAAAATGTATTATCCTTCTGTTTTTGCATAAGGTGCATAACTTTTTTAAATAAGCGCAAAAATCTGCATAAGTGCATAAGTTTGGGTAAAAACGGCGTTTTTGATAATGTAAAGGCTGTTTTTTGTTATGCAAACGTTTGCATAAGTTTTGCATAAGTGCATAAGTTTGATTTTTATACATAACTAATTGATTTAAAACAACTTCTCGTAATAAACAGCCTTATTTTGCCCTAATTTAGATAAAATAGTATTCTTTTTATCACACCACCTTAATAAAAAAGATCTAACGGTAGGTTCTTTAATATTTAACTCTTTCCCTATTTCAATTGCTTTTAATGCCGTGAAGTTTTCCGGCAATGCTTTGTAAAATTCGGCAGTTGCTCCAGTTAGCTTATCGGCAGGGTTTACAGGTGTTAAAATCTTCATAGCCTTATTCATATTACCTAAAAAGTACTCCGTCAATCTGATAGCACGTTCCATACTTTGAACGCTAACGGCATTCCTGAAATCATCAGGATTATTCATTATTTCAATTATTAACGAAAACCTTAGACAATAATCTTGGTACTTAGCAATGATACCCTTTACATTATCCGTTACGGCTGAATTGTATTTACGGTTCTTATTGTTAAACCATTCCGCATAAAGCAACTCGGCTTCGTTGGTTAACTGAAATGTCCTTAAATTAGACCTATGCTGGTTTACCTTATCAATCAAACCCCAATACTCTTGAGTGAGCGCAGCAGGCATTTCATATTTAACCCAATCCTGTTTTAATTGCGGTTCAGGATATAGAAATAAAAACCTATGATAAAAACCATTATGCTCATTATCGCTTGTACTTAATGCGTCTAAAACCCCGGGCTGTATACCACCTATAATAGTGCAAAACGGGTTTTCAACCTTATCTTCATCTCGACTAATCCGCTGCATTAATATTGGCGATCCGCTCCAAAGTTCCAGCCATTTTTGTAATTCGTCACCGTCTCCGTATCGATTCATTCTTTTCATAAACCCGCTGAACTCATCAGCGTAAACACAGCAACCCATTTGATTAAATGACAGTATTTTAATTACCATTTCAATAGTGCTGTCCTTAATTAAAAGTTGACGCATTATAGGTTTTTTAGGCTCGTTGATATTATCGCCTTTCTTTTGATTTTTAAATATTGCGTACGCCTCTGTGTAGTCTTGTTTTTCTTTTACGTATTCCTTATAGGTAAAAGTATCAATCATTTCTAACGGCTTAAAAATAGCCTTTAGAGCAGGTGTTTTAGACGCTCCAGGCGGTGCGACAATAGTGAGATATAATATTGGTTTAACAAAATAACCATTGTTTGCTTGCAATTGCGCAGCGTTACCTATTAATGTAGAAATAGCCCCCAAAGCAGCACCAGCCAAATATTCATGCTGTATAGTCTGAGCATTTATGAAATTTAATATCTCGTCAGGGAAAATATCATAAGGGAATTTTAATCTGTCGGGAGTTATTAGGGGTTGATTAGTTACTGGTTGTTGTTCGATTAATTCAATTTCAGCACTATCGCAAAGCATTTTTAATTCTTGAATAGCTAAAATCCAGTCCTTATCATTTTTATAATAAAGTATTCGGGACGGACTTAAATTCCATGAAGTATCATCCTTGTCAACCCGGTCATTAAAGGATGGGAATCCCGGAATTGATGAAGTGAATAATTGTAAATTTTTAGTCCCATAATAAGCCTTTGCCGAATAGGATGCTTTTGAACCGATACGCAATAACGGCACAAATTTATCCTTTTGCTTTGTGCGATACTTTGTAGCTGCCTCAAGGCCTATACTACTCAATATATGACTAAAAACATCGTCAGAACATTTACTATCAAATTGGAATAAAATGTTTTCATATTCTAAAGGGTATTCTTTTACAATATTCGATTTTTGGCTTTGTAGCTGCACATACTTATCAAAAGTATTAGCTACCGATACCAATAATTCAAATTCATCATCCGTCAATTCTTCAATATCTGAAAAGTCATTTGATACCATTTCATAACCGGGTGTAGGCGAACAATAAGATAGTGTACCACCTGTATAAATAGCGATAACTTCAGATCCGTTTACTTCTCTTGCTAAACCAACCTTTGATTTTAGTTTAGGGTATTTGATGTAAACATGGTAACCGGCGTTTCGGGTTTTTTCGATACATACCTTTGATAGTATACTATCATCAACCGAGGCAATGCCTTTCAACCATAAATCGAAAACTGTTTTATCTTCTGTATTCTTAAGGTCAAAATCAATACATCCAAACGGCGAAAATAATTTTAATGCCATTCCGTTAGCGGTATCAATGCTTTTAACCCATTCGGAAAATGTTGCCTCTGTATAATTGGTATCGGTTATTTCGCTGTGTGCTATCCAGTGGTTGGTAGCACTTTTCATTTCAGCATCCCAGATCAAAGGGATAGGTTTAAGACCTAACTTAAACAAATCAATAAATACACTTTCGTTCATAGTGCTATTTGTTTTAAAATAGCATCCTTTAAACGTCCTTTAACATTAGGCGTTGTAACAAGCCATTGTAAGTATCTTATCTCATCGTCAGATTTTAACGAACTGATTTCACGACCTGCATATTTACCGAAATTAAGTGATACAGGTTGGTTTGTTGTTAGATTTGTTATCCAGTAACCGCAATGCACACACCTTGCGGTTATGTTTGGCCCGGATTTGTTTACCTTAAATTCATTAATAGTAGAACACTTTTGGCATACAACATCCTTAGTCTTTGTAGCCATTGCAATTGCATAAGTTTCTTCAGTAAAATATTCCCAGTGCCAGTCACTCCATGTATCAAAATATAAAGGATAAAATTTATTACCGTTTTTAACAAAGCAATGTTCAATACTTTCTGATCCATCTATAAAAACACGATAGGCACGATAAGTTAAATTGCCTTCAAGTAATATGATTCTTTGCTTTTTAGACGCTTCAATAGCTTGCGTTACTATTATATCCGATGCAACGTTCTCACAGATTTTGGCGTAGCCTATACCTTTTAAATTGAAACTGTGCTTTTCGGGGTAATAGATAAATTCATAGTCCATCAACTTAAAGAAGTCGTGGTACTGTTTATCACGTATGTTCATGTTTTTTATTAACTAATTTTCCATAATTGAAGTGAGTTGAAATAAGTTTTTTTACCGGTTTTATCAGTCCACGGACGACCTTTCAAGTTAAAGTCAACAGATACACTTTCCCCTTGTCTAACATTATCTAATAAATCGCAACGATCATTAATAGCTTCGATTTTTATAAATTCAGGATATTGAGGGTTTTCCGCATACTCAATTATTAACTCCCTTTTCCTTAGTTTGTCAGAAACTTGTTCTGTGTTACCAACTTCATGTACGATACCTTGTAAATTCATTTTAAAAAAATAAAGGCTTAAAACCAGTTCGATATGTTGAAGCTATCTCCCCGGTCTTAAGCCCGTTAATATTTTGTTACGCCCTTCAACTGCGTTTTATTGAAGTACTAATATACAAATTTTATCGCATACTAAGAATTAAAAAGGCAAATCTGAATCATCCATATCAACTATATGAGGCTTGACAATAGGTGATATATAAGTATGCTCTTTGATAAAATCGTTTATCTCGGCATTACGATTATAATCGGTTTCATAATCTCCCGTATAAGGTCTATTATTTAAATCATCAAGCATCCTTAATGAAGTTTGTAATAAACCCTCAACCCTTTCAAGTTCCATTGATACACGACCTGCCATATCCATAAAAGCCTCGGTCATTCTTTCATTTTCCATAATTTAAATTTGTTTATCTCAATTGCCACGGAACTAAATACTCATTGCCTAACTTTGGAAACCCTAATTTCTTACGCCATAAAGTTGCGTTATTTCTTACAACATCAAGCGAATGATTAGGTAGTAAATCAGCTATGTATAGGCATTTTTTACCAATATTGGCGAATAATATCAATCTTTCACATCCGTTAAGACCACGGTGTTGTTTAATTTTTACCGGCTTTAACTTCTTTAACGTAGGTGGCGGCAATATGATTGTCATTGTTTCCCGTGGTGCTTTGTTTCGGTTAATTTCGTAACAGTAAAAGCAATTACGCTTTGTGCATTCATGGGTATGTTGACCTGAATTTATTTCGCCTTCCTTTCGTGATGTGGTTGATGTTGGGGTCATAAGAGGGTGGTTTAAATCAATGGTTCTTTATATAATTTTTTAGCTATCATTTCTACAATATTGGTTGAAACACCATTACCGCATAACCTATACCTTTGAGTATCACTTAATTCTTTTAGTTTGCCATCAAATAAACCATACTTAGTCCAATCATCAGGTAACCCTTGAAGACGTTCATATTCTGTTGGAGTTAAATCTCTGAATAAATCATCACCTAAATAAATGCATTGGTTCAATCCAGTTTGTAAAGTTTGGGCTATTTGTTTCCCAACTCTCCCCCTCCTTGTTTTGCTCTCAGGGTATGCAGTATTTATGCTATCACCCACGGTTGCAATTTCATATCCGCTATTTGTTGCTGATTTAATTTTTACTATCGTATAATCACATCCTAATCTGCTTTTAGCACTTCTTGTACCGAGTGTACATGAAACTCCTTCTTTCGTATATCCGCCCTTCTTAACATCGCCTGTACGTTCTTCTCCGATAGGAAATATTTGTTTGCTACCTGAGCCTCTAAGATGTCCGACAAAGTATAACCGCTCTCTATTTTGGGGTAATACCCAACGTGTATTAAAAAGCTGCATTTCAATGTCGTATTGTGGGCAACTTTCATTAAGGTAGGAGAGTATTTTAATACTTTCAACGATGTCAATACCTTTGTTGACGGTGAGTAATCCGAGTACGTTTTCAGCAATAAAATTCCGAGGTCTATATTTATCAATGACTTTAACTGCTTCGTAAAGTAAGCCGCTTCGTGTACCTGTTGATTGTCCTTTGCGTTTTCCAGCAATTGAATTATCTTGGCAAGGCCATCCGAAAGTAAACATGTCGATGTTGTCAATGATTCCGTTGCTACAAATAGCGTCAATTGATCCTGCATATATTGATTTTGAAAAATTAAATGAGTAATTCGCTATTGCATATTTATTTATTTCCGAATAATAAACTTTATTAAACTGAAAGCCGGCATTTTCTAATCCTAAATGAAAACCACCTGTTCCACTAAACCCGTCTAAATAATTCATTTATTTTCCATAATTTTAATTTGCAATTTCTCAATTGCTGTAAGTTTCTTATTAGACTGTTTTATTTCGGATGTTACCTGCTCCAATTCCACCTTTTCCTCACTCAACAACTCCACCAAGCAAGGAAACAAAACGCCACGAGGTGAACGGCATATCAGGACGGGGTAGTGTTCCAGATTGACTATTTCGATGTGTTCGCCTTGTAGTGCGTATTTACGTAGGTTTTGGGTGGCGAAAGGCATTAAACAGGTGTATTTAATATCTGTTCCGTCTTAACCTGTACAAACATAGCCTCCATCATATTTTCTGGCCCACTATCTGGTATACCGTCAAATAGCCCATTATCCATTGCAGTTAATAACGCATCAACACGTTTAGAGGCTTGTTCAGCATCGCAACCTATTGTTTCCATAGATATACGCTTCATGTCTGCTATACATTCTTCACGCTCTTTTCCTTCAAGTTGTATCATCTTCTTTTTTCTCCTTAATTATTTTTTGTCGGTGGGGGTTAAGCTGGAGTGTTGCTGTATTTCTTAGTACAAAACTCTTCAACGGTTGATATATGTACACAATTAAAGTCTTTATCACGCCATTGTGTCCCGTAAATATCAACATATTTTTTATTAACAGCCTTAGTTCCAAATCGTAATTCGGCCAAAGCCAAAACAGATTCAATTTCGGTATTATCAATCTCTCCGACCCAGTCTTTTAATTTATATCCCGGTTCTGTTTTCCAGTCGTTCGGGGCGTAATTAAAAGCACAATCTAAAGGAGTGTCAGGAAAGTTTTCCTCCCATAATTGCTTTTCACATTCAATCTGAATGCCGTTTGTGCGGTAAAAATCATGCCTGCCCGACTTGAAGTTGATAATAGCGTTTACTCGTTTCCTACGTTTAGTTTCTTTGGGTTGACCTTTATTATCACCCGATTTATAAACTTCGCCAAAAAAACCAGTTTCGCTAACGTCCATTTGACAAACAAGGTCTATCAACGTGCCGAAGCCTTTTTCAGACAAAAGCACATATTCAATGCCTAATGCTTTAACATTTCGCTCTTTGGTGAAATAAATAAACCCCGCTAAGTCTTGTTTTAATTTACGTGTCCAGTCTGGCACTTCTGCGGAATAGTAATGATGCTCACCACAATATTCGTCAACTTCATCTTGTATCTTACCGAAGTCAATATTATTTTCAATTAGCCATTTACCAAATAACTTATGCATTAATGTGCCGTAGTGCTGCGCATCTTTTAAAAGCCTGCCTGATTCTACTAATCCGTTTTTACAATACCATTCAAGCAATGGGCGTTCCATTGGCGAACATTGGCTAATAGCCGTTGTTAAGGATGTGTAAAGCCTAAATGGTTGTTCTATTGAACCATCCTCTAAAATCTTTACATAACTACGCCCACGGTCGCCGTATGATACTCTACCGACTTTGTAAGGTGGCAAACGGAGGGCTGATTCATCAAACCACTCCGTATTTACTGATTCAAATTTCATTCTGCTTTACCTCCACCAATTTCTAAAGGTTTAGCAGGCAATAACTGCAAAATCTGCTCTTGCTCGATCATCTTCGTTGTAACACGGTTCATATTGCCGCCCATATCAATATACTCCCTAACCATAGATAACGTGTCCTGTGTGAAATTAGGCACTAAAGTTACAACGGGATAGTTCTTTGCTTCGCCAGGATTGTACCCAACTTTCTTTTCAACTATCAAGCTGAATGGGAAACCAATTATTGATCCGGCTTTTTCTTTTACCAAATCAAATGATTTTACTATTGACGGAATAGTAACTGCTTTAGCTTTGGTTTCAAACCGCCAATAACCCATTATACCTTTCATTTCAAGCAATACAAACCGCAATGTTAGCATCTCATCCCATTTACCTACTGATTTAATAAGTTGTTGATTTTCGGTGGTGTCTGCAATTACATCACGATAAGCACCTTTGCCGCCGTTAGCGTGTAAGTCCCAAACAGTATAAGTTGTACCGTCTGAATAACCCCATCTTTTGCCCTTTTCCCAGCATTCGTAACGTTGGTTGCAAACCTCGCCTAAATCATCGCTAATAAAAGCAATGTTCAGCATTTTAGGTCTATCGCCAAACAGTTTTGTAAACTCATTGGCAAATGTGCCAGTAGGTTTAAAATAATCCAATGCGGTAGGATATTCAACTCCTTTTGCATTTACTTTTTTGTCACCGATTTTAATTTTACCAATCTCGGGTAAACTCGAAGCAGCATTTTCGGCTTTGCGTATGCTGATACGTCCTTTTTGATTTTCCATTTATGTGATTTTTTAATTTATTAAATATTACTTGCCAAGTCGGTGCTAAGAAACCAACCTCAATTCATCCACAATCTCCATTTCAACCGTTTCAGTAGTTTCAGCCAATAGGTCGATTAATGTTTGCCTATAACCCTCGATGTGCTTTTCACAATCTTGCATAGTTAGGTGGTAGTCGGTGTCGAGGTAAGATGTTGTTAACTCATAAGTTCCGTACAGGTTAATGATCCTGCTCCATTCGTGCAGAATGCCGGATTTTTTAGCCATCGGGATGTATATCACATCTCCGTTCCGCTTTTTGATTTTTTTAATTGCGTATTTATACATTTTGTTTAGATTTTAAATAAATTCCTTAAAGCAAATCTTGCATTGCTTCTTTGATGTAAAATTTTGTTGTTGATACAAATGGTCTACAAGCATATTGCAAATTGATTTTTTACCATCTACTGTAAGATGTATTGCTCTCCCTCTTGACAGCCCTGAGTCGTTTTGCATGTTAGGATGTGTGACATTACAAATAGCTTTGTTATCAACTAAAAAATTGCCTTTATCAGATATTGATAAGTGGTCTACATAACTCATACTTCCCCCCTTTCCACATTCACCCCCTTAAACCCCCAAAGCATATCCTGATATTGCTTCATTTTTTTAAACGCCCTTAATGCGTTTTTAAAGTCGCCATAAGCGGTACGAAAGTCAGCCTCCCACTGCCAGTCGTAGTATTTGGTTAGGATTTCGGTGTAGGTCATGGTTAGTTCCATTTGCAGCAACTAATTCTGCCGTTAGTTATAGTAACATTATCTAATTTACCCTCTATAGTCATTGGATATTCCCCGTCAGGTATTTTTACATTTTCAAACAACGGTTCATCTTCATTATAACCGTCTGGAACGAAATTGTAGTCATCTCTAAGATGTTTTTTAATTTCCTTTATGTATGAGGTCATCCACATTATAATTCTTCTCCTGTTGCTAAATAGTGTTGGTACTGCCTTTGTGAGTAATCTTCTTCGCAATGAAATCGCATATCTGCTAAATCTTCGGCATCGAATATCGCATTGTCAACATTGCCGCATTCAGTAGCTATGCTTTTAATGATGGCTTTGTTTCCGTCAACGTCGCTTTCGATTTCATAGGCAACTGTGTAACTGCCGTATTCTATGGTTCGTATCATTTTCTTATGAGTTTTGAGTGATATAATCTTTAATTACTTCATGCAGGTTTTCGTCAAGGTAGGCAGATGGCGGTATGATATCCCAATCACTATCAACATATTGGTTATAGCCCTCTTTGTCAACAAACTCAATCAACGCATCCTCACTAATCTGCATAGTCACGTTATTTTCATTCTCGCAACTTTCATCCCAGTAATCTACTATATAGGTATCTGCTTTTTTGGTTACTTTCAGGATGTCTATTTGTGCTGTTTTCATTTTTCTTTCGTTTAAAGTTTAAATAGCCCATAACGCAGGGACTACACGACCGTTCATAAACTTAGCGGTAAACTAAACAGTTTCTTTAAAGAAATTAACAAATGTAATATGCCCGAATTTGCCCTTAGTAAGCCCAATAATTTGAGCAATAGTATAAGATTTCTTTTCAACGCTATTGGAAGTTACAAAGGCCTTAGTCCCAAATGAACATGCGCCTGTTATTGAACGATATGCTTCGATGCCTTGCGAAAATGTTAATACATGCGTTAATGGCAGTCCTTTAAATTTAGATGTATCCCTATTGCCTATTTTATATAGCAAGTTTTCACGAGCTTCTTTTAGATTATCGCCATGTGCCCATTTATTGTTACCATCTGTTACAAGGTAAAACTCCTTTTGTTGCTGTATTTTCTTTACCTTATAAACATTGCCCTTTTGGTGAGTTATTTCTGTAAATATGCCATCAGCTTTTATATATTTATTACCCCACGTTATCGGAGGTATAACTACATTTTTTCTTACATGTTTATAATTTAAACCAGAGCGTAAATAAAGGTCGCCACCAACCGTAGGGTTGAATCCATCAGGCAGGGACGTTACAGAGCCTAAATAAAGGTCGCCACCAACCGTAGGGTTGAATCCATCAGGCAGGGACGTTACCGAGCCTAAATCAAGGTAGCCACCAACCGTAGGGTTGAATCCATCAGGCAGGGACGTTACAGAGCGTAAATAAAGGTCGCCACCAACCGTAGGGTTGAATCCATCAGGCAGGGACGTTACAGAGCGTAAATAAAGGTCGCCACCAACCGTAGGGTTGAATCCATCAGGCAGGGACGTTACAGAGCCTAAATAAAGGTCGCCACCAACCGTAGGGTTGAATCCATCAGGCAGGGACGTTACCGAGCC